>WNEZ01006772.1_pt1 | contig 10086 bp, 10 predicted proteins | sample 5400521 | NCBI WGS metagenome assembly WNEZ01 (sample SAMN13153339, study PRJNA577476) | soil metagenome | isolation source: 120 cm saprolite under Douglas fir tree site 2 hole 1 replicate 1 | place: USA:California | collected 2015-04-18 | reverse complement strand
GCATGGAATCGGGGCGCCGACTGCGCGGCAATCCTTTCTGTGGATGGCGCCGTTCGGCCCCACCGAAATGGAAGGGCTGTGGCGGCGCGCGGCGCTGCCGGAGGATGCTCTCGCCGGCGCCTTCGCCCCGATCGACCGCCATGCCGCCGAGGCCGCCGGGCTTTCGGCCGTCGACCTTTTGCTTTACCTGCTCCTCGTGACCTACCTGCCTGAGGATATCCTGACCAAAACCGACCGCGCCTCGATGTTCAACAGCCTCGAGGTGCGCGCGCCGTTCCTCGACCGCGAGGTGGCCGAATACGCCGGTGCCCTCCCCACCCGGCTCAAGCTCGCCGGACGACACGGAAAGATCGTGCTGAAACGCCTCGCCGCGCAATATCTGCCGGGCTCGATCGTCGAGCGAAAAAAGCATGGTTTTGCGGTGCCGATCGGCTCGTTGATCCGCACCCTGTTTTGGGAGCGGTGCGCCGATCTCCTCTTGTCGCGGACAAACCCGGCGGCGGAGTGGTTCGAGCGATCGGCGATCGAGCGGCTGCTCCGCGAACACCAAGCCGGGCACGACCACGGCAAGAAGCTGTGGGCGCTCACCATGCTGTTCCGGGTGGCCGAGCCGCGCTTAGCTCCGCCGGTCGCCGAACCGCGCGCGGCCGAGGCGGCGCGGTGAGAGGAACGACCGCCGCGCCCGGCGCACGCGATCTCGCGGGTTCGCCCGACCGCTTCGGCTACGAGTGGAACGCCTACGCCGAAATCCTGCCGGAATACGAGGAGCAGTTCCGCCGCTGGACCGTGCATCTCGCGCCCGAGGCTTGGCGCGGCAAGAGCTTTCTCGATGTCGGCTGCGGCATGGGCCGCAACAGCTTTTGGCCGATGCGGTACGGGGCCCGGGAGGGCTGCGCGGTCGATATCGACGAACGGTCCCTGGCGCAGGCGCGGCGCAACCTTGCGGCCTTCGCCACTGTCGAGGTGACGAGGGCGAGCGCCTACGATCTTCCGTTTGCCGGGCGTTTCGACATCGCCTTCTCGATCGGCGTCATCCATCACCTCGAACATCCGGAGTTGGCCCTGCAACAGATGGTCCGCGCCGTCAAACCGGGTGGTGATGTGTTGATCTGGGTGTATGGCAGAGAGGGCAACCGCTGGCTCGTCCGGGCCCTCGATCCGCTCCGCCGGGCGCTGTTCCGCCGCATGCCGATCGGCTGGGTTCATCATCTGTCGCTCTACCCGGCGGCCCTGCTGTGGCTCCTGCTGAGGCTCGGGCTGCGGCCCAACGCCTATTTTCGCTTGCTTGCCGGTTTCGGTTTCGGCCATCTGCGGTCGATCGTGTTTGATCAGATGCTGCCACGGATCGCCCATTACTGGCCGAGAGCGGCGGTACAGGAGCTGATGGAGACGGCGGGGCTCGCGGACATTCGGCTCGCCCCGGTCAATCAGATGTCATGGTCGGCGATCGGCACGCGGCCGGTGCGGTAGCCGTTCACGCTATCCGCGAATCCGCGCGTTGGCGAGCGAGGCCCGCAGGCGGGAGAGCTGACTGACCGCGCCAACCGGCAGCCGCCGCATCAGCGCGTGGCGCAGCCGATAGGGCAATGGCCGATAATCGTCCAGTCGGTCGGCATCGGCGACCCGCCGCGACCGCAGCATCTCGGGGAGAGCGGCGAGGTGATCCTCGGCCACGTAGAGGACGATGTTGTAACGGTACCAGGGTTCGATCTCGGCATCCCCGACGATAAGCGGGCGCAGGCAGTCGATGGCGACGAACCCGTTCTGCCGAAAAATCGCCCGCCAATAATCGAGGGGCTGCTCGTTGACATGATGCTCTCCACCCTGCCCCGGCACGGCCGCGGAGAACAGCACGCAGGACCCGTGCGCCGTCAGCGTGTCGACGAATTGCCGCGCCTTTGCGGCGGGCAGGTGCTCGGCAACCTCGAGGCTCTGCACGAGATCGAAGCGCCGGCCGAGGTCGATCGGCTCGGCGAGGTCGGCCGCGTGAAAATACCCGGGATCGATCAGCAGATGGCGGCGATCGACATAGGATCCGTCGACCCCGGTTATCGAAACGCCGGCGCTCTGCCATACGCTGAGCCACGCGCCGTGGCCACAGCCGAAATCCACAACGCTGCGGATTGGAAACATGCCGGCGAGCCGCGGGACAACCCGCTCCGCGGAATTAATCGCGAACGACGCGAGGTAGTTATAAAAATCGGCGCGGTATTCGTACATGTCACCCTATGCCGCATGCCGGTGGAACAGATCCTTCAGCCGGTGCTCAAGCACCGTCGCGGTGGAATGTTCCTTGAAGAACACATTGGCGATCGTGCGAAGGATACGTGAGGGATAACGCAGATAACCGACAAGGTAGTTCGCCAGCATGAATCCGATGCGGTAGACCGCCAGCTCGCGCGCCCCCATCGTCGGGTTACAGGTAATCGGATTGAGCGAGGTGTAATCGCTGTTCAGCGACGTCAGCGAAAAAAAGTAGTCATCGTTGAGTGCGATCTTCTCCCGGGCCAGTAGATCTTGGAATATTTCTGTTCCGGGATAAGGCGAAAAAATATTGATCGACACCTCGTCCGCGCCTTTCCAGGCGAGGTAAAGGCCGTATCGAATGGTCTCTGCGACATGCCGCCGGGTTTCGTGGGGAAAGCCGATAATCAGGTTGGTGCGGACCACGATACCCTGGCGCTTCGCCTCAAGAACAGACTCGGTGAGACGGGGAAGCTCGACCCGTTTCTTGATGGTCTTCAGCGTATCGGGCGAGCCGCTTTCCGGCGCATAGACCAGATAATTGCAGTTGGTTTTCTTCAAGAGGGCCAGCGTCTCGCCATCGAGGGCCTCGCTGCGGGTTCCCGAGGGTAGCGACCATTTGATGTTGATGCCCTCGGCGATCAGCCGATTGCAGAACTCGATGGTCCAGCGCTTTTTCGTGATTGCGGTCAGATCATAAAATTGCAGCGCCGTGATGTCGTACCGCTTGATGTAGGACTTGATCTCGGCGGTCAAATCGTCGATCTCGCGCAGGACGTAGCGTGTCGTCCACATCGCCGGGCTGGAACAGAAGGTGCACTGATACGGGCAACCGCGTGACGCCATGATGGGCATGTCGCGGGCAGTCTGGACGCCGTAGGATTTTCCTGCCTGCCAAAATTCTTCGAGATAGCCATCGGGCCAAATCGGCCACGGGAGCGTGTCGATTTTTCGCATCCGCTGCAGGCCATTGACCTGCACGAAGCGACCATCGGCATCGAGAAAAGCGACGCCGCTCACTTGCGAAAAATCGTTGCCGGTCCGGTAGGCCTCGAGCAGCTCATAGAAAGTGTGTTCCCCCTCACCGCAGACCGCGACATCGATTGCCGGGCAATCCCGCAGGCTGAACTCGGTAAGCGCGGTGATGTGTTCCCCGCCGGCAACGACAAGGGCGTCCGGGTGTTGCTCGCGTGCCAGGCGGATAAGCTCCCGCATCACCGGCCACTCGCCCGAGAACATTGCCGACACGGCGATTACAGCCGTGTCGGGTGGGATGCGCTTGACGATTTCCTCATAGGTCAAGCCCCGGCATTGGAAGCCGGGTCTGCCCGCCAGTGGCCAGCTTTGGTTAAGACCTTCGGCGATCGAATCGACGATCGTGTAAGCATAGCCGTGGTGGGCGATATAGCCCGACAGATAAGCAATGGCGATGCACGGCGTCGCCTCGTTGTTGAACGATTTAGTCGCCGATACGATGGGTCCGCGCAGAAAGGTTACGTGTAGCTTCTTGTCACCCTTGACGGGAGCGACGCTCGCCATGGCGATGTACGGCAATGCTGATGTTGTTGCCCCGATTGGCCTGGCGCCTTGTTCCGGGGAGTCGAGCGATCGCATCTATGTCCGATCTCATCCGGCAAACTGGGCGGCGTCACCATAGCGGAAACTTGGTTAACAATCCCTCACCCTCTCGACGCCCGAACCCCGCGACCGCGCGCTGGTAGTGCTGGCCTGCTATACGGGTGGAGATGGTACGGTATGATACTTCAACCAACGAGGAGCTGGAGCGTGTTGGGCGTTAAGATATTGGCGGGTTTCGCGGGGATGATCTCGCTCACGGTGGCCGCCAATTTGATGTTGAAGGTCGGTGCCGCGGCGCCGCAGGCCGAGCGGGTCTTCTTCGGCGTACTCGGCTGGAAATCCGCGGCCGGCCTGGTACTCTTTGGCTGCGCCGGCATTCTCTACGCCGTCCTGCTGCGCTCGATCTCGCTCAACCTGGCGCAAGTGTTCGCTGCCGCCCAGTTCGTTGGGGTGGTCGTCGCTGCGTGCCTGGTCCTCGGCGAACCGATCTCGCCGGTGCGGTGGATCGGGATCGCCTTCGTTTCGTTCGGGATCCTGTTGGTCGGCCTGACCGCGCACGCCTGAGCCCCACGGCGATGCTGCCTGATGGCGCCCTTCGGCCGGCAAATTTGTGCAGGCTCCTCAACCGGCGCCGCATCGGCTTGTGCTGCGGGGTGCTGCTTGCGCTACAAGTCGCGGGCTTTCTTTTCATCGTCGCCGGCACGCATGGCTGGATCGTGCCGCTGACGCAGCCGACGACGACCGATTTCGTCAGCTTCTACGCCGCCGGAGCGCTGGCCAATAACGGGACGCCGGCGCTGGCCTACGATCACGCCGCGCATTTGGCCGCCGAGGAGCGCGTCACCGAAGCCGGCATCGGATACCAGTTCTTCAACTACCCGCCGGTGTTCATCCTCTTATGCGCCCTTCTGGCGAGGCTCCCCTACCTTTTCGCGTTCGTCGTCTTCGAAGGGGCGACGCTGGTCCTCTATCTTGTCGTCGCCCGCCGCCTTCTCGGCGACCGCAGCGCCACGGCGCTGGTCGCGCTCTGCGCCTTTCCGATGGTGTTCTGGAACATCGGCCTCGGGCAGAACGCGTTTCTGACGGCGGGGCTGTTCGGGGCGGCGACCCTCCTGGTTGATCGCCGCCCGATCCCGGCCGGGTTGTTGTTCGGCGCGCTTTGCTACAAGCCGCAATTCGGCGTGCTGGTGCCGTTCGCGCTGGCCGCCGCCGGGCAGTGGCGCGCCTTCGCCGCGGCCGGCATATCGGTCGCTGCACTGGTGCTTGCCTCGCTCGCGCTGTTCGGCGCCGGGACCTGGCAGGCCTTCTTCGCCAGCGTCGGAGGCTCGCCCGCGATGTACGAATCCGGGCGCATCCTGTTCGCCGGGATGACCAACACCTTCGGCGCGGCGCGCCTCCTCGGCGCGGGCGCGGCGCTCGCCTATGGCCTGCAGGCGGTGGCGAGCCTGGTCGCGGCAGGGGTTGTGGTGATTGTGTGGCGCCGTCGCCTGTCGCTGCCGACCCGCGCGGCGACCCTCGCCGCGGCGACGTTGGTCGCGGCACCGTTGGCGCTGCTCTATGATTTGATGCTCGGGACGATCGCCGCCGCCTGGCTGGTGCGCGACGGCAATTCCCCGGCAACCTGGGCGTGGCAGAAGCTTGCGTTGGCGGGGCTGTTCCTCGTGTCGCTCGACGGCCGCGGCCTCGCCGAGAGCTGGCATGTGCCGGTGTTTCCACTCGCCGCGATCGCGCTTTTCGCGATTGCCTGCGCTCGGGCCTGGCGCGAAATGGCGCCGCGCCGCGGCGACAAGGTGCCGGTCCTTGCTTCGCTCCCCTCCCAATGATGCGGCGCCGGCTTATTGCGGGAAGAGGATCGCCTCGCGCTCGTAGAGGCGAAAGCCGAGCAGCAGCAAGAGCGCGACCGCGGTCAGCGTCGCCACCGCGGTGATGCCGATAAACACCGCGCTCACCGCCTCGCTGCGCACCAGCTGACCCATCAGCAAGGTCTGGCCGAAGGTCGGGATCGCGGCCAGCATCGGCTGCGCGCGCACCGGCGCCAGCGCCAGCACCATGCCGGCCAGACCCGGGACCAGCGGCAGCAGCCCGAGATAGGTCTGCGCTTCCTTCACGCTGCGGGTGACCGCGGAGATCAGCAACTGCGTCGCCGCGGCGAGCACGACGAGCGGCAGGCACACCGATACCACCAGCGCGAGGCGCAGCATGCTCGGCGGCGCGATCAGGCCGAGCGATTCCTGCGGTACGGTATGCAACATGACCCAGAACGCGAGCGCCTGCACGCCAAGCGCCATCAGCGTGAAGACCATTGTCGCCCCGAGCTTGCCGGTCAGCACCTCGTATCGCCGCACCGGGTTCATCATCAGCGTCTCGAACGAGCCGCGCTCGCGTTCGCCGCTCGTCGAATCGAGCGCGACATGAACCCCGCCGGTGAACAGCGTGAAGATCAGAAACGGCGGGATCATCGTCAGCAGGATGACCGCCGGCCCGGCGGCCCGGCCGATATTCTCCTGCTCGATGTTCAACACGCTCAGCATCGCGGCCGGCAGGCCAGCCTCGCGCAGCCTGCCGGCCAGCGTCTCGCGCTGATAGCTGTTCAACATCTCAACGAGGCGGCCGGTCGCGACGATGCTGTCGAACCGCGCCGGGTTGGTGATCAAGCGCACCCCAAGCGGGCTGTCGCGGGTCGGGCTGGGCCGCTCGGGCAAGATCAGGGCAAAGGCCGCCCGGCCGCCCAACACCAAGCCCCTGGCGTCGCCGGCGAGGGGCTGCATCGTCGCGCCCTCTTTCTCGAGGAAGCGGACCAGATCGGGCGCGCTCCCGGGGTTGACGATCGGCACCACCAGCGGGGCGCCCTCATTGACCCGCATCCCGCCGCCGACAAAAAAGAACATCAGCCCGAGCAGAAGCGGGCCCATCAGCGGATAGATCATCGAGATGAGGATGCTGCGCCCGTCGCGCAGGTGGTCGACCATCTCCTTCTTGAACACCGTGAGCATGGCGAACATCGTCATTCTCCGGCGGCAAGCGCCGGCTCTGCCGCCGCTCCTTGGGTTGCCGCCATGAAGATCTCTTCCAGATCGTGCAGCCCGGTCGCGCGCCGCAGTTCGGCTGGAGCGCCCTGCAGCACGATGCGGCCCTCGGCGAGCACGACGATGCGGTCGGCGAGCGCCGCGACCTCCTGCATGATGTGGCTCGTCAGGAGGATGCAGCGGCCCTCGGCGCGCATCCGCCGTAAGAGGTCGCGCACGGCGCGGCTGGTCGCCACATCGAGCCCGTTGGTCGGTTCGTCGAGCATGATGTTATGCGGCTGGTGCACCAGGGCGCGGCCGAGCGCGACCTTCATCTGCTGGCCGCGCGAGAACCCCTTGGCGCGCCGATCGATGAAATCCTCCATGCGCAAGGTCGCCACCAGCTCGGCGATGCGCGTATCGAGCTCGCTGCGTCCGATCCCGTGCAGCTCGCCGAAATAGCGCAGGTGCTCGCGCGCCGTCAGCCGGGTGTAAAGCGCGCGAAGATCGGGCAGGACCCCGAGCCGGCGCCGCGCCGCCAGCGGATCCTTCTGGCTGTCGATGCCGTCGATCAGCGTGGTGCCGTGGTTCGGCCGCAACACGGTGCAGATCAGGCGAAACATCGTCGTCTTGCCGGCGCCGTTCGGCCCGATCAGACCGGTGATCTCGCCGTCGCGCGCGACGAAACTGACGTCCTCTACCACCCGCAGATCGCCGAAGGATTTTGCGAGCCCGCGGACCTCGATCATGCGACTTCCATGAGGGACGCCATCCGCCCGATTCGACTCGACGGTGGCGCCGAGGTCAAGGCGCTAGTGGCCAGCCTTGCGCCAATCCTCGGCGAATTCGCGCAACTGGCTCGCCTCGAGGTCAGACACGGCCCACAGATTCATCCCGCCCTGGACCCAGTGCACGACGTTGTAGCCTTGGCGCTCGGCGGTATGCGCCGGCTGCGCCGCGGTCTCCGCCGCCGGCCAGACGAACAGGTCGATCACATGCTTGTCGCGCTGGTAGACCAGCGCGGCGACCGGTCGGCCGGCGAGATAGTCGAGCCGCCCGCCGCGCAACGGAAAGCGCTGCGCTGCGAGATCCTTGACCGGCGGGGCGAAATCGATGCGGCCGTCGAACCACGGCTTGACCGTGTGCTGGTCGCTCGACGGGACGTCTTCGAGATGCCCGGGCTGCAAGGCGCGGATGTGGCCGGCGACGATCTGCTCGGCGAAATCCGATGTGCGCGGGACGACCACCAGCACCGCGAGGGCGGCGGCGCAGGCGGCGCCGAGCCCGAAGCCTCCCACAGTGGACCGCCACCGGCGCCACAGGTTGTGCTCCCACCCTTCCCTCCCCCGCGATCCCCGGGTCAAGCCCGGGGAGGGGAGGGTTAGCGAATCGGCTGGGCGGCGGTGCGTCTGGGCGCTCGTGATTTGCGCCATCACCCGGCTGCGCACGTCGTCCGGCATCCTTTGATAAAGCCCTTCGCCGATCAGCGCACGGGCGTGCGCCAGCTCGGCGGCGGCGGCCTCGCAGATCGGGCACTGCGCCCGATGCACCGCGAGCGCCGCCGCGTCGGCGGCGTCAAGCTCGCCGTCGAGCTCGGCCTGGACGAGCAGGACCTTGTCGCAGTCGGGCGCCGGGTTCATGTCGTCTCGCATCTCGCGGCGGTCTGCGCCAGCAGCCTTCGCGCGCGAAACAGCCGCGACATCACCGTGCCGATCGGGGTGCGGGTGATTTCGGCGATCTCCTTGTAGGACAACTCCTCCAATTCGCGCAGCACGAGCGGCTCGCGCAATTCAACCGGCAGGGCCGCGATCAGCTCGCGCACCTGCCGCTCGCCACGCGTCTTGATCAACGCCGCCTCGGGATCGTCAGCAGTAGAGACGAGGTCCTCGGCGGCGACCGCGCCGGGTTCCGGGCTTGCAACGATCGGCGTTAACTGAACGCCGCGATCGAGGCTCGTCGAGGCATACGCGGCGTTGCGCACGATCTGCAGCAGCCAGGCGCGCGGATTGACGCCCTTGAAGCTTGCGAAATAGGTCAGCGCGCGCAGCATTGCCTCCTGCACCACATCCTCCGCCGCCGTCGCGTCGTGCATCAGCCAGCGCGCCAAATTGTAGGCGGCATCGAGATGCGGCAGCACGACCGCCTCGAACGAGTCGTCACCCGATGGACCCGCCACGTCACCCCGTCAACCCGATCATTCGCCAGCCTAAGGTTTAACTCATGGAGGGCGGGCGCCGCCACACGACAAGACCGGATTGCGGCGCCGTTTATTCTGCGCCCGCGGATTTTTTTGGGGCCCCATAAGGAGGCCGCCTCCCTGTTGGCCTCGCATGGCCCGCCCCAATACAAGCAGGCATCCGGGCGGGCCGTGCTCGGCAATCGACTGTCGGTCAGCGCGCCACTACCCAATGCCCTTCGAACCGCGCTTTGCTGCCGTAGTGGTATTGCCACTCGTAGCGTGGGCTCATCGCTCGATTGGGCGGCTGCATCTCGGCGGTCTGGTACATCGCGTAGCCACTGCCGGCTTTCGGTGCTTCCGCCAGAGCCGACGCCGAGTTCACGGCCACCGCCAATGTCATCGCCGCAGCGGCAAACATTCTGATTTTCATCACTATACCTCTTGGATCTGTGTCAGTGGGCCGGGCCTCACAGCGTGGCTGACGAGACCCCGACTGTTGCGGGTTTATTCGCGACTGAACCCGGGCAAGCCGAAAGCCATGCGGTACCACCCCGGTGCCTGCGCCCTGGGCTGGAGCGCGCGCCGCGGCCATGTGGCTAGGATCGCCACGCGGCGCTCAGGTTTGAAGCGCGGGGGGGACTCGGGCAACTTTCTTCGCGATGACGCGAATAAACCGCGGCCCCGCCGAGTCTACGCACCGTCACAGATGATAACGACGGAGCGAGCAATGACCGACCGAATCAATCACGACGACCCGAACGGACCCGATCTCAAGCGGCGCGGCTTTATGAAATGCATGGCCTGGGCCGGTACCGGCCTGGTGTGGACAGTCGTCGGCGGCGTGCCGAAGAGCTTCGGGCTGGGGGGCGAGGCGCTGGCAGCTCCCGCCGACGGCTTTACCTTCGTCCAGATCAGCGACAGCCATATCGGGTTCAACAAGGAGGCCAATCCCGACCCCAACGCCACCTTGCAGGCGGCGCTCGACCGCATCGGCACGCTTCCGAAAAAGCCGGCGATGCTGATCCACACCGGCGATGTTACGCATCTCTCCAAGCCGGCCGAGTTCGACACCGCCGCCGA
>WNEZ01013687.1_pt1 | contig 10088 bp, 11 predicted proteins | sample 5400521 | NCBI WGS metagenome assembly WNEZ01 (sample SAMN13153339, study PRJNA577476) | soil metagenome | isolation source: 120 cm saprolite under Douglas fir tree site 2 hole 1 replicate 1 | place: USA:California | collected 2015-04-18 | reverse complement strand
TTGCGATAATCGATCCGGGCAAGCCATGTTCGCTCTCCTGCTCTTGATGAGTCTCTTGGATTTTTTCTCATCATAGCAGATGGCGGCATCTTGCCGCTCCTTTTTCCTCCTCCTTTCCTAAAAACCTATACCTGAAAGGTGCCCCGCCGACGCCCTGCAAGATGCGGAAGAAGATCAGCACCGGCAGGCTCCAGGCAAGGCCACACAGGGCCGAGCCCAGCGTAAAGAGTGCCAGCGCCAGCAGATAGAGCCGTTTGAGTCCTAGCCGCTCTGACAAGTACGGGGTGAGTGGGGTCGCCACGGCTTGGGCCAGCGTATAGCCGGTCGACACCCACTGGACGTTGGCCAGTGACGCGCCAAAATCGGTTTGCAGGCGCGGGATGGCAATGTTGACGATGGTGGTATCCAGGACTACCACAAAGAGCCCGAAGATGACCACGATCACGACCGTCCATTTGTAGGGCAATCCGCCAAGCGTGCGGTTCGTCTGAGCGGAAGCTCGCATAGTAGAATACCTCCTAACTCTACAGGGTCAATTCAGTTTCTCTCTCTCCGTCATCCACTGTTCCATTTTCCACTCTGCCAGGTGCATTACCTGCTCTCCTGGCACCGTCTTCTTCGCCTTCTGCTGTTGCCGTGCCCGCTGGAGACGCTTCCTCTTGCGAGCATCACGAATGTTGAGGCTCATGGCGAGCGCAACCCAGGCCACTATGAACCACAGAATGCAATTGAGCATGAGTTCAATGGGAATAGCAATCACGGGAGCATCTTTCCGTTTAAGAAGAGGTATCCTTCAGTGTCAATTTCAGCATTCCATGACTGAGTTCACAAAGTCTGCACTATCCTGATCGAAGCGTTCCGACATCTCGAAAAAGGGCATATGCTCACGGGATGCGCAACGAGTTGTATCTCATCAGTGAAGGAGCTTTTGACCGTCCTGTATACCATCGTGTGTGCTTGACGTTGGGAAAATTCCCCTCCTGAACCAGCAAGAAAGCGAGAGAATTGAACGCGCCTGTGAAGGCGATTCACATCCTCTTCGCATCTCGCTGCGCAACCCGTTGGTGAAGGGAGATCCTCCACTGATCCTTTGTTTCGTCAGGCTGCTAGACAGGCTACAAGTTCATCTAGCCCCCACGATAAATCGTGGGACCTGTCACCTCAATCATGATGATGGTGGTGGTGATGATGATGGTGGTGGAAGTTGTCGCCGCAATTATCGAAGAACGTGTCGGAATTGCAGTCAAAGCCGAAGCTATCTCCACCGAAACCACAGTTGCCAAAGCAACCGCCGAAATCACGGTTACTGAAATCACCACCGAAACCACGGTTACCAAAATCCCTGCCGAAACCACGGCCACCGAAATCCCCGCCGAAACCACGGCCACCGAAACCACGGCCACCGAAATCATTCCCGCCACCAGCACACCACCAGCAATCACTACTACCACCACCACCACCCCAACCACCACCACCCCATCCGCCGGGACCACCGTGTGCTGAGGTAGCAGTGTTCGCTGACGCAGCTGTGTGTGCTGATGCCGTCCCGGTAGAGGCGAACATACCGAGCAGGAGCGCGAGACAAGAAAGGACACTCAGGAACCCTATCCTGAAGGCAATAGATCGTCGCAAAGGTTTTCTCACTTTCTTATGGAGAGACTATTGTGTTGGTACATGCGTTCACCGAACCAGCAGTTGGGCGAACTAGTATCGTCAGGAGATCGAAGGTACTGTTGAACGACCCCATGATCGTGGCCGCGGCAATTTCCTGGTCGAGATCGTCCCGGAAGATGCCGGCCTTGATGCCGTGGTCGATCATTTCCCTCACGGTTTCACGAAACTGGGTGCGTCTGGTCTGCCCGTGTGAGGGATCAAAGAGTTTTGCCAGCCTTGGATCACGCATCACCACGAAGCGGGGCCGATACTGTTGTGGCACGTGCAGTCCCGCAGACACCAGAGCCTGAAGCGAGGCGCGAGGATCATCGACGGTGCAGGTGGAAGCCTTCTTCCCCGCGGGCTCCTGTTTCACGGCCTCCCTTGTCACCTGTGTTGCCAGGTGCGCTTGCTTCTCGGTTCACCTCTGTGAACTTCTGCTTCCAGTGTAGCCGGCCGAGGGGCAAACCACATCGGGAGAATTCCGTGAATCCACTCCGTATCTCTGGAGTGCTGCAACGAACGGATGACACGCGGTGCTACGGAGAATCCCGTAGAGGAAGTCAGACCAGATGGTGTTGCATGGCGTAGCGCGTGGCGGCACTGCGGGAGGACACCCCGAGCTTGCTATAAATCGAGGTCAGGTGGGTGTCGACGGTGCGGGGACTGATGACCAGGCGTTGAGCCACCTGCTCATTGGTCAGTCCCTGTGCCACTACTTGCAGCACCTCGACCTCCCGGGCCGTCAGTCCGGCGGGAGAGGTGCAGGCTTTGGGAGCGTGTGGAACGGAGGATGGTCCTGCTGGAGCCGAGGGAGGCATCCTCACTGCTGCCAGTGCTGCCAGTGCTTGCTCGAGGGTCATGGTGCGTCCCGCGGCCCAGGCGGCGTCAAAGGCCTGCTCCCCCAGTTGCGTGCGCACGGAAGCGATGGTGAACTCGTGCAGGGGTTGAAACAAGGCCCAATACCAAAACAAGGATGGCGGAGGCGTCCCCATGGCTTGGCGGAGTGCTTGGGCGGCACTCATGAACCAGACTGCCCGTACTGGCCTGTTAGGCCCGCTGAAGAAAATTACAACGTTAAGCTCTCAGTCAGCCTGGCGAGCCAATTGAGAGGAAGAGATTCGCCGTTTCTCACATGCGCTGAATGGGGGACAAACTAGGGTGGCATTCGTCCGTACTTTCGGCTGTTCCTGGCTCCTCACCCTGAACTGCCTATTTCTTAGCCCGTCTCGCTGCTGCTTGTGCGGCCAGATGTCTGGCGGAACAAGCCCTCTAGTCAACACTTGCGTTGTGGTAGCCCTTCCCACAAGCCCCTAGCTTTAGCTATGGGGTTGTTGACCAGCTTCCCCCCTGCCACTCACTGAAACCGCAGTCGCGTCGTTATATTCGCATCTATAATACTCACCATCTCGGGGCGAGGTCAAGGCCAAATCCACTTTACTTTTTGAAGTATTGGCACTTCTCATGGCTGCTTGCCCTGACTGCCAGTGATGAGCGCGATGAGCGCATCTAGCCGGTGATTGACGGCGGCGAACTGTGCATCGACCTGCTGAGTTAGCATATCAATCTGGCTCTCGACATGCCCAATACGCTCCTTGATGACGGGCAGGTCCTCCTTTATCGCCTTAATATCAAGTTGCTGGGCAGAAGCGATCCCTAGTAGGATCGTCATATTATGAGCAACGTCTCGGTTGTGAAGCTCTTGCGCTGAGAGCACTCTATTGAGCGTTGACAGGGAGCCTTCCAAGAGCGTTACTCGCTCTTCTGTGGTCATGCCTGCATCTCCTCTCTCTCTAAAATCTGTGTGTACGTTGTAACTTAGGATTATATTCCGCGTCGCGAATATGGATGGCGGTAGCGCTGGATGGGCGCTACCCCTGAACGCTTTGGGCGCTTTGGGTGCTTCACCTGCGGCTCCCGTAGACCTGCATTGATGCGGTCTATGGGGGGTTCTTTGATGGTTTCGGGATGTCCATCTGCTGAATCCATGCTCTCTCTTCTTGTGTAGCAATACCCAGCTCGATGCGCCTTTTCATGGCCGCGATCTTTTCTGCCAATACTCGATGGTATCGTCGTGCCATGCTCTTTCTCCTGATCTGGTGTATAATCATCGTAAGTAGCATGGGCTGGCCGTGTCCTGAGCCTGAGAAACCTGGGCACGCCAGCCGGGGCTACGAGACCTCAGCTTGCTTTTTGGCATTGCGTGCCTCTCTCACTGTTGGACCAGTCTTCCCCTGCCGCATGGCTGCCCCGCTTTTCCTGCCACGTTTTTCAACGCGGTAGGCATCAACATCATCCTTGCGATATAGTTTTGTACGATTGCCCAACTTTAGGGAGCGAAACTTCCCCAGGGAGGCCAACTTACGTACATAAGATTGCCTTACCTCGGTGTGGCTATTCTTGGATAGTATTTGTGCTGCTTGCGATGCGGAATACCAGTCTTTCAAATCATCCAAATCACTCATAAAAGTCTCCTTTCAAACTAACAAGTTTGCCTACTATCATTGTATACCAATGAGCCCATTTTGTCAAATCCGCCCTACAAAAGGCTTGACAAAGTGATCCCATTGGGTTATGATTAAATCAGAGACAAACGAAAAACACCCGCCAAGGGTGACTAGAGAAAGAGAGAACCAACCATGAAAAAGCAATCATCAACTACCGCCAAGACTTCCAAGACCCCTTGCGCCATAGCGAAAGAATTTACCAAGGCGACAAGCCTGTGCTACTCCTGCACAAACCCAGCAACCAAGCAGTACTTCAATACGAACCAGCACGCCAACCACGCCGTTCGCGTCTGCGACTCCTGCCGCAAATCAGAAGCCGCTTCGCTCATCACCATCGAGACGGCGAAAAAGCGCGGACTCGTCGAAACCTCCGCGAAAAAGCCAACCGCCAAGCAGATCGCCGCCCTTCAAGCATTAGGTGAAGCCGCTCAGGTAATTGGAGCCTGGGCGAAGGCGCAAAAAGTGGTAGTCGCCAGTAGCTCGATTGTCATCTGGTACTACACTGCCGAGGCTTTGAAGAATGCAGGCATTCAGACGATTGAAATCTTCGAGGATGGCGACGGCAAATTCCGCTTCCGCGCCTCTCTCGACGGACAGATCATCTACTGGGGCAAAGGCCAGAAAGCCTATGAGACCAAGACTGCCGCTTCTGCTGAGAAGTATCTCAAGGGACTGTACAAGGCGCTGGCGAGCTAATCTTGCTAATCAGAAAGGAGGTGCCAGTGGCGACCAGTGTGGCGGAGCTGGTCCGAACAAAAATCCGCCATTAAAAAAGACGGCTCACTTGGAGCCGCCAGCTAAGCCCCAAACTTCTAGGTAAAAGGGCTTTCACAGAGGCCTGTTAGGCCCGCTGAAGAAAATTACAACGTTAAGCTCTCAGTCAGCCTGGCGAGCCAATTGAGAGGAAGAGATTCGCCGTTTCTCACATGCGCTCAATGGCCTTTTACAACCATCAATTGCATATTCTACCCCTTTATGCTGCTTTCTCATTTGTCATAAAAGCTTAACGTTGTATATTTTACCGGCGGGCCTAACAGGCCTAGTTGAGGATTTCAAACTGCTTGCCGTACAATGGGTGAAAGGGATGGGTGACCGTGAAAACTCCCTCCGCTAGAGACGGAGGCGGTGTAGTTGACGGCTGAGTCCAAATAAAGCAGAGTATGATAAAATGATGTGTCTGCAAGTCGGAATGCCGATTGCCAATCTGAACCCGCACGAGACCCCACGATAAATCGGGGGTCTACAGTAGGACCCCAATTTATTGCGGGTCACTCCTTTGGAAAAGAGAACGATACTTCATGGAACATGAGCATGAGCATGACACGCAAAAAGCTACCATCGACCCCATCTTGCTGAACTCGCTTGAGTGGCGCTCGATCGGCCCGTATCGTGGTGGCCGGGTCGTCGCTGTGGCCGGAGATCCGGCGAATACGCAAGTATTCTACTTTGGCTCCACGGGCGGTGGCGTCTGGAAGACAACTGACGGTGGCCTCTACTGGGAAAACGTCTCCGATGGCTTCTTCAAGCGCGCATCGGTGGGCGCGCTTGCCGTCTCGGCCTCGGATCCCAACGTCATCTACGTTGGTATGGGTGAGACGTGCATCCGTGGTAATGTCTCTCATGGGGATGGTGTGTACAAATCGACCGATGGAGGCAAGACATGGATGCATCTGGGTTTGGCGGACACGCGCCATATCGCCAAAGTACGTATCCATCCGCAGAATCCCGACCTGGTGTATGTCGCAGCGCTTGGGCATGCATACGGAGCGAATCCAGAACGCGGAGTCTATCGCTCGCAGGATGGCGGCAAAACCTGGCAGCACATTCTCTTCCGCAGTGATAAAGCCGGGGCGATTGACCTGGCAATGGACCCAAACAACCCGCGCATCCTCTATGCTGCTTTCTGGGAGGCTCAGCGCATGCCGCATACGCTTATCAGTGGCGGCGAGGGCAGTGACCTCTTCAAGTCAAACGATGGTGGCGACACCTGGACCGATCTGCGCAGCTTGCGGAACAGTTCCCAAGCGGATCGCAACTCGGGGCTGCCGAAAGGAGTTCTGGGTAAGATCGGTATTGCCGTCTCACCTGCGAAGGCAGATCGCGTGTGGGCTATCATCGAAGCCGATGATGGAGCGGTCTTCCGCTCGGACGACGGGGGCCAGACCTGGCAGCGGCTCTGCGAGGAGCGAGATCTCCGCCAGCGTGCTTGGTACTACCAACATATTTATGCCGATCCACAGGATGCAGAGACCGTCTGGGTGCTGGATGTCCAGGCCTGGAAATCCATCGATGGTGGACGGACATTTTTCGACGTGGCTATCCCCCACGGTGATAACCACGACCTGTGGATAGACCCGCACAGTCCTCGACGCATGATCGAAGGCAACGATGGTGGTGCCTGCATCACATTCAATGGTGGCGAGAGCTGGTCTAGCATCTATAACCAGCCGACGGCAGAATTCTACCATGTCACCACTGATAACCAGGTCCCCTACCACGTCTATGGTGCTCAGCAGGATAACTCGACGATCGGCGTCGCCAGCCGCTCATCCATGGCTGGCATCACGGAGTCCGATTGGTACGAGGTCGGGGGCGGTGAGAGTGGATACGTTGCCGTGCGATCTGATGACCCGAACATCGTCTACACCGGTAACTACCAGGGATACATTGGCCGTTACAACCATCGCAGCCGCCAGGTCCGCAACATTGCAGTCTGGCCCGAACTTGCATCGGGCTGGGGCGCTAAGGATCAGAAGTACCGCTTCCAGTGGACATTTCCAATTCTGCTCTCACCTCACGACCCCAACATTCTTTATATCACAGGCAACTATGTGTTCCGTTCAATGGACGAGGGCAACAGTTGGGAGATCATCAGCCCCGATCTCACCCGCGACGACGTCAGTAAGATGGAGCCTTCCGGTGGTCCGATCGCCAAGGACAACACGGGAGCGGAATACTACGGCACGATCTTCACCTTTGCCGAGTCACCAATCAAACGCGGACTTTTCTGGGCAGGCTCGGACGATGGCCTCGTTCACATCTCGCAAGATGAAGGGCAGACCTGGCAGAACGTAACTCCCAGCGAGTTGCCTGAATGGGCTCTCATCAGTATCATTGAACCTTCGCCACATGACCCGGCAACCGCCTATATGGCCGCGACTCGTTACAAGCTGGACGACTTTCAACCATATCTCTTCAAGACCAACGACTACGGGCAAAGCTGGACGAATATTACCAATGGTATTCGTGGCGAGTCCCACGATGAATCGGGGACCTACGCGCGAGTGATCCGCGAGGACCCTGTGCGGCGCGGGCTGCTCTATGCCGGGACGGAGACGGGCATACACGTTTCGTTCGACGATGGGGAGCACTGGCAGTCGCTGCGGTTGAACCTGCCGGTGGTGCCGGTTCATGACATGATCATCAAGGACAGCGACCTCGTTGTGGCAACGCATGGGCGCTCATTCTGGATTCTGGATGATGTAACGCCTCTGCGCCAGGTGAGCGAGGAGATTCAGCACACGTCGGTCCATTTGTTCAAGCCGCGTTCCACAACGCGCTTTATGACCAGTTGGGGCTTCTCTCGTTCGCCGAGTTCTGGCAGGTTTTACCGTAACACCGGCGGCAAAATGGTAACTTCTCTCCGCAAGCAGAAGCCCAATGGGGAACCGGTAGACTACAATCTTGATGCCGGGCAGAACCCACCCAACGGGGTGATTGTGACCTATTACTTCAAAGAGAAGCCGGAAGACGAAGTGAAACTAAGCTTCTTCGATGCTGGGGGCGAGGAAGTCAGAACTTTCTCAAGCGAGCCACCGTCTACTTCCGCACCTCCATCCGCATCCGCCTCTATAGAGGAGGTGGAGAATGGGGAGGAAACCATTGTGGTTGCCCCTACCGAAGATGCACCGCCTGTGCAAGGGAAGGAGAAGCGAAAAGGGCGTAAGGAGCCACGTGTGCCCAAAGAGCAGGGGGCGAACCGCTTTGTCTGGCGTATGCGCTATGCTCCTGCAAAGCCTGTCGATGGTTATGTGGCAGCAGAAAGTGCCCTGGCTGGGCCGGTCGCAGCTCCCGGTACTTACGAGGTCCGGCTGACTGTTGGCGATGCGACCTATAGCGAAACCTTTACAATCGACAAGGACCCACGGGTAGCGGCTACACAGGCAGATCTGGAGGAGCAGCTTGCCTTGCGACTCAAGATACGCGACAAGCTTTCGGAAACTCACGACGCCGTCAATATGATCAGAAACATCCGGCAGCAAGTAGAGGATTGGGAGCGACGCACGCAGGAACGAGAGGAGCATGAATCGATCACGAAGCTTGGCAAGTCGCTGAAAGAGAAACTTTCTACCATCGAAAACGAACTCATTCAGTCAAAGGCTAAGAGCAGGCAGGATACCTTAAACTTCCCGGCCAAGCTCAACGCGAAGTTAGCAGCTCTCTCTGGTGCGATTGCCAGTGCCGATGCTGCACCCACACGACAGCAATACGAGCTGTTCGAGGACCTCGTAGCCCGTATCGACGTACAACTTAAGCGATTGCAAGAGGTCATGGAGACCGATGTGATGCCCTTCAATAAGCTGATTCGCGAGTTGGATGTGCCAGCACTCGTGCCAACTACATCTCTATTCACGCGGTGAAACGTTTTGTAGGAGATAGCTTCATGTCCAGCACCCGTCTCATCCTTGTTCGTCATGGTCAGACCGAGGCGAACCGTGAATTTCGTTATATCGGCGTTCGTGATGATGCGCTCACGGAGCATGGACAGGCACAGGCTAGAGAGCTTGCCGAAGCACTGTCCATGCTACCCATTGCCGCCATTTACAGCAGCCCTCGCCAGCGCGCCTATCATACAGCATCACCCATTGCGGCCCGTCATGGACTGACCGTAAAGGTCATGGACGCTCTTTGCGAAGGTGACTTTGGCACCTGGGAAGGACTAAGTCGTGCCGAAGTCCTGGCGCGCAGTACGCAGGATGCCGAACGCTTGCTCGCCTGGGAACACGATACCACGGTAGCTCCTCCAGGTGGTGAGAGCCTGGATGCCATGCATAGGCGTGTCTCTGCTGCCGTTGAAAACCTGGTGCAGGCGCATTCAGATCAAACCATTGTGCTCGTTTCTCACGTCGGGCCAATCAAAGTAGTGCTGTGTGCTGCACTAGCTGTTCCTATCTTGTCTGCCTTCCGCATTTTTCTCGATCCTGGTACGATTAGTGTTGTGGATTGGCGACAAACAGCACCTGTGGTGCGCCTGGTGAATAGCCATATCCATCTTGGTTGGGAGCAGGCGCGGTGGATGACGTGATTCGGAGTTTGTCATGCTGTGCGAATCTGCGCCGCCTGTTCCAGTCCTAACGCCTTGATGGCCTGCTCGCGTAATACGAACTTCTGCACTTTGCCACTGGCCGTCATAGGATAGGCATTCACAAGCTGGAAGTAGCGTGGAATCTTCTGGTGGCTAACGCGTTCTTTACAGAAGCCGCGCAATTCCTGCTCCGTGATCTCTTCTCCCTCTTTAGGCAACACCACTGCCAGTAGTTCTTCGCCAAAGAACGGATCAGGCACTCCGAGCACCTGGGCATCGGCAACCTTCGGATGACGAATCAGCAGTTCCTCGATCTCGCGTGGGAAGATGTTCTCGCCGCCACGAATTACCATCTCTTTCAGACGTCCGACGATATTGACATAGCCCTGAGCATCCATCGTCGCCAGGTCACCTGTATGCAGCCAGCCTTCACTATCAATGGCCTCGGCAGTCTTCTCGGGCATCTTGTAGTAGCCGGTCATCACCAGGAAGCCCCGGCAACACAGCTCTCCACGTTCTCTAACAGGCACGATCGCACCTGTCGCGGGGTTGATAATCTTGACATCCACGTGTGGATACGGAATACCCACTGTCTCCGATTTGCGTTCAAATGAGTCATCTGG
>WNEZ01006768.1_pt1 | contig 10089 bp, 7 predicted proteins | sample 5400521 | NCBI WGS metagenome assembly WNEZ01 (sample SAMN13153339, study PRJNA577476) | soil metagenome | isolation source: 120 cm saprolite under Douglas fir tree site 2 hole 1 replicate 1 | place: USA:California | collected 2015-04-18 | reverse complement strand
CGCGTCTCCGCGTTCTGCTTTTCGCCTAGTCCGGCTCGCCGCGCTGCCGGCGGTCGATCATCCACAGTCCCGCCGGCAGCGCGGTGAAGTCGGCGATCAGCGCGAGCAGGAAGGCCGCGCTGGTCACCAACCCGAACTGCCGCAGCGGTGGGAAGCTCGAGAACGAGAGCGCCAGGAACCCGGCCGCATTGATCAGGGTGGCGAAGACGATGGCGCGGCCGGAGACTCGCAGCGCGTGCCCGAGCGCCTCCGCGAGCGGCGCGCCGTCGCGCTCGTGCAGATGGTGGAAGAAGTGGATCTGGTCGGTCTCCGTCGTGCCCAGGACCGTGGTGGCGATGAGGATCGTCGCCAGGTTCAGCGAGGCGCCGAACAGCCGTATGCCCAGGAACGTGGCGAGGATGGCGAAGAGCGACGGGATCATCGCCAGAAGCCGCGCCGAGGGGCTGCGGAAGATGAAGAGGAACACCACGAAGATGAGCGCGGCGGTGAGCGCGAAGCTCTCCGCCAGCGTGGGAACCAGGCTGGCGCCCACCTTCGCGTGCAACAGCGACTCGCCCACCACACGCATCTGCGCTCCGTCCAGCGGCGCGGCCTTCAGCGCATCCCAGGCGCGCCCGATCGTCCCCGACAGCGCCGCGTAGCCGGCGGCGTCGCCCTGCCGGAACAGCACCGTGATCTGCACGTCCCGCAGCCCGTTCACGTCCACGAAGCCGCGCAAGCCCGATTCCGACAGCAGTAGCTGCTCGAGGTCTGCGGCGGCGCGCGCGAACTGCGCCGGATCGTCCGGAAGCCGCTCGCCGTCTCCGGCGAAGTAGCGCCGCATGCGCAAGAAGGTGGTCGGCCCCACCGCTGCGATCACCGCGGGAACGGATTCGATCTCGCCCTGGAACCGATCGACGGCGCGCAACACCTCGGGATCGGTCGCCGCGGAGCGCGGGAGATGGATCCAGACGTGCGCGACGTTGAGGTCGGCGACGTGCTCGCGGAACCAGACGAGGTCCTGGCGCAGCGGCAGCGAGGCATCCATGTACGTGAGCGTGTCGACGCCGACGGACATGGGGCGCAGCCAGCCGGGAATGCCGAAGAGCGCGGCGGCGCCCGCGATGCAGAGCAGGAGCACGGCGACGACGAGCCTGCGGCGATGCCGGAAGGCGAAGGCCGGCACCCCGGCCGCGACGCGCTGGTAGAGCCCGCTCCGCGCCGCGCCGGCGGTCCCGGTCGGCGTGCGCAGCACGAGCTGCAGCGCCGGGAACAGGGTGAACGCCACCAGCCAGGAGATGGCGAGGCCAAGCGCGGTCCAGATCCCCAGCTCCCGGATCGGCCGCACCTTCGAGACGGAGAGGGCCGCGAACCCCAGCACCGCGGCGAACGTCGACGCGGTCACCGGCAGGAGCTTGTTGCGGAGCGCGGCGAGCTGGTGCTCGCGCAGCGGGACGCCGGCGGGGCGGTCGACGAACCGCGAATGCAAGTACACCAGGCTCGCGAGCGTGGTGACCAGGACGGTGAGCGGCACCAGCACCGAGACGATGGTGAAGCTGAATCCGAGCAGTCCGCCCGCCGCCACGCCCAGCGCCACCGCCGATCCGAGCGACAGCATGAACGCGAGGAGCGTCCGCACCGACCTGTAGAGCAGGAGGGCGACGCCGACCACCAGCGCGCCGAAGAAAGGGAAGTACCGGGCCGCTGCCGCGCCCGACTGGTGCTCGAGCCACGAGTCGACGTAGGGCGCTCCGACCCGGTGCACCGGGCCCGCCCCCGAGCGCGCGAGGGCGGCGTCGATCGCCGCAAGCGCGGCGTCGCGCTCCCGGGGGCCGTGCACGTCGAGATCGGCAATCACGGACAGGAAGCGGTCGCCCAGAAGCCCTTGCTTCCGGAAGAACTGCGTGCCGGTCGCCAGCCGGCGCAACTCCTCCGGCCCGGCTCCGGGACGCGCGCGGCGGATCGCATCGAGCACGGAGAATGCGCCCACCCGAGGCACCGCGCGCAACTCCCGCTCGGCCGCTTCGACGCGCGCCAGGCTGGCAGGCGCCCAAGGGTCGTCCGATTCGAAGAGGAGCAGCACCGAAGGCGAATCGGGAAAGATGCGCTCGAAGGCGCGGGTCGCCGCGAAGTCGGGATCGCTCGGCACGATCAGCCGGTCGAGCCCGCCCTCCGACGGAATGCGCGCGGCGCGGACCGCCGCCAGGGGAACGAGCAGCGCGTACGCCACCAGGATGGGGATGCGCCAGGAGACGATGCGCGACAGCATCCGGGTCGGGAGGTCGTTCACCGCTGGAACCCTACCGCGCCTTCGCGTAGAGAGGCTTGAATGATCGCACTCGCTGCGGCGACGCTGGTGGTCTGCGCACCGGGATTTCCCGGCAGCTCGGCGGAGGCGCGACCGGCGATGGACGCTCTCGCCAGATCCCTGGTCGGGGCGGGCCACCTGCCGGCCGGTTCGCTGACCGCCGTCTACGAGGAGAGCGAGGGCGGCGGCCTGCGCCGCCTCGCGCAACAGGACGCTGTGCTGCTGCTGGCCCCGCTGCCGTTCTTCCTCGACCACGAGAGGGAACTGCGGCTGGTCGCACGTCTCTCGGCGGTGCCGCGCGGCGGCGAGGCGCTGGAGCGCTGGACGTTGGTGGCAGGCAAGGACCATCCCGCCTCGCTCGAGGGCTACACGGTGCAGTCGAGCGCGGGCTACTCGAAGCGCTTCGTGCGTGCCGCGGCCCCAGGGCTGCCGGGGCAAGTGGAGATCCGGGCCGGCAGCGCGGTGCTCTCCGCGCTGCGGCGGGCCGCGGACGGCGAAAAGGTGGCGGTGCTGCTGGACGGTGCACAAGCCGCGGCACTCGGGAAGCTGCCCTTCGTGTCCTCTCTCGCCGTGATCGGGACCTCTACGCCGATGCCGGTGGCGGTGGTGGCGACGGTAGCGAAGCGGATGGACGAGAGTCGCTGGAAGGCGCTCGAGCCCGCGTTCAGGCGACTCGCGGATGATCCGGGGGCGCGCGAGGCGCTGGAAAGTGTGCGGATGGCGGGCTTCGTGTCACTGGATCAGGCGGCCCTGGCCGCGGCGCGGGCGGGCTGGCGGCGCGCGCAGTGAAGCGCGCGGCGCTCCTCCTCTGCACCGCCTGCGCGAGCGCGCTCCACAAGCCGCCGCCGATCGAATCGATCGCCCCGGCCCCGCGGACCGGGGCCGCCCAGCTCATCGCCGAAGCCGATGCCGCCTGGGCGCGGCGGGCTGAGCCGGGACAAGCCGCCGCTGCCGAGGACCTCTATCTGCAGGCGGCGCGCGCCGACCCCCGTCGCCCCGAGTCGTTCGCCGGCGCCATCCGCGCCAAGGCGTTCCGGCTCGGGCGCGAGAAGGACGGCGCCGAGCGGCTGCGGCTCGCGCAGGGTGCGGTGGAGGTCGGCCAGCTCTGCGAGGAGAATGCGCCGGCGGCGGTGCCCTGCGACTACTGGCTGGCCGCCGCTCTGGGTCTGCAGGCGCGGGAGCGCAGCGCCACTGCGAAGGACGCGTTGCCGCGCATGACCGACCTGCTGCGGCGCGCCGCGCGCGCCGATCCGTCGATCGACCACGCCGGCCCGCACCGCCTGCTCGCGACGGTCCTTCTGCGCGCCCCGAGCTGGCCGCTGGGTCCAGGCGATCCCGAGGCGGCGCTGCCGGAAGCGCAGGCGGCGGTTCGGATCGCCCCGGAATTCGCGCCCAACCAGCTCGCGCTGGGCGAGGCCTTGCGGAAGAATGAGCGCGCCGCCGAGGCGCGCAGCGCCTATTCGAAGGCCCTTCGCCTTGCGACGGACGCAGCGGCGCAGGGCGATCCGGACGCTGCCGGTTGGGCCGACGAGGCCCGGGGCGCCTTGCAGGAGGTGGGGATTCGCCACCAGGCGAGCACCGCCACGGTCACCCCCGCGTAGCCAATCCCGAGCAGCACGTCGATGACGTAATGGTGCTGGAGGTAGACCGCGCTCAGGCACATGAGAAGGAAGAAGAACACCGCCGGCGCCCGCGACCAGCGCAGCTCCCGCGTGCGGAAAACCATCCACGCGGCGATCAGTGGATACGCGACGTGGAGGGAGGGAAAGGCGCCGTAGACGTCCACCCCACGCCCGTACATCTCCTCGAAAAAGCGGGTCCCCAGCAACTGATCGAACCGGCTGGCGGCCGCCGCGGCAGGGTGGATGTCCATGCGGACCGGCCCGAACCCGTACTGGGTCACGTACCAGGGGGGCGCCACCGGGTAGATGAAGTAGGTGGCGAAGCCGAGCAGGTTGACGACCAGGAAGCAGAGCGCGAACGTGCGCAGCGCGTCGAAACGGCGCCGGAAGAAGAGCAGGAACGCCACCGCCAGGTACTCGCCGACGTACACGAGGTATGCGAAGCCACAGGCGAGGTCGAGGCCCGCAGTGTGGTGCGCGTCGAGCCACTCGTTGGGGGTCTGGCCGCCGACGCCGAACCACTCACGTTCGAGCAGGTAGGGTCCCGCAACGTGGACGCGGCCTTCGATCGCCGGCCAGTAGAAGTAGCGCATCGAGTCGAAAATCGCGCCGGTGGCGATGAACGGAAAGAACTGCGCCAGGAAGAGCCGCGTCTTTTCATTGTAGAGGTCGAGAAGCCCGAGGAGCCCGATGAAGACATGGTCGGGCCGGAGCCCGCCGAGCACGGCGATCACGGCGATATAGGCGAGGCCGATGGCCGGTGGCCCGATGCGCCGCTTCATCGTCCGCGACGGAAGCAGCCACTCCCGGGCAAGCATGGGCTGCGAAGCCCGGGCTGCGGGTGGCAAGTCAGCGAGCACACGCACGCACTTGCGATGCAGAACCCGCGCACGCGGTGCAAAACCAATACGGAATGCAGGTGGAGTTGCAATCCGGCCAGGCGGGCCATAGAGGCGGCGGGATGCCGACCGCGGGCGACGCCGGATGAGTCGCCTGTGGTTGGCCGCGCTGATTGGCTGCCTGCTCTCCGGTCCGCCCGCCGCCGCGACGGGCTCTCCGGGCGCGTCCGGCCCCGGGTGCCCGGCCGGGCTCGAAACGCGGATCGTCCCGCTGCCGGTGTATGCGACCCTTCCCAACGAGGGAGATACTTTTGGTCTCATGCCCGTCTTCTTGCGGGTGTGCGACGCGAACCAGAGGACCGAGTCGATCATCGCGCCGAGCGTCACCTGGAACGACGTCATCCACGCGACGGGGACGTTCCGCTGGTTCCACTACCCCACCGACGACCAGACCCTCACCTTCGTCGCCTCGGTGAGCACCCGCATCAACTCCGGCGTGCTGCTCCTGTGGAAGGACCTCCCCCGCGGGCCTGGGGCGTCCACCAGCGAGATCGAGCTGCGCTGGCAGCGCAGCGTCTTCTATCGCTTCTTCGGCCTGGGCCCCGACACCCCGGCCGAGGCCGAGAGCAGCTACACGCGGGTTCGCGGGCACGCCGCCGCCCGCCGTGGCCTGAACCTCGGCGGCAACTGGAACGTGGGAGTCACCGTCCTCTTCGATGGCGACCTGGTCCAGGACCTGGGCGTCCCGGGGCTCCCGCTCAGCCGCCGCGAATTTCCGGCCGTGCCGGGGATGGGGGGGTCGACCCTGCTCGGGCAGACGATCGATGCCCGCTTCGATACCCGCGAGCGCGGCGAAAACTCCGAGCGCGGATTCTTCGCCGAGCTCGCCGCCGGCGCCGTCGAGGGCCTGGCGGGTTCCCCCGCCTATCTCATAGCCCACGCGGACGTCCGTGCCCTGCAGCCCGAGACCGCGTGGATTTCGGCAGCGGCGCGATTCGACTGGCGGGGCGTCAGCTCGCCGCGGGCGCCGTTCTATGCGCAGAGCTCGCTCGGAGGCGCGTACTTCCTGCGCGGGTTCACCGAGGACCGGTTCGTCGACCAGAACGCCTGGACGTTCGAGATGGAGCAGCGGATCCGCCTCTTCCAGACCCACATCTACGGGGTGACCGCGGACTGGCGGATCGACCCCTTCATCGCCGTGGGCCAGGTCTACCGCGCGCTGGACGAGGCGTTCTCGCATCCGCGGGTCGTCGCGGGGGCGGGATTTCGCGCCTGGGTCCGGCCCAACGTCGTCGGCCGCGTCGACGTCGCCAACGGTGGCGAGGGGTGGAAGGTGTACGTCGAGATCGGGTACCCCTACTGATTGGCAGCGACCCCGCGGGCCGGAGCGGCGTCCAGCGCGCCGAGCTCCACCAGTTCCTCGGCGCGCAGTGGCGCATCGAGCATGCGCACGAACCACTCGGTGGCCTCTGGCTTGCCGAGCGGCGGCCGGCCACGGACCTCGGGCAGCTCGGGCAACAGCTCGGCGAACTGGCGCCGCAGGGCCTCGTCGTCCTGCGCGATCTCGGCGGTGCGGCCCAGCAGCGCCATCGTCTGCGCGCGGCGGCTCTCGCGAGGGCCGTGCAGTTGCGCGAGTGAAGCGGCGCCGAGCATCAGCGACCAGGCGCAGAAGGTCCGGTAGCCGCGCTCGCCGCGCGGCAGCGAGGTCAGGTAGGACAGCGCGCCTTCCGCATCGGCGCGGAGGCTGGCGAGGAGCTCTCGACGGTGGGGCACCAGGAACCGGCCGGCCGCCTCGTCCTCGGCCTGGTCCTTGAGGATGTTCACCTTCTGCAGGAAGAGGCCGAAGCGGTAGGCGAAGAGCATCCGGGGAGGCGCGCCGCCGCCCAAGGCCCAGAGCTGCGTGAGCAGCTCGCCGACCAGGCCGGCGACGATGCAGCAATAGCGGCACACGTCCTCGAGATCGAGCAGCCGCAGGGGAACGGGCCGCCGCGCATAGGCCGCCATCCCTTGCGCCATGCGTCCGATGGCGCCGAACACCACCTCGCGCGCGATGGCAGGCAGCTCGTGGGCGTCCTCGAGGAAGGCCTCCGTGTCGGCCAGCAGAGCGCGCTCGCCCTCGGTGAGGCCACCGGGAAAGCTGGAGCGAAAGGCGTCGACCTGCGCGCGGGTGGGCCGCTTTTGCAGGAACTGCCGGAACGAGTTGAACTGGCGCTGCTGCAGCAGCCGGTCGGAGAAGGGTGCATCCTCCACGGTGTCCAGCACTCTCAACAAAAGGTAGGAGAGCGCGACCCGATCGCGGAACGGCGCGTCGAGCCGCGGGATGCAAAGCGCGAAGGTGCGGCTCACCGCATCGAGATGGCGCTGGTAGAACTCCGGCGGTCGCATGCAGTACCTCTCTGACTCGGGGACAGGCGCCCGGACCCGCGAAGGGTGGCCCGATAACGGCCGAGGGCGAGCAGCGGAAAGCAATTGCGATAGAGGTGGTAGCGGATCATGAAGCCGGCGGACAGCTCGCGACCCTCGACGATGCGTGCGCCGCGCTCTTCACCGATGCCGTAGCCCGGAAACCCGCACCCGGTGAACGACTCCTCGTCCCAGGCGCCGTCGGGCCGCTGGCGCTCGAGCAGCCAGCGCGCGCCGCGGTGGGCGCTCTGCGTGTCGGCGCGTCCGGCGGCGATCAGGCCGAGCAGCGCCCAGGCCGTCTGCGAGGGCGTGCTCTCACCGCGCCCCCGGGCCGCCGCGTCGACGTACGAGGCGCAGGTCTCGCCCCAGCCGCCGTCGGGATTCTGTCGATCCTCCAGCCAGCGGAGCGCGCGGCGGGCTGCCAGGCCCTCCATGTCCTCGCCTGCGGCCGCGAGCGCGGGGAGCACCGCCCCGACGCCGTAGACGTGATTGACCCCCCACCGGCCGAACCATGAGCCTTCCTTCTCCTGCTGGGCGTAGAGATAGCCCAGCGCGCGCCGCAGCGCGGGGTGCCGCTGGTCGACGCCGAAGGCGCACAGCATCTCGACCACGTGCGCGGTCACGTCGGCGCTGGGCGGGTCGATGACCTCGCCGAAATCGCAGAACGGAAGCATCGCGGGAAGGCGCGACGTGTTGTCCTTGTCGAACGCCGCCCAGCCGCCGTTGCGGCTCTGCATGGCCAAGACCCAGCGCAGGGCCCGCTCCCGGGTCTGCTCGTCGCCGGCGCCTGCCTTCTGCAGCGCGAGCAGGACGACCGCGGTGTCGTCCACGTCGGGATAGAGATCGTTTTCGAACTCGAACGCCCACCCGCTCGGTTCGACCCCCGGGGCCCGCACGCACCAGTCGCCGGGGACGCGGATCTCTTCGCGCAGCAGCCATTGCGAGGCCCTCTGCAGTGACGGTTGCGACGGCTCTGCGCCGGACTCCAGCAGCGCGAGCAGAGCGAGGCCCGTGTCCCAGACCGGCGAGAGGCACGCCTGCACCCGCAGGCTCCCGTCGTCGCGGCGGATCATCCAGCGCCCGTGCATGCCCTCCAGCCCCCTCTTCAGCGCCGGATGATCGAGGGGATAACCGACGGTGTTCAGCGCTAGGAGCGAGTACACCCACGGAGGCTGGATGCCGCCCCAGCTTCCGTCGGCCTCCTGGTGGGCGAGGATCCACTCCTCGGCGAGCTTCCGGGCCCGCCGGCGCAACGGATGGACCGGCAGGCGGCCGTAGCAGCGGAGCGCGCGGTCGAGCGCGAAGAAGAGGCGATCCAGGTTGTCGCGCGGCGGGCGCCCCAAAGCAAAGGCGACGCGCAGCTCGTCCAGCCGGGCGGACTCGGGGATGGGCCGCACCGGCCGGTCGTCCATCAAGAGCAGCAGCGGCACGATCGTCCCGCGTGCCCAGGAAGAGAAGCGGTAGATGCTGAGCGGAGCCCTCGGAGGCAAGAGCATCAGCTCCGGGGGCATGACGGGCAGATCGTCCCAGCTCCACTGGCCGAAGAGGGCGAGCCAGATGCGCGTGAAGGTCCTGGCCGCTGCGATGCCGCCGCGCGCGCGGATGAAGTTCCGCGCCTGGGACAGCTGCGGCGCGTCCGTGGCGTCGCCCGCGAGCTTGAGCGCGAAGTAGCACTCGATGGTGGTGGAGAGATCGCCGGGCGCTCCGTGGTACATCGCCCAGCTGCCGTCCGCACGCTGGTAGTTGCGGATGTCCTGCGCCACGCCGCGCCAGCGCTCCTCGTCGCGGGCGCCGAGGAACCAGGTCAAGAGCAGGTACTCGGCGTCCATCGTGGCGTTCGATTCCAGCTCCGCCCACCAGAACCCCTCCGCGAACTGCTCGCCGGCGAACCACGCCTGCGTGCGTTCGATGACGAGATCCAGGGCCGCGTCCCCAACCGTGCTCTCGCTGCCGATCACGAAGCCCCTCGCTGTCCACGCCGGGCGCGCTCCTCGAACCAGCGCACCGCCTTCGCCAGCGCCTCGCGCACCGGCGTCTGCCACAGGCCCAGCTCACGCCGGGCCCGGGAACAGTTCGCGAACATGACCTCCCGCGCAGTCCGCACGCCTTCGAGGGGGATGCGCGGCGGGCGGCCGAGGATTCGTCCTTCCACGAACGCATCGGCGTGCGCGAGGCCGAGCGCGAGCAGATGCGGCAGCCGGATCCGCGGCGCCCTGCGGCCCGTGATCTCCGCCAGCTCCTCGAGCAGCTCGCGCATGGTCAGGTTGGCGTGGCCCAGGATGTAACGCTCGCCCCGCTGCCCGCGCTCGAACGCGAGCACGTGGCCCTGGGCCACGTCGTCGACGTCCACGACGTTCATGCCCGTATCGACGTAGGCCGGGATGCGGCCATCGAGGAAGTCGCGGATCACCGCGCCGGTCGGGGTCGGCTTGACGTCGCCCACGCCCACCGGGAAGGTGGGGTTCACGATCACCGCCTCCAGCCCGCGCGCGGCTTCCTCGCGCACCAGGGCTTCCGCCTCCCACTTGCTCTTCTTGTACGGTCCGGGGGGAGGACCTATGGGAGACGACAGCTCGTCGGGGAGGACGCCGTCGCGCATCCCACCGATGGTCGCGATGCTGGAGGTGTAGACCAGGCGGGCGCCGGCAGCCCGGGTCGCCGCGATCACGTTGCGGGTGCCGCCGACATTGACGGCCAGCACCTCGCTCGCCGGGGTCGCGAAGGAGTAGAGCGCGGCGACGTGGAAGATCGCGTCGCAGCCGCTGGCGGCAGCGCAGACCGCCTGCGCGTCGCGCAAGTCGCCCCGCGCGATCTCGACCTCGGCGGATTCGGGCAGGTTCGGCACGCTGCCCGGGCGCAACAGGACCCGCACCTCCGCTCCCCGTCGCAACAGAGCGCGCGCCACGGCGCCGCCGACGAAGCCGCTGGCCCCGGTGAC
>WNEZ01006767.1_pt1 | contig 10089 bp, 9 predicted proteins | sample 5400521 | NCBI WGS metagenome assembly WNEZ01 (sample SAMN13153339, study PRJNA577476) | soil metagenome | isolation source: 120 cm saprolite under Douglas fir tree site 2 hole 1 replicate 1 | place: USA:California | collected 2015-04-18 | reverse complement strand
TAGAAGAGCATGAGTTTATGCACCACTCCGGCTGAAAGCGCGGCGCCATTCAGCGTGGGGCCGGATTCGAGCAAGACGCCAAGGATATCGCGCTTGCCTAATTCAGCGAGCACTGCGCTCAGGTTAATTCGGCCGCGAGTTGCGCGGGCGTGCAAGATCTCGACGCCTTCGTTCTGCAGGCGGCGAACTTTGGCGGATTGGAGCGAAGCTGCGGTGAAGACCAGGAGATCGTCGTCGGCAGCTTGGACGATGCGCGAGTTGGGCGGCAGGCGCAGCTTGGTGTCGAGAATCACGCGAAGCAGGCGTTTGCGGCGCGGCAGACCGCTGCGATCGGTGAGCAGGGGATCGTCCGCGAGGATGGTGCCGATGCCGGTGAGCAGTGCGTCCGAGGCATGTCGCATGCGCTGCACTTCTGCACGCGATTCTTCGGAGGTGATCCACGTTCTCTTCTTGCGCCGCTGCGCCTTCGGAAGAGCTAACTGGCCATCCAGCGTCAGTGCCGACTTCAGCGTGACGAACGGCTTTTTCGTGCGAATCCAGCAGGCGAAAGCTTCGTTGAGGCGGCGCGCGTCCTCTTCGAGTACACCGCAGGCGCTTTCGATCTTTGCGGCCCGGAGGCGCTCGAAGCCCCGGCCGGAAGTCGCGGGATTCGGATCTTGCATGGCGGCGACCACGCGGTGAACGCCAGCGGCGATGATCGCTTCCGTGCACGGACCGGTGCGGCCGGTGTGATTGCAGGGCTCCAGATTCACATAAAGAGTTGCGCCCCGCGCTTTCTCTCCGGCGGTTTTCAGCGCGACGATCTCCGCATGGTCGCGCCATTCGTATTGGTGAAAGCCTTCACCTACGATTTCGCCGTCGCGGACGATCACGCAGCCTACGTGCGGATTCGGACTGGCAAGGCCGATGCCTTTGCGCGCCAGAGTAAGCGCGTGTTGCATGAAGCGGATGTCGTGTGCGTCCACGAATCAGTCGAAGAGCGAGTTGACGTAGGTTTCGGCGTCGAAGGGCACGAGGTCGTTGATTTGCTCGCCGGTGCCGACGAAGCGAATGGGCAGCGCCAGCTCGCGCGAGATGGCCACGACGATGCCGCCCTTGGCGGTGCCGTCGAGCTTGGTGAGGATAATTCCGGTGACGCCGACCGTGGACGTGAACTCGCGGGCTTGCGCGAGGCCGTTCTGGCCGGTGGTGGCGTCGAGCACGAGCAGGACGTCGTGCGGCGCGCCGGGAATCACTTTGGCGGCGGTGCGCTTCATTTTTTCCAGCTCGGCCATGAGATTGGATTTGGTGTGCAGGCGGCCGGCGGTGTCCACGATGACCGCGTCGGAGGCGCGCGCTTTGGCGGCGGCGACCGCGTCGTAAACGACGGCGGCGGGATCGGCGCCGGATTTTTGCTTGATGACTTCTATGCCGTTGCGCTGCGCCCAGATTTCGAGCTGCTCGACGGCGGCGGCGCGGAAGGTATCCGCGGCGCAGAGAATCACGCTGGAGCCCTCCTTGCGCAGGCGATTGGCCAGCTTGCCGATGCTCGTGGTTTTGCCGGCGCCATTGACGCCGACGATGAAGATGACGCGTGGACCTTTGCCATTGGGCGAGCCGGCGACAACCGCGGGCTGTACCGGCTTCGACGCAGCGTTGAGGATGCGAACGATGTGCGACTTGATTTCGCTCTTGAGCTGCGAAGCGTCGGAGAGGGCATTGCGGTCTAGCTTTTCGCGCACGGCATCGAGAATTTCGCGCGTCGTGCTGACGCCGAGGTCGGCGGAGAGCAGCGCGGTTTCAAGCTGCTTGAGAAGCGCCGGATCAACCTTCTTTTCGCCCAGGAAAATGGTGTCGACGCTTTCGGAAAGCGCCGCCTTCGTCTTGCTGACGCTGGCCTTCAGGCGTTCCGCCAGCGTCGGTTCCGGTTTGCCGAAGAGAGAAATCATTTCGCGGCGCGCTCACGTGAAGCGCCAAACAAAAGTGTAACAGAAGAGCAGTCCGAGGCATTCTGAACGAGGCGCGCGCATCCGAGGTTTTCAAATTGTCTTATATTGAGATCCTTCGCCCATCCTCGTCGGACGGCTCAGGATGACGCTGCCTAGTTTAGAACTGTAGGGCTACACCTGGACTTCGACGGCGCTGAGGCGGACCCTACCGGCGGTGACGGCGGCTTCGAGGGCGTTGACCACGACGGCGTCGAATTTACTGCCCGCGAGCGCTTTGATTTTGCCCAGGGCGTAGTCGAGGTCTATCGCCGATTGATATGGGCGATTGGTGGTCATAGCGTCGAGCGTGTCCGCAACGCCGATGATGCGCGCCATCAGCGGAATCTGCGGACCTTGCAAGCCGTAGGGATAGCCGCGGCCGTCCATGTGTTCGTGGTGCAGCTCGATGCCCGGCAGCATGTTCTTGAGCTGCGAAACGGGGCGCATGATGTTGGCGCCTTTTACGGTGTGCTGTTTCATCAAATCGAACTCTTCGGTAGTGAGCGCGCCGGGCTTTTTCAGGACGCGATCCTCGACGCCGATTTTGCCGACGTCGTGCAGCAGCGCGGAGATGCGCAGCGTGTCAAGATCCTGGGGATTAAGGCCCAGCTCGCGGCCGATGAGCGTGGAATACTTGGCCACGCGGCCGGAGTGGCCGCGCGTATAAGGATCCTTTTCGTCGATGGCCGCGGCGAGCATGCGGATGGAGCCGACGAACAGTTCGCGATTTTCTTCTGCCGATTCCTTCAGGCGCTCGATGTACTCTTCGATGTCGCCGGCCATTTTGTTGAAGTTTTCGGCGAGCTCGCTGATTTCCGCGGCTCCACGCACCGGCGAGCGCTGATGGAATTCGCCGCGGCTGATGGCGCGGGTGGACGCGGCGAGTCCGCGGATGGGCCCGCTGATGCCCACGGCAAAAAAGTAACCGACAAGCACAGCAGCCAGTACCACAACGCTGACGAAAGCGAGCGCCTGGCGGTTCAGCTCCGTGACGCCGGCGTCGGCGCGCGCTTGATCGAGGCTGCGCTGCGCGACGATGGCCCAGTTGATTTCCGGCAGAGTGCTGAAGGTGCCGATCATTTCCACGGAGCGATTCTTCACCGGTTGTGTGAAGCGAATCGTTTGCGTGCTGCGCAGTTCCTGTGGCATGGCGCGAACCTGCCTGACCAGCTCGGAAGTGCCGCTGAGGTCGGTACCGGGCACGAAGTTCTTGGTGTCTGGGTGCGCCACGATGTGGCCGGCGTGATCGACGACGAAGACTTTGCGATCGCGGACGCTGGCATCTTGCAAGCGCAGCAGAATCGGCTCGAGAGAAACCACGGCTGCGAGCATTCCGGTGAAGTTTTCGTTGATGTCTTTCAAGGGCACGGCGATCACGAACGCGGGACGGTCGTTTGGCTCGAGCGCCAAGGGATCGCTGCGGAATTCGCCGGATTGCTGCATGCACCACACGAAGGCGCGCTGCAGCGCCTTGGCGACGAAGGGATCCTGGTCGGCACGGAAATTTCCTTGCGAAGCCACGGTGCCTTTGCGCGACTTGCCGACCGCGGTGAGGTAAAGAAAGGTGTTGCTGTTACTTTCCGCGAAATTCTCGAGCAGACGCGTGACTTTGGGCTCGGCGACGGGGTCTTCAACGTTGTCGCTGACGCCCATAAGTTGGAGAATTTGCCGCTCGCTGATGAGTTGCTGGGTCAGGTTGGCTTCAAAGTACTGGATTTCTTGCGTCAGCGAGCGGGTGAGATCGGTCTGCTGGACGCGCTCGGTGTCCACCAGCTTTTCCTGGCTGAGTTGCAGCACTTGCCGGTGATATAAGCCAATCGGCAGGGCGCTGACGAGCAGCAGCGCGCCCAGCACCAGCCACAGGATGCGCACGCGCCCGGCGCGCATGCGCTCCCAGGCGGCCTTCAGGTTGATGGGCATGAGCAGTTTGACAGACATCGCCTTGCCACTAATTTTAAGGGTTTTCGTCTGGGTCCCGGAGAATTGCGAAGGGCAGCGTCGCGGACTTGCAACTGGAACGTTGGTACTAGAGGCTGAAGGCTGGTTACTCCCGTTTTTGCGGGCGATCCATGATGTCGCGGATGGCTTCCCGTGGCGATTTGCCGTCGCTGAGGATGGCATCGACCTGCTCGGTGATGGGCAGCTCGACCTTGGCCTCGCGGGCGAGCGCAAGCAGCGCTGCCGTGGTCCCTACACCCTCCGCGACCATGCGCATGCCAGCCAGAATTTCGCTGATCTGGCGGCCTTTGCCCAACTCCATGCCTACCTGGCGATTGCGGCTGAGGGAGCCGGTACAGGTCAGAACCAAATCGCCGAGGCCCGCGAGACCGGGCAAGGTCTCGGGTTGCGCGCCGAGGGCCGCGGCCAGACGCGACATCTCGGCTAGCCCGCGGGTGATGAGCGCGGCAAGCGGGTTGGAGCCGAGACCAAGCCCCTGGCAGACCCCGGCGGCGATGGCGATTACGTTTTTCATGGCGCCGGCCAGTTCGACGCCCAGCACATCGTCATTCGTGTACAGGCGGAAATTGGGAGCGGCGAATTCTTCTTGCAGTTCCGCGGCGAGGGGCGCATCGCGCGACGCCAACACCACGGCGGTGGGCTCTCCGCGCGCCACTTCGGCGGCAAACGAGGGGCCGGAAAGCACCGCAAGACGGGGGACAAATTTCCCTTCGAAGACTTCGACGAGCACTTCGCTCATGCGCTTGTGCGTGGCTGGCTCGAGACCCTTTGTAGCACTTACGAAAACCGAATGGGCTGAAACGTGTGCCGCGGCAGCCGAATACACATTGCGGGCGTACGCCGCGGGTATGGCGCCGACAACGAGCGTTGCATTTGCGAGGGCCTCGTGAATGTGGCAGGTGACCCGGACCCCGGGGGTCAGGGGATGTCCCGGCAGGTAAGTGCGATTTTCGCGTTCGCGACTGATGGAGTCTGCCAGCGCGGGGTCGCGGACCCACAGCGAGACTTCGTGCTTGCTGCGCGCGCGGGCGAGCACGATGGCCAGCGCGGTGCCCCAGCTTCCGCCGCCGAGAATGGCGATGCGGCTCACTCCGCGCCCCGTTTTTTGCTGAACGAAAACTTTGGCTCCTCGCCCTGCAGCAATCGCTGGATGTTGGCGTCATGTTTGTAAATGATGAGACCTGCCGCGGCCAGCGCGCCAAACGTGACCGCCGGCGGCGGGGCGTGCTGCGGCGCCCAGAGAAAATAGATGAGCAGCGGCATGGAAGCAGCGGCGGAGATCGAGCCCAGCGAAACGTAGCGCCAGAACGCGACCACGAGAATAAAGAGAATCACCGAGCCCAGAAGCGCGAGCGGGCTGAGCATCAGAAAAGCTCCCGCGGCCGTGGCCACTCCTTTGCCGCCGCGAAATTTCAGCCATACCGGGAAGCAATGGCCGAATAGCGCGGCGAGCGCGGCAATTATCATCCACGTGGCGTTTTCATTGCTGAAACGCGCGGCGAGCCAGACAGCGGCTGCGCCCTTTGCGGCGTCGAACAACAGCGTGAGAATCCCCGGGAGCGGCCCCGCCACGCGCGCGACGTTGGTGGCGCCGATGTTGCCGCTTCCGGACTGGCGCACGTCGCCGCCACGGAAAAGTTTGGTGAACAGCAAACCAAAAGGAATCGAGCCAAGCAGGTACGCGGCTATGGGAACGCCGATCAGCGTCGCGGAGATTTCGCTCATGTGGCGCTAGGCCTCGGCTTTCGCGAATTGAAAAGATGACAGGCGACTGTACTGGGCGCCACTCGGGCGCGTTTTGCTTTCGATCAGATGGAATTCGCTCGTGCGGAGCGCGCCGAATTCACGCGCGCAGTTTTCCCCAGCTGCGGCGCGCAGCTTCTCGGAAATGCCAGGCGGGTCAAAGCGCGCGAGGGTCAGATGCGGCGCGAACTCTCTCGTCTCGCGGGGAACGCCAAGCTTTTCCATGCGCATATCGATCTCGGCGGGAAGCGGCGCAAGGTTAGGCGAGGCGTCGATGCCGGCCCAAAAGACGCGAGGCCGCTTGTCGCTTGGAAAAAAGCCGAGCCTGCGAAAACGTAATTCGACGGGCTGCTCCGAGCGAACCTCCACGAGCGCCGCGCGGATCGCGTCGAGCATATCCGCTTCGACGTGGCCGATGAATTTCAGCGTCACGTGCAGATTCTCCGGCCGCACCCAGCGCACCTTATTCTTTGGAGAGGAGGCATCGGCCGCGCGCAGTTCACCGATCAAGGTGGCGAGATTCTCTCGCACCGCTGCGGGAATCTCCAGCGCGACGAAGAGGCGCACCGCTCAGGCCCTTTTCGAGGAAGCATTCTGCCCGGCGTACAGAAAGTGCACGCGGACCAGGTCCAGCGCCAGTTGGGAGGCTTGCCAGCGGATGGATTCGCGATCGCCGGGAAAGCGTACGCTGCGCTCTTTGATTGCGCCGGCATGCGAAATCGCGACATGCACCGTTCCGACGGGTTTTTCGTCGGAGCCCCCGCTCGGCCCCGCGATTCCGGTGATGCCCACACCGAGCGTGCTGCCCACGCGGCGGCGAATACCTTCGGCGAGCGCTACGGCGACTTCCGGACTCACCGCGCCTTTGGCGGCAATAATCTCCGCGGGCACATCGGCCCAGGCGGTCTTGAGTTCATTGCTGTAGCACACCACACCGCCGAGAAAATACGAGGAGCTGCCGGCGATGCTGGTCAGCCGCTGCGCGAGCAAGCCGCCGGTGCAGCTTTCCGCGGCGGCGATGGTCGCGTTGTTCAACGTGAGCTGCTCCGCGACGACTTCTTCGAGCGAGCGGCCGTCCTGGCTGAAGATGCGGTCGCTGAGCGCAATCTCAAAGCCTTGCACGATTTCATCAAGCGTTTTCTTCGCGCGCGCGGCGTCCTCGGTCCAAAGCCGCAAATGGATTTGCGTTTCGCCCGGCGCCGCGAGAATGGTCGTTTGCACCTCCGGGTAGCGCTTATAAATCGGCAGAATGCGTTGCTCGACGTGTGATTCGCCGAGCCCGGTGACACGCAGCTCACGGCTGTGCAGGCGCACGCCGGAGACGCGGCGCTCGAGTCGCGGCAGCACTTGCTCGCGGAAAAGCGGCTTCATCTCACGCGGCGGTCCGGGAAGGAGCACGATGGCTCGGTCGGCGTCTGCGAGCCATAAGCCTGGGGCAGTGCCGCGCGGATTCTCCAGGATTTCCGCGCCCTCGGGAACCATCGCCTGGCGCGCGTTCACTTCCGGCATTTCGCGGCCGAGCTTGCGAAAACGGCCCTCGATGTAGCGCAGGATTTCGTCGTTGCGGCGCAGCTTGCGGCCAAGCAGGTCGGCAACCGTTTCGCGCGTGAGATCGTCTTCGGTGGGACCGAGGCCGCCGCTGGCGATAATCAGCGGCACGCGGTCAAGCGCACCGCGAAACGCCTCGGTGAGCAGATCGCGATTGTCGCCGACTACCGTTTTGCGGACCACTTCGATGCCAATGGCGTTGAGCTCTTCGGTGAGAAAGAGCGAGTTGGTGTCCAAGCGATCCGGGGTCAACAGTTCCGAACCAACCGCAATGATTTCCGCTTTCATCCTGTGGATTACCCGATCAGCGGGAGGCCGCGCACGTCCCAATCCAGGGTGAAGAGCGCGTTGACCGTGGTGAGGATGGCCCGCCCGGAAGGTTGCAGCGCGAGGCCCACAAGCCCGGAACCGCTGAGCACCGTTTCCGCTTGTCCTTGCGGCGTGAGGCGCACAATACCGCGATGGCCGCCATGCGAAGCGGCGACGTAGAGATTGGAGTCGCGGTCGAACGCCAGTCCTTGCGGGCGCCCGAGCCCGCGATAGAAAACATGCACGTCGCCGCCTTGCGTGATGCGGTAAACGCGATCGTAGCTGGAAGTGGTCGGGCCGGTGACAAACAGATCGCCGCTCGGATGAAACGCCAAATGATACGCGGCGAGTGACGGCTCCAGCGTGGCGAACACAAAAACTTCACGGCTCGGGCTGATTTTAAAAATCGTGCCGCTGCGATCGCCGACGTAAAGATTTTCGGCGTGATCGAAGGCGATGCCCGTGGCGACGCCCATGCCTTCAATCCATTGCTCGGCGCGGCCATCCGGGGGGACGCGGTGAATGGTACCGTCGTTGCGGCAGGAGACGAAGAGGTTGCCGTTGCGATCGAGGGCCAGCCCGGAGGGATTGATCAGCGAAGTGACGAACGGCTTGACGCTGTAATTTGAAGTGATTTTGTAAAGCGAAACGGGGACGCGCTGACCGCGCGGCCCGCTGAAGGTCACGTAGATATTTCCGTTGGCGTCGACAGCGGGATTGGCGACGGGATGCAGATTGTCCGCGATCTGCACAGCGATGGAAACGGGATGCGGCTGGCTTTCGCTTTGCGCCGTGGCCACGCGCACCGTGCCGCCGTTGGCATTGTCGGGAACCCGCGCAATCAATCGATTATCCGTGGCCAGAACCAGGCTGGCCTGCGCTTCGCCGAAATGCACGACCGGCCGCGCGCCGCTGCGCGAAGCAAAGCCGCTGCCGTGAATTATGATTTCGCCGCCAGGGATGGCGGCGGCTGGCGCGATGCGATCGATACGGGGGAACCCGTTTTTTTCCGAGGAGCCAAAACCGAATTTCATACCAGGTTAAAGTGTAGCGCGAGGCGCAGCAGAATAGCAGCGTAGATGCTTGCCATCCAGTCGTCGGCCATCACGCCCCATCCGTGCGGAAGCTTTTCCAGGTGGCGTACTGGAAAAGGCTTCCAGATGTCGAACACGCGAAAAAGTATAAAGCCCAGGAGCAGGTATTTCCAATTGAGCAGGCTCATGGCGAAGAAAATCGCGTAGCCCGAAAAATCGAAGTGTTCGGAAAGATGCGGAAGGGCGATGGGAATGAGCGGAAGCAGCAACGTCAGATGCTGGCCGGCGACTTCGTCGATCACGATGTATTGCGGATCGTGGACTCCAGCGTGCTGCGCGACGCGCGCGGCGCTCCACACCCCGATGGCCGCGAGAATGACCATCAGCAGCAGCGCGCAGAAGAGCGGCACCCAGAGAACGCTGTCGCGGATATCGCTCCCGGGCAGCAGAAAATGTCTGTCGGCAAACATCGCTTCGGAAAGCGGGTGCCGCGAAAACCAACTGCTCACCGACATCGGGTGCAGAAAAAAGATCGCCGAGAGGACAATGGTGGCGACGCCGACCAGCGCGCCGTACGTTCCCGGCGCGGGGCGAAGGTAGCCGACGCCAAACGCGGTAGCGATGGCATACGCAAGGCGCGGCTTTTTTTGTGCCGGCGCAGGACTGGGCGAAGCGTCAGTGGTCGCGGTCATGGGGCTCGGGCGAATCGTCGGGCTCGTCGTCATCTTCGCTGAAAACCGGCTCGGAAACGACATATTTTTCGGTGGCCCAGTTGCCGAGGTCGCGCACACGGCAACGCTCACTGCAAAAGGGGAAATCCGCGTGAACCTGGGAATCAGTCGGAGTCTTGCAAATCGGGCAACGATGCTGCATTTCCGAGCTCTTTTGTGTTTTTGCTCCCTCGCCAGTATAGCTTAGCCGAGAACGCGAAGCGGGGCGCCGGTGGCGATGCGCGTCAGCGTTTCTGAGGGAGGCACGCGCGAGGCTGCAAATACCTCGCGTGACGCGGGGCGGGGCAGGATTTCGACGACGCGCCCGATCAGGTCATAGGCATCCGTCTTGGTAATCTCGACGCGCGCGACATCTCCTGTCGCGGCGCTTTCGCCGCTGGGCAGCTCGATGTCCGTGAGATAAAGCTTGCCGTCAATGTCCGGCGCCATGCTTTCGAGGCGTGCTTCCCAAACCAGCGGATTGTCCCTCGATTCGCCCTCCAGCAGCGCGATTGCCGTGCGGGCCTTGAAGGCGCGCAGCTTTTCGCGTGAAATTCTCTTCTGGATGGCCATCAAGCGATTGCGCCGATCGGTGATGGTGTCGGCGTCCACCTTTGCGTCCAGCGCGTAGCTTCGGGCATTGTCGACGTCCGAATACTCAAACACGCCCATCCAATCCAGATTCGCGGCGCGCACAAAATCGCAAAGCTCGGCGAAGTCGCCTTCAGTCTCGCCCGGAAAGCCAACAATAAAGGAGGTGCGCAAGGAAACGCCGGGAATCGTGGCGCGAATGCGCTCGAGCAGCTTCAGGAACGCATC
>WNEZ01007070.1_pt1 | contig 10090 bp, 7 predicted proteins | sample 5400521 | NCBI WGS metagenome assembly WNEZ01 (sample SAMN13153339, study PRJNA577476) | soil metagenome | isolation source: 120 cm saprolite under Douglas fir tree site 2 hole 1 replicate 1 | place: USA:California | collected 2015-04-18 | reverse complement strand
CGGGACCGCTGGGCTTGTATCTGACGTCGGTGCTGATCGACCACGGCGGCGGGTACTACACGTTCTACGCCTACCTGAATGATGCGACCGTCCGTCCGGGCGACCGCGTGATTCGCGGGCAGGTGATCGGCCACGTCGGCGGTGAATCGAGCGACGAAGGCCCGCACCTCCATTTCGAGATTCCGTGAACAGGTCTTCCGGCCGCAGCGCTTCGCTGTGTGGATACGCGACCACGCCGGCGGTGATCGCCGGCGCGTTGGCCGGGCCGAGATCGGCGAACGTGTGGCGCGCGAACACCTGGCGCAGCCGCTCGATGAAGTGGCGGCCGCCCGCGCCCTCGGTCTCGGGCAGCACGCACGCGAATTCGTCGCCGCCATAGCGCGCCACGAAATCGGGCGCACGTAGCTCGCGCTGCAGGATGGCCCCGATTTCACCCAGCACGCGATCGCCGGCGGTGTGGCCTAGCCGGTCGTTGATCTCGTGCAGATGATCGATGTCGATGACGACGAGCGAGAAATGCAATGAGTAGCGGCGGGCGCGCTCGAACTCGTCGCGCAAGCGGCGGTCGAGCGCATCGAGCGACCCGCACCCGGTCGTCTCGTCGGTGGTGCCCGCGCTGATCTGCCGCCGATAGATCGCCGAGCGGCGCTCTTCGTTTTCGAGCACGCGTGCGGCCGCCTGGGCAATCGTGTTGGCAAACGCCACGTCCGCGGCCCGCAGCTGCGGGTCGCCCTTCTCGGTGCGCAGGAAGAAGACCCCTGCGGCACGCCCCTGCACGAAGACGGGCAATGCCACCGCCGCCTGCACGTTCACTTCGATCTGCTGCTGATTCCAATGCTGCCGGATCGTCGCGAAGAGCGGATGCTCGTGGACGTTGTGGATCACGACGGGGCGCTCGGTGCGGATCGCCTCCTGGATCTCGGGATAGCGCCCCAGATCGACCCGCAGGTCACGGATCGCGGGATTCTCGTAGACCGCTACGACGCGACCCTTGTCGTCCCCCGGCGCCGTCAGGACGAACGAGCAGTGTGACAGGCCGAACGCCTGGCCGACACGGCGCACGAGCGTCTGGAAGATCTCGTCGGCACGCATGGCCGCGGAGACTTCCTGGAAAATGTCGAACAGCAGGTCGCGCGCGCGGAGCGCTTCCTGCGCTTCGCGCATCTCCGTGCGGGCCCGGATGTGGGCGTCCAGGCGCGCGCGCAGCTCGGGCAGATGGATCGGCGCAACGAGAGCATCCCGCGCGCCGGCGAGCAGCACATTGGTTGCGGCGTTGGCCTGGCCGTCGGTCAGCAACACGAAAACCGGCGCGCCACCATACGTCGATTGCGTCGCCAGCGTCCGCACCTCATCCGCGATATTTAGGGCGCCCGGTCCGGGCGTGTAGAGAATGAAATCGGGAGGAGTGCCGGACGGCGTTTCGGTGACCTGAAAGCCGCCGCCGACCAGCACGCGTTCCAGACCCTCGGGACGGCTGCCGGGATTGCCGAGCAGAAGAACGCGGTGACGAAACTGGTCCGGCAAAGCACTGTCTCCCGCGCTAGTGTGGGGGAGAGGGGAGGGGGGAGGGGAGCAGGGGCGGGTGCGAAGCTATAGTTCTACGCATGCCCCGGCAAGCACATCCCGCGCCCGATACCCGCGGACCCCGCAGCCGCATGGTCATGCGGCAACTGGCCGGGCGCGGCGTGCGCGATCCGCGTGTGCTCGCGACGATGCGCTGGGTGCCGCGCGAGTGGTTCCTGCCACCACATCTCGCCGGCGACGCGTACAACGACGCTCCCCTCCCGATTGGCAGCGGGCAAACCATCTCGCAACCATACGTCGTGGCGCTCATGACCGAGCGCCTCGATCCCAAACGCACCGACCGAATCCTCGAGATCGGCACCGGATCCGGGTACCAGACGGCGATTCTCGCGCATCTCGCCCGCAGCGGCAAAATCTTCACGGTCGAACGCCTGCCCGATCTCCTCGTCGAAGCCGAAGAGCGGTTCCGGCGCCTTGGCCTGACGAACATCGCAACCCGTTTGGGGGACGGCGCCGCGGGCTGGCCGGAGGAAGCGCCATTCAACGGCATCATCGTCGCCGCGGCGGCGCCGCGCATTCCCGAGCCGCTCACGGCGCAGCTCGCACCGGGCGGACGGCTGGTGATTCCGGTCGGTGACCTCGCGTCTCAAGAGCTGGTCATCCTGGAACGGCCCAGGGACGGCGACGGGTTGCTGCAACGCCACGCGGGCGGGGTTCGCTTCGTACCGCTGATTTCGCGGCTCGCCTTCACCGAGGAGTCGTGATGTTGGGCGCGCACGTCTCCAGCCAGGGCGGCGTCGCGTCCGCTCCGCAACGTGGCGCGGCGCTGCGGGCGAGTGCGATTCAGCTCTTCACCAAAACGCCGAATCAGTGGCGCGAGCCGGCGATCGCCGCCGAGGTGGTCGCGCGGTTCAGGAGCGAGGTCGTTCGACACAAGCTCGAGGCGGTCGTTGCACACGACAGCTACCTCATCAACCTCGCGTCCCCCGACCCCGCGCTGCGGTCGCGCAGTATGGAAAGCTTCAGAAAAGAGCTGGAGCGCTCGCAGGCGCTCGGACTGCGCGCCGTCGTCTCGCATCCGGGCAACTACATGGACGACCGCGAGGCGGGGCTCGAGCGCAACGCCCGCGGCTACGCAGAATGCTTGCAGTCGGTTCCCGGCGACCTGGAGGTGTGGATCGAGGGGACGGCGGGATCGGGAACCGCGTTGGGTGCGCAGTTCGAGGAGCTGCGCGATTTGCGCAACGCGCTGCCTGACGAGATCCGGACGCGGGTGGGGTTCTGCCTCGACACGGCCCATCTGCACGCCGTCGGGTACGATCTAGGACGGGTCGAGTCGGTGTGGGAGAAGTTCGACCGCGTAGTCGGGTTTGACCTGCTTAAGTGCTTACATCTCAATGACTCCCGCGCTGCCCGCGGATCGCGGGTGGACCGGCACGAGTGGATCGCCGAGGGGCAAATCGGGCCGGAGCCGTTCCGGCGGATCATGCGGGACGTGGGTTTGGCTCGGGTCGTTAAGATTATCGAAACGCCCAAGCGGGATGACCCGCTGCGGCACGATCGCCGGATGCTGCGGCGGCTGCGCGCGTACGCGCGAGGCAACACGCGAGCCGCTGTCGGCGTATGAAGGAGACCATGCTGAGACGCATCCCGCTCACGATTCTGCTCGCCATTCAGGCATTCGGCGGCGGCGCGATTTCGTTGGCGCACGCGCGCGACGTCGTCGTAGCGCCCCCCGGGTTCGAAGCGCGTCATGATGCCCGGTGCGCCATCCTTCACGACGAGCTGCGGTGCGCGCTATGCCAATACGCGAGCGCCCGCGTCGTCACGCAGCAAGCGTTTACCCTTGCCACACCAAGGCCCGCCATCCACGTAGCGTCGGTCCAGCCGCTGGTTTCCGTCGCGGCCACCGTCCGACGCACCGCCCCCGCTCGAGCACCTCCGCCGTTCCTCTCCTGAAGCGCTAGCGCGCGCTCCGCACGTCGCGGAGCGACCGAGTTTTCGTACAACCAGGAGAGGTCATCCAACATGATACGCACGGTGTGCGCGGTGCTGCTTGCCGCGGCGTGTTTCACGGCGCCGGCAGCCAGCCAGCAACCGACGCAACGACAGATGGATTCTCTGGCGGTGCAGGTGCGACAGCTGCGCGCCAGGTTGGACAGTGTGCTCGCGGTGCTCAGACGCCAGCCGGTACCGACGCCTCCCGCGGCCCCCGTCGGTGACGATCTCGCCGCGTTGCGCGCGGCGGCGCGCCAGGCCGCGAGCGGTGGACTCAGCGACACGACGAGGGCCGCTGACACGCTGACGCAAGCCGTCGGCCGGGAACGCAACCAGGCCCAGCTCAATCCTGAGATCGGGGTCACCGGAGATATCCGCGGCTACGCGACCGGGCGTGGCGTGCAGCACGACAACTTCGTTGCCAGGGAGTTCGAGGTGGGTTTTCAATCGGCCCTCGATCCGTACGCGCATACGAAGATTTTCATCAGTCTTGAAGACGGCGCGGTGAGTGTCGAGGAGGGATACGCGTATTGGACCGGCCTGCCGGGACACATCCGACTCGATCTCGGCAAATACCGTCAACAATTCGGCGAGCTCAATCGCTGGCACCTGCACGCTGTGCCGGAGACCGAGTATCCACTCGCCATCAGGAGCTTCCTGGGGGCGGATGGGCTCGCCGGGACGGGTATCTCTGTCTACCGCGCGTTTGGCGGATTGGGGACTCACGAGCTCACCGCACAAGTCACGCGGAGCGCGAGCGACTCGGAGTTGTTCGGGAATAGCGGCAGGCCCACGTACCTGCTGCATCTGCTCAACTTCTGGCAGCTCAACCACTCGACCTATATGCAGATCGGCGGCACGGCGCTCTACGGCACCGATCCTGACTCGGCGTTACGCACGAGAGTGGGCGGGCTCGAGTTCCGGCTCACGTGGCGGCCTCCGCTACGAGCGATGTACCACGAATGGACCCTGCGCGGCGAGCTATTGGCGCTCAAGAAGGAAGTCGCCGGCATCGGGCCGACGCGTCTGGGTGGCTACGTAAGCTCCACGTACAAGCTGAACCAGCGTTTCATCCTCGGCGCCCGGTACGACTATGTCGAGTCGCCCGAGTTCGCCGTGATCACGAGGCAACTGGTTCCATCGATCACCATGTGGCAAAGCGAGTGGGTGTTCCTGCGCGCTCAATATCAGTGGCAGCGGATCGCGAATGCGTCCGCGAATCACCAGATCGCCTTCCAGGCCGTCTGGGCCATTGGACCCCATAAACACGAGACATACTGACATGCTATCGATCATTTCTCTCTTGCTGGGCGTCGTCAGCCCATCGCCCGCGCGGCCGGGAGCACCGGCGGCACCCGTGAAGGTTGTCACGTCACTCACCACGTACGCCGCGATCGCCACTGAAATCGTGGGCGATCGCGGCCGAGTCAGCTCGATCGCGGTGGGCGACGAGAACCCGCACTACGTGCAGCCCAAACCCAGCTTCGTGCCCACGCTGGCACAGGCCGACTTGTTCGTGACGACCGGCCTCGACCTCGAGCTGTGGGTGCCGGCGCTCCTCGACAAGGCGAACAACCCGAAGATCACCGAGGGGGGGCCCGGATACGTGGCAGCCTACCAGGGCTTGCCGCTGCTCGACATCCCGGTCAACCTGTCGCGCTCGCAGGGCGACATTCACGTCTACGGCAATCCGCACATTTGGACCGACCCGCTCAATGCCGTCCTCATCGCTCGCAACATTCTGCGGGGCCTGAAGCGCGTCGCACCTCAGGACGCGGACTACTTCACGACTCACGAAAAGGACTTCGAGGATCGGATCTACCGGGCCCTGTTCGGCGATGACCTGGTGAAGTTGATCGGTGGTGAGACGCTGGCCGATCTCGATCGCCAGGGCAAGCTGTTCACCTTCCTCGGTCAACAGCAGTACCAAGGTGCCCCGCTGATAAATCGGCTGGGCGGCTGGCTCAAGCAGGGGATGCCGTTCCGCGGGAAACTGGTCGCGTGCTACCACAAGGAGTGGGACTATTTCTCGCGGGAGTTCCAGGTCACCTGCTTCGATTACATCGAGCCGAAGCCCGGCATTCCACCCACGCCGCGACATGTGCAGGAGATCATCACCGCTATGCGGGACCAGCACATCCAGGTGTTGCTGTCGACGAACTACTATGATCGCAATCAGGTGATGGACGTGGCGCAGCGTACCGGTGCGAAAGCGGTCATCGTGCCGTCCAACACCGGCGGTCAGGCTGGAGTGAATACCTACTTCGACCTTATAAATCTCTGGGTCACCGAGCTCGCCCAGGCCTTCGGCGCGAAGGAGGTTCCGTGAGCGGCCTGGAGCTGATGCTGCCGCCCTTCGTGGCCTGCATGATCCTGGTGGCCATGTTGTCCTACCTCGGCCTCCACGTGATCGCCCGCGAGGTGATCTTCGTCGATCTGTCACTCGCCCAGATGGCAGCACTGGGCAGCCTCTCCGCGCTGCTCTTCCATGTGGCCCCGGAGTCCCCCACGACCTATGTGTTTGCGTTGCTGGCGACCGCGATCGGCGCGATTCTGTTCGCGCTGACGCGGTCGTCGGGACACGGTGCGGCCAGCAGGAGCCGTGTGCCGCAGGAGGCGTTCATCGGCATCGTGTACGTTGTCGCGTCGGCCGCCGCGGTCCTCGTCGCCAATAAGGTGCCAGGCGGCGGCGAGGCGGTCGAAAAGACACTGGTGGGAAGCCTGCTGTGGGTCACCTGGCCGACGATCGTGAAGCTCGCGATTGCGTACGCGGCGCTGGGAGTCTTTCAGTTCGTCCTACGTCGACGGTTCCTCACAATTTCCTTCCATCCCGAGGAAGCTGAAGCACAGCGATGGAGGATCCGGGCGTGGGATTTCCTTTTCTACCTGTCGTTCGGGGTCGTCATTACGCTGGCCGTTCCCATCGCCGGAGTCCTGATGGTCTTCAGCTTCCTCGTCGTTCCCGCGGTGATCGCAAACTTGTTCACCGCCGACAAGCGGCAGCTCACGATCATCGCGTGGAGCTCCGGGGCCCTGGCATCCGTCCTCGGCCTGTGGCTTTCCTATACCAAGGATCTGCCCACCGGCCCGTTGGTCGTTTGCATGTACGGGCTGCTGCTCGTTGGCGCGGCGGTGCTGCGCAAGCTCGGCGTCGGCAATAACGCGCCGACCCCCACCCCCAGCGCCTAACGAATTCGCAGGATATTCAGGCGCGGAACGACCGAGGGCGAAACAGCCGTCGTTCCGTTGGCGCTGAAATGCAGGGTGAACGCAGCACCACCAGCTGGCTGCACGGCCCGGACATATTCGCCCGATCCCGTCCGCAGCGTGCCGCTGATGTTGACGGCATTCCCTGGCGAGAATGTCGGGACCAACGGATAGGCGAGCGGAAAGTCCGCCGGGTCCTGGCTGTGGAGCGAGGGGAACGTGGTGTGGAAGTGCCACGACTTGTACTGCAGCTCACTGGGCGCCGAGAACCCCGGCAGATCGGACACCCAGTTGGTGAGCGCCCAGCGGCTCACAGTCAGAGCGAACGGCTGGCCGGTCTGTGCCGCAACGTTCGAGGCGCCGGTCAATGTGGTGCGGACGAGTTTGCCCGGCAGCGAATCCCCGAACTGATCGACGATATAACGGGTGAACAGCCAGCTCGCGCCGACCATCGCCAATGTCCCGTTATCGGCCGGGATCAACAACGGTGAATCACCCGTTGCGAGCAGGTAATGATAGCTATCATAAGCGTCGCCGAACGCGTATTGGCTGAAATGCGCGTTATCACCGAAACTGCGCCCCGCGATTTCTTCGGCGTACTTCGATAGGCCTTCGTCCAACCACCCCTCCTCGGAATTGCCATTCCTGACCAGCACATGCTCCACAAAGCTGATCATGTGCTGGAACTCGTGCGTGAAGGTCACGGGCGTGTAGTACCGCACGTCCGAAGGCTTGTGGGCACAGCTCAACGTTCCAGTCGAGTCCGCGACGATGGAGTAAAAGATCTCGCCGTTGTTGTAAGAGGCCGCGAACGCGGGATCGAGGTCGCCCGGAAAGAAAAATCCCGCGACGTAGCCGCCTCCCGGCTTATTGCAGTCCGCCGCGGTGACCAGCTTGTTCACCTGATTGGTCATCAGGACGATGACCACGGTATTGGAGTCGATGTCCGACACGTGCCCAAACGTCGTGGTGTCGAGCGGGTAGAGCCGCTGATCGAACACAGTCTTGAGTGAATCAAGATCGCTGGCGCTGAGTCCCGGAGCCGGCGCCAGCGTATCGATGTAGATAGCGATGTGCGTCCCCAGCGCCCGCGCGACGGCACCAACATTGACCGTCGGCGCACAGGTCAGGGTGGTGCAGACTTTGAACGTTCGTTTGCTGCCCACCACCGGTGGGCCGGCGGCCGGTGACGGCTGTGGCACTCCGGCGCTGACCGCAGGCGCCGACCGGTCGGCCGGCGGATAGCGACGACTGCGCGCGAGCTCACGCAGGAAATGATCGAAGGCCAGCGAGGTCGCGCCCCGCGGGTTCCCGCCCCCCGGCGCGAAGCGGGACAGCGAGATCGACGCGACGGGCGCCGCGGACTGCAGCACGAAGGGCGCCGATGACCCAGGCGTGCCGCCACCCGACCAGGGCAGCACCAGATACTCAGCCGTATCGGGTGCGGTATTCGCGGCGAACGTCACGCAACCGGAATCGCTCCCTGGATCAATAGACGTGTAGGCGCCGACGGCAAGTGTGAGCTGCGTGCCGTGCGCGCCGCAGGACGGCAGGGGGCTTGGCCCCGCCGATGAGTCCGTGCAACCAGCAAGCGCGAGGACCCCAGCACAGGTCATGACAGTGTGTCGGACGTTCATGACTCCTCAGTCGTTATTAGGGTTTGCAAGTGATACCCCGCGCACGCGTCTTGACATCCCCGGAGCGCCCGTCTAGCATAACCCCTTCTCTATAAAGGACTTCTGTCCTTGTCCAGCCGCCGCCAGGAGGCCCTCGACTATCACGCGCAGGGCCGCCCTGGGAAGATCCAGGTCACGCCTACAAAGCCGTTCAAGGATCAGCGGGATCTGTCCCTGGCCTACACCCCGGGGGTGGCGGAGCCGTGCCTCGAGATCGCCAAGAATCCCGACGACGCCTACGTGTACACCACGAAGGGCAACCTCGTTGCGGTGGTCTCGAATGGGACGGCCGTGCTGGGCCTGGGGAACATCGGCGCCCTGGCCGGCAAGCCGGTGATGGAAGGCAAAGGGATCCTGTTCAAAGCCTTTGCCGACATCGACGTGTTCGATCTGGAAGTCGGCTCCGAGAATCCCGAAGACGTAATCCGCTTTTGCCAACTGCTCGAGCCGACGGTTGGTGGGATCAATCTGGAGGACATCCGCTCGCCCGACTGCTTCTATATCGAGCGGCGCCTGCGCGAGACGCTCGCCATCCCCGTCTTCCACGACGACCAGCACGGGACGGCCATTATATCCGGCGCGGCACTGCTCAACGCGCTGGTGCTCGTCAAGAAGGACCTCCCCAAGGTCACGATCGTATTCGCCGGCGCCGGCGCCGCCGCCATCGCCACCGCCGAGCACTACGTGCGCCTCGGCGTCGTCCGCGAGAACATCCTCATGTGCGACCACAAGGGCGTCATTTACAAGGGTCGTGAGGGACTGGACGAGTTCAAACAACGCTTTGCGATCGAGACGAAAGCGCGCACGTTGGCCGAGGCGCTGCAGGGCGCGGATGTGTTCGTGGGACTGTCGGTGGCCGGCATCGTGACCGGCGACATGCTGCTAGGAATGGCGAAAAAGCCGGTGATCTTCGCGCTCGCCAATCCGACGCCCGAGATCATGCCCGACGAGGCGAAGAAGGCGCGGCCCGATGCAATCGTGGCGACGGGTCGCTCTGACTTCCCGAACCAGGTGAACAACGTACTCGGGTTCCCGTTCATCTTCCGCGGCTCCCTCGACGTCCGCGCGAAGAAGATCAACGAGGAGATGGAGATGGCCGCCACGCGGGCGCTCGCCGCGCTCGCCAAAGAGGAAGTGCCCGAGTCGGTCACGCGAGCGTACGGGGGCGAGAAGCTGAAGTTCGGACCGGATTACCTGATCCCCAAGCCGTTCGACCCGCGCGTGCTGCTCTGGGTCGCGCCGGCTGTCGCGTGGGCGGCGGTCGCCTCAGGAATCGCGGGCCGGATCATCGACGTCGAGGAGTACCGCGCCGAGCTGGAAGCGCGACTCGGCCCCGAACGTCAGGTGATGCGCGGGCTCATCTCACGCGCGCAGCAGGATCCGCCGAGCATCGTCTTTCCCGAGGGCGACGACCCCCGCATCCTGCGCGCCTCGCGCATTCTCGCGGACGAAGGCATCGCTCGACCCATTCTGCTCGGCGACCTCGACGCGATCCGCCGCCAGGCCGACGACGCGTCGCTGACGCTCGAGGACATCGAGCTCGTCAATCCGCGGACGGCCGCCGACCGGGATCAGCTCGCGCAGGAGTTGTGGCAGCGCCGGCAGCGGCGCGGCATGACGCTGCGCGAAGCCAAAGCCCGGGTGCTCGATCCGATGTACTACGGCCTGTTGATGCTGCGCTCGGG
>WNEZ01006766.1_pt1 | contig 10090 bp, 9 predicted proteins | sample 5400521 | NCBI WGS metagenome assembly WNEZ01 (sample SAMN13153339, study PRJNA577476) | soil metagenome | isolation source: 120 cm saprolite under Douglas fir tree site 2 hole 1 replicate 1 | place: USA:California | collected 2015-04-18 | reverse complement strand
AGATCACCCGCTCTCTATCTCTCGGCTGCTCAGTGGTTTCGAAGTGCCTCGGATTCCCGAAGCAAAGCGGAAGCACAGGTGATGTTTTTCTGACCATACCGCGCCATCGCAACGGCCAGCTCCGGCAGGGAAAGCGCCTCGGCGCGGAGCGAGTTGGCCTTGAGCACCATCGGGAGATTGACGCCGGTGAGCACCTCCAGACGCCGTTCGCGCGTGAGGGTCAAGCTCAAATTACAGGGCGTGCCGCCAAATAGATCCGCGAGAACGAGCACCCCATCGCCGGTATCAACCGCGCAGACGGCTTTGCGCATCTCCTCCCGGATCACCTCGGGTGAGGCGCCCGGCTCGATGCTGCAGGTCGCCGTCGAAGCAAGCGGCCCGACAATTTGTTCTGCGGTTACAACGAGCTCTTTGGCCAAGTGCCCGTGGGCCGCGATGACCAGCCCCACCATGACTTAGACTCCTAACCGGCCCCCGACGACCAGCACCCAACTCCCAACACCATTCCATAATGGCTACTACCGCTGCTCAACGCGCTGCGCAACAATTCGATGACACCATCCGAAGCGCATAGGTGCAGACGAGGGACATTCCCCGTTCTTCAGTTTAACCGGATGCTGGGCAAAGAACCGGGAGTCGAACGCTTATTCCTTGTCTACATCCCGATCCCAAAGCTGCGTAGGTGTGTCCGCTCCGGAAAGACGCTGGGAGAGCTCTCGAGCGACAGCGACCGAGCGGTGCTTTCCCCCGGTGCAGCCCAGCGCAAGCGTCAAGTAGGCCTTCCCCTCCTTCTGGTAGCGGGGGAAGAGGAACTGGCAGAGATCGACCACCTTGTCGAGGAAGGTCTGCGCCTCGGGCCGGTCGAGAACGAAGCGGGCCACCTGGGGGTGCTTTCCGGTGAGCCCTTTCAACTCGGGGACGAAGTAGGGATTGGGAAGAAAACGCAGATCGAACACCAGATCTGCTTGTTGGGGAACGCCGTACCGGTATCCAAAAGAGAGGATGGAGATGGAAGGCGCGTTGCTCAGCTCCGGCGAAAAGCGCGCCTGGATGATTTTCTTGAGGTCGTGGACGGTGAGCTCCGAGGTGTCGATGACTTGATCTGCCATCTCGCGAATGTCGTGCAGGGCGCTGCGTTCGCGTTCGATTCCCTCGAGGATGGTGCCTTGAGGAGCCAACGGGTGACGGCGCCGCGTTTCCGAGAACCGCCGGGTGAGCGCGTCGTTGCTCGAGTCGAGGAAGACGACCTCGACCTGGTGTCCTCCCCGGCGAACGTCCTCGAGCATCCGGGGCGCTTCCCCCAGGAACACCCCCTCGCGCGCGTCGATCACCAGCGCCAGCCGCCGCGCGGTGCTGCCCAGGCCGGCGAGCTCGGTCAGCTTCGGCAGCAGCAAAACGGGAAGATTGTCGACGCAGAAAAAACCGGAGTCTTCGAGCGCGCGGATGGCGGTGGACTTACCGGAACCGGACATCCCGGTGATGACCACGATTCTCTTCAGCGGATCGCTCACTCCACCTCTTCACCCAGAGTCCGGTGCATCGCGCCATCCGCGATCGCGCGGTTGAGGCGCTCGGCGAATTCGCGAGCCGAGTGATGACCCTGAAGCTTGAGCAGATGGTTTCGAGCCGCGACCTCGATGATCGTGGTCATGTTCCGCCCCGGGCGAACCGGGACCACGGCGAGGGGGATCTCCACTCCGACCACGGAGAACTTCTGCTCCTCGACGCCGAGCCGGTCGTATTCCTGCATCGGGTCCCACTCGACGAGCTCGATCACCAGCTCGATTTTCTTCCGGTCCCGAACCGCGGCGATACCGAACAGGTCCTTGATATTGATGATACCCAGCCCGCGGATCTCCATGTGGTGTTTGATGATCGGATTGCCGGCGCCGTAGATGGTTCCCGGCTTGCGCCGGGTGACGTCGACGATATCATCGGCCACCAGGCGGTGTCCGCGCATCACCAGATCGAGCGCGATTTCGCTCTTGCCGATGCCGCTCTTTCCGAGGAGGAGAATGCCTACCCCGAAGACGTCCATCAGCACGCCGTGAAGGCTGGCGGACGCGGTGAGCGCCTCGTCGAGAAAGCTTTGAACTTGCTGGATGAAGGTGGACGACAGGAGGGTCGTCTTCATTAGCGTCACGTCCGCGCGCTCGCAGGCATCGGTCAACGTCTGTGGGATTTCCAGATTCTTGGTGACGACGATGCATGCCAGTTCGGAGCGGAGCAAGGTGGCGAGAACCTCTCGCTGGCGGGCCTCCGGCAATGTCTCCAGGTAGGAGATCTCGGTATTGCCGAACACCTGAACTCGCTCGGGGTGCAAGTGCTCGGTGAAGCCGGTGAGCGCCAGCCCGGGCTTCTGGATTCGCGACGAGCTGATGCGCTTGTCCAGGCCCTTCTCGCCGACGACGAGCTGGAGCCGAAGGTCGTAGTCCGAGTCTTCGAGCAGCCGCGAGATTTTGATGGACGTCATCGCCCTTAATTAATAGCGCGCTTCGTCCGTCAGTGGATAGCTCATAACCTTGACAGCGAGGGAAGGGGGCCACTACAAGGCCGCGAGTCGATGGCGGAGCGCCCGGAAGCGGGCGGATAGCTCAGCGGTAGAGCGTCGCCCTTACAAGGCGAAAGTCACAGGTTCGATCCCTGTTCCGCCCAAGGAAGTCGTTGGGGAGTTAGTTCAGTTGGTTAGAACGCCGGCCTGTCACGCCGGAGGTCACGGGTTCAAGTCCCGTACTCCTCGCTGGTAAAGCGCTCGGCGCGCTTCGTCGGGCGTACTCGGATTTGGATCTCGGGGAGACCCGGAGCGACGACCGCAGGCTTGTGTCCTCTTAGCGGTCCTTCGGTGGCGTCGATCGCGTGGTCGCCGTCTCTTCCGCCAGCTCGATCGCGGCCTCCGCCGCGATGTACGGCACGTAGCGGAAGTCCCGGATCGCCGTGACTTGTCCGTCGGCCAGCGTCAGCTCGATGAAGTATCCGGGTCGCTCGTCGCCAGCGTCGCGAAAGGCGGCGACCACCTCGCGACCCTCGAGCCACGCGGGAACCAGGCGCCAGCCTTCGTGCTTGTCGTACTGGTCGACATAGCCGCTCACTTCTTGCTTTCCTGAGCGTCTCGAACGCGACACGAGGTCGAGGCGCACATCCTCGGCGAGCATCGCGCGCACGCCGTCCCAGTCGCGAGCGTTGAAAAGCGTCGCGTAGCGAACGACCTCAGGCGAGACTGAACCCTTCGCCGCCTCTTTGTGCTCGCGAGAGGGCGGCTCTTGCGCTCGCAGGCGCTCCCGCCCTCGGTGAAGCGCCGACTTGACGGCGGGCACCGTGAGACCGAATAGCTCGGCGATTTCCTCGACCGAGTGACTGAGGACGTCCTTCAAGATCACGCAGCTGCGCTGAGCGGGAGCGAGATCGAGGAACGCCGAGATCGCCGCACGCGTCGCTTCCTCTCGCGCGACGACGTCTTCGGGGCTATCGGCATCATCGGCTGCGGTGTTCATCACTGCCTCCAGCGGTTGGCCCATCCGGCGGTCGTAGCGGCGCAAGTGGTCGATGGAACGCCGATGCGCGATCTTGAAGAGCCAGGAGCGGAGCGGCGGCAGGGTGTGGATCTCGGGTAGCGCGTAGTACGCATGCGCGAGCGTTTCCTGCACCACGTCCTCTCCGACTGCGACAGACCCGGTCATGCGCGCGCAGTACCGGTGCAGGTCGGGTCGAATATCTGCGACGAGCGCCAGGAAGCGCTCGCGAGACGCGTAAAGATCCGCCGTGAGAGCGTCGATGTTGGCCATGTTCACCCGTCAAGAGAAACGATGCCCGCCTCGGGCTTGAGTCCGTGTCCGGTAGCGAGGCCGGCGGTTTGGTCGGACGGAAGCCCGGAACACGAACCCCTCCGCCCAGGCCGCCGCCCGCAACCACCCTAGCACCTTTGTCCATCAGTCCACGATCGCTCCGCCCGTGAGGTTCGCGACGGTTCCAGTCATTCCGCTCCCCTTGTCGGAGGCGAGGAAGACCGCGGTGTTCGCCACTTCCGCGAGCGTGCTCGAGCGCTTTCGGTGCGTGATGCTCTCGAAGAACGCCTGAACTTGCTCCCGTGAGATGCCCATCGCCTTGGCGTGCAGGCCGAAGACGATGTCGATCGTGCCGGTCTCGGGCATGCCCGACGACCGGATGCAGACCGTGCGAATGCCGTGCAACGCAAACTCTGCCGAGAGGTTGCGATTGAATGCCTCCATCGCCGCCCACGCGGGCCCCATCCCGCCGACGTGCGGCGCCCCCAGGCGCGCCGGCTCCGGCGTGTGCATGAGGATCACGCCGGACTTCTTCTCGACCATGCGTCGTGCTGCGGCACGCGCCGTCAAGAAGTGCGTACGCGCGTAGCCGTTGATCGCAGCGGTGAAGCTCTCGACCGAGAGCTGCGCGATGGGAATCCCCTGCGTCCCAGGCTGCGGGACCGGTGTAATCGCGTTGAAGGAGATATCGATCGACCCCGCCTTCTTCACTACCGCGCTTGCGTGATTCTCCACGGCTTGCTCGTCGAGGGCGTCGACTTGGGCCGTCTCTGCAACTCCGCCCGCGGCGAGGATGTCCTTCGCGACCTTGTCGACCGAGGCGAGGTTGCGACCTGTTAGGAAGAGCCTGGCGCCTTCCCGGCCAAACGCCCGGGCTACTGCACCGCCGACCGCCCCTCCGGCTCCATAGATCACCGCGTTCTTGTTCTTGAGCAACATGGGTTTCTCCCTTTCGTGTGCTCGTTTGGCTCGTGGCACATCCTGCGAACGATCGACATCCCGCAAACGATGCGGTGCCTATGACGAAAATCGTCGCGTCAACGGGAGGCACTCTCCGGGCCGCGACCGAAACCGCTCGCTAGACCCGGCGGCGACCGGAGTTCCATCGGGCGGCGCTCGTTTTCCAACCTTCAAGATTGGAAGAACGCACCAGCCCCCGGTGACGGAGAGAATGTCCTCGCCGTGTCGGTTCCGCGGACCGCCCAACGCTGCGGATATGCGCGCAGGGATACGGCGCAGCTGCTCGGATCTTCCACATCCTGGACGCTCAACGAAGGGATGTGGATGTGGGTGGATCTGACGGGAATGTCACCGCAACAAGATTGGTCATCCCGTGTTCTATCCGGCGGAGATAAAATCTAGCCAACAGCTTAAGCTTTACAACTCACCTTGAGAGGAACTCCAATGTTAGAGCGGAGCAAACCCCGTGGCTTCACCCTCATCGAATTGATGATCGTGGTCGCAATCATCGGCATCCTGGCGGCGATCGCGATTCCCAACTTCATCCGCTTCCAGGCGCGCTCGAAACAAGGCGAGGCAAAGTCGAATCTTAAATCGCTGTTCACCGCGGAGCGGTCCTTCTATCAGGAGAAAGATCGTTACAGCGCGCTGGTCGACGAAATCGGCTTCTCACCCGAGCGCGGTAACCGCTACGGGTACCGCCTGAGCACGGCCTGCGCCGTCAAGGAGGACCGCAGTACCGCGACGCCCGTCAGAGATACCACGGGGCTCGACACCTGCGTCACCGTGGACTTGTTCAAATTCTCGAGCATGACGCTGCTTCCAACCTATGCGGCGGGCGGCTCAGACCCGGGAACGGCGGGAGTGATCAACGCCGCCTCTTGCCCCACCTGCGACTTTATCGGCACCGCAGCGGGCGACATCGACTCGGAAACGCAGGGTATCGACAGCTGGTACGTTTCGTCGGTGAGCGTGGTGAATGCGGCATCCTGTGGCAACAGCGATACAGCCTCTGCCGCCGGCTCGCCTTACAACACCTACAACGACGTCACCTGCGACAAGTGATTCGCGCCGCAGTTACCTAGTGGGGGACAACGGCACCAAGCTGATTGGGTGTCAGGTTTCGCAACGCGGTTCGCTTCAGGGTGAGCTTCCTCTCGTTCTGTTGCTTCATAGATTGTCCTGGGCTTGGGTTTCGGCTCGATGGCTTTGCCCTGGACCTTCTTACACGCAGTACGCCAAGAATCGTTTCGGCCTGATCCGACTGGAACTTTCTGGGTCTTCTCCCGCGCTCAAGCTCTGGAGGTTACGCCGATGAAACCTTCACCTCGCGCGAGGTTGCTCCCATGCAACATTCGAGTCTCGGCGCCAGGGCTGAGGACGAACGCTGGCGAGGGAGCGCGGGTCTACTGCGCGACGGCGGGCTTCTCGCCGTCGGCGTCTTCGCCGGCTTTGCTCCGAACCGACTGAGAAGCAGCGGCTCAGCTGGCTCCGGTCTGCAGCCTCAACTCAATTGAGCAGCGCACCGCACCGGCAATCTGTTTCGCCGTGGGCGCAGACCTGCCCGGAAGGAGCCTTGCAGACCAACCCGGTGCAACAGAGATTGCTGTCCGAGCAACTCTGGCGGACGCCGGCGCAAATGGTAGGAGCGACGGTGTCGCTCTGGATGCAGGAGGACACGTCGAAGAGCATGAACACCAATGCCTTTTCCTGGGGAGTGAGCCCGGCGTCCGCGCAGGAAGCGGGAAAGGTCGGTTGGCCGGTGAGAGCGGCAGTGGTGACGTGGAAATCGCTGAACACCAATCGGCCGCACTGAAGGCCCGCACCGCCGTCGGCCTGCCCTGGCGGATTCACCGGGGTGTTGAAGGTCATGTGTTGCACCGAAGGGTTGGTCCCGACCTGGCCATAGAGCCAACGGGTCGAGCCACCATCGGCTGCCCAGAGGTCGTGTCTGGTCTCGTGCAAGTTGATCGAGCCAAGCGTCGTTCCGGCATCGACATTCCGCAACCATTGCGCGAAGGCGCTCCCTTTAGGGAACGACTGATCGACCGTCACCGTGAAAGGATCGGGAGGATTGTCGAGTTGTTGCGGGTCCGGCCTCCAATCGCCGGTCGTAGGGAACGGATTCTGGGCGTAGGCAACCCAGACATATCCATAGTGCGTCGTGAAAACGCGGCCGCCCGCGGCGGTGTAATCAATGATGTTTTGAGTGGCAAGAGCTGGCTTGAGATTTTGTGCACCTTCGCAGGGGAGCAACACCACATCGTAGTTCCTCAGCGTTCCCCCATCAGACCAGAGCGTGCTGGCGGGCGGGGCCGAAGGCGACATGTCGATGCCGTTTTGGCGGTAGTAGTGGACCCGTCCGTTCCCGGTGGGAGCGGTGAACTCGGAGGCGGAGATGCCCATCTTGAGCAGCAGACACTCGAACGGGTCGGCATTGCCGGTGGCGATGGCCATCTGCGGGATATCTCCCTCGGACTTGTTTCGAGGCAAGCGCACCAGATTCACATCGGTGATCGGCGTGCTCGCGCAAGCGGGCACCGCGGGAATGGTGACCTGGCGCCGCCACCGACCGATCTGGATCACCAGCGGTATATTGCTCCCGGTGGGAACATTCTGGAGGGAGAACGTTCCGTCCGGTCCGGTGAGCGTGGTTACCAACGGCGAGCCGGTGGTGACCGCCCCGCAGCGATCGCAGCTCACGCCGGGGGTAAACGGCTGGGTCTGCCCGTTGGGCACGTAAACCACCGCATTGTAGAGAGGAACCTGGCCGCTGGGGTCGTAGACCTTTCCGGTCAAGGTCGTGGCTCCGCCATCCGGGCAAGCAACTTGTTGACACTCGTAGTTGACGCAACCGGCATCGCCATTGCCGCCGTCGCCCGTGCCGCCGTCCGTTCCAGGGCCACCCCCGTCGTCGCCCGGGCCCCCGTCACCGACGGCGCAGAATCCGACCACGCATGACTGGCCCGCCGCGCAATCCGAGACGGAGTTGCAGGGAACACCCTGGTCATGACCGCAGTTGCAGGCGGCCCAGGTTGATACAACAAGGGCTCCAATCACCCAAACGAGGCGCTTCATCATTCAGAGCTCCAGAAATCGACCGAGCCTGAATGATACACCGCGAACACACCCAATCCCTCTCACACATCCACGCGGCCGGGATGCGCAACGGTGTATTTGTAATCTGCTTTGTCAGCGCCTACAGGAGGGTCAGCGGTGAGTCTGACCGCTAAGGGGGCGGAGTGATTTGCAACGCCGCGCCCGCGTTCAACCTGCCACCGGTGATCACCTTGTCCTGCAGCGCAGGGATCGGGTCGACCGAATTGAGGATGATGCCCTTCACGTCGGAGACGCTCAAATTCGGATTGACGCTCAAGATCAAACCGGCGGTGGCCGCGACATGCGGAGCCGCTTGAGAGGTTCCCACGAACGCTACGTACCGACCTCCAGGGTAGGTGCTCACGATGTTGGTCCCTGGCGCGCCCAGGTGGACGGTGTTGGGCCCCCAGTTCGACGGTTCCGGACTCGCGGTGCGAAGAAGGTCAAGCTGAGTCGTATTCGCGACGGAGATGATGTTCGGGATGTCGTAGTCCGAAGGATAAAAGTGAATCACGTCATTGTTGGTGCCATTGTTTCCCGCGGCAGCGACAAAAAGAACACCTGCATCGTTCGCCCGCTGGATCGCGTCGTGGATGGCGGTGCTGAAGCTACGGCCGCCCCAACTTGCGTTGATGATTCGCGCGCCATTCTGCCAGGCGTAGTCGATCGCTGGAATGATCGCGGTCAGCGGGAAGGATCCATTCCCCATCTTCAAGATCATGATTTGGGCATTCCACATCACGCCGGTGACGCCAATCCCGTTGTTGCCCACGGCGCCCATGATCCCCGCGGTGTTGGTCCCATGGCCACCGCCGAGCGAGGTCTGGTCGATCGGATCGTTGTTCCCGTTGAAGAAGTTCCAGCCGATGCAGTCGTCGATGTAACCGTTGCCGTCATCGTCGATGCCGTTGTCACAAATCTCGCCGTAATTCACCCAGACATTCGCCGCGAGATCGACATGATTGTAGTCTGCCCCGGTATCGGTATCGGCGATCACCACGGACGGATCTCCGGTGGTGATGTCCCAGGCGTCGGGGGCGGAAATCTTGGGCAACCCCCAGAGCTGGGGATACAGCGGATCGTTGGGGAACGCGACCGGCTCATAGATGAAGTTCTCTTCGGCGTATTGGACGCTCCCCAGATTGCCGTAGATGTTCAAAGCCGAGACGATGTCCATTCCTGGCGGCAAATCGATGACGAACAATTGCGCATCCGCGGGAGTTATCGGCCGCGCAACTCCGCCCATGAATTGATTGACGCTGTCGATGGTCTGCTTCGATATCCCATCCTTGAATCGAACGACCAACTGACCCGCAACAGCCGGGGACTTCTCTGAAGCGAATGCCCCGACCGACAGGAGGACTGAAACCATCGCCGCTCGAATCACCAATCCCTGCGAACTGCTCGGCCGCTGTGCCATAGATGCTCCCCTTCGATGAAGTGACCGGAACCTACAACTTGATGCGCCCCCCGACAATCGCTGGATTCCGCGAAAGAAGGGTCCATCTACTTCTCCCGCGCCTGGGTGGCGAGCTGCTGCGCTCCAGCCGCCGCGCGATCGTTTCGGTAGACCACGCCTTCCTTCATCACGAAAAACACCTTCTCCGTCTGGTGGATGTCCGCGACCGGATCGCCGGGAACCGCGACCACGTCGGCGAGCTTGCCTGCTTCCAGGGTGCCGAGCCGGTCGGCAATGCCCAATAGCTCCGCATCGATCGAGGTCGATGACTTCAGCGTATCGATTGGCCGCATCCCCGCCTCGACCATGTAGCCGAACTCCAGCGCGTTCTGTCCGTGGGGATAAACGCCGGCGTCGGTGCCAAAAGCGATTTTCACGCCCTTGGCGAGCGCGCCCTTGAAGCTGATCGAATGGTGCGCGATCGCCGCCTTCGCTTTGGGAACCGTGGGTGGCGGCAAGGTGTCGAGGTGGGCCCCGAGGAATTTCAAGGGAATGAAGGTCGGGACAAAGTAGGTCCCTTTGGCCTTCATCAGGGTGAGCGCCTCGTCGTCGAGGAATGAGCCGTGCTCGATCGAATCGACCCCGGCGCGGATGGCCCGCTTGGCTCCCGTCGCCCCATGCGCGTGCGCACTGACCTTCTTTCTCAACGCGTGGGCTTCGTCGATCAGGGCGTCGAGCTCGGCCTGGGTGAGCTGGGGCGTGTCGACTTCGTCCGCCAACGAGAGGACGCCACCGGTGGCGTGTACTTTGATCACGTCGGCGCCGTACTTGATGTTTCGCCGGACCGCGG
>WNEZ01006765.1_pt1 | contig 10090 bp, 12 predicted proteins | sample 5400521 | NCBI WGS metagenome assembly WNEZ01 (sample SAMN13153339, study PRJNA577476) | soil metagenome | isolation source: 120 cm saprolite under Douglas fir tree site 2 hole 1 replicate 1 | place: USA:California | collected 2015-04-18 | reverse complement strand
GGCGATACGTAACCGCAAAGATTAGGAGATACAAGATGTCTGTGAAGGGAAAGATGAGTCGAAGCAGCTTGGGGCAAGTGATGCCGGTTCACGCCGATCCCCTCGGCTTCACGAATGCGTCGTTCAGAGCAGTGAATCAAGTGACATTTAGCTACCGGACGAACACCGATGCTGCAGCGGCGCTGCTGCCCACCGAATTGGAGATCGATGAGAACCCTAGGATATCCGCGATGTTCTTGTCATACGGATTCAGCAGCGTCGGTCCATTTCGGGAGTACATTCACATAATTCACGCGCGCTTCCGTGGCGAGGACGTCGGCTTCGTTCCGCACATCTTCATCTCGAACGAACGGGGGATGCTCGCTGGACGAGAAAGAGAGGGCTATCCGAAGCTGCTCGGGGACATTGAATTCGACATGAATCAGCCGAACGTGTACGGACTGATCACGGCCCGGCTTTCCCGCCCCACTGGTTTCGTGCTGGCGCAAGGGCTCTTTCGCCCAAGTGAATTCTTGGGCGAGATCACTGAGGGGAAGCCCACAGTGATTAAGACTCTCGGGCTGAGGGTGGTCGGGTCGGCTGTGCATGGAGGACCGTTGTCGGTATGCGAGTTCGTACCGTCGGCGCTGGAGTTCATCGGCGGTGAGATCTGGTCCGGGGAAGGCTCGTTGCTATTTACAGGTGCTTCGGAGTTCAGCGCCTTGCACCAGTTGCCGATTGTTGGAAGTGTGGAAGCCACCGCTTTCTACAACTCATCGTTTCGGCTACGTCGGCCCGCGGAAACCTATCCGTTCACCGTTTGAGGAACATCCCGTCCCGGGATGGAGGAGGAAGCTATGGGCAGGATTGTTGTCTTTGGTGCAGGCGGTAAAGCGGGCAAGATGATAACGGATGAAGCGGCGCAGCGCGGACACAGCGTCACTGCGACAGTCCGTGACCTGAGCAATGTGCCCGCCTTCGCCGAGGGGGTAAATGAGATCACGGGCGATCCCACCGACATTGTTTCGGTGCGTGCACTGGCAGAGGACGAAGACGTCTTTATCGTCGCCGTCGGGGGCGCGGACAATACGGTCTGGCTGCGCGCGGCGCAGACTCTTATAGAGACGCGCGAAGCGATCCCCGGCCAGGTTCCGCGAATTCTGCATATGGGCGGGAGCTCCACACTATTGACGGCGCAAGGCAGTCATTGCTTCGATCTGCCGGATTTCCCCGAAGCTTATCGCGGTCCCGCCTTGGGGCAAGCGCAGGCGTTGGACTATTACCGCGGTGATACCAACGGGCGGGTTTCCTGGACATACCTTTCTTCGCCGCCGGTCTATTTCGCACCTGGTAAACGGACCGGCAAGTATCGCATCGGGTTGGACCATCCCGTTGAAGATGCGACTGGGCGATCGAGCCTATCCCATGAGGATTTTGCCGTCGCCATGGTTGACGAGGTGGTGCAGAGAAGGTTCATCAACAAGGGATTCACGGTCGGCTATTGATGGAGGAACTCATGAATTCGGTCGTGCCGCTCCGGAAGATCGTTCAACGTACCCGGGGCAACAAGCAAGGTCCCATCATTCGCCTGATGAGTCCGGCCGGTCTTGGCGAGCTCCTAAAACCATTCGTTTTCTTGGACCTCTTCGAAGCTGACATGCGCCGCCTGTCCGGGAGTATGCCGGTGCATCCGCATTCCGGCATAGCAACGGTGACAGTCTTTCCCGAGGGTGACGTGACCTTCGACGATCCGCATTTGGGACACGGCACTATCGGCTACGGTGGCGCCGAATGGGCGCGCGCTGGAGGCGGCATGTGGCACGGCAAGGAGCTCACGGCAGGCACATCAGCCACTGTGCAGGGCTTCCAGCTCTGGATTGCTCTTCCGCCAGGCCTGGAGAACGCGGAACCAGATGTCCAATATGTCGGTAGCGAGGGGACACCAGCCCTCGGCCCGGCGCGCCTCATTGTAGGAGCCTATGCAGGCTCGAAGAGTCCGGTACGCGCACCACAGGGTCTCAACTATCTCCTGATAACCCTGAAACCCGGCGAACGCTGGACCTATGAGCCTCCTCCTGGTCATACAATCGCTTGGGTCGCACTCAGCAAGGGCGCTCTAAGCGTGGGCGAAATCCTATTGAAAGGTGATCTCGCAGTCTTTGAAAACAGCGATGCGCCGATCACATTGGAGAGTGAGAACGGCGCAACCTTCGTTCTCGGGTCCGCCGTTCCGCATCGATACCCGCTGCACCTCGGCTCGCATTCGGTCCATACCTCGGCCGAGACACTTGCCGCGGCGGAGCGGAAAATCCGTGAACTGAAACAGCGTTTGGATGCGACGGGTGATCGCAGCACAAAATCAGGTTCGACGCCTGTGTTCCGAACATGACAGTAAAGGAGAGCAGTATGTCTTCCCAGATAGAAGAGAACAAAGCACTCATCCGTCGTTTCTTCAACGCCATCGAAAGCGGCAACCTCCAGGTCCTGGACGAGATCGTCGCGGAGGGTTACGACGATCATCTGGCTGGGCAGAGTCCAGGGCGAGAGACCCTCAAAAAGTATTTCGCTGGACTTCGTGCCGCGTTTCCAGATCTAACGCTGCCGATTGCGGCGATTTTGGCTGAGGGTGACCGCGTCGCTGTCTTGAATTCCGTTCGAGGTACGCACAAGGGCGATTTCAGTGGCCTCAAGGCCACTGGCAGAAGCATCGACGCGATGGCCTTTCAACTCTACCGCGTTGAAAACGGACAACTGGCGGAGCACTGGGAAGTCGCGGACTATGCGCTGCTCATGCGGCAGCTTGAAGGTTGATTGCGTGTTGACGCACAAGCTGGTTGCTTGAGAGTAGCTTCGCTTGCCGGGCGAAGCGTTTTGCATTGAACAAAGACCGAATGAAAGGATGCTACCCGCTATTACAAAGAGCTCATCAGTTGCGTCGCGATCGCTGGGGATACTCAAGATGGTCGGTTTTGCCTGCGCAGGTCTGAGCGTTCTCCTGCCGCTTTCCAGTCGTATCTTTGCGCAGTCAACCTGCCCCAACAGTCCGCCGCCCTATGGACTGCTGCGGCAGGACGAAGACTACCGGTATCTCAGCAATCCAACGTGCCGGCACGACTATTGGGATCGCCTCAAGTACGTGCCCCTCGGAGCAAACGAGGATAGGTATCTCACCTTTGGCGGTGAGATCCGCGAGTGGTACGAAGGCTTCCGCAATGCGAGTTGGGGTCTCGGCACGCAAGATCACGACGGCTATCTTTTACAACGCCTTTCAACGTACTTCGACATTCATGCCGCGCCTCGCCTCCGATTCTTCGTTCAACTCACGAGTGCTATCGAAGCTGGACGAACTGGCGGCCCAAGACCGGTGACCGATGAGTCGAAGCTATTTGTTGAAGAGGGATTCGCTGATATTGCTCTTTCGAAGAAAAGCAATAAGCCGGTGGTGTTGCGCCTCGGACGGCAGCAATTTGAGCTTGGCTCCGGACGATTCGTCGACGTCAGAGAAGGGCCCAACGTCCGCCAGGCGTTCGACGGAGCGTCTCTGAAATGGAAGACCTCCACATGGACTGTCGATGGGCTCGCCGTAAAGCCTGTGCTGAACGGCAACGGCGTTCTTAATGCGCCCCCGAATCACGGCTCTGCTTTTTGGGGCGTTTATGCCGTTCGTCCCTTGTCGAAGATCAAGGGCGGAAACATTGATCTCTACTATCTTGGGCTCGCCCGGAAGAATGCTGCATTCGAAGAAGGTTCCCAGAACGAGTTGCGCCATACGGTGGGTGGAAGGTTCTGGGGCGGGCGAAACGGCTGGAGCTATAACAGCGAAACCATGTTCCAATGGGGTTCGTTTGGCTCCAAAGGCATACGCGCATGGGCTACCACTCACGACACCGCATATACCTTTCTATCCGCCGCGCTTCACCCTCAGATTGGCGCCACGGCGGGCATAGCCAGCGGCAACCGCGGAGGTTCTGGGGCGCCGCTGGGAACGTTCAATCCTCTCTTCCCCACGGGCTTTTACTTTGGCCAAGGCGGCATCAGCCTCCTCGGCCCCTCGAATCTCTTCGAAGCTGGTCCCCATATCACTTTGCAGCTCACGCGATCGCTCAGCCTGATTGCGGACGACCATACGTTCTGGCGGACTAGCCTCGAAGACGGCGTGTATGGACTCGGCGTCAATCTACTGGTTCCCGGACAACGCAATTCTGGGCGTTACATCGGGAACCAGCCGTCGGTTGGGGTGTACTGGAACGCGAGCCGTCATCTTTCGATATCCACGGCCTACGGCCATTTTTTCGTCGGTCGATTTATGACTCGGGCGTCGCCACCAGGCAAACCCGTGGATTATGCCGCTGTATGGGCGACCTATAAGTTCTAGTAGTTCTGATTCCCCGGCAGCGATCGTTGTCGGCCAACAACGAAGCAATCTCGCTAAAACGCTGCTGAAGGTTCTGCAGGAAAGCAACTATGGCAATCGGCATCGACAGTTTTGCAGCCATCCTCCCCGATCCGAGATCCCTCTCGGAATGCGCAGCTGCGCAGAACCTCCTGGAGTCGCCAAACGAAAATACGTTTGCAGCAGCGTTTCATGTTTCGCTCCCCAATTGACGTTCTTTAGTGCTCGCGGCTGCGAGACGGTGCTGATCGGCAAACGGCGGTCGAGCACCTTCACCGGCGTGTCATCGGTGCCGACGAGTTCAGAGTGCGTCAATGACATCCGGGTCCCGCTCCAAAGTTCTTTGTCTCCGATGTGAGCGTAGCCATAAGCACGTCAATCAGAGAATCAAATGCTTCGTAGCGGCGGCTTGTGGCACTCCATCACATTGACGCGCCATGGCGCCCGCGCGATATCGAGCAGCGTAAGGGGAGAACCTCTTTCTAAATTCTCGCGGACGCCATTCGCCGTTCTCCCAATGGCTCCCCGCTAACTTCAGTGCCACATAGTCTGTGCGTGAGCACTTGGCGACGCCGTTGAAGAGTTTTGAGAAGCCTTGCTGCTACTTCGGCTCCCACCATCGGAGCCAACAGGAACACCCAAAGCCTGTCCGTGTGTCCAGAGACCACAGCGGGCCCAAACTGACGTGCGGGATTTAGGCTGCCGCCCGTTTGTGTGCCGAGCATCGCAATGCCGAGCCCGACCAAAATCCCAACAAGCCAAGGCACCAAGGGAGCGAGCCGCGGGACAGAGAGGAAGTATCCGACTGTGAAGACGATGACACCCATGCCGGCGGCCTCGGCAAGAAACAGCGGCGCCGCTGACCAGCCGGGAGCGGGCTGAATGACGGCGTACAACACCGGCGGCTGTTCCACGAGTCTTCCCCAAATCGCCCGTGCGGCAACCACGCCAAATACTGAGCCGAGAAGTTGCGCGCCCGCATAAGGGAGTATTTCGGCTGCAGGAAACACACCAAATCGCCACATGGCTAGCGATATCGCAGGGTTCGTGTGCCCGCCGCTGATCTTGCCGAGAGGACTTTTGATCAGCCCGGTCAGCAGAACTCCGACTCCCAGTCCGACGATCAGTAGTTCGACATGGATCTGTGGGAATGCGCGTGAAATTGCTGAAGGACCCACGACAAATCTCACGATCGTCGTTACTCCGAAAAGCAGAATGGACGTGAGAATCAGCTCAATCGCACTGTGCTGCGCCAGCTCAACAGATCGCGATGGTCCTGTGGCCGTCATACTCGACTCTCAGAATGCGAAGCAATCTCATCCAGGCTCCCAGAGGCCTTTCTCGCCGAGAACCCAGCGGTGATGCTGCGGATCAACGCGGGTTGACTCTGCGCAGATGCGATAAACAACAGACCGCCCATCATCGCGAGGTTTTTCAAAAAGTTAATGAGCTGTCCCACAAAGACTGGAGTACCTGCCGCAGCAAGCCAGAATGCGTGCCCGACGAACGTCGCCGCTACCAGGAACGCGATTAGAGCGCCGGCAGCCACCCTCTGGAATATGCCGAAAGCTAGAGCGAGCCCTCCGATGAGCTCAACGCTCCGGCCCACACGATTGAGCACATCAATGCCACCAAGTGCGTCCTGCGCGTTTTCGATTCCAAGGGCAACATCGTGGTCGTCGGTAACGTCCATTTCGACAGCCTTGGCGCCTAGTTCCTGAAGTTCAGGGCCTTCGTCTTGTTGCGGCCAGAAATATCGCGAACCGTGCCGACAACCTTGTGACCATCATCCAGAAGGCCGCCTCACGGTGAGGAACCCAAATCCTCCTGCTGCGCCCCTAACCACTATGTTTGTCATGCGTATCCTGTTCGGACAGGAGAAGGGACTCGCCCGTTGCAGGGTTCCCTCGCACGTGTCCGCTCAAGGAAAAGCTATCCCGGCGCATTCCACTCAATCCTGTGATTGGCAGTCGATAAATGCTGCAAATTTTCGTCAGTTTTTCCGGTCGTGTCGCCACCTGGCGGGCATCGCTCCACCGAGTTTCCGGAACGTTCGCCCGAAGTGCACCGCATCGGCCAAAAACTGAATTGGTGAATCTGCCACTCTTTCGATGATCGGCGGGACGCCTTGGTGCATTCAAAATCTATTGCAGATCGTGATCCCGCTGCCAGACGCGTGGGGAAACGCCGACAACCTTTTGAAACGCCCTCGAAAAATGGCTTTGATCGACGAACCCTGTCACAATGGCGATCTCCGATAACGACGTAGCGCCCTCTTTCAGGAGCTTCTGCGCTTCTCCGATGCGCACGCTCAGCAACCATTGGTGTGGAGGAAGGCCGGTGGCAATCTTGAATGCCCTCCGGAAATGGGAGTCCGACAATTCGATGGAGGCAGCAACCTCGCTGATCGTTACCGGACGGGCAGCGTGTCTTCGGATGTACTCGACTGCCCGGCTCAATTGCCATGGCGTCAGCCCACCTTTCTGGCTCGTTGCGGGCACCGCCCGGCGACCGGCGGCGTTATGGCCCACCCTCCGTAACGATCGATAGAGATCAACTTGTTGGTCATTGGGGAGAACGTCGAACAGGATCGCGATATCCTTTTCATGCTCTTCATACAACCACTCGATCAATTCATGCCCTCGCTTGGTTAATTTGAAATGAGGCTTGTCTTGCTGTCTTCCCTCGCGAGATCGAAACCCGACCAGTTCTTGCTCCTTGAGGTTGGCAATCGTGATTTCAACTGAAGTGGCAGCGAGATGAGTTTTTTGGGCGATCTCCGCAGCGGTTAACTCCCCCTTGTGCAGAAGAACTTCAAGAACCACAAAGTCACTGAGCGCAACTCCTCTTGCAGTAATTCCGCTCTCAAGGAAACCGACGAGGGAATGATAAGCACGTCGAAGCACAATCCAGAGCTTTGCCTTGGAAACCTCCGCAACGGATGCTAGCTCTTCGGTTCCGGTCTTCTGAGGAGGTTGTGGGGACTTCATCGTTCCGCTCGATTGATCTCGCGTACTCGCGCCTGCTGGGATAAATCAAACCTCTCCCGCGCTTTCGTGATGGAAGACCAGTGGCCCCCGATCCACGCCACAAGATGCTCCATGGGCTCCAGCAGGCTGAGTCCGAGGTACGTGAGTTCATACTCCACCTTCGGCGGCACTTCAGGAAAGATCTCTCGGGTGGCAAACCCGTCGCGCTCCAAATTCCGCAGCGTGGTCTTCATCATTCGTTGGGAGATGCCCTCGATCATCCGTTGAAGCTCGGAGAAACTTGCCCGGCCCTTTGGAGCCCCCGCCGACATCGACCTTGGTGAGGAACTCGCGAAGGACCTTGGCCTCCTCACTTTTGCGCACATGCGGGTCACGGACTCCATGGCGTCAGCTTTTCTCGCTTTTTTCATTGGTTACTTCAACCTCAGTTACTGATACGAATGTGGCTTCTTCTTTTTTACCAGCACTCAGTTCATGTTGCAGGTCTACATCAGTAATCAAAACGGAGACATCAATTGACTTCAAGCAAGATGCGGTCGGGGCTGCACTGTGACAGATTGGGTTATCTTTGGGCGGCTTGGGTACACGGAATTGAAACCCGCGAAGTCCAGTTTCCAGTTCAAACTTTGGTTCGGATCTGAATGGAGAACACATTTTTCCACCTCTGATAGACAATGGATCGGTGATGAGCGATTCGCTGGCGAACCGCGATATGCGGGCACTGTCAGAGAAGTGTCATGCGCCTCAAGGACAAACAGTTTCAATCGTTTCCAGCAGCATGAACATAACGGAACCAATCGGTCTACGTAGTTTTCGGGCGCCGTAGCAACCGAGACGACATCCAAATAGACTTTGTGGCGACGGCGCAATGGCGACTCCTTCCCGGCCAACGCCATCAGGCGCTCACCGCTCGAATAGGGCACGACGGATAAAACGTCGATGTCAGCGGTTGCCCTCTCCAACCCGTACGCCTGGACGACCGCGAAACCACCCATGCAATGCCGGTCGACAGGCTCGTCGATACCGACGTCAAGAGCGTTCAGGAATGACAGCCACGGTTCCCGCGGAGCGTCATGCAGCATAGGAGAGTTGATCTGCGGTCAGCGTGGTCAGGATAGACCAATGAGAGGCCTCCGACGAGCGATGTCTTCGCACCCAGTCTCGTTCCGCGGTGGGCATTGACTCGCGGCATAATGTCCCTTCAACGACAAGCCTGGACTCTTCTAAATGGAACAACGCATTTTTTAAGTTCACGTCGGCAGTGGAGTTCCCAAGTTGGCGCGCCAGTACGACCAGATAGCCGAGCCGGTTTTGGACGTTCAATAGCCGGCACTGCGCGATCAGCCAGAGCCAGTCCAGGTCGTGAAACGTTGAGAGAATCCAGGGCAACACTTCCACGATCCTAACTTCCAAGTCGGCGTGAACGAGTGTACCCACCACTAGGTAAGCGGGGTTGTATGCCTTCGCGCGCTTGCTTAAGTGTCCGAATGCCTCGTAGCCGAGACGGGCCAACGCGGATGCCAACTCGTCAGGCGCAACCGGAACGAATTGAGTAGCGAGCGGTGGCATGGGAAGCGCGGTTGGCGCCAAGTGCAGTTTTCGAACCGCGCGCGAAACTAGGCGGGCGGGCAGTGGGCGATATCCACGTTCCATCTGCGAATAGTACGGTTGCGAAACACCCAGACGCGCAGCCGCCTCTTCCTGAGACCAGCCAGTATTTAGCCTCGCTGCTTTGAGGTCTCCAGCATCAGCACTCATCAAATCCCTCCTAAGCAATTATTGCAAACGTTGCAATAACTAGCGGTCTTCCCGAAATGGAAAAAGGGCACGACACTCCAGGCACCAGCTAGTTTTTAGCGACAAGTTCTTCACGAAGATTCTGGCGCATCCCAGAAAATCGAGCGCGGGACGCACTTGGCACAAACGTGACACAGAACTAGCGAGGCCATCCTGGCACTCGATGCTAAGTAGTGCAGAATCAATAAGAGAATTGTGAAAAATCCGCGATTTGGAACCCCAAGCTAGTGCGGCTGCCGGAACCGCTGCAAAATGATGCATTGATCTGTCTTCGAAGTGCTGAATTCTCGAACTGCTGGTGCGAGTTTTGAGGCCCTGCGTATTCGGGACCTGGAACGAAAACATCAGGTGCTTTTTCTTGTTAGCAAATGCTCGATTGCTTTGGCCTACGATATCTCCCGTGTCTTCAGTGATCGGCCGACCGGGTGGAACTCCATCGGCTTTTGACTGTTAGCACGAGCCCAACGAGACTGAAGAAGACGCTGTAAATGATTGATTCGATTGGTTGCGGGGGGATTTGAACCTTCGACCTTTGGGTTATGAGCCCAAAGAACTCTCAAATTTCGAGCCCTAACCCGCCATCCTAAAGAGCTGCGATCTTCCGGCCCCGGCGTTCGGGATCATGAGCGCTAACCACCGCGCGCCTGGGCGTGCTCCTCGCGCACACCTGCAGGACGGGTCTTCAAGACGGCGCGAATTGGATCTGGAATCGTGCCCTGTCCCCGTCTCCGGCGGAGCGCCCCTGCGCAGAGCTTAATACGTCGCTTTTGCAATCGAATGATTATAAATGACTTGGTAGCGCTAACGGGGGTCGAACCCGTATTCGCCGGGTTCTCGCGTTTCCAATAAGTTGCTGAAACTGCGAATGCAAGATCCGCGATATTCGCATGAATCTCAGGCCCTTTGTACAAAACATGTACACGAGGGAGCT
>WNEZ01014609.1_pt1 | contig 10091 bp, 8 predicted proteins | sample 5400521 | NCBI WGS metagenome assembly WNEZ01 (sample SAMN13153339, study PRJNA577476) | soil metagenome | isolation source: 120 cm saprolite under Douglas fir tree site 2 hole 1 replicate 1 | place: USA:California | collected 2015-04-18 | reverse complement strand
CGAGCGATGGGCAGCATTCTTACGCCAATACGCAGATCAATATGCAGCCACAGTCGTCACCGACCTCCGTCGTCACCAGGATGAGTCTGCTCATCTGTTGCTACAGAACTTCGTACGCATTGCTGGAGCTTCTGAGATCGAGCGTCACCTCAAAGCCTATGAAAACGCTATCCCTACTGAAGGCGATGATGTATCAGAGGAAGAGCTTAACACCAATAGAGATCTGCTGAGGCGACTAGAAAAAATTCGCAAGGGATTGCCATAACATGGCTTTGCATGAGAGAATATAGGGGATTCTAAACATGCACACCAGAAAGGCATGAGCAGATAAAAACAAACCCGGGCAGATACCATACATAAGTCGTGGTATCCGGTCCCGTTATTTGGAGGAATAGCTAGCTATGGGCATACACTTCTTACGTGGGAATGCACAAGCCCCAAAGGGCCATGCAATCTTTCTAGCACGAAGCACAAGAGATTCTCGGGTTGTGTACAGCACCTATTGCCTTGTACCACCGATTCCCATGTCTCTTGCGAAATACCTTCCCCCTCTCTTCGCTGCACAAATCCCCTCAGAAGACTTACAAGGCGCAGCAAATATTGCTGGTATGCCCATCCCTCCCATGCTGGAAGAGGGTATGAGCCCAGAGGAATTGGAAATATTGGCGGAGCGTCGGGATGATGACCTGTGTGATATCGGAACAGTTTCCAGCGAAGAAATGGAACGCATGCAACTGGCATCACTGATCAGCCAAGAATATGCACAATTGTATGCCGTGTATATCTCACAGGCCAGTCAAGAACCTTTACCCAGCTCTGCACACCACCAAGAGCCAATACACTTGGACGACTTGGATGCCGAGGAGCTTCTTATTGAGATGATGCCAGAACGGCAAAAGCTTGCAGAACTCGGGAAATTGGTAGGCATGGCCCGCTATGCACTAGACGGACACGATAACGCCCTGCTCCAAGACACGAAACGACGTATGGAACGCATTATCCGCCACCTACCCGAAAAATATCGCGGGACAGAACTCGTTACAGCCGCCACTGGAAATCACGAGCAGAGTGCCAAGCTAGCCGAATTGTATCTGAGCCGAGCTTATAAATTGCTTGATGAAGAATATGCCGCTATCCCACCTTTGGATCGTGCTATTCGTGATTTACAGGCATAGCTCCTACCAGGGATAAATCATCAATATGCGCTTAAGACACTATTTAGGAGTCATGATATGGTAGCAGTAGGTATAGGAGTTGATCTCTCATCACTTGTTGACGCCGTTGCAAGCGGTAATCTTGACCAGATTACCGCCACTGCACGCGAATATTTGCAGCGAGATAATGCGGTAGATATCTTAATTGGCCAGATCGGCATGATCGCAGCACATAGTGACCCAGCGGGACATCGCACGATTACCCTGGCAGCAGCATCCATGCTGAGTCGCTTTATCCCCTGGATACCAGCCCCTGTAGACACAGTAGAGCCTGCAAAAGAACGGGCATTGCCACTTTTTGTGCAAGCACTTAAAGTTGCGATGCCAATACTGCCCGCTGGATGCGAAGCACAGGCCCATGTCCAGTATCCAGATCCACTCTTCCCCAGTGCACTGATAGATAGCCACAAGACCATGAATGACGTGATGCGCGAAGCTATCGAGAAGAACGATGCGCAGCTAGCTGAACGTGCCTTGCTGGGGCTCTACGGCACAGGTGCTGATTATCGCACAATGCAAGTGCGTGCCTACGAGTCTATTTCTACTACTTTCCAAAACGGTGGTCACCCTTTGATGTTCGCAGTCCGAGGTTTCCAATTGTTGGACGCCGTGGAATGGGGAGACCGCGCACCGAACATCATCCATTGGCTGGCACCACATTTGCCATTACGTCCTGATAATGATGAGCCCACCTGGATCAAAACTGTCCGTGCTTATACAGCAGAACCTGCCCATAATTTGGCAGGCATTCGAGCACGCCTATCGGCTCCTAAGGACGAAAACGCGCTTCCCTTACACAAACTGATTCTCAGCGAGGCAGACACCACTCAGATCTGTCAGGGCGTATACAACGCCCTCATCAATGGTGAAGCCTCCCCGCATGCTGTCGCCTCGTTCACTGCACTGGCAGCAGCCGATATTATACAGAGAGTCGGAGATGAGGACCGCGAATTGTTTATACGGGCAGCTCACGGGCTGCTTTTCGCTACAGCGGTACGCTTGGTCTTTCGACAGGTCCAGGATGTAGAAGTGCTAAACCTGCTCTTCACGTCAGCAGCATATATTAACGCCTTACAGAAAGAAATTCCAGTGCAAGAGCAAGCAGTTTCAAAGGCGCCAGCAGTCGGAGGAGGACTCATTGCCGCCTCCCAACTTGAAACACTCGCATCTCAACTCAAAGCCCAGGATCTTCGGGCAGCACACGCAACTGCACAGCGCTACTTGAAAATTGGCCATGATCCGCGTCCTTGCTAGCACTGACACTGATGTCCTGTTACAGGTTGCACTACGTGCGGCACTGCTTGGCGATCAAGACAAGGTAGTTTCGCAGCTTTAGCTGATGAGTCTCCAAGGGTAGCTATTCAGGTCCCCTCGCCACCTGAATAGCTACCCTTGCTCATTATGTTTGAGCCGTACTATATCATTTTCATGCAACATTTGTTGTTTTTTACTCGTTACTTGTTGTTTTAAGTATAGCATAATTTCTCAAAAGAGAGTATAATTAAAAAGTTTTATACTCATTTTTATGAAGCCATATCTCTTGTACGAAATAACATTCAAAAACACATCCTTATTGCACAATTGTCGAGGTTTGTTTGCTAAAGGAGGGCGTACATCAGGTCGGAGCCGGAGTCTCACAGGTCAAACTTTTGACGGCTACCCTCAGATGTGCTAGAATAAGGCTCCAAAAGGAGAAAGAATAGCTTGATACTGACTAATCAGAGGAACTATCGCGATAGATTTCTGCTCTTCACGTTTTGTCTTCTCCCACTATTTCTCAGTTCCTGCAATCTATTTGGTGGAGCAAATTCCCTTCCCGTTAGATCCGGCACTAGCTCATGACCCGTCATCGATCAATGCCATCCAGATGATCTATACTGGTCTGGTCCAGCTCAATGATAATCTCCAGATCCAGCCGCAGCTTGCCGAATCATGGGAACTGGGCAGTGATGGCGTGACCTGGACATTTCACCTCAAACCCAACCTCAAATTCAGCGATGGAACTTCACTCACCTCCGCTGACGTGGCATACAGTATCAACCGTGCTCTCCAACCAGAGACAAAGTCGACAATAGCACCAATTTACCTGGGATTGATCCAAGATTCAGATCGACTCCTTGCCGGGCAAATCTCTACACTCATTGGAGATAGCTTACAGACGCCAGACCAGCATACGCTCGTCATTATCACGAAGAAAAAAGCTGCTTATTTCCTCTCCATGCTCACTTCACCATGCTCATATGTCGTCGAGCAGAGCCTAATCAACAAATACGGCTCTCAGTTTACCGACCACTTAAATGAGGGAGGGGGAGCAGGACCTTTTAAAGTTGCCCAATACACCCATCGTATAGGTATCGACTTTATACCTAATCCCAACTACTATAACCAGCATCCACAACTCCAGAAAGTCACATTCACCCTCTATCATTCCGCTGATCAGGCCTACCAGGATTATCAGAATAACAAGCTTGACATGACCCCAGTACCACTCCCCTTGTTCGCTAGTAACCAGAAGAATCAACAGTTTCATCAGGTTCCGCTGCTGTGGATCAACTACTACTCAATGAACTATCTCATACCACCATTTGATAACATCCACATCAGGCAGGCATTTGCACTGGCCATCGACAAGCAAGCGATTGTAAACGATGTGTGGAAAGGTACTGCCAAGGCAACGAACCACATTGTGCCGCAGGAATTGCAAAGCTCTAATCCTAATCTTGCCGGACCGGATGCTACAAAAAGCCTGAGTGGAGACCCCAAAAAGGCACAGGATCTGTTAAACCAAGGCTTACATGAAGAGGGTTGGCATAGCGTTTCAGAGATACCACAGATCACATTGACATATGTTTCAGGCGTTACTACCTTTGATCAAGAAGTCTCTGCATTGATAGCCAGATGGCAACAAGTGCTTAAAGTCAAGGTAACAGTCAACACAGTAGACGAAGGCACGCTCCTCGATAAGGTGACAGCAGCTACCAATAATCCCAACGGATTACAAATGTGGGGTCTAGCATGGGTAGGCCAATATCCCGAATATCCAGATCCACATGACTGGCTAACGCAGCAATTCGGACAAGGCTCACCTTTTAATAACGCAAATTATGGTCAGAATACAAGTCAAGACGCAGCTCAGCAGCAGCTTGTTCAACAAGAGATGGATGCAGCTGATGCAAATATAGATCAGGGGAAAAACATACAACCAGAACAGATAGGAGCGCGAATCCAGAGCTATCAGCAAGTGGAACAGCAGATCGTCAATGACGTTGGCTGGCTCCCCATCGAACAAGCTACAGCAACATTTTTGCGCACCGCCTCCATGGTTGGTATCAAAGACAATGCTGAGGAGATTATCCCTCCCAACGATTGGGCCAATATCTACCGAGTGCAGTAGTCCAGTAGGCCCTCTATGAATTCTTGCCCAATCGGGCTATTACCTGACTGGACTTTCCTCCGAAATAGGCATGGTTCAGCAAATGTGAGATATTTCACAAAGCCACGACGTAATTTCAAATAGACTACCTCCTACAAAGGCTGTCCAGGCCTCATAATTCACGTCACAACTGTCATTCAGAATTTTGAATTATGGCACAGTAAACCACTATTTTTCCATATCACTCTGCAGATGTAGAAAGGATTCAGAGATGCGGAGGAACAAACAATCACGCTTGGCTCTGTTATCCACTATTCTTTGTCTGTTCACCATGCTGCTTACTGCATGTGCTCAGAAGGACACACCAAACTATCAGAAAGCTCCCGAGCATAAGCAGGTACTTGTCAGTACAGCAGTAGGCGGAAGCACGCCGGATATCACTCACTTTGATCCAGCACTAGCAAATGATCTGTCCTCTTCCATCGCCATACAAACAATATTTACGGGCTTGGTATCATTCGACGACAAAGGCAATGTCCAGAAACAATTAGCTAGCTCCTGGGAATATTCATCAAGCAGCCTGACCTGGACTTTCCACCTTAAACCCAATCTGAAGTTCAGTGATGGGAAACCATTAACCTCGCTTGACATTGCCTGGAGTATCAACCGCGCTCTGCAAAAGAATACAAAGTCACCCATAGCTCCTGGGTACCTGGGGTATATAACGGATGCAAGCAAGCTCAATAGCGGCGCGATCTCATCAATCATCGGCGACAGCTTGATCACGCCCGATCCTAATACGATTGAGATCAAGGTCTCCCAGCCCGTTGCCTTCTTCCTCGATACCCTGGCCGAGCCAGTCGCCTACCCGGTTGAGCAATCGCTGATTGAAAAATATGGCAGCAATTGGACTGATCATCTGGAAGAAGGGGGTGGTGATGGCCCTTTCAAAGTGAAAAAGTATGTTCACCAGAAAGAACTTGACATCGTACCTAACCCCAACTACTACGGCCCTCAGCCACAGTTGAAGGAAGTGATCTTTCCCTTCTATAAACGGCAGAATGCGACATACTCAGACTATCTCGCCAATAAGCTAGATGATACAGCCATCCCACTAGGCAACTTGGACCAAGCCAAATCACGTCCAGACTATGTTCGCTTCCCAATATTGTCAACTAATTACTACACAATGAACTATAAACTCAAGCCATTCGACAATATCCACATTCGTCAGGCTTTTGCACTAGCCATCAATAAGCAGAAAATTGCGGATCAGATCTGGAAAGGCTCAGTTATCGCCACCAACCATATTATTCCACAAGGGATGCCCGGCTATAACCCAGATCTCAAAGGTCCAGACAGCACAACCAATCTGACAGGCAACTCCAAAGAGGCACAGGCCTTGCTTCAGCAGGGCTTGAAGGAAGAAGGATGGAATAGCACCTCCCAGATACCACCCATTACTTTAGCATATTCCAGCTCTGGTATCCAGACTGTAAAAGACGAGGTGACCGAACTGCTCAAAGAATGGAAGAATGTACTAAAGATTATGGTCATTGCAAGCGACATTGATTCCAACACACTGTCAGATGATACGTCAAAGGGTGATAATAACCCCTTGTCCTTCTACGCTGCAGCCTGGGATGCTGACTACCCGGACCCACAGGACTTTACGACCCTGCAATTTGATAATAACGTAGCTCAAAATAGTATGAATTTCGGGCAGAATAATAGCGCTGACGCGACTCAACAGCAAGGTCTGCAATTCCGCATGGAAAACGCTGACGTCTTGCAGTATCCAGAAAAGCGCTATAAGGAGTACCAGGACATTGAGCGGCAACTGGTCAAAGATGTAGTATGGCTTCCCTTGGAGCAGCAGCTTACGAACGAGCTCCGCAAGGCATGCCTGCAGGGTTTCCCCAACACATCGACGAGTCTCATACCGCCTGATGACTGGGCAAACATTTATATCTCAAACGATCAGCCCTGTGTGAACCAAACAGTATAAGGGGTAACGGAAAAGACTATATCATAGCAACATGTCGTTCCAAATGTTTGATACGTGATAGCAACCGAATACGCGCCATCAGATGGTAGGTCTCACATGGTTTGACCACATAATCATCGGTACCGGCACGAAAGCCCGCTACCTTATCCTGTAGGGTGGCAAGAGAAGTGAGCAAGATAATGGGAAGTGAGTGAAGAGCTGGAACACTACGTATGTACCGACAAAGATCCAGCCCGTTCTCAGGACCGACAACAACTTCAGAAATCAGGATATCTGGCACAGACGTATCAAGATAGCTCTTTGCCTCGGTGATAGAAGCAACACACTCGACAAGAAAACCTTGCCCTAAAGCGCGTTGCATCCGTTCTCGTATATTTAAATCATTTTCTACAAAGAGAATTTGTAACCTACCCAAGGCTAATAACTCACATATATTCTTAAACACTATTCAGACAACACAGAAGAGAAAGAACACATACCTCTTTCTCTCAAAAGAGCCAAGTAAGGACACACTGCATCCCTCAGGCTAGTCTCGTTGAGATAAATCGTCAGTTCGACGTTGACGATCATCCGGAGTTAAGCGTAACACTCGTTCGATAGTATCATTTAACGCAGCTGGTTTAAACGGCTTTGTAAGGTACTCATCAGCACCCGAGAGCAGACCCGTTAACTGATCTTCCTCACGTGTCATCGCACTCAAGATAATCAGCGGAATATTGGCGGTAGCAGCATCACCACGTAAGCAGCGCACTAATTGATTGCCGTTCATCTTGGGCATCTTCACATCAATAATGACACAATCGGGCTGCTCGGCCAGTACTCGTTGCAGGCCTTGTTCTCCATCATAGGCAACAATGACCTGATACATACCTTGCAGCTTCACAGCATATTTAATGAGTTCTACTATTGTTGGGTTATCGTCAATAACCAATACCTTTTTCATTCCACTTTTGCTGCTCATAATGGCTGCCTCTCACCAAACATTGCACGCTGTACTGGTTACGAGATCTCCAGAAAGATAATTGCTTCTTCCGCATTGTAACACAGTTATGTGCTCGTGCCAACTTACACTTCATTCTATAGTCGGATAGTTCCAAATAATAGAACGCTTCGATGCCAGGAATTTTTCCTATATGCTAGAATAGTGGAGAGGACAGATCCACAACACAGGAAACAAAGGGGAAAAAGATGCTCGAACGCTATTCACGACAGACGTTATTCGGACCTATTGGACAAAAAGGGCAGAAGCGTCTTCAAGCCGCAACAGCGATGGTAGTGGGCTGTGGAGCATTGGGGACGGTGCTTGCAAATAACCTCTGCCGCGCAGGAGTCGGTCATCTTGTGATTGCTGATCGCGACTATATTGAACTCAATAACTTACAGCGCCAGATCCTCTTTGATGAGGACGATGTCGTCCGACACTTGCCCAAGGCTGTGGCAGCTGCCGAGCGCCTGCGACGTGTGAATAGCGACGTGAAGATAGATGCCCTGGTAGAAGATATTCACGGTGATGGCATTGAGTCACTGGTCCGTGAAGCTGATCTGGTACTCGACGCAACGGATAACTTCGAAACCCGCTATCTTATCAACGATGTCTGCAATAAGTTTCAACGTCCCTGGATTTATAGTGGAGTGATTGCATCTTACGGCACCACCATGAATATCATCCCAGGGGATACTGCTTGCTTACGCTGCGTCTTTCCCGAGATGCCATTGCCTGGTACAACGCCAACCTGCGATACAGCAGGCGTCCTGAATGGGATTGTTGGAGCCATTGCCAGTATTGCGTCAACCGAGGCACTCAAGATCTTGCTCAAGAGCGAGAAAATCAGTCGCGCCATGCTCTGGATGGATCTGTGGGAAAACACTGTCGAGCGTATCGAGCTACCACGTCAGCCAGATTGTCCTTGCTGTGGGCAACACCAGTATGAATTTCTCACGTCGCTCAGTAGCACCAGCAGCACAAGCTTGTGCGGACGTAATGCAGTACAGGTGAGAGGAAACGCAGGACACGTAAGCAGTAAGCTCGATTTTTCCGCCCTAGCAGAGCGGCTACGAACAGTGGGCGAGGTACACTATAACGCGTTTCTCCTGCGCTTCCAAGTTGACGATTATGATATAACGGTCTTTCCCGACGCACGCGCCATTATTAAAGGGACGGATGATCCACAGGTAGCACGTTCAGTCTACGCACGCTATATCGGCATGTGATAAGACAGCGGCTCGCAGAAATATTGAGCCATAAAAGTGATTACCCACATCTTCTAGGCTTTTGAAAACGGTGATATCTGCAAAACTCAAACTGAATACGACTCCAGAACAGTTTGCCCAACTGCGTGCTACTCAATTGGCATATCGAGACGCACTCAATTTTGTCTCGAAGTATGCATTTGAACATGGCAAAATGAGCAATAAAGTTGGCTTGCAAGATGGAACCTATGATGATATCCGTGCTCGTTTTCATCTGCCCTCTCAAATGGCCTGTAGCGTTCCTCGTCAGGTCGGAGCAACCTATAAGGGGTTGTGGACCAAGGTCAAGAAAAATGCTGAAGACCGCAAGTCTGGCCGTACCAAGAAACGCTACAAAGGGCTTGATCAAGCTCCCAAGTACATATCCCCCACAGTGACGTACCAGTATAAGAAGGACTATAGCTTCAAAACGGAGAGGCATGTCAGCGTCTTGACCTTGGAAGGGCGCGTCATTGTTCCCTACACGGGATGCAGCCAGCACATCGCGCTTATCCAAAAAGGTGCTGAAATTGGTACTGCCCAGTTGTGGTACGACAAGCCGAAAAAGCATTTTTATCTGCTGGTCAGCCTTGAGATTGAGATACCAGACCCAACACCTGAGACCCATACGGGAATTGCAGGTGTAGATGTGGGCGTCCGATATCTGGCTGTAACCAGTACAACGAAAGGAGATCGATCCTTCCATTCTGGAAAGAAAGTCGTTCATAAAGCCAACCATTATGCGAGACTGAGGAAGCGTCTGCAAAAGAAAGGCACTCGATCTGCTACCCGTCGCTTGATAGCAATAAGCGGACGAGAGAGACGGTTGAAGGCTGACGCCAATCATGTGGTCTCCAAACGTATTGTGACCCGACATCCCAAGAGTCTGATTGGGCTGGAGTATCTGACAGACATCAGAGACCGAACCAAACGACACAAGGGCAAGAAAGCATCTAAAAAGCAAAGGAAAGCGAATGCTCTCCATTCCAAATGGTCGTTCGCAGAACTGCAGAGCATGATTGCTTATAAGGCTCTTCTCCATGGTTCGATGGCCATCAAGGTGGATGCCAACTACACGAGTAAAGCTTGCCCGATGTGTGGTCATACCTGTGATGAAAACCGACCACATCATGGTCTGATGTTTGTCTGTCAGAAGTGCCAGTATACCCTCCACGCTGATCTTGTTGGGAGTCGCAATATCACGATGCGAACGTTGCTCATTCGGCAGGACTGGATGAGTACGGGCGAATTGTCAGATCGCCCCGAT
>WNEZ01016587.1_pt1 | contig 10093 bp, 7 predicted proteins | sample 5400521 | NCBI WGS metagenome assembly WNEZ01 (sample SAMN13153339, study PRJNA577476) | soil metagenome | isolation source: 120 cm saprolite under Douglas fir tree site 2 hole 1 replicate 1 | place: USA:California | collected 2015-04-18 | reverse complement strand
CGATATCAAAGATAATTTGCTTCCAGGGCGCAGTGCGGAAGAAGAACAACTTGGTATTGCGCAAAAAAATCCTTGTTTTGGGCGAGGACGGGGAAATCTCGGGGACGGAGAAGCTCAGCCTCCTCCGCATATCCGAGCGTTAGACGAGTCTGTCGCGGCATCTCGAAGACGAATTCCGGAATGTAACCCCAATTCAGGCGATTGCCTTCATGATCGTCGATACGATAAGTCTCAAACTGCGGTCCCCAGCGCAGCAGGTACTTTTTTGGCCAGAAATTGTAAAAGACAAGGAGATCCTCGTTGTGAATATCGGGCTGGGGGTCGAAACCGGTCTCCGTGCGGAACCCGTCGCTGCGCCCCCTGTAATGAAGATCGGCGTTGAAGCTGCGCCCATTGCGGCTGATGTCACCTTCAAATGCGGGGCCGGCTAGATAAGTACCGTCCGCCTGTAGCGTGGAACTCTCGACCGCCTGAAACCTGCTGACCACGGTCTTCGAGAGCCGAATGGTGGCGTCGACGCCGCCTACGCGGTTGAAGCTGCCATCGAACTTACGATCGGTGAACATCAATCCAACGTTCGAATCCTTTAGGATGTCGCGGCTGATCCGCCCAATAGCGAAGTAGGCGCGCTTGTCGGCCAGCGGATCGTTATCTGGAACCAGCAATCCGGGCGAACGGTCGTCCGCCAAGAGCATGCCCAACGAGTATTTTCCTACCTTGCCGGTGAGTCGCGCTCCAACCTGCGGGTGCACGATGCGGCGCGTAAAAAATAAATTTATCGGCGTATCGAAATAATTTGAATTTTCCTGAAAAAAAGGACGCTTCTCCGGGAAGAAAACTTCAAAGCGCTGGCTGACGGTGACTTGCGGATCGTCAGATTCGACCTGGCTGAAATCGGGCTCGATGGTCGTGTCCAGCACCAAGCTATCCTTAATGATGAATTTGGAGTCCAGGCCGCCATCCACCTTTGCCGAACGTGAGTCGAAGTGCGGCAAGTTAGGATCGCGTAGATCGAGGCCACGGAAGGAACGAAACAAGCCATAGGGTATGAATTGCATGTTACGCCCCGGCGAAATGTTTTCCATTCCCCGTATCTCGCCGTTCTGAGCGATGATGCCTTCTTCCCGGTGGCTGGTGTATGGCCAAAATGATTTCTCGTTGGCGCGATGGATTTCGCGCTGGAGGGTAATGCCCCAAGTCTGTACTGGAGCTTTGGTGAAGCGCAGCGATTTGAATGGGATCGAAAACCACGCCACCCAACCCTGCTGGTTGATTTGCCCGCGTGAGTCCCAAACCGTATCGAAGCTGAAGTCTTCGCTGTTGTCGGTCGCGAGGCCATCCCCTTGCAGCCCCACTGGATTTACGACGAACTCGTAAGCGCGCCGATGATCGTGGAAGCTATCAATCCAGATATCAACAAAGTCATCGTCCCAGACATCGTCACGATGACCGAGGTGAGCGCGAATCTTACCCGGCTCCTTATCAAAACAAACGAACACGGCGTAGAAATTCTTATCGTCGTAGCCCAGATAGGCGACGGTGCGCTGGCTCACCGGATCGCCATCGTGCGGGATCCACTGCCGGAATCCTTCGATTCGTGCCATTTTGCCGGCCATGCGCGGGCTGGGTGCCATGGTCACGAAGTCCTCGAGCGCAGGTGGTTGTTGCATCCGAGGGATGTTCGCAGAACGATCTGATCCGCGGGGCACATTTTCCGCGAATATGACGGGCGCCAGCGCCAGTAGCAGCGAATAGCCGAGCGTGAGACGGGTAAGCAATTTCATTCTTAGGGTGCGCAGCTCCGCACGCGTTCAGTTGGACGCTTGAGCACAGGAAACGAAAGCGAAAAATCTATCGCCGCTCATTGCAAACAACAGAGCCAGGACTTGACGTAATACCGCAGCAAGGAATAATGGAGCAAGCTTAGGCGACCACCGAGAGTACGGAGATTGAGCTAATGGGATATGGCAGCGTCCAGGCCGTGGAACTCGTTTTCTTGCTGCTTATGCTCTTCGTGGTGGCTTTTGGAGTGCTGGCGCGGAAGCTCAAGATTCCGTATCCCATTGTTCTCGTCATTGGCGGAACACTGGTCGGCTTCATTCCTGGCCATCCCAGAGTCGCACTGAATCCTGACCTCGTGTTCTACGTAATCCTTCCGCCACTTCTTTACGCCGCTGCCTGGGAAACGTCCTGGCGCGAATTTTCCTACCACCTGGTCAGCATTCTGCTTCTGGCTTTTGGGCTGGTTTCTTTCACCGTCATCGGAGTGGCGTTTGGCGCGCAGTGGATATTTCCAGGATTTGACTGGAAAATCGGCTTGGTGCTGGGTGCCGTAGTCGCGCCGACGGATGCGCTGGCAGCGACATCCATCGCCCAACGCATCGGACTGCCCAAGCGCATTACCGACATTCTAGAAGGAGAGAGCCTGGTCAACGATGCCACGGGGCTGTTGGCCCTCGAGTTTGGCATCAGCATCCTCCTAAAAAATGAGACCCCCACTGCAAGTGATGCGGTGCTGCGCCTGACCTATTTGATTGTCGCGGGCATCGCGGTTGGTCTGGTCACGGGTTGGGTTGTGAGCTGGATCGAACGCCGTATCGACGATGGTCCGATCGAAATTGCCATCAGCATCCTGGTGCCGTACGTGGCATATTTCACCGCGGACGCACTGCGTGCCTCGGGAGTTCTTGCAGTTGTTACTTGTGGACTTTATCTCACCCGCAGGAGTTCGGAGTTCTTCTCACCCGGCGTGCGTCTGCAGGCATGGGCGGTTTGGGATGCTTTGACCTACATCTTAAATGGCCTTGTATTCGTGCTCATTGGCCTGCAACTTCCTTACGTGCTGGCTGGAATCCAAGGTTACAGTTTGGGCACGTTGGTTCTGTATGGCGCTCTCTTCAGTGGACTGGTCATTGCACTTCGAGTGATCTGGGTTTTCCCGGGCGCATTCGTCGCGCAGTGGATCCGTTCCCGTATCATTCATCAGAATATCCGACCACCAACGGCGCCTGGCATCCTGATCCTGGGCTGGGCTGGCATGCGCGGTGTGATCGCGCTCGCCGCAGCGATCGCATTGCCGCAGACATTGGCAGATGGTAGTCCGTTTCCGCAACGCAATCTGATCATCTTTCTTGCGTTCAGCGTAATCCTGGTGACCTTGGTCGGTCAGGGACTTACGCTTCCATGGCTGGTCCGCGTTCTTCGTATATCCGACCCGCTTGGCCCTAATCTTGAGGAGGAGGCTGCGCGCCGAGAAATTTTGCAAGCTGCGCTGGCGCACCTCGAGGACTCGCGCAAGAAAGCTGAAACTGAATTCGATGCGATCTACCAGGACCTGGCCGGGCATTACCGGCAGCGTCTTGCCGCAGTGACAGGAAAGGATGACACGGAAACCGGCGTCAGCCCGTCACATCAAAAACACCTCTTTCGCCTGTCCCGCGATTTGCTGAGGGTAGAAAGGCAAACTGCCGTGCGCCTGCGCAACGAAGGCCAGATCAACGACCAAACTCTCCGGCAACTTGAACACGAGCTTGACCTGCGCGAGGCCGGTCGGATTCATGCCGAAACTTTGCGCTCCAGTAGCTAATCTAATCCGTAAAGCGAGAAGCGAAATGAATGCGAGATTCTCAGGCAAGTTGGTCGTGGTCGCAGGTGGCACTGGCGGATTGGGACGCGCCGTTAGCTTGGCGTTCCTGGCGGAAGGCGCAAAAGTGGTTGTGACCTATAGGAATCAGAAAGAATTTGACGCCCTGAGAAGCGCCGCCGGACCGAATAGCTCATCCCTTGAAGGGCGCCGCGTTGATGTGACCGATGAAGCTGCCGTGCGCGGACTAGTTGACGAAGTTCTTGCGAAACACGGAAGCCTGGACGCCTTGGTCAATAGCGTGGGCGGTTACGCAGGCGGCGTTAACTTATGGGAAACCGATCTGAAACTGTTCGACCAGATGTTTGCACTGAATATGCGGTCTGGTTTTGTCTTGGTCCGCGCAACCGTGCCCGCCATGCTCAAACAAGGCCACGGAGTGATCGTAAACATTGCATCAAAGGCTGCGGTTGATCACGCTGCCGGTGCGGCCGCCTACGCTGCTGCAAAGGCAGCGGCTGTGGCCATGATGGATTCGCTGGCTGCCGAGGTAAAGGGCACGGGCGTGCGAGTGAACTCGATTCTTCCCAGCATCATCGACACAGAAATAAACCGGAGAGTAATGCCCAAGGCCGATTTTGCCAAGTGGCCCAAGCCTGAGGACATAGCGCGTGTGATCCTATTCTTATGCAGCGACGAAGCAAAACTGATTCATGGCGCAACAGTGCCGGTGTATGGCGATACCTGAAGCTCCAAGTGAAATGCGCGATGGCCAAAGTGCTTGAGCGCCGCAGCCACAATATTGCACTAATAAAAGATTTCGCAGCTGGAGGCCAGCAATGTCCATTCGACCAGTAAAACGGCTCGTTAAAGCGAAGCCCACGCTTGAAGGAGCGGGGGTGCACTTACGACGCGCCTTCGGTTTCGGCAACACCTCCGACTTCGATCCATTTCTTTTGCTGGATGACTTCCGCAATGACGTACCGGAAGATTATCTGGCAGGTTTCCCATGGCATCCCCACCGCGGCATCGAGACCATCACCTATGTGCTCGCCGGAACCGTGGAACACGGCGACAGCATGGGGAACCACGGGGCCATTGCCGCGGGTGACGTGCAGTGGATGACTGCCGGAAGCGGAATCATCCATCAAGAGATGCCGAAAGGTGACCGGACCGGGCGGATGCATGGCTTCCAGCTCTGGGCCAATCTTCCCGCGTCACAAAAAATGACCGCGCCGCGCTATCAGGAAGTGAAGGCGCTCGATATTCCTGAAGTAAAAGACGATGACGGCACTCACGTGCGAGTGGTGTGCGGAACTTTTTGGGGAAAGAAAGGTCCTGTCGAGGGCATCGCCACCGACCCGATCTATATCGATGTCTCCGTTTCTCCTGGTAGACGAAAGACCCTTCCCGTGGAGACCACTCGCCACGCTTTCGCCTATGTTTTCGCGGGAAGCGGAAAGTTCTGCAATGCGTCTGGCCCACTCACGGTGCTAACCGAAGCCATCAAAATGGGCGGATACAACACCACCACCCGTGGAAGCAGACAACCGCTCCCTCATACTCTTTGATCGCGGTGACGAGGTCACGGTGCAAGCTGGAGGCGACGGTATCCGCTTTTTGCTGGTCTCCGGAAAGCCGCTCCAAGAGCCGGTTGCGTGGTACGGTCCCATTGTGATGAACACACAGGAACAACTCCGCCAGGCCTTCGACGAACTGGAGCAGGGAAAATTCCTAAAGCAACTCTGATTGGTGTTTTGCCTTTCTCCGACCCGCTTTCTGGATTCGGCCATCGTGGCTTTGTCAAGACAGTAGGCCTTACTCGGGTTGGACGTTCGTAAGAACCGTGGACTGGTGTAATATCAAGACCACTCGTGTTCCGCAAAGCTTTCCAAATTTCGAGTCTTGCCTGTCTGGTAAGCTTGTCGGTGCTCTATCCCCTTATTGAATTGCTTGACCGCTGGGATGCCCCTGCTCCGTCCTCCGATTCTGAAATCCAAATCATCGTTCTGCTCTCCTTTATCGGGTTGGTCTTTCTATTGGGACGTCGACTCGCGTCATTAGCCGCGTCGGTCTTCGCAGCCGTTCTCCAGGATTTGTGTTCCCGTCTGGATAAGGCTATAGACATTCTTGTTTTTATTTTGCGTACACCAATTACTGCTTCTCCGCCCTTACCTCTTCGGATCTGATTTTCAGCTCCCTTGGTTTGTAAATCGCAGGCTGCACCTTCTCACTTCCCCGTCAGCATCTCTTTTTATTCGCTAGGGTGACGGGACCTATCCACTAGCGCCGAATTTCACGAAGGCGTAATGGTGGGCGTTTTGCACGGATCTTCTCGAGGACTCTAATGAAAGATTTCAGCAAGCACTTTATGGTCGCAGCTGTCCTTGGTTTTGGGTTGTTTTCCGTTGACCTCCCAGCGCAAATGTCGCGAGTAAATGGAAACCTATCTGGCACGGTGACGGACAGCAGCGCTGCCGTCATCCCTGCCGCGATAGTACAAGTGCGTAATATCGCTACCGGGCAGAGCCGCATCCAGGAGTCTGATGCAAGCGGACAATTTCAAATACGGGAGTTGCCAAGCGGCAACTACCATGTCACTGTCACGCACCAAGGATTCTCGACCTACGACAACCCGAACATATCAATCTCAGTCGGCTCGGTTTCTAACCTGATTGTCCAGCTTTCACCCGCTTCAATCGCCCAACAGGTTACAGTTACCGAACAACCCACGGTCATCGATCCGACACAAACGGCACTCACCACCACGATTGACCCAGATCGCATCGAGGAGCTTCCCGTCCGCAGTCGTAACTATCTGAATTTTGCGTTACTCGCTCCAGGTGTAACCGCAGGCGGTTCGATTAACGTGGTCACGAAGACAGGCGGAAACATTCATCATGGCGATGCGTTTCTCTTTGCTGAAAACGGTGCACTGGATGCTCGATCGCCGCTTGAAGGCGCTGTGGGCAAGCCTGGTCTGAATCGCTATCGAATCGGAGGCGCCTTTGGCGGAGCATTGAAACGCGATCACTCCTTTTACTACATCGCGGCTGAACAAGAGCACGCGCGCGGACAGGCAGCATCTGATATCGACCCCACCATCATCGCTACGCTTAATCCATTTCTTGCGAGCGGTGGCGTCAACGGGATTCGGAAAATCACGTCCGGATTCTTTCCGATTACGCGGGCTGAGACTGAGCTCTCCGCAAAGATCGACCATCAGATCAACGGAAGCAATTCCTTGTCCCTACGCTACTCGTTTACAAACAATCGCGAAGCGACTGATGCTTTCAACACGAGTGACTTGGTAGATTTCAGCGTGCGTGGAAGTAGTTTCAGTGAAGATCATGCCTTGGTGGGCGGCTTAACTTCTCTCTTCGGCACGCGGCGGGTCAATGAGTTGCGATTTCAGATCGCCACTCGACGTCTCGAACTGCGTACAACGGACCAGACGGGGCCAGGCGTCTTTGTTCCAGGCCTGATAGAGTTCGGCCGCCCCTACGCTGGCAATAACGTCTATGACGAAAACCACTACGAGCTAGGCGACACATTTTCCACTGCGCATGGCCGGCATCTGTTCAAGGCTGGTATCATCTTCAACCGTATCCATTTACGAGCTCATGTGCCGGACGGTTTTGCCGGACTGTATATCTTCCGAACGTTGGATGACCTTTTGGCAAACAAACCAGCCTACTTTCAGCAAGCCTTCGGAAATCCTGATACGAATTTCCCCGTCACCCGTTATGCCGGTTTTGCCCAGGACCATTGGACTCTGAACTCGAAATTGACGCTCGATTTCGGTTTGCGGTATGACTTTGAACGATTGCCCTCGGTGTTTAACCAGGACCCGAACAACATCAGTCCACGAGTTGGAATCGCTTTCAGTCCTTCAACGAACTGGGTAATTCGGTCGGGCTTCGGGATCTTCTTCGACCGGTATCCTCTCGCATATGTAAACAGTGCTATTGAAAAGAACGGGAGCCTCGCCTTCGATCAGGTGTTGGACGAAATCTTTGCGCCTTTGCCCGCTACTGTCCGCACTCTTACGAGTCCAATTCCAGGAGTGTTGCCCTCGATCTATCTGTCACAACCCGGAATGGCCAATCCGTATAGTGGAGTTACGACATTCGGAATTGAGCATGCTGTTTCCAACAATCTAAGCGCCTCAGCAACCTCCAGCTTTGTTCGAGGTGTGAAGCTACCGCGCACCCGCAACATTAATCTGATGCCGCCGCTCATTCTGAGCGCACAAAACGCATCCCTCATTGGTGTGACAACTCCCGATCCGCAGCAAATCGGACGAGCGGTTTTCACCAACCTGAGACTTGATCCGCAACACGACGGCATTTACCAGCTTGAAAACGAGGCTAGCTCTTCCTACCACGGTTTAACCCTAACTGTGAATCGCCGCCTCGCAAACGAGTTTGAGTTACTCGCGAGCTACACGATCTCAAAAGCCATCGATAATGCGTCCGATTTCAGCGAGTCACCTCAAAACTCATACAATCTCGGTGCGGAAAGAGCGATCTCACTAAACAACCAGAAACATTACATGGTGGTGAGCGCACTCTTCGACCTGCCATTCGGAGATGAAGACAATGCGCAAAGTCGCGATGCCAACGTTCTTACCCGTCTTTTATCGAACATCGAAGTCGCTCCAATTCTCACGATTGGGAGTGGTCGTTCGGTTGATCCACTGACTGGCCTTGATTCTAGCCGCACCCATACATTCCCGCTTTCGTCCCGACCGCTTGGTTTCGCGCGCAACAGCCTGACAACCCCTTCTACGGCTGTGCTCGATGTTCGAGTATTGAAGTTCTTAAAAATCGGCGAACACGCTGAGCTGGATTTTGTTGCGGAGTCGTTCAATTTACTTAACCACACGAACGTCGTCCAGGTGGGCGCTTGGTCTGGTCCTTTGCTCACCCCCACAGATACGTTCACCCACCCAACGGAGGCAACCAATCCGCGGCAGTTTCAGTTCTCGCTGGACTTCGAGTTCTAACTGAGTGCCCGGATTGGTGTCGAAATAAAAAAGCTTTTATCTCACGTTCACCAGTTCTTAATCTTTCGTCGCTAGAATTACTGCCGCTCATATCCCTCGAGGAGGTAAGAAATTGAAGACATACCTGGTGATCTTCTGCACGTTTTGGATGATCTTGATTCCGGGGGCGCAGGCTCAAAACAGCGCGCCGTTGAGACAGATTCAGACCATCCCTATGCCGAATGTGGAGGGATATTTCGACCATCCGGCAGTGGACATCAAGGGCCAACGTCTTTTCGTTCCGGGGGAGTACCAAAAGACAATCGAAATTGTGGACTTGCGCGTTGGTAAGGTGATTCATGAGATTACAGGATTGGAAGGAAATCCGCGCAAGGTGATCTACATTCCGCAGTCAAATCAAATCTGGGTGGATCTGGGAAATGGAACCTGCGAGGGTTTTAGCGCTGATTCATACCAACTGCTAAAGAACATCAAGTTGAATCCCGACTCGCCTCGGGAAGCAAAGAGGGAGCCGGATAACGGGATTTACGATCCGGCCGCCGGACTTTTTTACATCGGCGACCGAGGCGATCGTTCAAAACAAGGGACGAAAGGTTCCATTGAAATTGTTGACACGAAAAACGGAACCTATGCGGGAAGCATAACGTTGGATGACAACGATCCCGCCGGGCTCGCACTCGATCCCGCAACGTCAAGATTGTATGTGGTTCTTGGGGCGACAAGTCAGGTTGCAGTCATTGACCGTCAAAAACGCGCTGTTATCGCTAGCTGGCCGATCACGGGAGGGCCATTGCCCCATGCCTTGGGAATGGATGCAGTCCATCACCGCCTTTTTATCGGTAGCCGGGTAAAACCGGGACACCTTTACAAGCCGGGGAAGATGGTGGTCATGGATGCGGACAACGGAAAGATTGTGCAAGTGCTGGATAGCGAAGGTGGAGTTGACGAGGTTGAGTATGACCCGGCAAGCCAACGCGTGTACTTCACTGGGACGACCGGAAGTGTGGAGGTCTTTAGACAGGTTGACCCGGATCACTACCAGTCGCTCGGAACAGTGCCAACCGGCGCAATTGCAAAGACCTCACTCCTGGTTCCGGAACTGAAGCGGTTTTACGCAATTGTCCCGAAACATGTCATTTTGACTCCACCAATTCCCGAATCCAAGGAAGCAACCATTGAGGACGCTAAGGTGCTCGTGTACGAAATAGAACCGTGACAACGGCGTCCTTACAACCGATTCTGAGTGGACGTTTCAAATATAGGAGAGAACTGGAATGAGCCGTATCATTCGTTATTCGTTGCTCGCGTTGAGCTTCATTGCCTTGGGAACCATTTGTGTAACAGCGGCAGATACAGACACCGGCGAGTTTAAAACGGTCAAAAAGCTACCTCTCGAGGGCAGCGGACGATGGGATTACCTGTACGTCGATGGCCAGTCGCGTCGCCTTTACATGTCGCGTGCGACGCACTTTTCAGTAATCGACGCCGACTCTGGCGCGGTG
>WNEZ01023208.1_pt1 | contig 10094 bp, 9 predicted proteins | sample 5400521 | NCBI WGS metagenome assembly WNEZ01 (sample SAMN13153339, study PRJNA577476) | soil metagenome | isolation source: 120 cm saprolite under Douglas fir tree site 2 hole 1 replicate 1 | place: USA:California | collected 2015-04-18 | reverse complement strand
GCAAGGCGGGGTCGATGCATCTTGCCGCACCCGAGGTCGGTCTCATGGGATCGTCGGCCGTTGTGGCCAGCACCATCCCGCACGCCGTTGGCGCCGCGCTCAGCTTCAAGCGGCGCGGCAGCCCGCGTCTTGCCGTGGCGGCATTCGGCGACGGCGCGACCGAGGAGGGCGTCTATCACGAGAGTCTGAACTTCGCGGCGCTGATGAAGGTGCCGGTGCTGTTCCTGTGCGAGGACAACGGTCTTGCCGTCCACAGCCATCGCCCGGCGCGCCAGACCTATCGCCTGGTCGAGCACGCCCAGTCCTACGGCATCGTCGGCCGACGGCTCGAGGAGGGCTGGGATATGCTGGCGGTCCGGCAAGCGACGCTCGAAGCGGCGGCGCGGGTGCGGGCCGGCGAGCCGTACCTGCTGGAGATCGTCACCTCGCGCTATAAGGAGCATGTCGGCGTCGGCGAGGATTTTCATTTCAACTATCGCACGAAGGACAGCGTCGATGCCTGGAAGGGGCGCGACCCGCTGGTCGTCGACATCAAGCTGGTCGAGGCGCTGCGACCGGAACTCGAGCGCGAGATCGCCGCGGCCGTCGCTTTCGCCGAAGCCAGTCCCGCGCCGGGGCGCGCCGAGCTGCTGACGGATGTGATCTGATGAGTATCGCCAGCGCCAAGCCACGGCCGCAGAGGGCGCGCGTGCTGTCCTACGCGGGCGCGCTGCTCGAGACCATGGACGCCGCCCTGGCGAACCATTCTAACGTTTTCATCATGGGCCAGGGTGTCGACGACTTTAAGGGCATCTTCGGCTCGACGACCGGGCTTGCCGAGAAATACGGCGCCGCGCGGGTGTTCGACGTGCCGCTGATGGAAGAAGGCATGACCGGCGTGGCCATCGGCGCGGCGCTGGTCGGCGACTACCCGATCACGACGCACATCCGCGCCGATTTCTCCTTTCTCGCGATGAACCAGATCATCAATCTCGCCGCCAAGTATCGCTACATGTTCGGCGGACTGATGCGCTGCCCGATGCTGATCCGCATCGTCGTCGGCCGCAGTTGGGGCCAGGGCGCGCAGCATTCGCAGAGCCCGCAGGCGACGTTCGCGCACTATCCGGGCTTGACCGTGGTCATGCCGTCGAGCAGCCAGGCGATCCTCGACATGTATCCCGCGATCATCAATCGCCACCCCGGCCCGGTGATCAGCATCGAGCACCGTCTGCTCTACAATCTCGATTTCACCGTGGCGCCGTCCGACAAGCGCGTGCCGCTCACCAGCTACGTCGCGCACAAGGGCAGCGACGTCACCGTCGTCGCCACGTCGGTCATGGTGCTGGAAGCCATGCGTGCCGCCCAGTATGTCCAGGACAAGGCCGGGGTTTCGGCGGAGATCATCGATCTCAATTCGATCAGCCATCCGGATTGGGATCTTGTCGCCAACAGCGTGCGCAAGACCGGACGCCTGGTGATCGCCGACACGTCGTGGCTGGAATACGGCGTCGCCGCCGAGGTCTGCCGGCAACTGGTGGTTCGCGATCCACGCCTGCTGCGTCAGGCGCCCTCGATGCTGGGCATGGCGCCGGCGCCCTGTCCGACCGCAAAAAGCCTGGAAGACATCTACTATCCCAGCCAGCACGAGACGGTGGACGCCATCCTGACCCAGGTGAAGGGCCAGGGGCACGGCATCGAACTGCCGGTCGAACGGTCGATGACCGAGGGTTACAAGCGGTTCCGCGGACCGTTCTGATCAGGCGGCCTTGGTCGCCGCCCGGTACCACTGAATGGTGCGGCCCAGGCCCTCCTCGAGCGAGGTGTTCGCGGTGAAGCCAAGCTGCTTGCGGGCGGCGCTGTTGTCCATCAGCCGCACCGGGATGGTGCTGGGCCGCGAAGCATCATAGCGGACGTCGGCGTTGTCATAGCGGTCGGCGGTGAGGATCTTCTGCAGGATCTGGCGCACGGAGTGGCCGGTACCGCTGCAGATGTTAATCGCCAGATGCCGCTGGTCTGTCGCGAAGGCGGCAAGCATGCCCTCGATGAAGTCGTCGACATAAATCAGGTCACGCACGTCCTCGCCGGTGCCCCAGACCTCGAGCGGGCTCTGGCGTTCGACCACGCGGCGGATCAAGGCCGCCGTCACATGGCTGACGGCGAAGTCGAACTTGTCGTAGGGGCCGTAGACGTTGGAGGGTCGCACCACCACGGTGGGCATCGGCTGGAGAACTTTTTCCGCGTAGGTGCGACAGAGGATTTCGGCGTAGCGCTTCATCCAGCCAGCGGCAAAATAAACGTCGTGCGGCTCACCGTCGAACATCTCGGCCTCGCGGACCGGCCGATCGCCGGTCGGCGGATAGGCGGCACCGCTCGAGATGAAGCAGAATTTAGCGACCTTGGCGCGGTGCGCGGCCTCGAGCATCAGGGTGTTGATCAGCACGTTGGGCGTGATGTGCACCAGAGGCGTGGTCCGAATGACGGCGGCGCCCGAGGTGTGCGCCGCGCACAGGAAGACGTAATCCATGCCCTCGACCGCCTGGGCACAGTGCTCCGGCCGGCGCAGGTCCAGGACGGCGACCTCGGCGTCCGCGATCGGCGCCTGCAACGGCTTTTGATGGACGGTTAGCCGCAGGCGAGCGTCCCGGTTGGCCAAAGCGAGAGCGAGATTGGTCCCTATGAACCCGCTGCCGCCGGCGACTAAAACTTTCTTGCCCGCAAAATCCATTCCGTGTCCGATCCTGATTGTCGAGACAGACCACAATTCCGCCTTCTATCTCAAGGGATTGGGTGCGGTAATTGTATTGCGTTGGAGGGCAAGGCAGCTTACCTCTACGCCCATGTCGACCGCCAATCGACCCGACCCCAAGATTGCCATCGGCGGGGAAAGCCCGGCTGCGTCGCTGCGCGTGCCCGTCGTGGTCGGTCTGGTGCAGATCAACAACTCCTTCTCCGGCCAGAACTATCTGCCCTACTCGGTCGCCCTGCTGCAGACCTATGTGCAGAAGATGGCGGGCGAACCCGGCCGATATGCGTTCCTGCCGCCGCTCTACAAGCGCGTGCGCATCGCCGACGCAGTCGAGGCGTTGAAGGACGCCGACCTGGTCGGCTTCAGCACCTACGTGTGGAACGGCCGCATCTCGCTCGAAATCGCCCGACGGCTGAAGGCGGCCAAGCCCGGCATCGTCATCGTCTTCGGCGGCCCGCACGTGCCCGACCAGCCGGAGGCCTTCCTGCGGGCAAATCCCCAGATCGACCTCGCCGTTCACAACGAGGGCGAGCGCACGTTCCTGAAGCTTCTGGAGATGTTTCCGGATCGCAGCGCCTGGCAGTCGCTGCCCGGCGTCAGCTTCGCCAAGCCGGACGGCGGTTTCGTGCGCAATCCCAATACCGAGCGGGTGCGCGATCTCGACGAGATTCCCTCGCCGTTCCTCGAAGGCGCCTTCGATTCGATCATGGCCGCCAACCCGCAGGAGAGCTGGATCGGTCTGTGGGAGACCAACCGCGGCTGCCCGTTCCGCTGCACCTTCTGCGACTGGGGATCGGCGACGGCGGCCAAGGTCACGAAATTCGGCGAGCAACGCCTCTACCGCGAAGTCGACTGGTTCGCCGAGAAGAAGATCGAATACATCTTCTGCTGCGACGCCAACTTCGGCATCCAGAAGCGCGACGTCGACATCGCCAAGTATGTCGCCGGGATCAAGCAGGTTACCGGCTATCCGGTGGCGCTGTCGGTGCAGAACACCAAGAACGCGACCGAGCGCGCCTACGAGACGCAAAAGATCCTGTCGGACGCAGGCCTGAACAAGGGCGTGGCGCTCTCCATGCAGAGCGTCGACATGACCACGCTCGAGGCGATCAAGCGCGATAACATCTCGCTCGGCACCTACATGGAGCTGCAGCGCCGCTTCACGCGCGACAAGGTCGAAACCTACTCTGACCTGATCCTGGGCTTGCCCGACAGGGTGGAGACCTATTCGGACCTGATCCTCGGCCTGCCCGGCGAGACCTACGAATCGTTCGTGCGCGGCGTCGACCAGCTCATGGAGAACGGCCAGCACAACCGGATCCAGTTCAACAACCTCTCCATCCTGCCCAACGCCGAGATGGGCGATCCGGCCTACCAGGCCAAGTACGGCATGGTCATGGTCGAGTCCAAGATCATCAACATCCACGGCGAGCGGGTCGAGCTCGACGACGACGTCCCGGAGATCCAGGACCTGGTCGTCGCCACGGCGGCCATGCCGCATGCCGATTGGCGACGCACCCGCGTCTTCTGCTGGATGACGGCGCTGCTGCACTTCGACAAGCTGTTCCAGATCCCGCTGATCCTCGCCCACGGCATCTCGGGCATCTCCTACCGCGATATGATCGAGGCCTTCATGGCGGTCGAGCCTGAACGGTTCCCGCTGATCGCCGAGATCAACGCTTTCTTCCACAGCGAAGCCCAATCGATCCAGAAGGGCGGAGCCGAGTACGTCTTTTCCAAGGAGTATCTCGGCATCTATTGGCCGGCCGATGAGTTCATCTTCGTGAAGCTGACGGCCGAAGGGAAGGTCGACGCGTTTTACGCCGAGGCGGGCGAGTTGCTGCGCGAGATCGTCAGCGCCCGCAGCGCTGGTTTGCCGACCGGGATCATCGACGAAGCCGTCCGGCTGAACCATGCGCTGGTCCACCAGCCCTTTGCCAAGGAAGACCTGAAAGTCCGCCTCGGCCACGATCTGCTGGATTACTGGCGCAAGGTGCGTGACGGTGAGCAGGCGCTGCTCAGCGAGGCGCCGCTGGTCGTCGAGATCGACCGCACCAGCAAGCCCTACGATGACTTCCAGAAATGGTGCCGCGAGATCGTCTGGTGGGGCAACAAGAAGGGCGCCTATCTCTATTCGCCGCGCGCCGCCGCGATCACGCCCGAGCTGGCCGGCCATTACTGAACCATGAGATACCGGCCGCTGGGCAGGACCGGCCTTGTGGTTTCGGAGATCGGCTTCGGCGCCTGGGGCATTGGCGGGCGCACCGCCAACCAGACGTCGTACGGCGATACCGACGATCGCACCTCGCTCGCCGCCCTTGCCCGGGCGCTGGAGCAGGGCATCACCTTCTTCGACACGTCGGCGGCCTACGGCGACGGCCACAGCGAGGAGCTGATCGGCCGGGCGGTGAAGGGCGTGCGCTCTCGTGTGGTCATCACGACCAAGGCCGGCTACGAATCCTGGGATCAGCCGCCGGCTTTTTCGCCGCAAGCCATCGTCGCCTCGACCGAGCGAAGCCTTCTACGGCTGGGCACCGACTACCTCGACCTTCTGCAGCTCCACAATCCTCCGTTCGACGTGCTCACGGCGCCCGACGTGCGTGAAGCGCTGGCGCGCCTTGTCACGAGTGGAAAGATTCGCGCCTGGGGCATTTCGAGCAAGGGACCGCAGGAAGCACTGGAGGCGCTACGGGCCTGCGACGTTGCGGTGATCCAGGCCAACTTCAACATGATGGACGTGCGGGCGCTCACCAGTGGACTGCTGGCCGAGGTGGCCCGCGTCGGCGCCGGCTTCATCGCCAGGACGCCGCTTTGCTTCGGCTTCCTGTCGGGCACGATCCGCCGCGACACGGAATTTGCGCCGGGAGATCATCGCGCGCGCTGGCCGCGCGCCCAGCTCGCGAACTGGATCGACGGCGCTGCCGATCTGCTTGCCGCGATATCGGCGTCACCTGGCGAAGCCGGCGTGCAGGCCGCCCTTCGCTTCTGTCTGGCGTTCCCGGCGGTCTCGAGCGCGATTCCCGGCATCATGACGCCGGCCGAGGCCGATCAGAACGCCGCCGCCAGCGGTTTTGGGCCGCTTGGGCAGCAGGCGGTCGACGCGATCCTGGAGATCAATCGAAATCGGCAATTCTTCGTCGCGGACGCGCAAGCTTCGTGACGAAATCGAAGAGGTTACCGCCGGCGAAGAGATGGCCGCGGATGCCGGCAGCGGCGGCCGCCTCGATGTCGGTCTCGCGATCACCGACCAGGAACGATCGCGACGCATCGACCGACCATTCGGACAGCAATTTCCTGATCATGCCGGGCGCGGGCTTGCGCAGGTCGGAAACGCGCTTGTAGCGCTCGACTGTACCCTCTGGATGGTAGGGACAGTATTCGATGCCGTCGATATGGGCGCCGTAACGGCGACGCTCCGCGCTCATCCAGCCATGAAGGCTGTCGACGTGTTCTTCGCTGTACAGTCCGCGCGCGATGCCCGCCTGGTTGGTGACGACAAACACCAGATAGCCGGCATCATTCAGCCAACGCACGGTCTTGAGCGCGCCGTCGACCCAGCGAACCTGGTCGGCGCGATGGACGTAGCCGGTATCCTCGTTCAGCACGCCGTCGCGATCGAGGAAGGCGGCGGGTCGTTTCAGGATCAGCGGCACCAGGCGTTGCGCGCGGTCGAAATCCTCCGGCGTGCCGATATCGATGAACGGCGCCTCGACCACGCAGCCCTCGACCAGCCCGTCCTTGGCCAAGGCCGGCAGCACGTCGCGCTCCAGCGAACAGGGTAGCGATCCGATCCGCGATAGGACCGCCTTGCGCATGAGATAGACGCCGGCATTGATCGGTCGATCCAGCGGGCCGGAGGGAATGAAGTCGCGCACCCGCTGGCCGTCGACGGCGACCCGTCCGTAGCGCTCGCCGACGATGCCGCTGGCAAGCGCCATGCGGACCCAGCTGGAACCACCGTCGACGGGGCCGGGGCAAAGGCCCAGCCAATTGAAGTCGAAGAGGGAATCGCCGTTTACCAGGAAGAACCAATCGTCGAGCCGATCGGCAGCCAGCGCCAAGGCGCCAGCGGTCCCGGCGGGGGCGGCTTCGACAACCGTGTCGATGGTCATGCCGCGAATTGTGCGGCCCTGATAGGCGGCGACCAGGTCGTCGGCGCGGTAGCCGCAGAGCAGCAAGGCGCGCTTCAACCCATGGCGGCTGGCCTCGTCCAGCAAATGGTCGAGGAAGGGGCGGCCGCCGACGTCGAGGACGGGTTTGGCCGTTTCGCCGGTCAGTGTTCGCAACCGGCTTCCCAGGCCGCCGACCAGGAAGACGCCTTGCTCGACGTTCATGCCGTCGCCGTGCTGCCGGCCGTCGCCCATCCTGCCCGGCACAGCAGCCTCTCCTCGAGCGGCTGATCGCCCAGTCCCCAGTTTTCCGGTTGGCCAAGCTCGGGAACGATGCCGTGCGCCCATTGCTCGGCGGGCTTGACGAAGTTGCGCTCGATCGACGGGCCCAAAACACCTTCGACGCCGGTGACCTTGCGCTTGGGAAAATCGAACACGCTGCGCGTGATGGTCTGCAATCGCCACCAGCGGAAATTGGTCATGACCCTGTCGACCATGGACTGAAAGGGAGACCAGACGTAGGTGATTCGATTGGAGAACAGGCGCGCATGGCGGCCCTTGAAAATGCGGCAGGCGGGCGGAAGGCAGATTTCATGCGACCCCAGTGCCACCGCCGCATGCATGATCAGAGAATCGCAATCGAGCGACAGGACCGTGTTGTCGAGGGGAAAGCCGCGAACGGTGTCCCACATCTTGCGGCTCATCAGCAGGAAGTCGCCGCAGGCATTGGTATGGAGCTCGCGGATGTACCATTGCGGCGGATGGGGAATGAGGCTGTAGCGGGTGCTGTCGAGACTCTCCAAACGCGCCAGCAGCAGGTCGTCCGGCAATTCCTCGAGGTCCCTGGCGGAGAGCGTGACGTCGCAACGATCGCAACGATACAGCGCGTTCTCATGCAGATCGCGGCGCGCAATGGTGGCGATGATCTCGTCCGACAGGTAGGTATCCGCGGCCTTGGGCGACACAAAGCGGCCCTGCGCGCGGCGCAACCCGACATTGGCGGCGGCGGCGGGGTTCATGCCCCATTCCTGCGAACCGACAAACTTCCGGTGATGCTCCTGCCCGACAATGACGCCCCGCACCTGGACGCAGCCGCCTTGCGGCAAGGGGTCCAGGGACTCGATGATCAGGGGGCGGCCGGACGGCGGGTTCCACTCGACGAGGATCAACTCGGCCTCGACGGCAGCCCGCTGCAACTGGCGAACGAGAAAGCTGGTCGCCCGCCTGACTCGCAAGTCGAAATCGCTGGTATAACTGTCGTTGCGGAAGTACGAGACGAAAGTAACGTATGGCCGGGCGTTCACGTTGAGCTGTCTCGGATGATTGTACGACCCCAAGCGATATACGGGATTCGGCATCCCGTCGTAAGGGTATCGGCTGGCCCTTGAGGTGCAATGCTTAATCGCCGCTTTCTGCACTACCTAGTCAAAATTGGATGAGCGGGCAAGTCGTACGGCCGGATTTGCGCAGCCGCCTGTGGCGCCGCGCCCGGGACTTCGTGGCAAGACGTCTCCTGAGGGAGGCTAACAGGATCTGGTCGGACGAGCCGCACGAGATCGACCGGGCGATCGAGAAGGTCGAGCAGGCATGGTCTCTGACGCGCGACCCCGAGATCGCCGTGCAGTTGAGCACGATGTATGACCAGGCAAACCAGAACCCGCAGGCGCTCGTCGTGCTTCGCGAGGCGTTCCGCCGCAATCCACGACACGCGCTGGTCAGGCATCACGCAGCGATAACGCTGCTGAGGCACGGTACCGCGGCCGACGTTCGAGATTTCTTCGACAGCGTGTTGAAGGTGGATCGCAACGACGCCTTTGCGCAATTCGTCGTGTCTCTGCTCGACGGCTACGACGGCTGGGTCGATGAGCTGGTCTCGTCGATTCGCGGTCAACAAGATGGGCGGCAGCCGTTTGTCATTTCATGCCCGGTCTGGGGCCAACCGTTTGCCGATGACTTCGTGCGCTACTCCTGCGCAGCACTGCTTTCGCCAAACAACCTGCCGAAGCTGGCGGAGCGCTGCTCGATTCATATCGTCATCTTCACGACCGCCGCGACGGAAAGCCATCTCCGTGCCGATCCGCTGTTTGCGCGCTTGAGCGAATACGCGACTGTTGGCTTTGTCCGCTACAGCGACGCCCAAGTGAACTATCGGCAGGCGATGGAGGCCCATTACGGTCACGAAATTGTCCCGCACTCGGCTCACTCGCTTGCCTACTACTACGAACGCAACTGCAAGTTCGCCCTCATGTCCTGTGCGCACTACGTGGCGCTCGCCGCGGGCCGGACGACGGATGCGTTGGTGAGTTGCCAGGTCGCCGATACGCTTCTGAACGACGGCGCTTTGACCTTCATGGTAGATCGCATGGCTGGCGGGGCCGCTGCCGTCCTGGTGAACTGCATCCAGATGGATGGCGCCGTCCTGCGCTCCGTGCTCGACGACGGATTTCGTCACAGCGATGGCGTGATCCAGATCCCATCGGAAAGCTGTGTGAAGATCCTCAGCGAGCATTTGCCGCCGTACAATCTCGCCGGAGCCGGAAATCTCCCGCAAATACCGTTGCGGGTGTGCTGGCGGGGGTTCAGGACGAAAGCGTCGTCGGACTGTCAATGGAGGACGGTCCGCTGCCCGAGCAATTTGCCCGCAGAGCCGAGCCACTCTCCATCGCCGAGGCGGCGTTCTGGTTATGGGGGTACTGGGGCCGGCTGCGAGGGGTATTCTATCGCACACCGCTGCGCCTGGGCCGCGGGATACCGCGCGAAGAATGGGCGCAAGCGGAGAAGAAAGCTGCCGCCGTCGTCGATGCCATCGTCGAGCAGGCGTCCCGCTTCGAAGAGCGGCGCCGGGCCAGGGGTTCATGGCGTTTGTGATCGGCGTACCGCGCGGTTGTGCGGCGGCGGAATTCCGCTACTGTAACGCGATTGACCGGCTCAATTTGAAGCTGCATATGAAGGGCAGGTCTGTTTGGGCACGCACCAAGAACTGACGCGCGGTGTTGCTCGCGAGAGCATTTTTTTGGTCACGAGCGGTGGATGAGCGCACGCCAGTGTTGCCTGTGCAAGGGGAGAAATCTTTCGCTCCTTTTCGCCTTGGACGACCTTCCGATCTCTCACTACCTCAGGAAGACGCGGGATGATCCGGACCCGCGATTTTCGGTCGGCTTCGAGTGCTGCGGAGATTGCGGTCTGTTGCAGATCGTCGACGCCATTCCCGCCGACTTGATCTACGGCGAGGCGGATACCTACACGACCGGCTTCCAGCG
>WNEZ01009899.1_pt1 | contig 10094 bp, 9 predicted proteins | sample 5400521 | NCBI WGS metagenome assembly WNEZ01 (sample SAMN13153339, study PRJNA577476) | soil metagenome | isolation source: 120 cm saprolite under Douglas fir tree site 2 hole 1 replicate 1 | place: USA:California | collected 2015-04-18 | reverse complement strand
TCGTGCCATGCCGCTTGTAGTCGTGGCTCTGGCCGGTCAAGGCGCGGCCATTGGGCAACTTCAGATAGCCCTGCGCTCGCTCCAAAGCCTGGATCGAAGGCTTTTCGTCCACGCATAGCACAATGGCCTTCTCGGGCGGCGCGACATAGAGGCCAACAACATTTGCGGCTTTGGCCGTGAAGTTCGGGTCGTTGCTCTCACACCAGGACTTGCGAGCCGCAAGGTCAATCTTGTGGCTGCGCAGGAACCGCCAGACGTATTGGACGTCAACATCGCCCAGCGCTTCGGCCAGCAGTGGTCCGGTCCAGCGTGCAAACCCTTCCGGGGGCGGCTTGTCCAGCAGCCTCAGAATCCGCTTGTCGGTTGCCTTCGTATAGATGGGCTGCTTGCCAGGTCGCGGCTTGTCTTTCAGTCCTTCAAGGCCATAGTCGGCATAGCGATGCCGCCAAAGGCTGACAATCCGCGGCTGCACCCCAACTTCCTTGGCTATCGACCGGGTGCTGCGCCCGGCCGCCGCCAACAGAACTATCCGCGCCCGCTTCAAATCGCGCTGCAATGTCACCGGTGATCGGCAACACGCTTCCAGCACCTTGCGATCTCTCCTCGAAAGGTGGACTTCTCTTGCTTCGGGTATCATCCCGATCTTGAATCATGACTCACGCTCTAAGAAAAGTGGGTACTAGGGTCTGTCGAGATTGACTGGGTCGGGACCTCATTGGGTGGTCTAATCGGCATGGTCCTCGCTGCGCTGCCCGGCAGCCCCGTCCGCCGCATAGTCATCAACGACATCGGCCCCTATCTGCCGTGGGCTGGATTGCTTCGCCTTGGCGCCAATCCCAACGAGGCTCCAAAGGACTTCGAAACGATCAGGGCAGCAGAATTATATCTTCGGCGCGTTTGGCTCCGTTCGGAGAACTGGAAGACGAGTATTGGCGTCATTTGGCGGTTCACAGCGTGGAATGGAAGCCAGAGCGGCAGTGCTACGAGTCATTGTGTGATCCCGGTATTGCGCACGCATTCAGGAATCCTTGGCACTATAGCGTAGATCTCTGGAAATATTGGGACGCTGTCGACATTCCCATCTTGGTGATGCGGGACCTTCTTCCTGAGGACGTCCTCGCAAGTATGTTGCGCAGAAACCCCAATGCGACGGCGCACGTCGTGAAGAATTGCGGCCATGCACCGGCCTTGATCGCACGAGATCAGATCGAGGTTATTGCGGCTTTTCTCAAAGGCGGCACTGCTCGCTGAGTCATCATCGTCTGCGAACACCCAACAGAAGCGGTCGGTTGCCGATTGCCCAGCAACCCGAGATCGCAAAAAAGAGCATGACCGGTAACTGGAAAACCTGATGCTGCCGCGCAGCACGTGCCTCATCGGCGGCGAGTGGGGTGCAGGCCAGCGAAAACCCCGCGATCTCGGAATCGGCGGAGTTTAGTCAGCTCATTACCCGCGATGCTTACCTGCACTTATGGCGCGTAATTGCACAAAAAGACTGTATTAACGGCACTCGGCCCTTGTCGAATGGCAGAGTCCCGCAATCAACCCTGGGAATATTCACACTGAATAACAAACACTGACAACCTTATCAGTTTGTCTCTCCCATACGGATTCGCGGAATGACGACTTATGGAATGTCCGCTATCGCGGCGAGAAAAGTGGCCGCTCAAGACCGGAGTCACCTCCGCGAGACATGCCGACGCGGTCCCCACACTAAAAAAGGTGTGCCGTGATTAATCACAGCCACCGCAGCAGGTATTCGGCGATATAGAGGGCAAGGCCGGCAAGGCCGCCGATCAGCGAACCGTTGAAGCGGATATATTGCAGGTCTTTGCCGACGTTGATTTCGATCAGCGAAATCAACTGCCCCATGTCCCACGCGTTGACCTGATCGGAGATGAAGCTGGAGACGCCGCTCTTCTGGTCGGCGATCAAGCTGCGCAGCACGACAACAAGGCCATTGTTGATTTCGGCGCGCATCTCGGAATCGGCTGCGAGTTGATTGCCCGCCTTAACAAGCAGGCCGGTGAGATGATGTTGAAGCACCTCGCTCTCGCCTGCGGCGTTGCGTTCAACGAAGTCCTTCACGTTTGACCACAGATGTTGCGTTAGCTGGCCGAGTTCGGGCCTTGCCAAAAGATCATGCTTCAGCGCGTCGAGCCGTTCGGCAAATTGAGGTTGGCCCTCGAGCCGATCGATGAACGACAACACCAGGCGATCGAATTCGCCGCGGAACGGATGATCCGGATTAGTCCGTACCTCGTCGAAAAACGCGGTCGCGGAAGCCGCGATTTTCTTCATCAGATAGGTATCTGCGCGGTAGAGCTTGAGAAGAGTCGGCAATTCACCGCGAATCTTCTGGCGAATCGCGTCCATCGTCTCCGGCTTGTTCAGCGTTTCGTGCACCGCAAGCAGGAGTTCATCGAGGAAGCCGCGGTGGCGCCCCTCGTTGACGAAGGTGTGCAACGTGCCGGCCACGAGCGGCGCCAGGTCAATTGATTGAATCTGCGACAGGATGCGGCGACCGATGAACGAATTGAGGCCGGACGTTTCCGATGCCGTCAGCGCCTCCGGCAGCAGCCGCAAGATGAAGCGCGCAAGATCCGCGCTGCGTTTTTCATCGCCGAGCCAGTCGGCGATGAACGAGGCGAAATCGACCTGGCGCAACTTGGCTTCGACCGGCGCGGCTTCGAGAAAATGCACCTCGATGAATTCGCCGAGCTTGTCGGCGATTCGGTGCTGGTTGCTCTGGATGATCGCGGTATGCGGGATCGGCAGTCCCAGCGGCTTGCGAAACAAGGCTACCACCGCATACCAGTCGGCGAGGCCGCCGATGGTGGCGGCTTCCGCGAACGCCGCGACGAAGCCGAAGGCCGGATTCACATTCAGCAGCGCCTTCGCCGCGACGAACAGCGCCAGCGTGCCGGCCAGCACCAGCGTCGCCAGCGCCTTGACGCGCCGCAGCTCGGCGGCGCGGGCAGCGTCGCCGGGAGCGTCGAGCGAAAATGTGCCGGTGGAGGTCATGACAGCTTTCGGACCCTTCCAAGCCTTGCTGCCAAGTCGCCCCGCAAGCCGGGCCCATTACACAACGCCAATCATGGTCGCTCTTTGAATTTTAATCTGCTGTTCTGTCGTATGCCTCGACGACTCTCCTCAAATCTCGATCTCGGCACCAAATTCCACCACTTGTCTTGCGGGCACGCCATAGAAGGCTGCGGAGCCTTTGGCGTTGTGCTGTAGGAATGCGAAGAGAGTCTCGCGCCAGACTGCCATGCCTGCAACTTCGTCACTCGGGATGATCGTCTCGCGGCCGACATAATAAGTGATATTTGCAGGATCGATGCCCCATAATTTTCCTTGATCGCAGGCGGCCTGCAATCCTTCTGCGATCGTGATGCTTTGTTCCATGAAACCGAAGTGGAGAATGACGCGTGTAATACCCTTGATCACTTCAATCACCTCCACCCGACCCTCGTCGGCGATACGCGGCGTCTCCTCGATAGAAACAGTGAGGAGTATAATACGCTCGTGCATTACGTGATTGTGCCGGATGAATTGCGTCAGCGCGAGCGGCACGCCATTGGCCGCGGACGCAAGAAATACGGCGGTGCCGGGTAGTCGCGCCTGGCATCCGCTGGTGGCGGTCTCGATCAGCTCAGCTTCCGGCTGGCGCAACTTGCGGCGGGCCCTTTCGACAAGCCCGGCGCCGCTTCGCCAGGTCAGCATCAGGAATGCAACCGCGCCCGCGAGCACAAGCGGAAACCAGCCGCCCTCGATTAGTTTGGTCGAATTCGCGGCAAAGAAGATGAGGTCGATGATGAAAAAGAAGCCGTTGACCGGGATCACGACAATCGGATGATAGCCCCATTGCAGCGCGACCAGCGCCGCAAGCAGGGTCGTGATCGCCATCAGCAATGAAACCGCGATGCCGTAGGCGCCTGCAAGCGCGTCGGATGTGCCGAAACCGATCACGGCGCCCAACGTCGCTACCGCAAGCAGCCAGTTCACAACCGGCAAATAGATTTGGCCAATCGCATGACTGGTCGTGTGCGTGATCTGCATGCGTGGCAGGAAGCCGAGCTGGATCGCCTGCTGCGTCAGTGAGAACACACCTGAGATAATCGCCTGCGACGCGATCACTGTCGCGACGGTCGCGAAGACAACAAGCGGGTAGTGCGCCCAGTCGGGCGCAAGCTGATAGAAGGGGTTGTCGAGCGCTCCCGGGTCAGTGATCAGCAGCGCGGCCTGTCCGAAGTAGTTGAGCACGAGCGCAGGGAGCGCGACGGCGAACCAAGCGAGCCGGATCGGTACCTGACCGAAGTGTCCCATATCGGCATACATGGCTTCGCCGCCGGTCACCGCGAGAAACGCGGCGCCAATGATGGCGAAGCTGATATGGAAATCCTGGTGGACCAGAAAATCGAAGGCATAAAGTGGGCTCACGGCGACGAGTACGCCGGGAGCGCGGAGGATGCCGTAGATGCCGAGCAGGGCGATCACAAAAAACCAGCCGAGCATGACTGGTCCGAATATCTCGCCGATGAAGCCAGAGCCTTTCCGTTGCATGACGAAAAGGCCGATCAGGATTATGACGGTTAACGGCACCACAGCAGGCGCTAGCGATGGCGCATCGACCTTCAGGCCTTCAATGGCGCTGAGCACGGAAATCGCCGGCGTGATGGCGCCGTCGCCGTAAAGCAGCGCCGCGCCGACGAGGCCGACGATGAGGAGTTGTGCACGCCATGTTCCTGGCTGCGCATTCCTGGCGGAGAGCAGTGCCAGCAATGCAACGATGCCACCTTCGCCGCGATTGTCGGCGCGCAAAATCAGCAGCGCGTACTTGACTGAAATAATCAGGATCAGCGCCCAAAGGATCAGCGACACCACCCCGAGGATCGCATCTGAGATGAGCGGGCCGCCATGAGCGGCGGCCTTGGCCGCTTCCTTGAGAGCATAGAGGGGGCTGGTACCGATGTCGCCGTAGACGATGCCGAGTGCGCCCAGTGTGGCGGCAATCGGAAGCCCGTTGGCGTGTGCCGCTTCACCTGGGTGAGTAACAGTCATTGTTTCCCCCGATCGGCATTTGTCGCTGCACAGTCTGCATCCGGCCGACGCGAATTGCTAGAGGCGCAGTGTCTGGTGATCTGTGTTGGACTACTCATCCCGCTTTGTGATGCCATTCGTACTCGGAATCAATCTGAAGAAGTGACCCGACCAACTATGGTCACACCGTTCGGCAACGCGACCGCAACGCTGGAGCAGCGCGTGCTGTTTCAACATGGATTGATGACCGAATTCCACCCGCCAATGGCCGCTAAGAACCTTTAAATCAGTCATTTGGCGTGCGGATGATCGGCCTGATCGCGTTAGGCGTCCCAGGTCTGGCCCGACATCACGTCATTGATCGTCGGTTGACGTTTTCTATTCTCGTTATTTCACCAGCTTCACAGACGAAGGCTCCCTTCTGCAAAGATAATCCCGTAGGTTGATCCGACCAACATGGACGAGACGCCGGCCGTGCGAACCGGAACTATCCGAAGGATTTTCACGACTGAAGTGTCGCTCTTTCGCGATCACTTACTGCGGCTGGATGCCGCCGGTCGCCGCGATCGCTTTATGGGCGGTGTGGCCGATGAATTTCTCGTTCGCTATGCCACAGAGTGTTTCGCCAGCAAGAGCCTCGTCCTCGGCTTTTTTTGAGGAGGACAAGCTTCGTGCGGCGGGAGAGCTCCATGCGCCGGATGACGATTTGACGTCCGATATCGCATTCAGCGTCGAACCGGAATTCCGAAATCGCGGAATCGGCACGGCCATGCTGAGGCGGTTGATCCTTTCAGCGCGGAATCGAAAGATTCAACATTTGCGGATGAACTGTCACGGGCAAAATCAGGCGATGCAGGCGCTTGCGCGCAAATTCAAAGCAGATCTCAGGATTGATCATGCAGAAACAGTAGGGGACATCATACCGCGGGCAGCGACGCCGTTTTCCGTTCTGATGGAGGCGCTGGATGACGCCCGCGAATTTGGTCAGGCCGCGATCGACGTTCGCCGGCGGCTGCGATTGCAGTCCGGACGAAAGGCGCCGCTCGTTAAGTAGCAGCAGTGCGTTCTACCGGACTCAAGGCGGTCCCTCGGGATCAGGATAAGAGCTAATCCTGCGTAAGGCGGAGCCTGGCGATTAGATTCACCACCACAACTGACGGGAAGACAACATGTCGATGAACGGCGCGCAGGCCCTGATCCGCACACTCGCAGACAGTGGCGTGGAGGTGTGCTTCAGCAATCCCGGCACTTCGGAGATGCATTTCGTCGCAGCGCTGGACAGCGTGCCCGAGATGCGTGCCGTGCTGTGCTTGTTCGAGGGCGTCGTGACCGGAGCCGCCGACGGCTACGGCCGGATGGCGGATAAGCCTGCCGCGACGCTGCTGCATCTGGGCAGCGGGTTGAGCAACGGGATGGCCAACCTGCACAACGCCCGGCGCGCGTACACCCCGATCGTCAACATCGTGGGCGATCACGCCACCTACCACAAGCGGTTCGACGCTCCGCTCGATTCCGACATCAAGGCGGCCGCGGGTGTATTTTCGCAGTGGATTCGAACCTCGTCCAGCACCGCGCGAATCGGGCTCGACGCGGCGGAAGCGGTCGCCGCTTCCATGGACGCGCCCAGAGGCGTCGCGACGCTGATCCTTCCCGCCGACGTATCGTGGGGCGATGGCGGCCGGCCGGCGGTTGCGCAGGTGCCGATCGGCTCGCGCCCAGTCGGGGATCGTGTGTTCGGCTCGATTGCGGACGTGCTTCGCAGCGGAGAGGCGACCACGATCCTGCTTGGCGGTGCGGCCAACCGCGAGCGCGGGCTGCGCGCGGCCAGCCGGATCTCGGTGGCCACGGGCGCCAAGGTCCTCGTTGAGACCTTTCCGACGCGGCTGGAGCGCGGTGCAGGTTTGCCGACCGTCGAGCGATTTGCCTACCTCGCCGAGCAGGCCATCGCCCAGCTCGCCGACGTCAAGCATTTGGTGCTCGCCGGCGTGAGCTCGCCGGTGTCGTTCTTCGCCTATCCCAGCAAGCCCAGCGATCTGGTTCCCGAGGGCTGCCAGACGCATTTGCTGGCGACGCGTTCCGACGACGTCGTTGCCGCGCTCGAGAATCTCGCCGACCGCGTCGCGACCGGCGTACAGCCGTTGTTGCAGCCCGCGCAACGTCCCGAGATGCCGGCCGGCAAGCTGACCTTGCAGAATTGGACCAGCGTGATCGGCGCGGTTCTACCCGAGCGCGCCATCATCGTCGACGAGTCGAATACGTCTGGATTTCTGCTGGCCGGCTCTACGGCCGGCGCGCCTAGGCACGACATATTGACGCTCACCGGCGGCGCGATCGGAATCGGCATGCCGATGGCGTTAGGCGCGGCGCTCGCCTGCCCGGACCGTCCGGTGATCAACCTGCAAGGGGACGGCAGCGCGATGTACACGGTGTCCGCGTTGTGGAGCCAGGCGCGTGAAGGCGCGAATGTCACCACAGTTCTCTTGGCCAACCGAGCCTACGCGATCTTGCGCCTGGAGCTGCAACGGGTCGGCGCGGCGGCGGGCGGCCCCAAAGCTAAGGCCCAGCTCGACTTGACCAATCCGAACCTCGACTTCGTGTCGCTCGCGACCGGCATGGGCGTTCCGGCGAGCCGCGCTACAACGTGCGGGGAATTGGCTACTCAGTTTAAGAAAGCGCTTGCCGAGCCAGGTCCGCATCTCATCGAGGCTATCGTCCCCCCGCTCATCTAGCGTGGCCCATATGGAGTTCGTCTGTGACCAGAATACAACTAGGGAGCGTCCAGCCATGAAGAAGGGTTTTGCCAGACGGTCGGCCTCAAGCCGCGCGTCAGCGCCACGTTACTCCCTCCAGGAAGATGAAAGATATCGAGTGTCCCTGATGCCAGATACTCGTTCGCCGTCGCACAAATTGGTAGCGTTCACGCGATCCGGATCATTTGGAGAAATTCAGTGAAAACGATCACCGCATTGGCAGCCGACAAGCTGGGCAAGTTTCTGTCCAAGGACTTTCGTCGCATTTTTGGACCTGCTCATGATGAATTAGCGGAGCGTCTTGGTGCTTTGGCACGGAGTACGATTGAGTGCCTCGGAAGCAGCGACGCCCTTTACCACAATTTCGAGCACACACTGTTAGTCACAATGGTTGGACGCGATATCCTGCAAGGATTGACGCTGTCCCAACGGATTGAACCTGCCGACTACGGCCATCTCATCGTTGCCTGTCTGCTGCATGACATCGGCTATATGCGCGGCGTATTGAGCGGCGATACCAGATGCTGCCCTCACACCTTACCATGTTGATCGTTCCAAGTTGTTTGCCTTTGAGCGGCTCGGCAATTCTCCAATCATTGATGCCGAACGTGTGGCAGAAGCGATCGAGTTTACTCGCTTTCCATGCCAACTCGATCGAAACCCTTCGAAGGCGTACATGGACACGAGATTGGTGCGGGCTGCGGATCTCATCGGGCAGCTAGGCGATCCGATGTATTCGCGGAAAGCGAACGCGCTCTATTCCGAGTTTGAAGAGATCGGCATGAATCGACAACTCGGGTATTCGTCGCCGGCCGATCTTATCGACAAGTATCCAAGCTTCTTTTGGAACAGCGTTTCGACGCACCTGACCGAGGGCATAAAATATCTGAACATGACTGTTTCCGGCCGTCAGTGGATAGCCAACCTCCACCATCACATTCTGTGCGCAGAGCGCGCCCACCGGCTGATGGGACCTCAGCGCTGAGGACCGGTCTTAATTTCCGAACGCATCTCAGGCAAGATCGCGCCACTCCCGGCGCAGGATCTTTCCGACCGTCGATTTCGGAAGCGCCTCGACAAAGCGCACGCGCTTCGGAACCTTGTACCCCGTCATTTCCTTGCGGCAATGGGCGATCACATCTGCTTCGGTCAGCGCCGCGCCGGGCGCCTTGGCGACGAACAGCGTCACCGCTTCGCCGGTCTTTTCGTCAGGCAGGCCGATGCACGCGCACTCGGCCACACCCGGGCAGGCGGTCGCCGTGGCTTCTACCTCGTAGACATTGAAGCCCGAGACGATGATCATGTCCTTCTTGCGGTCGACGATGCGCAGGAAACCCCGCTCGTCGAACACCCCGATGTCACCTGTGCGAAAGTAGCCGTCAGCGGTGAAGGCGGCGGCGTTGGCCTCCGGCTCTGGTCCGCGTCGCAGCGGCGTTTGATCTGCATCGAAAAATCGCGGGCGCTGAGATCTGGATCATCGATGGCATGGGGCACGATCTGCCGCCACAGCTGGCGGCGGAGTTCGCGCAGTCGATCATCCGCGTCGCGGCGCGTGCGACGGCGGTGTCGAAAATAGCGTAGGCTTGCGGGATGCGGTACATGGCCGTCTTCAACTGGTCGGCCCACGAGCGATGTTGGCCGGATCGAACCTTCCTTGGCCTCATTGAACCTTCACGGCCCACAGGCGGCAGGCCAAAAGTATTTTACCCAGGGGTTTCACCGCGCCCCGCTGGCGCGCCCGCCCCCGGTACCCATGGGTTCGATTGATAGACATTCGCGCGCGCAGAGGACAAAAGTTTCAAATGGATGCAATTGTGGATAGCCAGATGCTTTCGGCCAATATTGATGTGCAGATGATCGAGGTGGATGGCCAGCAGTTGCAGGTCGCCATCAAGCGCGGGCCGAAGGGCCGGCCGCCGCTCCTGATGTTCAATGGAATCGGCGCGAATTGGGAACTTGCCAAGCCATTCCTAATCGCGTTGAAACAAACCGAATCGATTATTTTTGACATACCTGGCGTGGGTGGCTCGCCGCTTCCCTCGTTTCCGTATCGGCCGTCGACGATCGCGCGCTTGGCCATGGGCCTTGTCGAAAAGCTCGGACATGAACAGGTCGATGTCGCCGGCGTGTCCTGGGGCGGCGCCCTGGCGCAACAGTTTGCCCATCAGTACGACAAGGCATGCCGAAAGCTCGTGCTCGCGGCGACCTCTCCGGGCACGATCATGGTGCCGGGCAGGCCGTCCGTGCTTTGGAAGCTCGCAACGCCCCGTCGCTATTTCGACAAGGGCTTTATGCGCAATA
>WNEZ01006758.1_pt1 | contig 10097 bp, 11 predicted proteins | sample 5400521 | NCBI WGS metagenome assembly WNEZ01 (sample SAMN13153339, study PRJNA577476) | soil metagenome | isolation source: 120 cm saprolite under Douglas fir tree site 2 hole 1 replicate 1 | place: USA:California | collected 2015-04-18 | reverse complement strand
TTGCGGACCGCCGTGACGGTCATCGTTTGCTCTCCTTTGTCTCCACGGTGTCGATGGCGCCGGCCGTCTCGGCGATGAGCTCGTTCATGCGGTTGATCCGAGCCCGCCACAGCTCCTCGTACTGGTCGAGCAGGCGGCGCGCGACGAGCAGCGCTTCGACGTTGGTACGGACGACCCTGCGGCGGCCGATGCGCTGCTTCGTGATCAGGCCTGCGCGCTCCAGAACCGCGACGTGCTTCTGGACCGCCGCAAAGCTCATCGGGTAATGGCTGGCCAGCTCGAGGACGCCCTCCTCGGCGCTGATCGCGCGGCGGACGATGTCGCGGCGTGTGTGATCCGCGAGGGCGGCGAACACGGGGTCGAAGTCCGGCGTCGCGATCTGCATACTGATACAACCATACGGTTGTATCAGCGTTGTGTCAAGCCTCGAGCCAGCGGCCGTAACGCATGGGTTCGCGGCCCTCGAGCTCGTCGGCTTCGCGCCACGCCAGCATCCGCCGCGGGTGGATTCGGAAATACAGGTAGCGCGTGGTCAGCGTGCGCGGGTCGAACACCGACACGCCAGCGCTCAGTGCGGCGTTCCGCCGCCGATAGAGCAACCTCCCAAGGCTTTGGCTACCTCCGCCACCTTGAGATCAGGGGGCTTCAGTGACTCCGACTGATTACTTCCGCTTGTAGACGTGGAGCACGGTGCTGTTGTCGAATGTCTGTGCATCGAGCAGTTCGAGTTGCAGCGGCTCGGGTAGGTCGCGAAACATCGGCAGGCCGCTGCCGAACGCCGCAGGGTGAATCACCAGCACGTATTCGTCGATGAGTCCGGCCCTGGACAGCGACTGCGCGAAGCTGGCGCCGCCCCAGGCGATGATCTCGCCCCCGGGTTGACGCCGGAGGGTCGCGATCCCCTCTGCGAGATCGCCACGTGCGATCGACGATTTCGCCCATGTCGCCTTGTCCAGCGTGTTCGAGAACACAACTTTCGGGATCTCGTTCATCGGGGCGGCGTAGTCGTCGGTCGAGGTTGGCCAGTGCGCCGCCATCTCCTCGAATGTCACGCGCCCCATGATGTGCGTGCCCGCGCGACGTATGCGATCGAGTTTCCAACGCTTTAGCTGGTCAGGCTCGGGGAATCCGCCAGCGTGCCCATGCGGCCCCGCGACGAACCCGTCAACCGAAACGCTCATCATCAGAACTACTTTTCGCACGTGAATTCTCCTTTGCTGGTTTGTTCCTGTCGCTGCAACATCCGCTAGTCGGTCGGAGCGCATGACCATGACACGCGCGACTCATACTGGTTTGACTGCTTGATCCGGCAGAACTCATCGGCGGGCGGTCCGAATGAAGAGGTTTCCGGATGGAGAAGGTCGTCACTGGGAGACGAGCCCAATATCTGGCTTGCCGAAACCCAGAAACGGTGGTGGACTCCTCTCCGGCCAGCTGCCGAACCAGGCTTCGACCGTTCCGTCGCCTCAAGACCGGTCCGCGAGCCCGCAGTCTGCTTTCCGAAAGATGGGGGTAAGGACTCTTGGCAACTTACGCCTAGCGCAAGGGATAAGCCGAGAGCAGAAGGTCGACCACCTCTTGGTCAGCGACCGTGAGATCAATACCGCCTGCCGGCACGTTGTATGCCACTGTCCACGTCACCGCCCTCCTGTCCACGAGCGTGTGAACCGGAATCGGACGAGGAAGGGCGGTTAGTGTCAGTCCTCGACGTTGCAGGAACAATTCGACGTTCCTGATGAAAATGTCGTACTCGCCCTTGGTCGTCGAGACTGGGGGATACAGGCTTGCCTGGTTCTCATACGCAAACACCTCTTCCTGCGCAATGAGGTACTTCCGAACCAGCTCGGTGAATCTTGCGGCGGGATACGGATTGCCTCGTAACGCCAGACGGTTGCTGTTCGCCCGCCAGATAGACTCAGCGTCGGCGGACAGACGTATCAAGAGCACGTGCAGCGATTCGTGCAGGACGATGCGTTGGAGTTCTGCCTCAGTCGCGGGAGGGACTTCGACAACCGTTCCCGAAGCTGGCAGGGGCCCGCCCCGCAGCAGGATAAGCGGAATTCGGACCGCTGCCTGGAGCCGGCCTTCGTTGCCGACATCACCGAGTCTGACATAGACGCGATCGGTGACCGCCGCGACCTGACCGGTGGCCATCTCGCGCTCGGGATCCGAGGCGATGTAGACCCTGAGCGGCGTCGTTCTTGTGAACATGCTCCAGGGCTCGCTCAGCCTGGCTCGCACGCTCGATTGCTCGCGGCGTTCCTCGCGGCCGGCTGCTGGGGGAAGGCTGCCGAGATCCCGTATAACCCTGGCGATGGCGGTAAGGATCTGATTCTTTGCAGTCCTTATTCGCTCTGAGCCGACGTCAGGTCGTGGATATGCGAAGGAAACAAAGACGCTACCCGCTCTGCTGAGGTCCGGCTCAACGAATACAACCTTTCTTTCTTCGCTGCTGGAGACTGGGAACTCGCCTTCGCGGGGTTCCGGCAGGCGCTGTTGGCCCGGCGACTCAAACAAGAACGATCGAGGCGCTTCGGCTGGCACCTGACGCGTCGCGTGGTCGAGTGTCGACAGACTGTAGAGATTCCGATGCTCGGTGAGCGCGCGCCTCGCAGCAGGGACATCGAATCGACCACCCTGGCTCGTATCGAAGAGAGCGACCACGGCAGGTACACCATTGGTTTGAGTGAACGCCTTGGCGTCGGGGTCGCTATTGATCGCGAGGACGTGTTGCTCGAGCCCTTTGGCGCCGAATATGTCCACGAGCATCGACACTCGGATCATTGCGGCGAGCGCGCCGACGTGCGTAGGCAGGATCTGCTCGAGCTCAGGAAGCCAAAACTCCTGCTCGGGCGATGCGTCGCGCTGAATGAGCGTACCGCCGCCCATGCTTGTTTGCTCCTGGACGTGGGCGACCTCGTGCGCAAGGAGCCGCCTCCCCTGGTCGGTCCCAGGCGCAAACTGGCCGCGGCCGAAAATGATGTGATTACCGACGGCGAACGCATTTGCACGCAGTGCCCTCGCGGACCTTGCGGCGTCCTCGTCGGAGTGAATCCGCACGTCGTCGAGCTCTTGCTCGAAACCTGCCTCCAAGGGCGCCCGGATGGCCGGCTCGAGCGGGCGGGCCTGTCGCGCAAGCACTCTACGAACGATTGAAGGCGCCAGGCTGAGTGGTATCCCGGGCCCGGAACCGTTGGCCGCAATGGCGGAGTTACTACCGACCAGGCCCGCAGCTTTCAGCGCTCTCTGCGCCACGTACTCGGCCCGGAGTTCCGAATCGTGGCCAATTGCGCCGACCCCGCCAAGGCGACGCTGAGTCGTCGGCGCCCTTTCAGAAGGTGCCGAGGTGCGGTCTCTTGGGGCCGGGGTCAACATGATCTCGTTGACAGTCTCTCGCTCTTGCAGCCTGACCCTTGAGCGTCACCTCTGCGTTACCTGGACGTCAAATGTCAAGGCCCGGCATATGATCGTCATCGGCGCGCGCTCGAGCACACTCGGGCCAAAGGCTCAGGCCGCTGCTCCTCGCGGAAGTCGATGGCGGCCCGAGAGGCCGTACCTTCATCACTTACAGTCCGAGCTCTGATCGGCGCCTGCGGCGAGCGGCATCCGGAATCCACCCCGGCATCGAGTTCAGAAACTCATCGTCGGCGGGTTGCTCAGGAAAGACCTTGTGGGGGTTGAGGATGCCGTCCGGGTCAAGCAACGCCTTCACCTGTCGCATCAGCTCCATCGCAAGCGGTCCGTGCTCGCGTTCCGCGAAATCGCGTTTGAGGGCGCCGAGGCCGTGCTCGGCCGAGACCGAGCCGCCGAGCGAAAGCGCGTCCCTAAAAATCTGGGCTGCCGCGTGGCTGACCAGATGCCGCTGCTCATCCGTGAAGAGGATCGTCGGGTGGAGATTGCCATCGCCGGCGTGACCGACGGTGACGATGCGGAGGCCAGTCTGGCGCGCCAGCTCGTGAACCCGTCGGATCATCTCGGGGACTTCCGCGATTGGAACGGCAACGTCTTCGGCGAAGAAGTTCTTCGGCATTGCCATGAGCACCTTGCCATAGGATCGGCGCGCGTCCCAGAGCTTGTCACGCTCGAGCGATGACTGCGCGATGCGATTGTCAGCGCCGCCCAGCACCTCCACCATTCGCATCAGGTCCAGCTGCACAAACTCCTCATCGTTGCCATCCTGCTCGACGATCAACACTGCTTCGAGGTGCGGCTCGAAGCCCGGCGGGAGCTTGTCGCGCACCAGCTCTAGCGAGCCGCGGTCGAGGATCTCGATCGCGGCCGGAAAGTGGCCTGCGGCCAGGGATCGCGCGACGGCCAAACCAGCCTCCTCGAGGGTCGCGAAACCAATCATGGCCGTGGCGCGGTATCGCGGGAGCGGGACCAGCTTGACGATTACCTCGGTGATGATGCCGAGGGTTCCCTCCGAACCAATGAAAAGCTGGAGCAGCCGATAACCCGAGGCTCGCTTGCGGAGCTTGCCACCGAGCCGCATGATCCGACCGTCGGCCAGAACCACGGTCGCGCCGATCACGTAGTCGGCGGTGACGCCGTATTTGACGCACCGCATGCCGCCCGCGTTGCAGGCCACGTTCCCCCCGATGCTCGACATCTCGATACTGGCCGGGTCGGGCGGGTACATCAGGCCGTGCTCGTTGGCCGCACGGTCGAGGTTGGCCGTGATAACCCCCGCGCCGGCGGTCGCAACCGTGTTGGCGCCATCGATCTCGAGCTTGGTGAGGCGCTCCAGGCTCACAACCACGCCGCCCGCTATCGGCACCGGCCCGCCGACCAGGCTCGTGCCGCTGCCCCGCGCGACCACGGGCACGCGTTCGGCGGCGCACTCGCGCACGACCGCGGCGACCTGGTCTGTGTCTGCCGGCCTCACCGCGCAGAGTGCGGGTGCTTCCATGAAGGTGGCGTCATGGCCGTACTCATCCATCTGTTCGTCCACCAGGACGTGCTCCGAACCGACAATCGCGCGCAAGCGATCCAGTAGCGCTTGTGACACGGCTCTGCTGGGACTTCCTGCTCTCATGGCCTATTTCGAGGACTCAGGGGCCAGTTTCACGCCCGATTCAGCTACCAATCTCTCCCGCATGACTACATGAATTACCACACGAAGCCGGCGTCGGCGGCCCGCAGAACGCGCGTTTCGGGTGGTTAACTCTATGTCGCCGCGGTGATGCTTCGCATCAGGCCAAGCTCGGTCTGATAGATGTGGGCCGACTTCACGGTCATCGTCAGCGTGCCGACCACGACGCCGAGGTCGCCGGCCACGCGAGTTTGTAGCGCTGCGAGCTCGACGAGATTGGCATAGCCCTTCGTACCGAAGTCGATGGCGTGAGCGTAGACGGCGAGCTGCAGCTGTCCCTTGACGAGCCAGAAGTCGAGCAGGCTGACGCATGGGATGTAGCTGGTGTCGGTCAGTGGCTGGAACGTCGTGATCGTCGCGTCGCGAGTCCATGGATTGGCGGTTATTCGGTCGATCACCCAGCGGATCTGGTCGCGACCTGCGTGGGCGTAGTCATACAGGCGCGTTGCATAGCTGTCGGAGTCACCGAGCTCTGCGACTCGGGAGTGGTCGGTAAAGTTCGCGTGCATCCAGGCCAGGCGTTCGCGATCGCCGTGCTGGGCAACAATCGGGTCGTCCACCCTCGGTGAATGCACGTCGAGCGTCGCGCGGAACACTTCGACGATTGGCAGTCCGTCCCAGCTCCCGACCACTCCGCCTTTCAGAATCGCCCCCGCGATCGCCATCCATGCCTCGCCCAGCGTCTGCACGTCAATGCGCACCGGCGCGAAGACCTCAGTCATGGTTGGTGCGCTCACGGGATGCGACTGACCGCGGCTGCGGTCAGGCCGTGCTCTGGCTGAACCGGATGAGGTTGCCGGAGGGGTCGCGGAACGCGCAGTCCCTCACGCCGTACGGCTGATCAATGGGCTCCTGCAGCACCTCGCCACCTCCGGCCCGGATGTGCTCGAAGGTCGCATCGCAATCCTCGGTGCTGAAAATGACGCCGCGCAGCTGACCCTTGGCGAGCATCTCCTTCATGACCTTGCGGTCGGCCGGGGGTGCGTTGGGGTCGGCAAGTGGCGGCTCGAGGACGATGTGGACGTCCGGCTGGCCCTTGGGCCCGACCGTGGTCCAGCGCATGCCCTCGTATTTGACGTCGCTGCGCACCTCCAGCTCGAGAAGATCTCGGTAGAAGGCGAGCGCCTCGTCATGGTCGTGGACGGAGATGAAGCAGTTACGAAGTTTCAAGTCCATGTGATCACCTTAAGAGCGGTGCGGCGGAAGCCGCTTCTTCATTTCTGCTCGGTTTTGTCATAACCATGATGACGCAGGAGGGAATGACTGCGGCCACCGAGTGGCTGCGCGCCCGATAGGCGCTGGGCGACTCGCCGACAAGTTCGGTAAAGCGCGAGCTGAACGAGCCCAGCGACGTACAGCCGACCTCGAAGCACGCATCGGTGACCGATATGTCGCCGCGCCTGAGCAGCGCTTTGGCACGCTCGATCCGGCGGGTCATGAGGTAGCTGTACGGGCTCTCGCCGAATGCCGCCTTGAAGCTGCGGGAGAAGTGGCCCGTCGACATCGCGGCCGACCGCGCCAGGGCCGGCACGTCGAGCGGCCGGGCGAACTCGCGATCTATACGGTCCTTCGCCTTGCGCAGCCTTACGAGGTCGCGGATGTACATGGAAACCGCACTCAATGGTACGCAGGCTGCCATCTCGTACGGCGACGACAAAAGCGATCAGAAATGAAGAAGCGGATGCAACACACCGCTCCTAACGTGGACGACATGGACGTGAAAACGTCCACTAGCAAAAGAAAAGGAGGAGATTCGATGAATCAGGCGAAAACTGCCACCGCTAAGAAAGGAGGAGATTCGGTGAACCAAACGATGCACTTGCTCGTCTATCCGACAAAGGACATGAACAAGGCGAAGGCGCTGCTCCAGGAGCTCCTGGGAGTCGAGCCGTACGTCGATAGTGGTTACTACACCGGCTTCAGGACCGGCGACCTGGAGATCGGCCTCGACCCCAAGGGCCGCCACAGCGGACCAATCGCGTACTGGGAGGTCAGCGACATCAGAGCGAAGCTGCAGCAGCTGCTCGGCGCTGGCGGCCAGCTTGAGCAGGACGTGAGGGATGTCGGCCGGGGCCTGCTGATCGCGACGGTCAAGGATGCGGACGGCAACACGATTGGACTGAGGCAGACCCCTTAGGCACAACATACCGGCGATGGCCGCGAGGCCATCGCCGGGTTGCGCCGGGACCATTTCATGAACGTGAGGCTGTCACTCAAGAAACCGCGCATGAGATTCCCAGACGCCTACCGCCAGCTGCTCGCCAGCCGGCAGATGCGGCTGTTGTTGGCCGGTCTCGGCATTTCGTCGCTTGGCGACGGGATCAGCACCGTGACCATCGCCTGGCTGGCGGTCCGCACCGCGCCCTCGGGATCGCTCGGACTGTTCGTCGGGTTTGCGGTCGCCGCATACACGCTGCCCGGGGTCCTCGGCGGCCTGACGCTCGGACGCATCCTGCGCGGCCGGCCGGCGCGTGCACTCGTGCTGGGTCACTGCCTTTTGCGTGCTGGGTGTCTGAGCCTGATCGCGGTGCTCGCAGCCGTCGGCGCGCTGACGCCCCCTGCCTACCTGGCGCTACTGGCCGCATCATCATTGATGGCGGCCTGGGGCAACGCGGGCGAGTACACGATGCTGTCGGCGTTGGCGGGAGCGGATGGACGCTTCGCCGTCAACTCACTGGCCAGCGCCCAGGCCTCGTTCGCGTACATCATCGGACCCCTGGTGGCCGGGTTGCTGCTTGCCATCTTCAGCCCGGGCTGGCTCCTGCTCCTTGACGCCGCCTCGTTCGCGGTTCTCGGTGGCGCCGCCTGGCTGACGCGGACGAATGCCGGCGCAGCCGATAACCCGGTTGATCTGAAGGCCGCCGAGTCGGGCTTCCGGCTGCTCCGTCGGCGCGACCTCCTGAGCTTGACCGCCCTGACCTGGCTCTTCTTTTTCCTGTACGGACCGGTCGAGGTGGCGCTGCCCGTGTACGTCGCCCACGACCTTGGCGCATCGGCGCAGCTGCTCGCGGCGTACTGGACGGCCTTCGGCATCGGTGCGCTCGCGTCGAATCTGCTGACCGGCGCGCTGCGTGCTGGCAACGTCCGGCGGATCGCGCTGCTTATCGTCGCCGGCTGGGGCGCGTGTCTCATTCCATTCGTGGCCGCCCCGATTCCCGTCACGGTCGTCTTCTTCGGAATCGGAGGCGTGGTCTACGGTCCGTTCGTGCCGCTGACGTACGCCCTGTACCAGTCGGCCACCGCAACGAAGAACTTGCCCGCGGTGCTTGCCGCCCGCAGCGCAGTCCTCATGGTCTCTACGCCGCTGGGAACAGCCCTGGGCGGACCGATCGTCGGGGCGCTCGGGGCTACCTTGACTCTTTTCTCGTCCGGCGTAGCGACCGTACTGCTCGCAGCCGCAGGGGCCGTTGCCTGGCGGGACGAGGCGTACGTCGCGAAGACGATCGAGCAGATTTGAAGAAGCATGCACGGCGCCGGCCAACCTAGCATGAGTGTCGTTCGCATCAAATACTTGCAGGGAGGAAACCTTCAATGAAGGCCAAGCAGAAGTCCGCCAGAAACGCCACGGCGACCAAGAAGAGATATGACGGATTCACCGAAGAGGAAAAAGCCGCGATGCAGGACCGCGTCCAGGAGATGAAGGTGGACGGCCGCCGCGGCTCGCGCGCGGACAAGGTCGACGGCGAAAGCGAGGTGCTCGCGAAGATCGCCGAGTTGCCGGAATCCGATCGGGCCTTGGCCAAGCGGCTCCATGCTGTCATCAAGGCCAGCGCGCCAGCCCTCTCGCCGAAACTCTGGTACGGGATGCCCGCGTATGCCAAGGACGGCAAGATCGTCTGCCACTTCCAAAGCGCGCAGAAGTTCAAGACGAGGTACGCGACGTTGGGCTTCAGCGACGAGGCGAACCTCGACGAAGGCGCCGTGTGGCCTGTCGCCTACGCTCTGGGCAAGTTGACCGCCGCCGACGAGGCAAGGATCGGCGCGCTCGTGAAGAAAGCGGTGAGCTGAAGACCGAGCTCGACACCGGGCCCGCCCCAGTCGGGACGGCCTAGCTTCTAGCCAGGCCCCTTTCTTGTTGGCCGGTCCAAATAAGGGCAGTTTGGTCGGGGGCGAGGGATTTGGACCCTCGGCTTCACGGTCCCGAAATCTAAAAGAGATGCGTCCGCCGAGACCGTTATCGGCGGTTTGATCTGATTTCGGGTCAACGTGAGGCGATTTGTAGCCATTTCCGAGCGTAATCGCGCCCTCGATTACTACATGAACTACTACATGCGCATGTCCCCACGCACATGCTTGGAGGTCGCACCGTGGCAGTTAGGTCTAATCTCCAGTCTGTACTGGGTTCAATAGCGCCGTGAAGCTCATCCAGACCACTCACCACCCGGAAACAAGGTAGGCAGCGGCGAGTCCGGCGCCGGCCAACGCACCAACCAGCGCCCCCAACGTCATCCTTTCCCCTTTGCCCTCCACTTGGCCTTTGTAGCCGATGACAAGGCCAACGCCCACTCCGACCAGACTGAGTGGTCCTCCGACGACAACGATTCTGAGGATTTCGAGCCACTCGTGTCCCATGTGTTTGACACCTCCTTCGGCTTCGCCGAGTCGTTGGCTCATACCGAGTCATGTCGGGCTGCGAGGAGTCTAATCGACAAGGCGTCGCCAACGGGGACGACTCCTGCCCGGGCCAGAAACATGCTACGGCGGAACGCCGCGTAACTACATTGGCGGTTCGTTACCGCTGGCGGACTTAGGGTCGCCTGCTAGTTGTGGTGGCAAACGCGAAGACGTCTCTCCTTTGTCAGTTGGCTCGGACGACCCCTACCAATCGCGCCATTGATAAGGGGCCCAGTTGCATGGATCGTCTACACAGGAGACAGCTACGCCCTCCTCGTCATGACAGTGTCGTTACAAGCAGCGATCCTCTATAGATCGGCGGCTGCTGGTGAGCAGCCACGCAGATTACACCGCAAGCAAAGGCCGCGGCCTCAGTCGCCTAACTCCGATG
>WNEZ01006754.1_pt1 | contig 10098 bp, 1 predicted proteins | sample 5400521 | NCBI WGS metagenome assembly WNEZ01 (sample SAMN13153339, study PRJNA577476) | soil metagenome | isolation source: 120 cm saprolite under Douglas fir tree site 2 hole 1 replicate 1 | place: USA:California | collected 2015-04-18 | reverse complement strand
AAAAAGAGTGAGTCACATGGTTTGCAATCAACAGGTATAAATAGTGTTTACATGAGTCACGCGCAAGTACCTAAAAAGGAAGTACTACAAGCGTGACTCTGCATTAAAAACCTCTTTGAGGGAAAAAGCATGAGTTCACGTTAAATAGGCGTGAAGCCTTTTAGAAAGAGAATTTATTACAAGTAACTTGAGAAAAGAAAAGGAAGCGGTGCCTAACCAATTAAGGTATCGGTAACACCACCCCCTCTTAGGGATCGCTTCCTCTACGAAAGGGGCGACAGGCGGAGCGCGAGATGACGAAGGCGGGGCGCGAGATGACGAGTGCGAGACGGCCAGCGTGAGATGACATGTAGTCTAGCGACCGGAGAACTGGATTAATTTTTTCGCGACGTCGAAGGACCAGGTGTGCTATAGTTATCGCCGCTGGGTTCACGATAAACGGGAGACGATGCTCCCCATCCGTGACCGAAAGTATCGTCCGGCAACGGAGGCGCATAGGCTGGATCGCGATTCGAGTCACGATATTGGCTTCCCAAACGCTGGTTGAAATTCGACGATCCTTCAGGTCGTAATTCTCGATCACTGGATCGGGGTGGCGAGCGGCGATACGAGCTTTGATTGCGCTCGCGAGGAGGAGGTGGTGGGTCACGATAGCTTCGTGACGGAGACCGAGGCCGATGAGGTGAACGCCGACGATAGCTAGGCGAAGGGGAACGTTGACGATACTGCCGTCTACGGTCTTGGGAGCGGTTTCGGGAGCGTGGAGGGGAGCGGTTACGTTCGCGCGACCGCGAACGATCCGAGCTACGCACAGGCTGGTGATGTGAGTGCAACGCGCTCTGCAGTATGGTCGATTGAGAGAAGTCTGTGCTTAGTATCGCCGTTTCCACGAGCTGGTTGGAGGATGTATCATGCAGGAGCATCGGTTGAGCTTGCATGCTCAGTACTCGGAGTCGCGGCACAGCCTGAACGGGGCCTACGTCGGTCGCCGAGGTTCGTGAAGCGAGGGCGCTCGGCCTGGAACTAGCTCGCGGGGCAGAGTCTCGATTGTCGTAATCTACTCCTCGAGCTTCCCTACTCTCGTAATACTGGTCCCACGCTTCTCTGCTGGCTTCTGCCCGTTGTGGTGGCCTGGATGAACCAGGGTACTGGCTCGCGCGCTGATGTCGTCTAGCCGTGCGTCCTTGTCGTCTGGAGGATCCTCGTCGCGGGTGAGAGGGGGTATTTAAGGATGATGCTGAGGAGAAGGCGGAAGAGACAGCGGAAGTGGGCGTCGATGTGGAAGCAGAGGCAGGGTTGGAGGTCGACAAAGGGGGGGCTAGGCTGCTCATGGTGTCGAGTTGGAGATTCGAGTCCCGCGTAAGGGCGGGCGGAGCTGGTAAGGCGAGACGAAGCGGTTTCCAGGGCTGTAATTCTAACTCGTCTGTGCGTTGCACGTCCTCCATGACTTCGGTGAATTTGCCAGCGGGTGTGTCTCCCTCCGGCGATTTTTCCGATCCTTCATTTTCGAACATGTCCGAACTCTCTTCATCGTTTTGCTCCTTGCGCTGCTGTTTCGTTAGCCTCGATCCGTCGGCATTGTACCGGTGTACTGAAAAGTTAGGCCGTACGTCAGAGAAAACGAGAGCGTCGTAGTCATCTCCTGGCAGCTCTTGAACAACTGGGAAGTTTAAACGACCCACGACCGACCCGCGGCCTTCGCTGAGGAGCGCGGCCTGCGCGTCGCGCAGTGAATAATTACCAGGGATGACCCAGTCGCCCGGGAGCTCGATAGGTACTTTTAAGTAAGCGTAGGCTATGGCTAGCTCGCGATCTTGATCGTCCGCGTTAGCTAGGTCCATTTTAATTCCTATGGGTTCACCACAGGCCCATTCCTTGTTTGCCGGCTCGAGGAGTAATTGGCAAACGTTAGTATAGCCATCCAGTATACCCGCGACGCGTTCCGCTCGGCGCCATCTCCCGTAGTGGGCCTCGGGCTCAAACCAAAGTTGGAATTGATATTCAAAGAAAGGGTCATCAGGGGAGTCTCGGTAACATAAGCGGGGCACGAGCTCGAACGCATACTCGGGTATAGGGAGGTTGGTGCATCGAGCGGCTTCCTCAGCTTGAGATATTGCTAGCCGAAGGTCCTTTTCCAGGCTTCGGAGAGCTCGTGAAGTAGGCATCCATTGCCGATTAGTTTGACGCAGCTCTATGTGAACTACTCGCATGGTTCCTCGACGTTTGGGTACGAATGGCAATAATCGTTGGTCGTACGATCCATTTCGAAGGAGCGCGAAATCGACAGGGTATTCCCCCAGTTCCTTCGCGCCATACGTGCCGGCGACTTGCAGGTAGTCTTCCTGAGTTAAGCCTAGCAGCGCCCGAGTGGTTTCATCGTTAAAGTAACCCCGCTTGCGACCGGATTCTACAGGGGCTCGTCCAAACATAGACTTGTTGAGGCCCGGGACGCGGAGAGAAGGGTTGTTCAGCTGAAGTTGCGACATGATGGAACTAGTGATGAAGACGATAGTGGAGATCACGTGAGGTACACGAGGTTTAGTCGTTGTGAGGCAGTGCTTGATCGATCGACAGTAACGCTCAATGAGGCAATGGCGACCGTGGCGATGACCACGAACCCATATAGTGGCAATGGTAACAAACATGTGCAGAAGTGCACTAAGACTGCAATTGAGCACGAAAGTCACGGCCCGGCAGTCCAAAATGGGTGTCATCCCAATTAGGCGAGGGTTCGGTCGGCTTCGCCAAACCTGGCGTCATAATCGTTGCCTCCACCGTTTAAGCAGTTCAGGAGCATTACGTATGTCTCTAGCAGTCTGCCAGGTATCGTCCTCAGCGTCGTATCCTTTCCATCTGATTCGGTATAATAGTTTTCCGTTTCGTTTTCTTTCACCGACGATTTGGTCCACTTCGTATTCTTCCGTACTGGGTAGGATATCTCGAGGATTTGCTAAGTTGGGTCGTCCTTTGTCTGAGCTTCGATGGTATTTAGCCAGGTGTTGAAGGTTGAACACGTTATGGCCTCGGAACGAGTCGGGTAGTCGCAGTTTGTATGCTGTTGGACTAATAATGTCTATGACTTCAAAGGGTCCTATCTTCCGCTGCATCAGTTTGCGACTAGCTCCTTTCTCATTTATTAATTCGAGGGAGTGAGGGTTTATCAGCACTTCGTCTCCTATGCTGAGTTTAGGAGCCCTTCTTCCTTTATCGAATTGATAGGCTTGTCGGTCGGCGCTGCGCTTGATTGCATCTCGCGCTGCTTCTCGATGGGCTTCGAGCTCTCGAATGCGATTCCTCACATCCGGTAGTCCTTCACTAACCTCTAGACCTTTCTCTACTAAGTAGTCTAGGGGCGATCGCGGTTTATACCCCATGAGCAATTGCGCGGGCGTCGATTTGTGTGATGAATGCGTAGCGTTATTGTACGCGAATTGAAGGACGTCTAACCAATTGGCCCAGTCCTTTTGGTCCTTGCTTACATAAGCTCGCAGCATGGTTTCCAAATGTTGGTTCATTACTTCGGTCTGCCCATCGGTTTGCGGGTGTTTGGAAGTAGATAGGGCTAAACGTGTACCGAACAATTCAGCCAATGCCTTCCAGACCGAACTGGTCCATCGTGGATCACGGTCGCCTATAATGCGGATTGGAAGACCAAAGTGTTTGACTATTCGTTTAAAAAGCAGCTCAGCTACTTCTAAGGCTGTAGCTTCAACCTTTGTCGAGATGAAGTGCGCGTATTTCGTAAGCTTGTCTACTACCACTAAAATGGCATTTTTATCGCGAGAATTCGGCAATCCGGTTATAAGATCTAGAGAGATGTCATCGAAGGGAGTAGCTGGGATTTCTAAGGGCTGGAGGAATCCTGCTTTGGCGCCACGATCATGCTTGATTTTCTGACAGGGGTCGCATGTTCGTATGTATTCAATGGTGTCGGATCTCATGCTGGGCCAGTAAAATCGTTCGCGAAGTGAAGCGAGGGTTCGTTCCCATCCTGCATGAGCGCCTTCATGGGCTCCATCATGTACTTCCTTCAGGATTCCTTCGCGTTCTGATGCTGGGATGCATAGCCGAATGTTCGCGTTGGCATCCTCAAAGTATAAGAGGCCGTTTCGGCTTATGCGATATGCACGATATTTCCGTTCATCCATTTTCTCGTTTCTCACACGATTGAAAAGGTTGGTGAAGTCTTTATCGGCCGCGTATCCTTCGGTGATTCGTTTGATCATGTCCTCGCTTGCATATATGTGTAATCCGGAATTGGTATGAGGAATTCCATCCTGTTCTTCCTTTGCAGGCTTTTGAGCTACTGCTTTGCCCGTGGTTGAAGTTGTATTCGCCTTGCCTTTGAGCTTTCTGGTTGCTCGAGTTATGGTGGTTTTTGCTTCTACTGCTAGCTCTCGTTCTTTGATGAAGGCTAGCCAGGTTTTCTGCAGTTCCTCGTGTTCCGTCGTCAGCGCTGGTTCCGGTAAGTCGTCTCGGGCTGGTGAAGTGAAAGTAGGGATCCTTGGCAATCTTGACAAGGGGTCTACATTGGAGTGGGCTCTTCCAGGCCGGTGTATGATGACCATTTCGGGGAAGGCAGCAAAAACTAGTCCCCATGCTGCTAGCCTTCGATTCGCGTTTTCGTACGTTTTCGCCCACGTTAATGCAGAATGGTCCGTAACTAGGAGTACCTTTTCCCCTTCTATGAAGGGTTGGAAACGTACGAGGCTTTCTTTGGCTGCCAACGCTTCTCTTTCGGTAGCTGAGTATCTGGTCTCTGCTGGTGCTAGTACTCTGCTCCAGTACGCAACCACTCTTTCCACTGGTACTAAGGTATTTTCCCAGTTCTCGTTCCATTCGGGCGTCGGACGACGATCGTCGTGTTCCTTGGATAGTCTTGTAGTGAGTTCCGGGACCTTTTCACCCTTTTTATACAGTTCGGATAATTTCTTATGGGTTCGGGTGCCTTTTAAGTCCTTGATGGCCATGAATTGGATTTGTTGTAAGGCTCCAGCTATGGCATAGTCGGATGCATCCGTGTATAAGCGGTATGCTTGACCTGGCTCGGGGTGTCCTCGCACTGGCGCTGAGACTAGAGCTAACTTGATGGTTTCGAAACATTTTTGATGAATGTCATTCCACGTGAAGGGAAGCTCCTTTTGCCGTAGGTTTTTGAAGAGCGGATTGGCCATCCATGAAAAATATGGTATGTACGCGGAGAAATATACCGCTAATCCCAGGAAGGTTTCGAGTTTCTTGCGGTCCTTTGGAGCTTCGAGCTCCCACATTGCTTTGAGTTTTTCATGGTGCGTCGACAATCCTAGTCGCGATACTATGTTGCCAAGCACGACTATGCTTCGGTATCCTAAATGACATTTAGGTGGTGACAGTGTTAATCCAGATTCCGCGATAGCTTTGAGCACTATGTCGACGTGTTTCAGGTGCTCCTCGAATGTTTTCGAGTATACCACTATATCGTCAATGTATACGAGCGTGAATATCCATAAAAAAGGAGATAGGATTTCCTGCATGGCTCGTTGAAAGACCGGTGGACCGTTACGCCAGCCGAAAGGCATTCGTTTAAAGTGATGTAGCCCCCGATGGGTTCGGATAGCAGTTATAGATCTTGACGATTCATCGAATTCTAACTGCGTGAATCCGGAAAGAGCGTCGAAGACAGACAAATATTGAGCACCTGAAAGGGCTTGCAATATGTCGGTTTGCTTAGGTATAGGATGCTGGTCAGCCACCGTCGCCTTATTTAGGCGTCGGAAGTCTATGCAAACTCTCGGTTTGTTGTTTCGATAGACTATTATAACTGGGGCACCCCAAGGACTTTTGCTTTCCTCAATAACTCCTTGTGATAGCCATAGATCTATCTGCTTATCGATAGCTTCTCTTTTGGCAGGAGATGCGTAGTACGGGGCCATGGAAATGGGCTTAGTGCCAGGCATTAGTTCGATATGTACCTCGGACTTGAGGTGTCCTAAGCGACCGTCGAATCCAAAAGCAGTTTGATTCCGTTCTACCACCTTGTACAAGGCCTCACGCTGGGTGGCTTCTAGGAGCGGGTCCACGTCGATTACATCTTGGAGCCTCGCAGATGGATAGATTCGATCGGGACCCGGGTCAGCTGTCTTAGGGCCCCATCCGAGGTGCTCAGCATCTGTAGGCTCGACCTCCTCCTGTATCGGAGAGTCCGCCTTCATGGAGGCTGTATGAGGCTGGAGTAGCGTAGCTGTCGTCGCTTCGTAACCAGAGTTCAGCTTCGGAATTAGCATAGCTAATCGGGCAGCTTTAAGTGAAAAGGCTTCCAATTCTCGTTCCGTAAGGTCCGCAGCCGTTTTGAGGACTTCCTCTGCTTTGTAAAGGTGCCCGAGCAGTTCCCCTGCTCTTACTATGATTTTCTGGTTGGTCATGTTCGCAATTTTTACTTGGAACTGGCCGTTCGCTTCTAGTTTGACCAAGCTATTGGGAACTTGTATGAAAGCATCGGATCCTCTTTTCAGGCTAATACCCTCGAGATGTAATGCTTTCCTCTCGGGAGCTCCCCGAGCTACCGCTGTTAGAGTAGCAATTGCTTCCGGCAGTATAGTTAGCTGTCGAAGGGCGCTAGCGTTCCATTGCGTGCGTTTTCCTTCTGCAGGTTTCTTCACCAGTGTCTTGCAGGGTGAGGATTCGAACGAATTTGGCCTCCAGCTAGCGGTGAAGATTTCCGTAGGAGTCGGCCCAGGTATTGCGGGAATGCAATGAAGAGAGTTCCCAACTTTCCAATGCCTTTGTCCTTCTTCGCGGATAGTGTGCAACTGCCACGCCAGCTGTGTGTCTTCCCCGACGATAAGATTGGCTTCCATGTCCTTGACGACATATGCTTCTACGCCCTTAAAGCATACCGGTCCCAGTTGACTTCTGAAGTACAAGTCTAACCTGACATATTCAGAACATTTGGCCGATCCTGTCAGCTGTATAAGCTTGAGTTTCGCGCCTCCTCGTCGTTTTGGTTTGGATGCTTGTAATTTCTCCAAAAACGCTTGCGATATAAGAGTAGGCGCAGCTCCTGAGTCTCCTATGACTACGGCAGCAGGTTCCTTAAGGGTATTAACGTGGCAACGCAGTTTGAAGGCATCAACACCTCGGACAGCATGACCAGCTGGTCGTTCCCATATTCGAGTAGGTTCATAGATGTCTTCTTCCGGTAGATGTAGGGATTCGATATCAACTATATTGACCTCCAATTCGTTCCAACTGTGGCTACGCTCTTCGCTAGCTAGGAATACTTCTGCTACAGACGTTTCGGTAGGTAGTTCGACATCTAGCTCGGCTAGGAAGGTAGCGCATTGTGCTTCATACTCGTCGTCTTTAGAATCGATCATGGCTATGTACGACTTGTGATATAGTTCGCCCATTTTGCTATTCGGTTTGGGCTTCTCGTTGCCACTGCTTAACTTTCTCCACGAAGCACAGTCCCTATCGTAGTGCAACGGACTTCCACAATTTCGGCATGGTCTAGGCGGCGTTTTTCGCGATCGATTGTGGGATAGCGGGTACGGGTAGGAGCCAGGGGCTCTAGCAGGATTCTTGCTGAAAGTAGGCTTGGAGTCTGCGACTAAACCTTCCACAGCGAACTCTTCAATTTCTTCTTCAATGTCAGCCAGCTGGGCATTAGCGAATCGCCGTTGCTGTAGCCGCTGCATTTCCGCTCGTACGAGACGGGAGAGGTCGGTGACATTGCTGGCTTGCAGTTGCTCACGCTTGTCTGTGGCCACTTTAATGAGCTCTGCAGCCGTCGGACATAACGTAGTATCAATGTGAGCAGCCCAGGAAGTTGGACAATGAGTCCATAAGTCGAGAACCTCGAAAGCACGTTCTTCGTCAGGCGTATCCGGATAGATAGGCATCAAGATTCGGCGCAGTTTGACCTTGCGAGAGAAGTATTGCGCCGGTGCTTCCTTTTCATGTCCTGCTTGCTGGTATCTCATAGCGTGGAATTTGACCCATTGCCTTTCGACCCAAGAAGCGGCTAGAAGGCTTTCTCTGGCGGCGTCGCGTAACGTAGGCCAATGTTCAGTCCTTTCGTTACGTTCTTCCTGAGTTAAACCGTGCCACCAGACGGCTGCGATTCCCGTGAAGTTGAAGGTGGCTACTCGACCTAAGTCTTCGACGGAAGCTGATTGCTGTCCGTAGTGGAAATACGCGTCGCCTTTTTCAGCCCAAATGCCGTAAGTGTCTTCGGTTCCGTCAAAGGCAGGAAATTCCGATGCCTTGAGTTTCTCTTCGTATCTCAACCCATTGGTCCGATTGGTCCCAGGTGCGTTAGTGCCAGCTGGGCCTGGTGGCCCAGTAGGTCCTGGAGGCCCAGGAGGTCCAGGATTTCCTCGCAATCCTGGGGGGCCTCTTTCGCCGTGTACTCCAGGTGGCCCTGTGGTTCCGGGTGTGCCGGCGTCGCCTGGATCGCCTCCTGGTCCTGGGGGACCTGGGGGTCCTCTTTGTCCTCGTGGGCCTCGATTAAGGGCCCCACTAACTCTTGAAGCACGACTGGTAGTAATACCAGACGTAGTTGAGGAACCAGGTGACGAGTGACTAGGTGGCGCTGGAGGGTCAGGCGCATTTCCTGGGTCTGGTGAGCTGGGGTCACTAGCTGGCGTAGGCGCTCTGGAACTCCTTCTGGTATCCGAATTACGATGGTTCAAGGGCGAACGTTGGCTCGGAGGACGGGTTGAGGTCCGATTGGAGTTAGACCGCGACCTTCGTGGTACGCGTTGTTCGTCTTCATCATCGGCATCGTGTCCGCCTTCCTGTAATTCGGCATTGACAGCACGAATCTCCGCTTGCGTAGTAGTAGCCGCCGCAGGAAATTCGGTGGGGTCTTTGCTCTTGCCTTTATCTAATGGACCATAAGACGTAGACGCAGTTGGCTGATCTTCAGGGACTTCGGACGCAGCTCGCGAGTATGAATTGAGCGCTTCGCCTTCTATGACGCTGGCCCATGCAGCATCTTCTTGCCTAGGAGATGACGTAGCAGGTTCCTTGTATTGCAAGGTGCTTATTACTCTAGCCGCAAAGACAGAATTGTCCGTGAAGGCGGGTGACGCAGGACGAGGCATTCCTCGACTAGGTGGTACTTCAGCGTTGTTCATGAAAACGCTGATTGCTCGATGTGCTGTGGCGATTCGTTCCAGCAGGCGCTTTTCTAGACTTAACGCAATAGTTTGCGCGGGCCATTCTCTGTAGAGCATGTCTCCGAAAGTTTGACCCTCATAGTATTTAGAGGATCCATAAGAAAAGGTTCGTTCACTTCCGGCAGCTCGAAGAAAAAGGTTGAGCGCGTCGGCCGTAAGTGTCATAACACTATGGAGATGGCTGACGTAGTCCTGATTGAACAAGAATCGTCGTCGTTGGGAACCTTCCGCCGGTTCATGTTCCTCTATTCGGCGGGGGAACACTTTCTTTAATTCGTATTTGTCGAAGGTAAGCCTGAGGGCTCCCAGTACGTCGTCGTCCTCTCCAGTTCGATTACGGAGGTCTTCCGTAATCATGCGGATTCTAGTCATTCGCTGGGAAGGGCTAGCGGAGAATTCCTTCGCTTGAAGATCCTCAGCTTCTGGTGCGCTGTATGGGCTTTCGCCTGAAGTAAATTCGCCGGGTATGGTTCGTTCCCAGTCGTAGCGTTGTCTGATCTGCAGTACTTCAAAGCTACTGGTTCTTTCTGAACGCGACAAGGTAGGTAATTCCATTGGTGATGGAGTTTCGTCGCGTTCTTGCTCTAGTACCGTTGCGAACGAGCCTGCGCGTTTGCCTCTCTTTTTCTCAAGTTGAGATTTGACAATGGTTCCTATCTGTTCAGGTCCCAATAGAGGTCGTTGTCCTGGCGCGCGTCGTACCGTAGAGGCGGATTCAGAGGCCGGCGATTTTCCTGTACTTAAGGTAGTACTTCTGGGTCGTGTAATAAGAAAAGGCTTTCTTGTACTCGATTCGTCATCACGTCCAGTGTTCGCTGGCGCGGCATACCGACCCTGATTTGCAGGCGGCGCATCTCTCATGAGGTCGTCATCACGTCCAGGGGTCGCTGGCGCGGCATACCTTCCTGCGTTCGCAGGTGGCGCATCTTGCTTGACT
>WNEZ01006751.1_pt1 | contig 10099 bp, 9 predicted proteins | sample 5400521 | NCBI WGS metagenome assembly WNEZ01 (sample SAMN13153339, study PRJNA577476) | soil metagenome | isolation source: 120 cm saprolite under Douglas fir tree site 2 hole 1 replicate 1 | place: USA:California | collected 2015-04-18 | reverse complement strand
CTCGTCGGGCTTGGCGCTCCAAACTGGGAGCCGAAGGCGCGGGGAACGATTTTTGGTCTCACGCGGGGAACAACGCGCGCGCATTTGGCGAGGGCAGCGCTCGAGGCGATGGCATACGGATCGGCGGAGATGCTGGCGGTGATGGCCAAGCGGGGCCGCGTCAAATTCGAATCACTGCGGGTCGACGGTGGCGCGTCGGCCAACAATTGGCTGCTGCAATTTCAGTCGGACATCCTCGGCATTCCCGTCGAGCGGCCCGACATGATCGAGACAACCGCTCTGGGCGCCGCGGGTCTCGCCGGAATCGCTGGAGGAGTATGGAGTGATGCGGCCGAGTTCATCGGCACGAGGGAGTTCACGCGCTTCACGCCGGTGATGCCGAGGGAATCCGCGGGTGAGTTGATGGCGGGGTGGCAGCGCGCGATGAGGGCCACGTTGGTCTGGGCGCGCGACAATGTCGAAGCCGCTACGGCGAAGAAGAAGAAAAAGCGCCGTGTCTCCGCGGCCAGGAAACGGGTGTCGGTGAAGCCGAAATCGAGCGCGAAAGGGAAGTCAAGCGCGGGAAGTGGCCGGAAGTCCGCCGGAGCAGCGGCCAAGCCCGCTCGCGGACGCTCGAAATGAATCTGCTCGTTGGTGCCTGCCTCGCCGTCAATCTCCTTTACGCCCAGACGGCGGTCGTACGCGACAGCTGGTTCGGGATCGACAAGATCAAGCACTTCTTCATGTCGGCGTTCATCGAGAGCGTTTCGTACAGCGCGCTACAGGCTGCGCACGTCAACCATCGTTCCGCTCTGGCGGGCGCGATTGGAGTCACCGCGGTGTTTGGCGTCGGCCGCGAGATCCACGATTCCCGGAACCCGCACAACATTTTCAGCGTGAAGGATCTGAGTTGGGACGCGATTGGGGCAGGTGCGGGGCTGGTTTTGTTGTCGCATACTATAAGGTAGGCAGTCGGCAAACCGCCTCTGCGATTCACAATGGGCCCCGGGCAATCAGGCGCTCGCCCGCCTGAGGAGATCCAACAGCCGCACCGGTGAATGCTTCAGGCAATGCCTGGGCGCTCCGCAGCCATCGTTTCGGGAACGTCGGGTGGTAACCCATGGGTCGACAGGTTGCGGCATAGCCACTAAGCCAGCCTGCTCTGATAGAAAACCGCATCTGCGTGATATGAATTTGGCATTTCGCTTTGGCGCAACGAGGGGTAGGCTCCCCTTAGCAATCGAAAGGCTCTCGCTCGAATCCGACCTCTTCATCGGGGGGCTAAATGTTTCGCAGCACGATTGTCGCCATGGCAGCGGTCGTCATCACCTCGCCCATAGGTGCGCAGGGCGATCACGTTCCGTCGGACGTCACCTTCAATCTTCGCCGGAGCTTCCTGGAGGAGCTCATGACGACTGGCTCGACCGGGCACAGTGTCGGCGCGAGGTGGAAAGAAACCCTGAGGATGGACCAGCATTCCGCCGTTCACCCGCTCGCCTCGGATTGCGAGATTCACGTGGGTGCAAAAGTCCCCAACAATCGAGTCATCGCGGCCCCTCCCGGCATCGTGGTCGAGCCTCCAAATGTGTGCAAGAGCCGCGTACCACAAATCCGGCAGACTGGAAGTATCTCCACAGCGTGGACTAGCTACTTCGATGACAAGGTTACCGGTCAGACGTGCGACGTCATAGGATTCCCGCGGATTTTCAGTGAACACGCCGCAGGTGGAGGAACCAGCGGGTCCAACCCGGACCACGTCGTGGAGATTCATCCCGCGCTTTCGATGACGTGCAACGGAGAAATGGTGAATTACTTGCCGCTGCTCAAAGCCTTCCCGGGCATGCGCGCCATCTCGGACGCATCGGCGAGCGCGTGCCTCGCCGATCGGAAGCTTTCAGTCCGACAGAAGCAAACCGGATCGGTGCCGATTTATGAGTTTCTTGAAGAGGGAGCAAAGGGAAGCGGTGGGCGGTGCGGAAACTTCATCGTGGTCGACGCGAACATCGGCAAGGAATACCTGCGGGAGCTTTCCAACGGCGGTGATCACGTCGCCCTGGCCCGCGTTTGGATCGGGGAAGATGGCCCGTACCCTCTAAAGATCTACACCTACAAGGGAACGCCAGAAGACGGCGCGATCGCGTCACTACTGGCGAGCACCGACGAGTACGCCGGGATCAATCTCAGCCTCCACGGCGTTCTCACGTACGACTACTTCTCCATCGTGCAGGCGGTTCAGGACTCGAGCTTCAATTGGTTGCCGGCCGCGGCGCTTCGCGACTATCGCGAGGTGAAGTCGCCACTAGCCCTCGTCGTCTTCGGGGAGCATCAGCCGTAGGATCTGATGAGCGCAACAACGGACGAATCGCCGCAGTACGCCCAGGTCAGCGTCCGGGTCGAGGCGCCGGACGCCAAATCGGCGCAACCACCCGCGGCGGAGCCGGGCAAGCTCCCTGGGATGATTGCGGTCCTGATCTGCCACGGTATGGGACAGCAGGTTCAGTTCGAGACGCTCGATTCTGTTGCTCGCGAGGTGCGAGACGCAGCAGAGAGCTGCGGGACGCTTGTCGCGTCGAAACCCGTGCGAGACGCAGCAGAGAGCTGGGGGGCGCTTGTCACATCCAAGCCCGACATCGGAGTATCTCTGCATCCCGATGCGGATCGGTTCGTCGGGCGTGCCGAGCTGAAATTGAAAAGGCCTGACGGCTCACTGGTCGAGGTGCATTTTTACGAGGCCTATTGGGCGCCTATCACGGAAGGGCGTGTCACGCTGCGCGAGACGCTCTCCTTCTTCGTCGACGCTGCGCGTCGTGGGCTACGGTTTGCCTACCAGGAAGGCGTCTTCGACCGCTGGATGTTTAGCGGGAGGGAGGAGTTCGAGATACCTGCACGCCGCGTGCTCCAGCTTGGGCTGGGAATGTGGATCCTGCTTCTCATTACGGCGGCATTCGCGGCGATCGCGTTGATTCCTTTGCTTGGGTTTGTAGCTCTGTTCCGCGGTGGTCAAGCGGATCCGCAGCTTGCGATCACGGCCGCCCTGGCGTTCTCGATCCTGGCGTGTTTGGCGGCGCTCGCGCTGCTGACGGCGATCGTTGGGTGGATTCTGCGCCCGGGCGCGGACATAAAGAGGCCCAAGGCGGTGATCGATGCGCCACTCGGCATTTTGGCTCCGCGGAAACGGCGGCGGGTCGTGATGGTCCTCGTCGTCGAAACGATAATGCTGCTGACGACGGTTTTCGGAATTTGGATTGGAATCAAGATTTACCAGCAGTGGCTCCTCCCCGTTGTGAACAACCCTGCTTCGCATCCGGTCGCCCTGATATCCGCTACGATTCTCTTCGTCGCGGAATTGCTCCTCCTCAGACAATTCGTGCAGGGCTTTCTCATCGAATTCGCGGGCGATGTGGCTGCCTACGTTTCGCCGTACAAGGTTAGCAAGTTCGAGGAAATCCGGCATGAAATTCAGGAACGTGGCCGCCGCATCGCGCGATTCATTTATTCTGCGCGCGGCACGGATTCGATCGATCCGTTGTATGATGCCGTCTTCGTAGTGGGTCACTCGCTCGGATCCGTGATCGCCTACGACACCCTCAACGATGCGATCAACCGTGACACGCTCGGGAACGGGTGGGGATCGGCCGTCACGTACGGCGTAGTCGACCGAACGAAGCTTTTGCTCACCTTCGGCTCACCCCTCGACAAGACGGCGTTCGTTTTCCGCACCCAAAAACCCAATCGCGAGTTCGACGTAAGGGAAGCGTTGGCGGCATCGGTGCAGCCGCTCATTCTGACCTATGCCAATCGAGGCGGCCATTGGCTGAACCTTTGGTCGCGTTCAGACTGGATCAGCGGTCCCCTTGGGTATTACGACGCGCCTCAGCCCCCTCCGGGCAAAGGTGTCTGCAACATTGAAAACCCAGGCAGCCGTTTTCCGGGGACGGCCCATACTGACTATTGGACAGGCCAGCTCTTCCGGGGAGTGCTTCATACCGCCTTGACGGGTGTATGTCCTGACGACGTACCCGAGCCCCAGCGAAGTCAGGTTCTGACAGCGCTCGCCTGAGCGCTGAGAACCAGCCGTCCACCGCGTCAGAACATCGGTGCCTTCGTGTCCGGCACTTGCTTCAACAACTATGGAGTGCGCCGCCGGCAAGGGTAAGGCGTCAGTTGGCGAAAGCAGGCGGCCCGCTCCTGATGGCTGACCTTTTTATATATTGAACGCGTGAAACCACGAACCAAATTCCTCATCGGCGGCGCCTTGGTCATCGGCACCGCCGGCTACCTCGCGGCGAGCGCGATCAAGGACACCGGCGTCTACTACCTGACACCCGGCGAACTGTCGGCCAAAACGAAGGTTGACCCCACCTTCTATGAGACCGGAGTGAAGGTCGGCGCGCGCGTCGTCAACGGCTCCATTGTTCGCGATCCCGGCGGCAGACAGGTCGCGTTCAAGATGACAGACGGCGCTCAGACCTATGACGTCCTCTACCGCGGCATCACACCCGACACGTTCACCGACGGCGTCGATGTAGTTGTCGAGGGACGACTTGGCCGCGACAACACCTTCCGCGCGACCACTCTCCTCGCCAAGTGCGCGTCGCGCTACGAGAACGCGCCCGAGAAATACAAGGACACCCCGGGATACAAGAAGGCGGAAAATAAATCCGTCATCACTTAGCGTGACGGAGCGGAACGTGGTCACGCGACCGACCTCACTAACGGGAGAGCCTATGCCGAATCGTCTGCGCACACATCGCGTCACAGCTGTTGGACTTGGTTTTGTTTTTCTCGGCATTGTAGGCTGCAGTAAGAAGGACAAGCAGGCGGGAGTTGACACGACCGCGAGCAGCACGGCCGCGGTTGCGAGTGCCGACACCGCTGCGAAACGATCACTCTACGACAGGCTGGGCGGCAAGGCAGCGATCACGGCGGTGGTCGACACCTTCGTCGCCCGCGTCGCTGGCGACACGCGCATCAACAAGAAGTTTGCGCGCAGCAACATCCCGCGCGTGAAGGCTGAGCTCGTCGATCAGGTATGTGCGGAGACCGGCGGCCCGTGCGCTTACACCGGGCGCTCGATGAAGTAAACGCACCGCCACATGGGAGTCACCGAAGGTGAGTTCAATGCACTCGTCGAGGATCTGACCGCGGCGCTGAACGTGTTCAAAGTACCAGCGCGCGAACAGAATGAGCTATTGACCGCTCTCGGCGCCATGAAGAGCGACATAGTCGAAGTGCACAGCGCGGCGACGGGAACCAAACTCCCGGCGAGCTTCAAGCCGGCACCTCCGCTTAAGTGATCCTCGTTGGTGAGCTGTCACTCTGGGTCGCTCTCCTCATGGCGGCCTGGGCAGCAACGGTGTCGTTCGCGGGCGGACAAATGCGCCGAGCGGACCTGATCGAGAGTGGAGAGCGCGCGATCTACGCGACGCTGGCGATGGTCGTTCTCGCATCGCTCGGACTCTGGACCGCGCTCCTCACCCACGACTTCTCGATCAGGTACGTGGCGTCTTACACGAGCGCGAATCTCCCCAAGGTCTACACGATCACCGCGTTCTGGGGCGGGCAATCGGGATCACTGCTCTTCTGGGCGCTAATTCTCTCGATTTATTCCGCGATCGCCCTCTGGACAAATCGCACACGTAACCGCGAGCTGATGCCGTACGTCACCGGCACTCTGGCCCTCATTCTCGTTTTCTTCCTCGCCACGATTTGCCTCGGCTCCAATCCCTTTGAGCGCCTCGACTTCATTCCCGCCGACGGTCGGGGGCTGAATCCACAGCTCCAGAATCCTGGGATGGCGATCCATCCGCCCAATCTCTATCTGGGCTACGTCGGCACGTCGATTCCATTCGCGTTCGCGATCGCGGCGCTGCTCACACGACGGCTGGACGCCGAGTGGCTCGCGGCGGTGAGGCGATGGGCGTTGCTAGCGTGGTTCTTCAACACAGTCGGAATCGTGCTCGGCATGTGGTGGGCGTACGTCGAGCTCGGCTGGGGCGGATACTGGGCGTGGGATCCCGTCGAGAATGCGTCACTGCTGCCGTGGCTCGTGAATACAGCGTTCCTGCATTCGATCATGGTACAGGAGAAGCGCGGCATGCTTCGCAAATGGAACGTCACGCTGGTGGTGTCCGCGTTCCTGCTCTCGATATTCGGCACGTTCATCACGCGCAGCGGCGTGATCTCGAGTGTTCACTCATTCGCTCAATCGCCGGTCGGCAAGTGGTTCGCCGCGTTTCTCGTCCTGGCGATCGTAGTCACAGCGTATCTGGTCTCGACGCGCCTTCAGGATCTCAGGTCAACCGCCGAGCTCGAGAGCATGGTCAGTCGGGAGGCCGCGTTCCTCTACAACAATCTGGTGCTGGTGGGAATCGCGTTCTCGGTGCTGTGGGGAACGCTTTTCCCGATCATCAGTGAAGCGGTGCGCGGCAACAAGATCACTGTCGGTCCGCCCTTCTTCAACACCGTCAACATTCCGCTCGGACTTCTATTGTTGCTGCTGACAGGGATCGGACCGCTGATCGCGTGGCGGCGCGCGTCAGTGGCCAACCTCAAGCGGCAATTCCTCATTCCCGTGACGAGCGCGGCGACGATCGGAATTCTGTTTTTTGCGCTCGGGGTGCATAACCTGGCGGCACTACTGTCGTACACATTCGGCGCACTCGTGCTGGCGACGATTGTCCAGGAGTTCTACAAGGGTGTGAACGCCAGGCATCATATGTACGGCGAATCGCGCGTGATCGCACTGCCGCGACTGATCGCGCGAAATCGCCGGAGATATGGCGGATACATCGTCCACCTCGGCGTGGTCGTTGCGTTCGCGGCATTTGCCGGCCTCGCGTTCAAGCGCGAGTTCGATCTGACGTTGAACGCCGGCGACACGAAAGCCGTGACTGACGCGTGGGGACATCGCTGGACCTTTCTGAGTCAGGGGATCTCGCGCTACAACGTCCTCAATCGTGAAGTTACGGCGATCGCGCTCGATGTTACACGCGATGGAAAGCCCGCTGGCGTCATCACCAGCGAGAAGCGGCAGCACGTGGATTCGCGTGGGGTCCCGACGTTCGAGCCGTCGACAGAAGTCGGAATCATGGGATCATTCAAGCAGGACGTATACGTTGTCCTCGCCGGCGTTCGCGGAGCTGATGGCGCCGAAATCCGAGTGACGTTCAATCCGCTCGTCCGCTGGGTCTGGTTGGGTGGTGCGCTAATGGCCTTGGGCGGACTCGTTGTGATGTGGCCCGCCGCGGACAGACAGCGCGCGCAGAGTGGTTACGCCGCGGTGCTCAAGCCGCGGCCGATTGGCGAACGAGTCCCGGACCTTGTTGGAGCGTGATTTATGGCGACCGCAATCAACATGCGCCTGATGATTAAGAGTCATTTGCTCTGGAGAGACGGACGGAGGTTGGAGGCGTGAACATTTCTCGGCGCCGGTTCGTTCTGGCGATTCCCGCCCTCGGTCTTGCGGCTGCGGCATTTCCGCGCAGAATCCGCGCGGCGCAGGTGGCCGTGCAGACGTTCAACGGTCCAATGGCGGACGCGAACGATGTGTACCGTTCCGTGACGCTTCCCTCGAAGCCAGGCGCCCAGCCGTCGATGACCGATGCTCAGCGTGACGAGCTCGAGCATCAGATCCATTGCCAGTGCGGATGCAACCTCGACGTCTATACGTGCCGCACGACCGATTTCGCGTGCAGCGTCTCGCCCGCGATGCACGCCGACGTGATGGGTCTGGTCGCAGGCGGACACACCGGGCCTGAAATCCTCGCTGCGTTCAGGGCGGTGTACGGCGAGAAAGTTCTGATGGCGCCGCTCAGAAGCGGATTCAATCTTGTAGGCTACACGATGCCGTTCGTCGCGCTCGGTACGGGAGCCGTGGTCGTGGCCGCGCTGATCAAGCGGTGGAAATCGCGCGCGCTGGCCGTCGCCACAGTTAGTCCCGACCACATCGACGCTACCGAGGGAGAGCTTGCCGCACTCGACGAAGCCGTGAGGCGGGATACGTGACGGCGCTCCTCATCGGCACCACGCTCGCAGTCGCGTCGTTGTGCTACGTGCTATGGCCTCTGTATCGCGCCAACGTCTCCACGGTACCGCACGCATCGGCGATAAAGGGAAGACGCCAGAGTTCCGCGGTCGAAGCGCTTCGCGAATTGGAATTCGACCGTCAGACCGGCAAAATCTCCGACTCCGACTACGAACCGCTCAAGGCGCGGTACACATTTCAGGCGCTCGCTTCCATGCGCGCTGGGGATGCGGCCGTGTGCGAGGTTCACGGGCCGCGTCCGGAGCCTGACGCTCAGTATTGCTCGAAGTGCGGCGCTGCGCTCGTCGGATAACGGCTGAACTGCGAGAAGAATAAGGTAGTAGGTGCGAGGTACTGGGTGCGAGGCAGCAGGTAACGCGCACCACATAGCGCCTCTACCTCCAACCTCGGACCTAGCACCTCGCACCCACCACCCAGCTCTTCTCGCTGTTGGTTTGCCGTAAGTCACCCACCTAGCTCTTCTCGCCGTTTGTTTGCCGTGTGTCACCTACCAAGCTCTTCTCGCATTGGGTGTTTCCCAAACTGCCTATTTCATATCACGGTAGTGTCGATTTCCTATCACCCCTGGCCCCTATTCACGAGTAAAAGGGCCCATTTGCCAATAAATCTCTTGACGCTCCGGGGCATTCGCTGACAGTATGCGATTACCGTCCGCCGTCAGATTCAACTTCCACCCGCGAGTAGATGTCCCAGCCGCAGCGCATCGAGCCAGTCGAAGCTGCTCCACCACCGCGGCGGGACCCCGCGATCGACGCTACCATCGTGGTGCTCGATCTCGTTTTCGGTGCGCCGTTCGAGCGCGCCTACGACATCCGGCTTTGGGATGAGACAGCCCATCACGGCGGCGCCACTCCGCGTGCGGATTTCTCGCTCCACATCAGACGCCGCGGCGCGCTGCGCCGGATGCTGCTCCCGCCGTCGGAGCTCTCGATCGTCGAGGCATTCATTTCGAACGACGTCGATATCGAAGGTAACGTCGAATCCGCGATGGGGCTGGGGGACGCGATCGGCAAGCGCATTCAATCGTTCGGCGGAATCGCGAGACTGATCCCAAAGGTTCTCGCGCTCCCACGCGATGACGATTCACCGCCGCTCGATGAGACTCGCTACGCGCGCTCGCTCCGCCTGTTAACGCCTGGAGCACGGAAGAGCAGGGAACCGGAGATCCAGTTCCACTACGACGTCGGCAACGACTTCTACGCGCTCTGGCTCGATCCGAGCATGATCTACACCTGCGCATACTATAGAAAGGAGTCCGACGACCTCGCGACGGCCCAGATCAACAAGCTCGATCACATCTGCCGCAAGCTTCGGCTCCAGCCTGGCGAGCGGCTGCTCGATATCGGTTGCGGCTGGGGCGGTCTGGTGATGCACGCCGCGGAGAACTATGGAGTTCAGGCTACCGGTATCACTTTGAGTGCCGCGCAAGCGAAATTCGCCCAGGAGCGGATCGCGGAGAGAGGATTGAGCGACAGGTGCACAATCCAGATGATGGACTTTCGCGATCTTCCGATTAATGGGCGCTTCGACAAGATCAGCTCCGTCGGAGTCACGGAGCACGTACCCGACAATAAGCAGCCCGCGTACTTTGCGCGCGCGTTCAACGCTCTTGAGCCCGCGGGGCTGTTTCTCAATCACTGCGAGGTCAGTACGCGCTCGGCCCGCCGCACCAGGCGCATCGGCGAACGTATCGGGCGCTGGCTTTGGAAGCGCGACCAGTTCATCGACAAGTACGTGTTCCCCGACGCGAGGCTGGTCCCGCTCGCAAGCGTAATCGGTAGCGCGGAGAGCGTCGGCTTCGAGGTACGCGATGTCGAGAGCCTCCGGGAGCACTACCTGATGACCCTCAGGGCTTGGTTGCGGGGTCTGGAACGGAGAAAATCAGACGCGATAAAGCTCGTTGGGGAAAGAACTTACCGCGTCTGGAGGCTCTACATGTCGGCGGGCGCGTACGGTTTTCGCACTGCTGAGATAAACATCGTGCAAACACTCTTGTCGAAGCCGGCGCCGGGAGGCCGCGCCGGCGTCCCGCTCACGCGGGAAGACCTGTACGATTCGGATCACCGTGGAAGG
>WNEZ01009261.1_pt1 | contig 10100 bp, 8 predicted proteins | sample 5400521 | NCBI WGS metagenome assembly WNEZ01 (sample SAMN13153339, study PRJNA577476) | soil metagenome | isolation source: 120 cm saprolite under Douglas fir tree site 2 hole 1 replicate 1 | place: USA:California | collected 2015-04-18 | reverse complement strand
GCTGGCGATCATTGGATTCGCGACTGAAGGCAGTCCAATGAATTTTCACTGGACCGACCTCGCAATCGTTTCGTTGTTCTATCTGGCAATCGTCGGTTCCGTGATCGCGTTCATTTTATATTACTGGCTGGTGCGCAGGATCGATGTAACCAAGTCGATGCTCATCGCGCTGGTGACACCGGTGACGGCAGTGCTCCTGGGAATGTTAGTGCTTCATGAAGAGATGAATTGGCGGACTGTGGTTGGCGGCGCGCTAATTATGAGCGGCATCACTTTGCTTGTGATTCATCGCAAGCAGAGGGAAGCGGAGTTGCTTCTTGAAAGTTAAAGCCTCAATACGATTTCTGCGGGAGCGCTGGAAGCGGAAAGTTCAAGAAGTTCAGAGTCCAACCTTTAGGTTGCCCTCCTTGGGAAGAATCAAACTAAAGTTTGTACTCTGAACTGCTTGAGAGAGTTGCGCAGCCAGATAGGCTTCGATGGCGCGCTCGACTAGAGGCGCTTCCAGTTGTGAATAGCAGTCAGGCAACTTTCTCAGTTGCGCGAGCTGTTCAGGCATCAGCCAAAAGCCACCCACCTCGATTCCGAAACGATTGGGAATTGCCAACTCCAGGGCAGTGCGATGAACCGCGCGTAGATACCTCGCCGCTTGTCTATCAATCTCAACCACGCAGTCGCTAAGTGCAAAGCCGAGAAAAATCACATCCGATTCGGATGAAGAAATGTCGAGTGCGCGTGCGGCTTTCATTTTCTATGGCCGGCGTTAGACAGCGCGAGAGGAATTGTTGTAGCTGCGAATCAATCCACATACTACGCCTTGAATCTGAATGCGCTCCGGAGTCTTGATGAATATTGGTTTGAACTGCGGGTTCGCAGGTTCTAATCGAATAAAGTCAGGCTCGCGATAAAACTTTTTCACGGTGGCGTAGTTGCCGTCAATCAGCGCTACAACCAGCTGGCCATTCTCGGCGGTTTGCTGTGACGACACGATGATGATGTCGTTATCCTGAATGTTTTCGTCAATCATCGAATCGCCGCGCACGCGCAACGCGAACATGCGGTCACGACCCAACATGTTCTTCGGCGCCTGGACGGTTTCGTGAGCAAGGATTGCCTCGATGGGCTGGCCCGCCGCGACTGTTCCCAACAACGGGATCTCGTAATCGTTGTTCTGCTCCTCCTGCTTGATGATCTCGATACCGCGGCTGACGTTGGGAATGCGCTTGATGAGTCCCTCGCGCTCGAGTGCCGACAGAATGCTGTGCACACTTGCCGATGAGGTCATGTGAAACTGCTTCCCAATTTCAGCGATGGTCGGTGGCAGTTTGTTGGCCTCCGCGTAGCGGCAGATGAAGTCGTAGATCTGCTTTTGCCTCGCCGTTACAGGCATTTCTTAACTCCTTTTCGAAAAAAACCCTTGCCTTAGAAGCAACCGGATGATATTTTCGGTGATAAGCGAAAATCATGCGAATATTAGCGAATGAGAAGTATGGCGTCAAGCAAAAAGTGGCACAGACTTTCAGTCTGTGTTTCGTGGGCAGGACTAATTGTGTGGGAGTTAACGAACACAGACTAAAGTCTGTGCTACTACTTCAACACCCGGGCGAGTTTTTTGAGATCGTCGACAAAGCGACGATGTTCCAGGCGGCGGGTTTCATCATCCGGCGCGCGCAGAATTGAAGAGGGATGCACAGTGGCCATTACGTAGGGAGCGAGGGTGGATTCGATAAATTCACCGCGCTGTTTGGTGACGCGAAATTTGGGACCGAGCAACGCCTGCGCCGCCGTGGCGCCAAGGGCGACAATCACTTTTGGTTTGACTACAGCGACTTCAGCCTCGAGCCAGGGACGACAAGCAGAAATTTCTGTCGCGTTTGGTTTTTTGTGAATGCGGCGCTTGCCCCGTGGTTCCCATTTGAAATGTTTGACAACATTGGTGACGTAAGTTTGCGAACGATCAATACCCGCCTCGAGGAGGGCATTATCAAAAAGCCGGCCGGCGGGGCCGACGAAAGGCTTGCCAGCTAGATCTTCTTCATTGCCTGGTTGTTCGCCGACGAACACTACTGTCGAACGCTTGCGTCCTTCGCCGAAGACGGTTTGCGTGCCTCGTTTCCAAAGGTCGCAGGCTTTGCAATCGGCGGCAGCTTCTTTGAGGGAAGGCAAAGTTATTTTGTCGGGAAAGAATTCTTCAGCCGAGCCATTTGAAGTTTTGCGGGGCATTAGTTTTTGTAAAGCAAACTGTTAGTTTGCGGTGTCACCATGACATTCAAGTTGAGCGGCAACGAGCCACCGCAAACTAACAGTTTGCTTTACATTCACGGTTATAAATCATGAGAACGGCAATTTCAAAAGCGGAAATTGAATCCACCATAGCAGCTCGCTTTGGCGATGCGTTTAAGCATCACGAAGTAAAGAGTCCGGAAGTTATTGCTACCGGCATTGTTCAAATCGATTTGCTTGCCGCGGGCGGATTGCCACGCGGCGCCATCACAGAGATTTTTGGACCGGCATCTTCAGGCCGCACGAGTTTCATGCTGGCAACGCTCGCGGCAGCGACCAACCATGAAGAAGTGTGCGCGCTGGTGGATACGAATAATACGCTCGATCCGGAAGCGGCCATGCGTGCAAGCGTAAATTTTGAGCGGCTGCTTTGGATACGCTGTGACAATAATCTAGAGCACGCCTTCAAGGCCGCTGATCTCCTGTTGCAGGGCGGTGGCTTTGGTATCGTAATGCTCGATCTGGGCGATCTTTCCGCGAAAGCAGCACGCCGGATCATCTCGTCCTGGTGGTTTCGCTTCCGTCGCGTCGTGGAAAACAGTCCGACCGCTTTATTGGTCATTACTCAGGATTGCAGTGTGCGATCCTGTGCGGCTTTGTCGCTGGAGATGAAAAATGAGGCGGTAGTTTGGTCGCAAATGAATCAAGACTTAACTAAGAAGCAACCCTTTTCCTTAATCGATTTTTCAACCCGAACAAAAACGACTGCCTCGTTTTTAATTAACCAGGGAAGACTGCTGCGCTCCCTGACAATGCTGGTTGAACGTCACCGGCCCCTAAGCCCGACTGTAAGAGAAACTACGTTGCAGATCAGAGTCTAGTTATAAGTGGCACAGACTTCAGTCTGTGGCGTGCTCACTAAACACGGACTGAAGTCTGTGCTACCACGTCCATTGTTTAAAGTAACTTCCTCCTCCTCTTTGTCCGCTAAAGCTATTGACGTATTCGTTAATTTTCGCTAATCTTCGTCTTACTTCAAAACTCGAAAGGCTAGGCCATGTTTGCGGGTATTCATGGGCAAAATCTCTCGGACGAACTGTCTTTGGCGGAGTTTGCTTACTCCTTTTCACCTTTTGTCGAAGAGGTGTGGCCGGACACGGTCGTGATCGATGTCGAAGGTTGTGCGCTGCAATTTGGCTCCGCGTATGAGCTGGCAACGGTAATCGCGAAACAGGCCGGCGCGCCGAAGCAAACAGGTGGACTAGAGGCCCGGGTAAATGTGGCTCTAGCGGCGAATCCGGATACGGCCATACATGCTGCGCGTCGCTGTCATGGAATAACTTTTACTGCCCCGGGAGAAGAGCTGACATGCCTTGGGAGCTTACCGATAAGCGCGTTGGAATATTCGTTGGTCAATATTGAAAGTAAGCAAGCCAATGAAATTTTTGCGACGCTGAAGCTGTGGGGCGTGCGCACTTTCAAAGAATTTGCAGAACTACCGGTTGCCGGTGTTTCTGAACGGCTCGGTCAGGACGGTGTTCACCTGCAACAACTCGCCGGCGGAAAAACTGAGCGCCACTTAAAACTAAAACAAGCTGCCCCCGTTTTCGAAAACTCGATCGAGCTCGAGTATCCCATCGCGCAACTTGAACCGCTCTCTTTCATCTTTGCCAGACTGCTCAATCAACTTTGCGCGAGTTTGCAAGCGTATGCGCTGGCCACCAATGAGCTGCACGTGCAGATGAAACTTGAAAACAAAAGCGCGCACGAGCTGAAACTCAATCTGCCTTACCCCATGCGCGATCACAAAGTGTTTTTGAAACTTTTATTGCTCGATGCCGAAGCGCACCCGCCTTCTGCGGCAGTGATCGCAATCTCGATAAATTGTGAACCGGTCAAGCCTCGCGTCTTGCAGACTGGATTGTTTATTCCGCTTGCGCCGGAACCGGCAAAGCTGGAGTTGACCCTCGCGCGCCTGGCAAAACTTGTTGGCCTCGACAATGTCGGCTCACCCGAATTGTTGGACACGCATCGGCCGGATGCTTTTCGCGTTAAGAGGTTTGTGGTTAGAGAAGAAAGGTCGAAAGTTGCTAAGAGGAAAAAGGATGCGGGCGGGACGCCTTCGCTTCTATATAGCAAACAGCAATTAGCAAGCGAGAATTCAAAATTCCAAATTCAAGATTCAAGATTCCAAATTTCAAATTCCCAATTCGAAATTCAAAATTCCCAATTCGAAATTCCACATCCGAAATTCGCCCTGGGCTTTCGCAGGTTTCGGCCGCCGCTGCGGGCAGTGGTTGAGTCCGCGCGTGGATATCCGACAGAGATCAACGCCTGGGGAAAGGACCGCAGTGTTTATGGAAAGGTAATAGGACTTGCTGGTCCATGGCGCACTTCCGGTGAGTGGTGGCGATCAGATCTTTGGGCGAGAGATGAATGGGACGTGGCGGTTGAGTCCAGAGGGCAGAGAGCAGAGATCGGAGGTCAGAGGTCGGAGGTCAGAAGTCAGAGATCAGAGGTCAGAGGTCAGAGATCAGAAGGTTCGAAAATTAAAGAGGTAGTCAGCCAGGCTGGTCCAAGCCAAATTCTTTATCGCATTTATCGCGAGCTGCAAAGTGGCACCTGGTTTGTCGAAGGAGTTTATGACTGAACGGAAAGTGAGCAGTGAGCTGTGAGCGGTGAGCAGAAACAAAAGACGTTGCCTAAGAAAACAAGTTCAGTGACCCCGGGTCGACTGCCCACTGCTCACTGCTCACCGCTCACTGATTACATCGAACTACATGCGCGCTCGGCGTTCAGTTTTCTCGAAGGCGCTTCGGTGCCTGAAGAGCTGGTTGCCGCGGCGCTTGCCCTGGAAATGCCGGCCATGGCGCTACTGGATCGAGACGGCTTTTATGGCAGTCCGCGTTTTCATCTAGCCGCGAAAAAGAATGGCATCAAGGCGCATATCGGCGCGGAGATAACTGTAGTCCAAAGTCCAATGTCCAAAGTCCAAAGTCAACAACAAGATAAAGCAGCAGACTTTGGACTTTGGACTTTGGACTTTGGACAAAAACACTCAGGTCACCAAAGAGAAACGTTCTCATTACCTCTCCTCGTGCGTAACCGCAGCGGTTATCAAAATCTCTGTCGCTTGATCACGTTGATGAAGTTGCGTGTGCCCAAGCATGCAAAGCCGGGGGAGTGCGCGGTTACACCTGAAGAACTCGCCGCGCATGCGGAAGGATTGATTTGTTTGACAGGCAGTGGCGATGGGCCATTAGCAAAAGCATTTCACGCGGGGTCCCCATCGGGGCAGCCCCGATGGGGTGCTCATCACAGAGACACAGAGGGCACAGAGGGTGCACAGAGAAAAGCGGAGTGGTTAATCGATGTATTTGGCAAAGGAAATGTCTACGCTGAACTGCAACGTCATTTCAATCGAGAAGAGGAAGCGCGCAACCAGGCAATAGTTGAGATTGCCGGACGTTTGCATCTGCCACTGCTGGCGACCAACGGCGTCAGCCACGCGACGGCAGCGCAACGCGAAGTCGCCGACGTCTTCACCTGCATTCGCAATCACGTGCGACTCGAAACCGCTGGTCGTTTACTCGCCAGGAATTCCGAACGGTATCTGAAATCAGCAAAGACAATGCGACAGCTCTTTGCCGATTTGCCGGAAGCCATTCACAACACCGCCGAGCTGTCATCGCGACTTGAATTCACGCTGGAAGATCTTGGTTACGAGTTTCCCAAATATCCCGTGCCGGCCGGCGAGACAATGGCGTCGTTTCTACGTAAGCGTACCGAAGAAGGCGCGCGGCGACGTTACACCGCTCAGCACGGCCGGCCCGCCTATGAAGCTGCCCGGCCACAACTCGAACGCGAACTGGCGTTGATCGAAAAACTGAAACTCGAAGGCTATTTTCTGATCGTCTGGGACATCGTTGAGTTTTGTAAGCAGCAGGGAATTCTAATTCAGGGACGAGGCTCGGCGGCAAACAGCGCCGTCTGCTATTCGCTTGGCATCACTGCGGTGGATCCCATCGGTATGGAACTTCTCTTCGAACGTTTTCTTTCCGAAGAACGCGGTGAATGGCCGGACATCGATCTTGATCTACCGAGCGGCGAGCAGCGGGAACGCGCGATTCAGTATGTTTATCAGCGTTACGGCAAACTGGGCGCAGCCATGACTGCCAACGTGATCACGTATCGCGGTCGCTCAGCCGCGCGCGAAGTTGGCAAGGCGCTCGGTTTTGATGACGAAACACTTGGGCGACTTTCCGGACTGGTTCACACCTGGGAATGGAAGGATCCAAAAGACTCAACTGCACGACAGTTTCGCGACGCGGGACTCGACATCAGAAACGCGCGCATTAAAAAATTTTTCGAGCTTTACGGCATGGTCCAGGACTTGCCGCGACACCTGGGCCAGCATTCGGGCGGCATGGTTATTTGTCAGGGCCAACTCGATTCGGTGGTGCCGCTGGAACCGGCGGCGATGCCCGGGCGCGTGGTGGTGCAATGGGACAAGGAAGACTGCGCCGACCTGGGACTGATCAAAGTTGATCTGCTGGGCCTGGGAATGATGGCGGCTTTGGAAGAATCGATTGCCTTGATTCGCGAGTCTTATAAAGAGGAAGTCGATCTGGCCCACCTGCCGCAGGACGACCCTCAAGTTTATGCGTCGCTACAAAAAGCCGACACGATTGGCTTGTTTCAGGTTGAAAGCCGCGCGCAGATGTCATGTCTGCCGCGACTGTGCCCGCAAAAGTTTTACGACATCGTGGTGCAAGTGGCCATCATCCGGCCCGGCCCAATCGTCGGCAACATGGTCCATCCTTATCTGAAACGGCGGCAGGGCCGCGAGCCGGTAGTTTATGCGCATCCCTCGCTGGAGCCAGTATTAAAAAGGACGCTCGGCGTGCCGTTGTTTCAGGAACAACTATTGAAGATGGCGATGATTTGCGCAGACTTTTCCGGCGGCGAGGCGGAAGAGTTGCGGCGCGCGTTTGGGTTCAAACGATCCGAAGCGCGTATGAAGGAAATAGAAATAAAACTGCGGCGCGGCATGGCACGTAAAGGAATCACACCAAAGTCGCAGGAAGAGATCGTGCAGGCGATCACTTCGTTTGCGCTTTATGGTTTCCCCGAATCGCACGCGGCCAGCTTTGCTCTGATTGCTTACGCCAGCGCCTATTTGAAATGTCATTATCTGGCGGCATTTACGGCGGCGCTGCTGAACAATCAACCGATGGGTTTCTATCAACCCTTTACCATCGTCAAGGATGCGCAGCGACATGGTTTGCAGGTCAAGCCGGTGGATGTGATGCAGTCGGATTGGTTGTGCACGTTGGAAGAAGAAAGTCCAAAGTCCAAAGTCCAAAGTCCAAAGTCAAAAACAGAAGAAAATCCAACGTCCAATGTCCAACGTCCAATGTCGGAAGTTATTTTCGATGGACAGACTTTGGACTCTGGACTTTGGACTTTGGACAAACACGCACTTCGTCTCGGGCTGCGTTACGTAAAAGGTCTACACGAAGAAGCGGGCCAGGCAATTGTACGCGCGCGCAATGAAGCGCCGTTCATCAGTATTGACGACTTGCAACATCGCGTGCCCGAGCTGCGCAAGGATGAACTAAGAAAACTGGCGGCGGTGGGAGCGTTGAATTTCATTCAAACCAGTCCAAAGTCAGTTAAAAGTCCAAAGTCCAAAGTCCAAAGTCCAGAGTCACAAACGGAAGAAAGTTCAAAGGCCAACATCCAACATCCAAAGTCGGAAGACATTATCGATGGACAGACTTTGGACATTGGACTTTGGACATTGGACAAAGAGGACCTTGGACATTGGACATTGGACAAAGCAGTTACTCGTCGCGACGCGCTGTGGCAGGTTGAGCGCGTGGCGCGCCCGGCGGGCGAACTGTACGAAGAACTTCACGAGCAGGATGGTAATTCGCCGCTGGCGCCAATGACGCGTCCCGAAAGAATGGATGCCGACTTTCGCGGCACCGGCTTAACCATTGGACGCCATCCGGTGGCTTATCGCCGCGCGGAGTTAAGTGAGCTGGGAGCTTCGCGCGCGATTGATCTGCAGCAACTGCGTGATGGCAGTGCGGTAAAAGTTGGCGGTTGGGTAATTGTGCGGCAGCGGCCGGGCACCGCCAAAGGTTTTGTGTTTCTGACAATGGAAGACGAAACGGGAGTGGCAAACATCATCATCACTCCACAGCTGTTCGATAAATATCGTTTGATAATTATTGATGAGCCATTTGCCGCAGTGGCTTCGCATGATTTTCATTGAATTTGGACTGCGGTGGCTTGACACCGCTTTTTGGTTACCCTGCGATCTCGTGCAAGAAAACACTCAACGCCTTTGCATGTTAAAGCGACGTCAAGCCGCCGTGCTGCAAAGCGGCGTCGAGCCGCCGCAGTCCAAATCATCGCGACCTATTCAGTCAAGGCAAAATCGTAATAGAATCCGAGCAACTTAAACCCATCGAACCCGGGAAGTCTCAAGGTGTAACACGTGATCGAGTTACGTTTCTAACTTCATCAACCCCTGGAAGGAGACACTATGAAGATAAACTACCCGGCGGTGTTTGTGGCGGCCGTTGTCTACTTCATAATCGGCGGCCTTTGGTACGGGCTGATCTTCGGTAACAAGTTCATCGAGATAATTGGCTGGACGCCCGCACAGTTGAACCAGGTTGCAGCGCAGAGTCACTGGAGCCAATACGCCGTTGCATTCGCGACCTCGCTGGTGCTGGTTTACATACTCGCTCACTTCGTCCAATACACCGGGGCGAAAAACGCCGGCGGCGGCATGCAAACAGCCTTCTGGCTGTGGCTTGGTTTCGTGGCCACCACCCAACTCGCAACTGTTGTCTTCGAACAACGCAAGCTGGGTCTGTATCTGCTCAATGTGGGCTACAACCTGGTGGCCGGCCTTGTTTGTGGAGCCATCCTGGCAGCGTGGAAAGCTCGCGGCGCAACCGAACCCGCGGTGGAGACGGCCTAAACGAGAACTGATTTGGATCGAGTGGCATAGACTTTAGTCTGTGTCGCCCTCCGCAATCACAGACTAAAGTCTGTGCTACTCAAGTCAGGAACTGCTTGAGTGACGCCGCCACGATGCAGTTTAGAGTCCAAGCTTTAGCTTGCCGTTCCAAAAACGCAACCTGAAGGTTGTACTCTGAACTGCTTGAATCTCCTCATTCGGCGTCAACTGATTGGTCGCGCTGCCAGGGGCGCGCTCATTAATACCGCTCTCCTCACGAAAACTTTCTTGCAAGCTTCAGAGAATTAAGTAAACTTCGCTTGCAATGTCGGAACAGATTATCGGCGATTATTTGTGGGCCGAGATGACTGACGGCCAAAAGCTTGACGCCGTGCTAAATGGCCGCGCGACATTGAAACAAATCAGCGAAGGATTGTTAGACGGTTCCGCAGAGTTGCGCAGCGCCTGTCAACATTTTTTGGCGCACAGCGGCTCTGCTTTTGAAAACTTGCCCGCGGCGACTGAAGCGGAAGGGCTAAACGAGCTTGCAGAAGAATTGACAGAGGCTGCGCGTAAACAAAAGGCGCACGCACACGTTGACATCAGCACTACGAAGCGCGCCCAATCGCATGCGCCCAAGCAGCGCTTCGGATTACCGGAAGGCTTTGTGCCGCGCTTGCAGCGTTATGGTCGCGCCGTTTTGCTGGAGTTGAATATCTATCGTCTACCGGATGGACAGGAATTCATCCCCTGCCGGCCCAGCGGCACGCTGGGTGGAAGACAGCACCTGTACGCGCTTGCCACCAGTGAGCAGTATTTGAAAGGGCAGCGCGGCTCGGTTTACGTGAGAGTCGACGGCAGAGTTTTTGACTACGGCATTGACCGTCATGATCCCGGCGGC
>WNEZ01006747.1_pt1 | contig 10100 bp, 9 predicted proteins | sample 5400521 | NCBI WGS metagenome assembly WNEZ01 (sample SAMN13153339, study PRJNA577476) | soil metagenome | isolation source: 120 cm saprolite under Douglas fir tree site 2 hole 1 replicate 1 | place: USA:California | collected 2015-04-18 | reverse complement strand
TGGCCGACGGCGTTCCGCAGGCGAATGGCGAGATCAAGCCGGAGCCGCTGATGGACGTGGACCACGTCGGCGCGGCGGTGCTGCACATGGCGAACCTGCCGCTCGATACCAACGTGCAGTTCATGACCATCATGGCGACCAAGATGCCGTTCATAGGGCGGGGCTAAAGCGACGCAGCGTATTTCACAAAGAATTCACCGGATTCATCGCTGCGTGTGAGTTGCAAGCTCGATGAGCACCAAATGGAAATGCTCTGAGGCACGAAGACTGTCCGTGCGTCCGTTGAAGTATCGGTTCAGTTGCTCGTTGGGGCTGAGCGCTTCGACGATGCGGAAGCCGATGACGGCGAGCGCCTCAGGTAGGTGGTCGGGGTCGAAGCCGGTGATCATAGGTTCGCCCAGCTGTTGCACACGTTCCATAATCGCTCGGATCCGCGCCGAGGATTTGAGGGGATCGAAGGCCTCAAGGTCGATGTAGTCGAACACCACGCAGCTCCCCGATGCGGCCACCCGACGGATCGACCGCAGCACTCCAAAGACGGTCTCCGACGAAAGATAGTAGGTGACGCCGGCCCAAGAGAAGAACGCGGCACGATCCCTTCGATACGGCGAACGCAGGAGAACATCGAACACGCTTTCGTGCTCGAAATCGGCAGGCAGGAAATGGAGGTTCGGTGGGCAGGCGAGGCCAGCCGCAGCGAGGCGCGCTCGCTTGAATTCCTGGGTCGCCGGGTGGTCGATCTCGAAGACGGTGAGCCGGTCTTCAAGATCGGCTCGGCGCAGTGCAAAGGTGTCAAGCCCGGCTCCGAGGATGACGTATTGCGAGACGCCGCGCTCGACTCGGCTCAGCAGGTGGTCCTCGGTGAAGCGCGCGCGTGCGATCATCAGCTCCTGTGTAGTCGCCGCGCGCAGACCCTCACGCATGCAAGACGCTGGAGCCAGATTTGAGACGTCTATTTCGGGACGAAATTCGCCCAGAGCGGCGATTACGATTCTTTCAAAATCGGTCCGCTCTTCCAGCGTGATGAGTTTTCCCGCGAGGTAGTCGTTGAAGATTCTGGGCTCGTCATTCTCGGCGTGGAGGGCGCGAAGGAGCGCCACGCGGACGGCGGTTCTTGAGCCTCCCGTGCTCAGCGTCATGATCGCATTTCCGGGCAAGCTGTTCGCTAATCGGGCTTCGCGCCGGAGTCCTTAATCACTTTCGCCCACTTCGGAATCTCCTCCTTGATGACCTGCGCGAATTCCTCGGGCGAGTTGCCGATCGGTTCCAAACCGAGATCGGCGAACCTCGCCCGGACGTCAGACAGGGCGAGAGCTTTTACCACCTCTGCGTCTATCTTGCGAACGATCGGCGCAGGGGTGCCGGCCGGCGCAAGCAGCCCCAACCACGCGGTTACCTCGAAGCCCGGGAAACCCGATTCCGCGATGGTCGGCAGCTCGGGAGCCACCGAGGAACGCTTGGCCGAGGTCACCGCGAGTGCGCGCAGTTTGCCCTCGCGCATGTGTGGCAATATGTCCGGCATGTTGCCGAACATCATAGTTACGTGTCCGCCAACCAGGTTGAGAACGGCGGGAGCGCTCCCTTTGTAGGGCACATGCACGACATCGGTATGCGTCGCGCTCTTGAATAGCTCGCCGGCAAGATGTATCGAACTCCCGCTTCCGTTGGAAGCGAACGTGAGCGTGCCCGGTTGTGCTTTTGCGAGTGCAATAAGCTCCTGCACGCTGCGTGCAGGCACGCCTTTATGGACTGCCAGAATGTTCGTCATCGCGCACACCTGCACAATCGGCGTAAGATCCCGTACCGGATCGTAAGGCAGCTTGCCGTAGAGGCTCTGGTTAACGACGATCGCCGCGGGGCCCGCCATGATCAGCGTGTAGCCGTCCGGCTTCGACTTCGCCGCCCGCTCGGCAGCGATCATGCCGGTTGCTCCCGGGAGATTCTCCACCAGGACCGCTTGGCCCCAAACCGCGGACAGCTTTTGCCCCAGCAGACGCGTAACCATATCGAAGAAATTACCTGGCGGGAAACCAACAAAAATGTGGACAGGTTTCTCGGGATAGCTTGACTGCGCCGCGGGACCGGTCATTGCCACCAGCGTTGCGAACCCAATCACGAGATTCAATGCACGTTTCATTTGTCCCTCCGTTTTGCCCTCGGGGCGCCCTATCGCCTGCGCCTGCGCCGCCGCAAACGCGGCCTTGGCCCAGCTCACGAACCGAGTTTAGGACCCGACTCCCCTGAACGTCGAGACTTGGCCGGACACTTCACTCATGCCGGAATTTCACTAATAATGGCCGTGTTAGAGCGTGGAGACGAGTGAAACATGGACCGGATGCGCCAAATCGAGCTGCTGGTGCGGGCCGCAGAGGCGGGAAGTTTCGCCAAGGCGGCGCGAGCGCTCCAGGTGGATCCCTCCGCAGTGAGCCACGCGATCGCAGAGCTGGAAAAGGAGCTGAGGGTGACGCTCTTCTACCGCACGACTCGCCAACTCCGGCTCACCGAGGACGGGGACGAGATTTACCGGCGCGGATGCAACCTACTGCGCGAGCTGGGCGAACTTGAGAGCACCGCCTCCGAGACGCCCGAGCGCCTTACCGGAACCTTGCGCGTCGGCATGGGCGTGCCAGTCAGCTGCCATATCATTATGCCGCGGTTAGCTGAGTTCCTGCAGCGGCATCCGGGCTTGCAGATCGAGTGCCTCGTCATGACTCGTATCAGGGACATGCACGCGAGCGGCGTCGATTTGTTACTGCAACCTGGCGAGCCTCCCGAATCGGCCGTGATCGCCCGCAAGGTGATGGATTTCAAGTGGAGCGTCTACGCTGCACCGAAGTACCTGGAGACCTTCGGCGAGCCGGCGAGCCCGGAGGACCTGCTGCGGCACCGCTGCCTCGTCAACAAACCGCCGTACGTGAACCTGCCGATGGATGAATGGGAATTCGAGCGCAACGGCGAGCATAAGGTTGTAAAGGTGCCGCGCACGCTCATGACAGACGACCACGAAGGATTGATCGCCGCAGCGCTGGCAGGCAGCGGCCTGGTGCGGGTCGCGATGTTCGATCCGGCGCTCATTACCTCCGGTCGGCTGCGGAAAGTGCTCAACGATTGGACTTGCCAGAACGCTCCCAGCCTTTATGCGATCTATCGCAAGACGGCACGCATGCCGCCCAAGATCGCCGCGTTTCTCGAATTTACGGCGGAGGCGTTCGCTGCGTTCGATCCAGATGAGCTTACATTGAGCCACAGCGCGAGCTTCGGCGACTTTTTGTTCCGGGCAAAGGCAAAATCGAGCGTGCCGTGACCCAGATGAAGGCGTGGATGGGGACGGGGCACGACGCGAATCGCACCAATGGACGGAAAATGAAAACCGAGAAAACGACTACTCGACGTGAGTTCCTAGGCGGAGTCGCCGCCTTCGGCGCGCTTGGACTCACCGGGTGCGCAAATCTCCCGGGCGCAGGCGCGACCGGCTCTCCCGGAAGGCTTCCCGAGCAGGGCGAAGTCCTCATCCGCAACGCGTATGTGATGACCATGGACGCGGCGACCGGCGATCTGCCCGACGCCGACGTGCACATAAGGAACGGCGCGATCGTCGCGGTCGGCCGCAACATTCAGGCCAGCGGTGGGCAGGTGATAGAAGGCCGCGGGATGATCGTGCTGCCGGGCTTCATCGAGACGCACTGGCACATGTGGAACACGCTCCTGCGCAGCATGTCGGGCGACAAGCGCGAGCACGGCTACTTCCCGACTGCGGCCGCCCTCGGCAAGATCTATCTCCCCGGGGACATGTACCAGGGCACTCGGCTCTCCGCCGTGGAAGCGCTGAACGGCGGCATCACCTTCGTGCACGACTGGTGCCACAACATCCGCGGGCCCGAATTCGCCGACGCGAATCTTCGCGCGCTCAAGGACGCCGGCATCCGCGGCCGCTTCTCGTATGGCGCGCCGCAAGCGCACCCTGCGGTCGAGACGATCGATCTCGCCGACTTCGAGCGGAAACAGTCGGACTGGAGGAGCTATTCGAATGAAGGCCTCTTGTCGCTCGGGCTCGCCTGGCGCGGTGCGTTCGACGACCCGAAGACCATGGTTCCGAACGATGCGGCCCGAAGGGAGTTCGCCGCCGCGCGCAAGCTCGGCCTGCCGATCTCGGTGCACGTGAGCAATGCGCGCGTGCGCGCAGGACAGATCGCGGTGCTCGCGAAAGAAAAGTTTCTCGGTGAGGACGTTCAGTGCATTCACGCGATCTGGGTCACGCCCGAGGAAATCCGCGCCCTGGCCTCCGCCCGCACGCCGGTGAGCTTTTCGCCCTACACCGAACTGCGCATCGGCTTCGGCTTTCCGCAGACGGGCGAATTCCTCGCGGGCGGCGTCACAGTCGGGCTGTCGGTGGACACGACGGCACTTTCCGGAAACGCCGATATGTTCGCGATCATGAAAGTCATACAGAACATCGAGAACAGCCGGAGCGAGAACGAATTCAAGCTGCCGGCGCGCCGGGTCCTTGAGCTCGCGACCATCGAAGGCGCACGCTCGATGGGCGTGGAGGATCGCGTGGGATCGCTGAAAGCCGGGAAACGCGCCGACCTCATCATGGTGAACACCCACGAGGTGAATCTCGGGGTGTTCAGCGAGCCGGCGCACATGCTGGTGGAAGCGGCGCAGCCCTCGAACGTGGACACGGTGATGGTGGACGGGCGCATCCTCAAGCGCCGGGGCAAGCTGACCGCGATCGACGTCGAGCAGACCGTGAGCGAAGCCTCGTCGGCCCTCGCGGCCGTGAGGAAGCGCGGGGGCTGGTGGTGAAGGTTCTCCCGGGAGATCCGCAGTGAGCTCCGCCGACGCGCGTGCAATCACCCTTTCCCCGGGCCTCGTGTCCACTTCGAGCGATGAGGTCGAGCGGGTGCTGAGCGCGCTGGTGGCACGACGCGAGCCGCTCGCGGCGCGCCTCGCCGGCGGCGCCGACTCGCAGTGGAAGCTGCGCTTGGTCGACCCGATGAGACAGTACATCGTCGTCGAGCCGCTCTCGGGCGGGAGTGCGATACCGGCGCTGCTCGAGCGCCAGCAGGTGACTTTCGTCGCCGAGTTCGGCGGGATGCACATCGAGTTCCCCGCCTCCGATCCGGTGCTCGTGACCGAGGAGGGGACGCGCGCGATCCGCATGAGCTTCCCCAAGGTCACCGTGAGCCGCCAGGAGCGGGCGCATCCGCGCGCCCCGGTGCCGCCGGATATGCCCTTGCACTGTGCGATTCCGGCCGGAGCCGGGGTGGCGCTGGAAGGACAGATCATGGACATCAGCGAGGGCGGCATGGGGCTCCTCGTCCGCGGCGCTTACCTCTTCCCGGCGCCGGGCACCCTCATCAAGGGCTGGCAGATCGAGCGCCCGGGGAAAGGCAGCGTGAGCGTGGATCTCGAAGTGCGGCATTGCCGGCCCCTGGCGCTCGCAGACGGCGCGAGCGCGCAGCGCTGGGGCTGCCAGTTCGTCGATCCCTCCGCCGAGGTGAAGGAGCTGATCCGGCTGTTTGCGAGCAAGTAGCGCCCCCGCTCGCCGCAGAAAGTTTTGCAGGCGGCTCCTCTTTTGAGACAATTGCGCCTTTTGCGCGCACCTCTCCGCTCTCCTCATGAGTGAAAAGACCATCCGACGCGAGGACGCACGCCTGCTCACCGGCAGCGGTCGTTATACCGCGGACTGGAACCTGAGCGGGCAGCTCTACGCCTACTTCCTGCGCTCCGACCGTGCACACGCCGAGATCGTAGCGGTCGACGCTGGGGCCGCGACCGCGCGCAAGGGCGTCCACCTCGTTCTCACTGGCGCCGATTACACCGCTTCCGGCTGGAAGTCCCTCCCGGGCGGCGTCCCCTACGAGGGCGTGAGGGGGCAGAAGCAGAAGAAGCCCTTCTGGCCGGCGCTCGCGCACGGCAAGGTCCACTACGTCGGGCAGCCCGTCGCGCTCATCGTCGCCGATTCCGCGGCGCTCGCCCAGGACGCATCGGAAGACATCGCGGTCGAGTACCGCGACCTGCCCGCGGCGGTCGGTTTCGAAGCGGCGACGGCTGCCTCCGCCTCGCAGCTGCATGCGGACATCCCCGGCAATCTCGCCTTCGAATACGAATCGGGCGACCGCGCGGCCGCGCAAGCGGTGTTCGCCGGCGCGGCGCTGACGTCCCGACTCACGGTGCGCAGCCAGCGTCTCGTCGGTAACCCGATCGAGCCGCGTGCCTTCCTCGCGAGCTTTGACGCGGGCAATGGTGTTTTCACGGTCTATTCCCCGAGCCAGGGAATGAACAACATGCGCGGATTTCTTTCGTCGGCGACCGGCTTGCCGGCGGAAAGGATCCGCGTCATCACCGAGCTCGTCGGCGGAAGCTTCGGCATCCGCAGCTATTCCTACGCCGAGCACGTCGCGGTGATGCTCGCCGCGCAAGAGCTCGGCCGTCCGGTGAAATGGGTGGCGACGCGCTCGGAGGTGTTCCTTTCCGACAACCACGGGCGCGGGCTCACGCTGACCGGAGAGCTCGCGCTCGACCGTGAAGGCAGATTCCTCGCGCTGCGCTTCGAGGACACGGCGGACCTCGGCGCCTTTTCAACCCCCTTCGGTCCGCAAATCGGCACGCGCAACATCACCGTCACCATGGGCGGTGTGTACCGCATTCCGGCGATGTTCGCGCATACGCGCTGCGCCTACTCGAACGCCGTTCCGGTCTCGGCGTACCGCGGCGCGGGGCGACCCGACATCGCCTGCGCGATCGAGCGGCTGGTCGACCGTGCCGCCGCCGAGCACGGGTTCGACCCGATCGCGCTGCGCCGCAAGAATTTCATTCCGCCGGAGGCGATGCCTTATAAAACCGCGAACGGCACGACCTACGACTGCGGCGAGTTCGAAAAGGTCATGGACAAGGCGCTGGAGCTTGCCGACTGGAGAGGTTTTCCCGCGCGGCGCGAGCGCTCTAAGCTCGAAGGCAGGCTGCGCGGCATCGGCATCGCCACCTTTCTCGAAGCGAGCGCCGCGGGGCTCGCGCCCAAGGACCAGGCGTTCGCGCGCTTCGACAAGGAGGGCATCTTGCACGTGAGTTGCGTGTCGCAGTCCACCGGCCAGGGCCACGAGACCGCGTTCGTGCGCATTCTGTGCGAAGGCCTCGGGGTGACGGAGCCCGAGCGCATCCGCATCCACGAGGGCGACCCGGATCTGCTGGTGGTCGGCAACGGCACCGGCGGCTCGCGCTCGCTCTACGGCGCGGGCAGCGCAGTGAAGCTCCTGGGACCGAAACTGATAGCGACCGCAAGTCCGCACGCCGCGGCGGCGCTCGGGGCCGAGGCTTCCGCCATCGAATATCGCGGCGGAAAATTCCACGCGGCGTCTCGAAGCATAGGGTTTTTCGAGCTGGCGCAGAAACTCGTGGGCACCTCGCCGCATCCGATGGACTGCATCGCCGAAGGCACCTTCGGCGCGACCTTTCCGAACGGCTGCCACATCGCGGAAGTGGAGATCGATCCCGAGACCGGCGTCGTCGATGTGACCGGCTACGCGACCGTGGACGACATCGGCAACGTGGTCGATCACACCAGCGTCGAAGGCCAGGTGCACGGGGGCGTGCTGCAGGGCGTGAGCCAGGTGCTCGCAGAGCACGCGATCTACGACTCCGACACCGGGCAACTGCTCGCGGGCAGCTTCATGGACTACCCGATGCCGCGCGCCGACTGGATGCGCGCTATCCGCTGCGACGAGCACCCGGTGCCGACCCAAGCGAACGCGCTCGGCGCCAAGGGCGTGGGCGAATCGGGAACCTCCGGCGCCTTGGGCGCAACCATGAACGCGATCCTGGACGCCGTGCGGCCCGCGGGCATCACCGATCTCGACATGCCGGTGACCCCCGACCGGTTGTGGCGGGCGCTGCGGGAGGCGCGCAGCAAGTGACGCGGTTTGTCCGCTCGATGGAGGGTTAAGGTCGCTCTGACCTGAGGCTCAAGAACAGCCGCGTGCCAGGCTCATCCCCTTGAGGAACGCTCGGCGGACGGTTCCCGCTGCGATGGCGGCGGATACCTCCTTGGAGTACCGCTCGGCTCCGGAGAGCTTCCTCACCCAGCTTCGGTAGGGCACAACCCCTTGTGCCGCGCCTTTGAGCGCACCTACGGCGGCGTTGCCAACAGCCGTGGATCCGCGCTCGATGAGGCCTGGATTGGATGCGGACGCCGGTGCATCGAGATCGGGGCCGAGCACTTCGTCGAGGGAACGCACTCCGGCCAGGAGCGCGCCGCAACTTTGATCGACCGGGGTGACGTAGGGTCCCTTCTGCGCGTCCGCCAGTGCTGCAGGGATGGTGGCGTGAACCAGGTTGAGATCGCTCAGGGGCGTGGTGGCCGCCTCGGAGACACGCGACTTCTCCGGCGCGGTACACGCCGCGAGCGCCAGGGCCAGCACCGCGATTGCCCGTCGTTTCATGACGGGAAGAATAGCAGCAGATGGGAACGGGGAGTTACACTATGCGTACTCGAGCACGAGGAGCGCGCCATGAGCGTCACCCGCATCAAGAAGCAGAAACCCGTCCGGGAACAGGTCAGTTCCGCCGAGTGGGCCAAGCGCATCGACCTCGCCGCCGCCTACCGCCTGGTCCATCTCTACGGCATGGACGAGATGATCGCCAACCACATCTCGACCCGCGTGCCGGGCGAGGACGGCGCCTTTCTCATAAACCCCTACGGCATGCTCTACGAGCAGATGCACGCCTCGTGCTTCATCAAGCTCGACCTCGACGGCAGGATCCTGTTCAACCCGACCGAGTACGATATCAACAAGGCGGGCTTCGTGATCCACAGCGCGATCCACCGTGCGCGGCACGAAGTGGACTGCATCATCCACACCCACACCATCGCGGGCATGGCGGTGTCGGCGATGAAAGCCGGGCTGATGCCCTTCGCGCAGACCGCGATGCGCTTCATCGACATCGGCTACCACGAGTACGAGGGCGTCGCGATCGACATGGACGAGCAGGCGAGCCTGGTGCGCGACCTGGGTAGTCGCGAAGCGATGATCCTCAGGAACCACGGCCTCTTGGTGGTCGGCGCGAGCATCCCCCAGGCGTTCGACAACATCTTTCGCCTGGAGCGCGCCTGCCAGCTGCAGGTGGCGACGCTCTCCTGCAACACCGAGATCTCGCTCCCGCCGCGCGAGATCATCGAAGAAGCATCGCATCTCTATCAACCCGGCGTGCGCCGCAAGCTCGGTATCCTCGAATGGCCCGCGCTGATCAGGAAGCTCGACTCGATCGATCCTTCGTACCGCGAATAATCGCTCAGCTAGAGGAGGCTGTCATGACAGGACTGTCCGCGCTGTGGCTCCCCATCCTGCTGTCATCGGTGATCGTCTTCGTCGCGAGCACCGTGCTCCACATGGCCTTGCCCTGGTGGCACAAGAACGATTACCCCAAGGTGCCGAACGAAGACAAGCTGATGGACGCGCTGCGCCCGTTTGCCGTGCCGCCGGGCGACTACATGGTGCCCCGATGCTCGAGCGCGCAGGAGATGCGTTCGCCGGGGTTTGCCGAGAAGCTGAAAAAGGGCCCGGTGATGCTGCTCACGGTGCTACCGAACGGCCCGATGTCGATGAGCAAGCCCCTCGTCCTCTGGTTTCTCTACTCCGCAGTCGTCGGGCTGTTCGCAGCCTACGTAGCGGGGCGCGCCCTGCCTTCCGGCGCACCCTACCTTCGGGTATTCCAGCTGGTCGGCGCCACCGCATTCATCGCTTACGCCGTCGGGGTCTGGCAGATGTCGATCTGGTACAGCCGCAAGTGGAGCACGACGGTCAAGGCGACGGTCGACGGATTGATCTACGCGCTCCTGACCGCGGGCACGTTCGGCTGGCTCTGGCCGCGCTAGCGCGCGCCCAGGTTCAAACCGGGGGAGGCGGCCGGCGGTCGCGGCGCCGGTCCAGCCACCACGCGAGGAGCGGCAGCAGCGCCAATCCTCCCGGGAGCAGCAGGAGCGCGACGTAGGGACCCATTCCCGAGAGGCGCTTCAAATGATCGACGAGCTCGCGCTTCTCCTCCGGCGTCCAGCGCCCGCCGTTGCGCGGCTTCATCAGAAGCGGCATCATCTTCTGAGT
>WNEZ01006746.1_pt1 | contig 10101 bp, 7 predicted proteins | sample 5400521 | NCBI WGS metagenome assembly WNEZ01 (sample SAMN13153339, study PRJNA577476) | soil metagenome | isolation source: 120 cm saprolite under Douglas fir tree site 2 hole 1 replicate 1 | place: USA:California | collected 2015-04-18 | reverse complement strand
TCGTCCCAGGAGAGGCCGACGCCCGCGTTGAACACGTCGTGCGCCAGGGCGACCAGGGCGGTCATCTCGGGGCCGGGCACGTCGTGGTCGCGCACCACGAGCCGGCCGCCCGGCCGGAGGATCCGGCGGATGGAGGCGACGAAGGAATCCAGCCGATCCGCGGGCGCGTGGTGGAAGCCGATGTAGTTGGTCACCAGATCGACGCTCGCGTCGGGCAGGCGGGTCGGGTCGAAGGCGTCGTAGTTGCCGAGCGGGACGTACTCGCCGGCCTGCCGGAGCTGCCCCCGCTCGGCGATGTCCGCCAGCGAGAGCCCCGGCGCCATGTCGTTGGCCACCACGACCGCGCCGTCGATGCGCAGGCGACGGCGGAGCGCCTTCACGTACCGCCCCGGCGTCCCGATCTCGACGTAGCCGTGGACGGCCCGCGGCGGGCCGAGCAGGTCGGCGGTCTCCCGCGCCATCTCCTCCTTCTGCCTGGCGAGCGCCGGGAGCGCATAGGTGACCTGCGAGAAGCGCGGCGTGATCTCCGGGAGCCGCTTCTGGAGCTCCTGGTAGATCTCGCCGTCGGCGTCGTGCCGCGACGAGACCTCCTGGATGAGTCGGTGGAAGCGGTCCTCGGGGTAGAGGCGGAAGACGTTCTGCAGGAACAGGTAGAAGCGCTTGCGGAGCCTCGCGTCCGAGTAGACGGCCTTGAAGTTGGATGCCGCGCCCTCCTCGGCGCGGGACAGCCCGCCCATGGCGGAGGCGAAGACGGCGAGGAGGAGCCTCAGCGTCGTCCGTCGGTCGAGCGCCTGCATGGAAGGGTCTGGCTTCAGGGTAGCGGGGCGACGGGCGAGAGGAAAGCGGAGCCGTGCCTTCACTTGAGCGACGCACCGCTCGCGCCCGCCACCTCCAGGGCGTGGAGGAGTATCTGCTCGCGGATGTCCACGAACTCGTTCCACTGCGTGGTCAAGACGTAGGCGAACAGCTCGACCTCGAGCGCCTGCGGGGCCATGCGGACGAAGCGCGCCCGGGCCGACGGCCCGTGCACCTTCGGCTGGGCGACGACCATCTCACGGAGCGCCGAGAGCACCGCGCGCACGCGCTCGGCGCTCGTCCCCTGCGGGAGGGTCAGGGTCGCGCGCACGGGGATGCGATCGCGCCGGCTCAGGTTCTCGAGCGCGAGCGTCGAGAACTGCGCGTTCGGGACGGTGACGATCGTCCGGTCGATGGTCCGCACGCGCGTCGAGCGGAGCCCGATGTCCTCGACGGTGCCGACCGTGTCGCCGAAGCGGCACACGTCGCCCACCCGCACCGGCTCGTCGGCGACCAGGCTCACGCTGCCGAACAGGTTCTCGACCGTCTTCTGCGCCGCCAGGGCGACCGCGAGACCCCCCACGCCGAGGCCGGCGATGAGGCCGGTCACGTTGAAGCCGAAGTTCTGCAGGGCGGCGATCAGCGCGACCAGGGCGACGAACAGCTTCAGGCTCCGCCGGCCGAGGGGCACGGCGGTGACCGCGCGCGAGTGACGCTGCTCGTCGAGCCGGCGCTCGATGCGCCCGGCGAGGACGTCGAGCACGCGCAGGACGAGCCAGGTGATCATGACGATGGCGAGGCCCTTCAGTACGCCGACCAGGACGCGGTGCACGGGGAGTGCGAGCGCCAGGAAGCGGAGCCCGAGCGCGAAGACGGCGAGGCCGAGCGCCAGGCGCAGCGGGGCCACGGCGTGATCCGCCATGCCGGCGTCGACCCCGTAGTGACGCGCGACGAGCCGCGCGGGCCAGTGGAGCAGCCGGCGCGCGAGCCACGAGACCAGCCAGGCGACGCCCGCGAGGAGGGCGAGCCCCAGCCACTGCCAGAGGCGTACCTGGAGGAGACGCAGCTCGAAGAACGGCGCCGGCAGCACGCGCGCGAGCGGACCCCAGCCGAACTCGTCGTAGAGCGCGGGAATGGCGGCGACCGTGCTCGCCGCGATCTTCCACACCGGCGCGCCCCCCGGCTGCGGCACGCGCTCGAGCAGCACCTCGACGGCCCCGCCCGCCGTCGTGATCGTGCCGAGGGAGTCGCGGAGCGCGGGTAGCCCGTCCTCGGTGTCGCCCTCGGGCCGGTCGCTCAGCCGATCGGGATCGACGGGCAGTGCCCGGTCGAGGACGGTCTCGAGCTCGCGCGCGAGCTCGGCACCCCGCTGCGTGCGCCGGGCGCTCGGCAGGCCGCGGAGATTGAGGAACTCCGCCGCGCGCGCGTACTGCCCGGCACGGCAGGCCGCCAGGAAGCGCGCCATCGCGCCGCGCGGTGTGTCCGCGCCGGGCGCCGCGCCCGATCGCGCCGTCTCGGTCGCGGGCGCGGGCTCCGGCCCGGGTTGAGCGAGCGCCGGGAGCCCGAGCGGCAAGAGCAGCAGCAGGGAGAGCGTCGCCGATCGCATCGCGGTCGCGGTGGCACCGGAGCATGCCCGCTCGGCCGCCGGCGCACAACCACCGACGTCTACCGCGAGCCCCTTCTCCCGCCAGCGCCCGTTTGCTATAGCGCCGTCCGCCCATGAGCGAGGCCTCATGAAGATCGCCGTCCCCCGGGAGATCGCGCCGGGCGAGCGCCGCGTTGCGCTCACGCCGGACGCGGCCGCCCCGCTGGTCAAGAGCGGGCTCGAGGTGCTGGTCGAGAGCGGAGCCGGCGAGGGCGCGTTCCACGCCGACGCCGCCTTCGAGAAGGGCGGCGCGCGGATCGTCCCCGACCCGGGCACGCTCTACGCGCAGGCGGACGTCGTGCTGAAGGTCCAGAAGCCCACCCTCGTCGAGGTGGATGGCCTGCGCGAGGGCGCCGTGCTGGTGTCGTTCCTCCAGGCGCTCACCAGCCCCGACCTGGTCCGGCGGCTGGCCGCGCGCCGGATCACCAGCTTCGGCATGGAGGGCATCCCGCGCATCAGCCGCGCGCAGAAGATGGACGCGCTGTCCTCGCAGGCCAACATCGCGGGCTACAAGGCGGTGCTCATCGCCGCCGAGACGCTGGCCAAGTTCTTCCCCATGCTGATGACGGCGGCGGGGACCGTCTTCGCCGCGCGCGCGCTGGTGATCGGCGCGGGCGTGGCGGGGCTCCAGGCCATCGCGACCGCGCGCCGGCTGGGCGCGCAGGTGTGGGGCTACGACGTGCGGCCCGCGGTGAAGGAGCAGGTCGAGAGCCTGGGCGCCAAGTTCCTCGAGTTCGACCTGGGCATCGCCGACGCCGAGGACAAGGGCGGCTACGCGAAGGCACTCACCGCCGATGCGAGCCGGCGCCAGCAGGAGATGCTCGCCGAGAAGACCAAGGACTTCGACGTGGTCATCACCACGGCGCTGGTGCCCGGCCGGCCCGCGCCGCGCCTGGTCACCAAGGAGACCGTCGCGGGCATGCGCGCCGGCTCGGTGATCGTCGACCTCGCCGCCGAGGCGGGCGGCAACTGCGAGCTGACCGAGCCCGACCGCGTGGTCGTCAGGCACGGCGTGACCATCCACGGTCCCACGAACCTGCCCGCCACCATGCCAGTGCACGCGAGCCAGCTCTACGCGCGCAACGTGACCGAGCTGCTGCGCGAGCTGGTGAAGGACGGCGCGCTGGCGCTCGACTTCGACGACGTCGTCGTGAAGGGCGCGTGCGTCACGCACGGCGGTGCGGTCGTCAGCGACGCGGTCGAGGCCGCGCTGGCGGCGGAGAAGTCGGCATGACGACCGAGCTGGAGGTCGGCCTCTACATCTTCATGCTGGCCGGGTTCCTCGGCTACCACATCATCACCCGCGTCCCGCCGCTGCTCCACACGCCGCTCATGTCGGCGACCAACGCCATCGCGGCGATCTCGCTGGTCGGCTCGCTGGTGGTCGCGGGCAGCGACTACAGCGGCGTGCCGAACGGCTGGGTGTGCACCCTCCTCGGCCTCGCCGCGGTGACCTGCTCGTCGACCAACGCCGTCGGCGGCTTCCTCATCACCGACCGCATGCTGCGCATGTTCAGGACGGCCGAGGAGCGCGCGCGAGGGACGCGGCGGCCGGTCGAGCTGCAGGCGTTCGCGTTCGTCGTGGCCGTCGCCGGCGCCGTCGCGGGGCTCCTCTACGCGACCCGACCCGCGGGCATGGCGATGGGCGAGTACCTCCACGAGCACGTCGCCCCGGACGCGCTCCGCTACTGCTACATCCTTTCCGCGGCGATGTTCGTGCTCGGGCTGAAGGGCCTCAGCTCCCCCCGGTGGGCGCGCCGGGGCATGGCGCTCGCGGCCTTCGGCATGCTCGTCGCCGTGGTCGGCACGCTCTTCCATCCCCACATCGTGCACTACCGGTGGATCGGCCTCGGCTTCGGCATCGGCGCGGTGGTCGGCGGCACGCTCGGGCTGCGCATCCCGATGACCGCGGTGCCGCAGCGCACCGCGCTCTCGCACTCGCTGGGCGCGCTCGCGGCGTGCCTGGTCGGCGTCTCCGAGTACTTCCGTTACCACGGCGCGCTCGGCCGCGTGACCCTCACGGCGCTCGATTTCGAGGTGGTGGTCGGCGGGCTCACGTTCACGGGCAGCCTGGTCGCGGCAGCCAAGCTCCAGGAGCTGCTGCGCGGCCGGCCGATCACCTACCGGGGCCAGAACATCATCAGCCTGACCCTGCTCTCGATCATCGTGTCCTCCGGGGTGTACCTGGTCATCACCGCGGCAGCCACCGCGTTCTTCTACGTGATGGTGGCCATGTCGTTCGTCTTCGGGCTCCTGCTCGTCATCCCGATCGGCGCGGCCGACATGCCGGTGGTGATCGCGCTCCTCAACTCGTACGGCGGGCTGGCGGACGCCGCGATGGGCTTCGTGCTGATGAACAAGATCCAGATCATCACGGGCTCGCTCGACGGCACCTCGGGCTTCCTCCTGGCGCTGCTCATGTGTCGCGCGATGAACCGCTCGGCGATGAACGTGCTCTTCGGCGCCTTCGGCACGGTGTCGGACGAGGAAGCGGCCGCCGCCGGGGCCGAGGCGAAGGGCACGGTGCGCAGCATCGCGGCGGAAGAGACGGCCGTCCTCTTCGATACTGCCAGCAACGTCGTCGTCGTGCCCGGCTACGGCATGGCCGTGGCGCAGGCGCAGCACGCGGTGGCCGAGCTGGGCAACATCCTGAAGCAGCGCGGCGTGGACGTGAAGTACGCGATCCACCCGGTCGCCGGCCGCATGCCGGGGCACATGAACGTGCTGCTGGCCGAGGCAAACGTCCCCTACGAGCAGCTCCACGAGATGGAGGCCATCAACCCCTCCTTCCCCGAGGCCGACATCGTGCTCGTGGTGGGCGCCAACGACGTCACCAACCCCGCGGCCAAGAACAACAAGTCGAGCCCGCTCTACGGCATGCCGATCCTCGAGGTCGAGCGCGCCAAGTCGATCATCGTGCTGAAGCGCAGCATGCGCCCCGGCTTCGCCGGCGTCGACAACGACCTGTATTACAACGAGAAGTGCATGATGCTCTTCGGTGACGCCAAGGACAGCATCACCAAGCTGATCAGCGAGATGAAGTCCCTGCTGTAGCATCCAGCGCACCCTCCCGGGCGTAGTGGTGACAGACGACCACGACGACCCCTGGAGGGATGGACCATGGCTCGGAACGTCACGCTGCTCGATCTGGTGAATGCCGTCTCGCAGCACTCTCGCAACGAGGCCGAGGTGATCGCTACCGTCATCTGCCTGGTCAACTCGGGACGGGTCCGGCTGTGCGGCACCTTCAAGGGGGCACGGTTCGACCTGCGCGTTGCCGATGCGTACCCGACGGCCGCCCCGGGACGGTGATGAAAGGGTAGTAGCCTAGCCCGATGCCTCATCGCGCGCGACGCGGCGCTCCCAGCTTCGCGCCCGGACGAGCGTGTCGCCCTCGAAGGCCTCGAGCCGCGCGCGCAGCTGGAAAGTCGCCCGCGTCGCGGAGAGGCGCGCGTGGGCCTCGACCCGCACCGCCCACGTTCCGCGCCGGAGCCCCATGCGCTGCACCACCTCCGCGCGTGCCCACAGGGGATCCTCGTCCCGGATCCGGTAGCGCCTGGTGCTCGACTGCTCCAGCTCGAGGTCGATCGCCTCGAGCCGGCCGGCTCCCTCGCTGACGATCGTGTGCGCCACCTCTCCGGTGACGTCGTCGCGCTCGATCGTGCGATCGACGCTCCACGGGCGGAGCTCCGTGTATGCGGGCGGGGGCGCGCTCTCCGCGTCGGCGAACTCCCGCAGCCGCTCGTCCTCCGCGCGGGGCGAGCGGACGGGCACCTCGAAGACGCTCGCGCCGGTGAACACGGTGAGCTCGACCGGCTCGGGTGACGGCCATGCCACGGGCCAGTAGGCGGTCGAGAGCGCCAGGCGAAGCCGGTTCCCCGGCGCGAACGCGTGGGCGATGTCGTTCAAGACGACGCGCACGCGGTAGCGGCGTCCGGAGGCGAGCGGCTGGGGATGCTCGTGGCCCGCGCGGTGCGTGAGATCGAGCAGGCCGTACGTCACCCGGGTCGAGGAGCCGTCGGGGCGCACCTCGTTCAGCCGGACGGCGACGAACGCCCGCGGGCGGTCCACGGCCAGCTCCAGGACGGCGACCGGAGCGCCGAGGATCTCCAGACGCTCCGCGAGCGGCGCCGAGTCGAAGGTGAGCGACGCGGCGTCGTCGTCGCGCTGCTCGGTCGGCAGGTCGCCCTCGTCGCCGAAGGCGCACCAGTCGCCGGCCGCGGCGCCCACCGACTGCGGCGAGCGCCACGCGACGCGCGCCTCGGGGCGGGGCGCCTCGTCGAGCCGGCCGGGATTCAGCGCCCAGCGCCTGGGTGTGATGCGCGGGGAAGGCCACTCCTCTTCGGCCACCCAGCGGCCGGCGCTCCACACCCGGTAGAGCGGCTCGTCCATGATCCCCGTGTCGATCCCCGCGAGCCATCGGTCCCACCAGCGGAGCGCCTCCTGGAGGAAGCCGATCGCCGGGCCCGGGACGCCGGCGTGCGGATAGAGGTGACCCCACGGTCCGACGAGGCCCTTGCGCGGCACGGCGAGCCCGGCGAGCAGCCGCGGGACGGCGTTGGTGTACGCGTCGGCCCAGCCGCCGACGGCGTAGACGGGGCAGGCGATGCGCGCGAACCCCTCGCACACGGAGCCACGGCGCCAGTAGGCGTCGCGACGCGGGTGGCTGAGCCAGACTTCGGGGAAGAGCTGGGCGTGCTCCAGGCGCGCGAGCCACGTCTCCCGCCAGCCCTCGCCGACCAGCACCGGGTCCGGCGGGAGCGCGCTCACGGCGAGCAGCACGGACCCCCAGGTGAGGTTCTCGTTCAGCAGGCAGCCGCCCATGTAGTGGGCGTCGTCGGTGTAGCGATCGTCGGAGGCGCAGACCGAGATGACGGCGCGCACCGCCGGCGGGCGCCGTGCCGCGATCTGCAGGACGTTGAACCCGCCCCAGGACTTGCCCATCAGACCGACCGCGCCGGTGCACCACGGCTGCGCGGCGATCCAGGCGATCACCGCCATGCCGTCCGCCAGCTCCTGCTCCGTGTACTCGTCGGCGAGCAGACCGTCCGACTCGCCCGTGCCGCGCACATCGACGCGCACTGCGGCGTAGCCGTGGCCGGCAAACCAGTGGTGCATCGGCTCGTCGCGCACGCGCGTGAAGTCGCGCTTGCGGTAGGGGATGTACTCGAAAATCGCGGGCACCGGCGACCGGTCGGCGTCCTCGGGGAGCCAGAGGCGGGCCGCGAGCCGGCAGCCGTCGGGCATGGGGATCCAGCAGTGCTCGATCTGCCGCACCCGACGCGGGAACGCCGTGACGAGGTTCACGGCGAGCCTACGCCCGCCGCTCAGCCCGGGTGCGCCGCATCGCGAGCGCCCGCGGCGCGGAACATCCTCGTCAGCCGCTCGCGCGCGAGGAGGCCGACCGCGAGGTCCCGGCAGTTCACGATCGCCAGGCGGAACCCGCCCGGCGGCATGGCGTGGAGATCGGGCGGCCGATCCGCGTGGAAGGTGATCTGGATGCTCGACACGCCGGCGACGTGGCGAAGCTCGTCGACGGTGGCGGGGTCGATCGTCCAGCGCACCCCGTGCTCCCCGAAGAGGACCACGCTGTACCCCGTCAGCCGCGCCGAGTCGGCGAAGCGCCAGCGACCGTGCGCGTAGAGCTCGACGACGCTCTCGAGCCAGCCCGCCCCGTAGAGGTCGACCCACTGGTCGGCGAAGCGGAGGTGCGCCTCGATGATCGTCCCGCCGATCGTCTCCAGGTTGACGAAGCCCGCGTACCCACGCAGGTGGCGGCGGAGCCAGTCGCCGCAGTAGGCCTCGACCGCCGGCAGCGGCTCGGCCAGCACGGTCCAGTAGTCGAAGGTCCCGTCGCCGAGCGCGTGGCCGGCCGCGTGCCGCCACCAGAGCGGCTCGCCATCGACGATCGCCACGTCGCTGCTCACGTGGGCCCCGGCCAGGACCGGCATCCAGAGGTGCCCGGGCGCCTGGGCCCGCTCGTACTCCTCTCGCGTGCGCATGACCCGGCCGCCGACCCCCATGCCGCGGAGGTTGTACACGGGCTTGCTGAACACCGGGAAGCGCGCGGGCTCGATACCGTGCGGACCGTGCTCCAGCCCCTGCGTCTCGCAGACGAGGAGCTTGTTGTAGATCCAGCGGTGCGCGGGGAAGAGCCGGTAGGCGTCGGCGTCGTCGGTGGGGATGACGACGTCATCCGGGCAGACGACGTCCACGAAGTACTGCACCCGCCATGGGTCCTTCTCGAAGATCGGCACGATGCCACGCGCTCCCCGGCGGGTGTATCGGCCGGAAGGCGCGGCAACCTTAGCGCGCGGGCCGCGCCCCGCCTCGACTTCCTCCCCGGGGGGATCTATACGGCACGGCGTGGGGCCGATGGGATGGCCGAGGTGAGGGCGCAGCGGCGCGCGCTCGCGGCCCTGCTCGTCACGCTGGCCGCGGTCTTCGTCTGGTCGGCGCTTCACCCGCACGACTACTTCACGTGGGTCCTCGAGGTCTGGCCGGCGGCGGCGGGCGTCGTCGTCCTCGCCGCGACCTATCCGCGCTTCCGCTTCACCACGCTGGTCTACGGGATGATCTGGGCGCATGCGGTCGTGCTGCTGGTGGGCGGCCACTACACGTACGCGGAGGTGCCGCCATTCGACTGGATGCGCGCGCACTTCCACCTGGCGCGCAACGACTACGACCGCGTGGGCCATTTCGCGCAGGGATTCGTCCCCGCGCTCGTCGCGCGCGAGGTCCTGATCCGTCGCGACGTCGTCCGCGGCCGGGGCTGGCTGTCCTTCGTCGTCGTGTGCATCTGCCTCGCCATCAGCGCCGCCTACGAGCTGCTCGAGTGGAGGGTGGCGGTCGCCTCCGGCAGCGCGGCCGACGCGTTCCTTGGCACGCAGGGCGACCCGTGGGACACGCAGGAGGACATGGCCATGGCGCTGGTGGGCGCCGTCTCGGCGCTCCTCCTCGTCGGCCGCGCGCACGACCGTCAGATCGAACGCATCGCCGGGCGGTCCATCGATCATTCGCTCCGGGGGGGTCCGCTCGGACAGGATTGACGCCGGCCGACCTTCGGTCGAGACTCCGCCCCGAGGAGGTTCCCCATGCGCGCGACTTCGTGGCTCCTGGCAGCGGGACTCGTGGCCGCCGGCGTTCCTGCCAGCGGCCGGACGATCGTCGTCGGACCCGGCGACTCGATCCAGGCGGCGGTCGATCTGGCCTCACCCGGAGACACCGTGGCGGTCCGGCCCGGGACCTATCACGAGGCGGGGCGCCCCTGCCCGACCGAGCCCGCGACCTGCGCCGTCGTGGTCACGCAGGACGACGTCTCGCTGGTCGCGCTCTCCGGCAACGCGCCCGTCATCCTCGAGAACCCCGGCGGCCAGCAGCAGGGCATCGCCATCGCCAGGGCCGGCGCCGCGGGGCCCGACTGCCTGACTGACGCGAGCCAGCGCGTCGCCGGCGCGCTGGTCCAGGGATTCACCGTCGACGGCTTCGACGGCGACGGCATCTTCCTCTTCTGCGTCGACGACTGGGCCGTGCTCGGGAACGCCACCCACGACGACGCCGAGTACGGCATCTTCCCCTCCCACTGCGGGTCCGGCGAGGTGGCGCACAACGTTGCGACCGGGGCACACGACACGGGCATCTACGTCGGGCAGTCGCACGAC
>WNEZ01006745.1_pt1 | contig 10102 bp, 10 predicted proteins | sample 5400521 | NCBI WGS metagenome assembly WNEZ01 (sample SAMN13153339, study PRJNA577476) | soil metagenome | isolation source: 120 cm saprolite under Douglas fir tree site 2 hole 1 replicate 1 | place: USA:California | collected 2015-04-18 | reverse complement strand
CTCGAGAGAGTGGAGGAGCTTTACGAAAAACAAGCGGGCCAGGGCTCCGGAATTCGTGGATAGTAAGAACCTAAGCGTCAAGCTCGGCCGTCAGCTTTCGAAGTAACGGGTAGGCGTTGTGCCCAACTGCTTCCTGAACATTGCGATAAATGCGCTGGTGCTGTTGTAGCCCGCATCCAAGGCCGCGCCCGTGACTTTGGCTCCAGCAGCGAGTAGTTGCAAGGCATGTAGCAATCGCAACTGTTGACGCCATCTGCCAAAGGTCAAGTGAGTTTCAGCAAGAAAAGTACGCTGAATAGTTCTCTTAGTAGCACCGCAATGTTTACAGAGGTCGTCCAGGGTGACGCGCCCGCCTGGATCGGCAAGTAGCGCTTGCACAACTCTCATCGCCCGCGGGTCTGAAGGGTGTGGCAACTGCAGAGTTATCGAGCGAGCCGCTGCCAATTGATCCGCGATCATAGCGATGATCCGACCCTGCGCAGGAACCGCCTTCTTGAGTCGCGGGAAATCGCAGGCATGAAGGATTAATTCCCTCAGGAGTGGGGACACGTTCAGCACAAGGCATTCTCCGCGGCCAACTGTAATCAGCTTCGGCAAGAAATACATCGTTCGCATGGAAACCGCGCCGGACACAGTGATCGAGTGCGGAGTCCGGGCAGGAATCCAGACCGCCCGCAACGGTGGGACAACCCAAATTCCCTGTTTCGTGCGAACGGTCATTACGCCTCGCGAAGCAAAGACTAGTTGGTCCTCGGGGTGGAAGTGTTCGGGGATTACGTGCCCACTCCTGAAATCGTAGGACAGAGTCGCAACCTGGGCCGCCCAACGGCCTTCTTGAGGCAAAAGAAGGCTGTGACATTCTTGCGACATTAGTTGTCACAATATCGGGAGAAGTCAGCGGCCGCAAGTGCTAATAGTCGTATACGCGACTAGTCAGGAGGCAACATGCTAGCTGCAAGTAAAGTGATTGGCTTTGTTCCCACCACCGACTCCAAGCGGGCCAGGGCTTTTTACGAGGACCGGCTGGGGCTTGAATTCGTGAGCGATGACCCGTATGCCCTGGTGATGAAAACCCACGGCACTATGATTCGAATTGCGAAAGCTCAGGACTTCAAGCCCGCACCTTACACCGTACTCGGATGGGAAGTCGCGGACATCAAAACCATCGTCGCTGGGCTTAAAGAACGCGGCGTGATTTTCGAGAAATATCCGTTTATTCAGGATCAAGAACTGGGAATCTGGTCCGCACCCGGCGGCGGTAAAGTCGCGTGGTTTAAAGATCCGGATGGCAACGTCCTATCCGTCAGCCAGCACATGTAAGGGCCCTACAGCACAAGATTTTCTGTGGCAGCAGACCTTAGTGATGATGATGTTCCTCTTCTGCTACCGGAATGACGCACCCGTGCGCCACTTCGCAAACTACGTTCTCGAACTGAATTGTCGTGTGGTCAATCCGGAAGTCGTGGTGCAGGCGCTCTTTCACTTCACGCAAGATCCTCTCACTGGCGGAAGGCGGAATGTCGGCGATGGATATATGGCACGATAGCGCGCTGGTCTGCGAGCCGATGCTCCACACGTGCAGGTCATGAACGTCATTCACGCCATCAATTTCGCAGATTGCAGCTTCCACGCGCGCCAGCTTCATGCCGCGCGGCGTGCCTTCGAGAAGGATGTTCAGCGTCTCACGTAGGATGCCGAAGCTCGACCACAGGATTAGCGCGCCGATTCCAAACGAAAGCGCCGGGTCAATCCAGTACTGCCCGGTGGCCAGAATCGCCCACCCGCCGGCGATAACCGCAGCGGTTGAGAGCGTATCGCCAATTTCGTGCACCAGGGCGCTGCGGACGTTCACATCGCGGTCGGTGCGGTAGAGCATGAACGCGATGGCGCCGTTCATGACCACTCCCGCGGCTGCGACCCACATCATCAAGTGCGCTTGCACCGGCTGCGGCTGTTGAATGCGGCGGACCGCCTCGTAGAAAATCAGGAAGGAGACCACGACTAGCGTGGCCGAGTTCACCAGCGCAGCCAGCACTCCGGCCCGGTGATAGCCGTAGGTATGGGTAGCGCTGGGCGGACGCGAGTGCAGATACACCGCAAGCAGCGACAGCAGGAGCGCGACAAAATCGGTGAGATTATGTCCGGCTTCAGAAAGCAACGCCAGAGAGTGCGCCCGGATCCCCGCAATGACCAGAAGAACGATGTAGCCAGCAGTTGCAGCGAGGGAAACACGCAGTACCCGGGAAGTACTCTCATTTCCGGTTTGGTGGACATGCAAGTGCACTTATTTAGTCTAAGGTCGGCGAGAAAGGGATTCAAGATGCAGGCTTTAGGCTTTGGGCCTCACAGGATCAGCTTTTCTAAAGCCACGCAGCCGCCCTAGGGTACACATGTTTTTCTGAAGCTCAGAGCCTGGAGCCCGACTCCCCGATTTGTCCTGAAGCCTGACGCCCGAAGCCCGATTTCCTAACCCTTTCGTAATCTCATCAGCATCTTCCCTAATCGCGGTTCTGGTCTTATTCTCTTTCTAGAGCAGGAACCTCCTGGGCTAAGTTCCGAATTTTATGATTTTTCCTCTCTATCCCCTGGCTGCTGGCTTGCTGGGCGCAGCCGTCGCCGCATATCTGGTGTTTGGCCGCAAGAAGAAAACTCCAGCGGAAATTGAACGCGAGCGCCGCGACTGGCTGAACCAGGTTGGACGGATCACGGACGGCACGGTGATTGATGTCCAGGAACTCGTGCCCAACGGGCATCCCCCCGCGACCATGCTGATTTTTCGGTATGACGTTGGCGGAGTTTCCTACGAGGCCTCGCAGGATGTCACCTATCTGCGGCAGTGGGTGAATCTGCACTCCTGCCGACTGGGAGTGCCAACCTCGGTCCGCTACGATCCCCAGAATCCGGGAAACTCAATCGTGGTTTCCGAAAAGTGGATGGGGTTAAGACAGTAGAACGGCTCTTGGTCGTTGGCTCTTGGCTCTTGAATCTCGCAGCCGACTACGCCGCTGTCTCAGCCATGGAATTGATCAATCCGCTCAGGCTACGGCCGACTTGCGATGCCAAGGTCAGCAGATACTGGCCCTCCTGCTCAGAAAGATAGTCTAGCTCCCGCGCAATCATGATCTGCGTTTACAGTTCGAGTAGTGATCCACGGGCGTGAAACAGGAACTGCCTAGATTCCTTTCCGGACCAGCGACTCTTCCCTTCAGCAATGTTGCGCGGAACTGATACCGCCGCCCGTCGCATCTGCTGGGTCAATCCAAGAAGCTCATGTTTTGGAAATTCGGCAGTCCGCCGATAGACCTCGATCGTCAGTTTCATGCCCTCGCGCCAGACGCGTAGATCGCAAAATGATTGGGCCATAACATCCCCCGTCGCAACTCTAATTCACAGAAGAACAGGTGAGCCGCGGAGAAACGAGAAAAAAGCGATTCATTCCCGATTTGAACAAAGGAGGACAATGGGTCCACACCAAGGGTGTTGCCAGGAACCAAGAGCCGAGAGCCGCCTTTTAGCTTCCCGCCGCAAACCCGCCCACGTGCGCGTAGGTCACGCGCAGATATTTGTGAGGGTTGACCGGAATGTCGTTGATACGAACTTCGTAGTGGAGGTGGGGGCCGGTGCTGCGTCCGCTGTCCCCGACGTAGCCGATGGTGTCGCCACGGTGTACGTGCTGCCCGGGAAAGACTGCAAAGCTGGCCAGATGTCCGTAGCGAGTGGTGACTCCATGGCCGTGGTCCAGGGTTACGGCGCGTCCGTAGCCGCCCAGGAAATCGGCAAACTCTACTACGCCCTCTGCCGGAGCCACCACCGGCTGGCCGTACGCCGAGCCGATGTCCACCCCGGAGTGGAACGCGCCTTCGCCGTTAAATGGATCAATGCGCTCGCCAAACGATCCCGTGATCGGGCCTTCAACCGGCCACATATTCGGCGCAGAGTTGGCTCGCAGCCAGTCGGCGGTGGTCACGTTGCGTGTGAGTCCAAGAGATAGGCCGGCCGTCGTCGCCCCACTCATCGCCACAGTCTTCAATGTATAAAGACGATCGAGCGAGGAGCTGACCTGCGGGTCCTGAATGCTGTCCGAGGAAGCCCCTGCCATCAGCACCGGCTCAGGCTTCAATCCGTAAAGCGAGGAAACTTCGCTCGCCAGCGACCCCAGCGACGCCACCTGGATATCCCGCTCCTTGGCCACCTGCTCCAGGTGCGAATACCGAGTCTTCAGATCTTCGCGCTCGGCGCGCAGTTCGTTGTAACTCGACACTTTGAGTAACATTCGGACGTACGAGCTGGCGATGCCGGTAAGCCCCAGCGCTCCAACCACCGCGCCCACAACCAGCACATACAGATACCGCGCAGGAATAGGAATCTTGCGCAGTTGGCCGTCTTCGCCACGGGCTACAAAAAGAATGTAGAAGCGCTTTGGCAAATTTTCCTTTCGCAACTATTTCCAGAAAACCGGGTCTACTCCCGGCACCTTTTCGTCAGTGCCTGGCACTGAATCCTGGCTCCCGGACTCGCGTTTCCCTTGTGGGACAAGGCCGAAACGTGTCCTTCCCCAACTGGAACCAGATGACGCTCAAACCTAACTTAACTGCAATCCAAAGCGGATGCAGCACTTAGCTCGGCCAAAGGTGTTGGATGACTGCGGCAAAGGTACCAAAGCCGGTTCCCCATGTCAACGAGGGCGGCTCGATATTTTGGGTTACCAAGGATGAGTAATCTTTAATGGCCATTTGGCCAAACTACCGTTTTTGGAAGAGGTTACGAAAGTACCCCTCACCAAGGCCGGCTGCAGTTCGGACAAACGGAACCGCGAAACGGATGTTAGATGGGGACGCCGGGGTGCAGGTTGGCGGGAATTTTGGCCCGAGACCCCGATTCCGCATATCATGTCTTCGCCTTGCCTTTACCAGAACGAACCCTCATAGCCCGCATCCGCCGCCAAGCCAGACTTGGGCTGTCCCGCCCTCTGCGATTTCCCAAGAGTGGGAAAACCCATGCAGTAGTCGCTGGAATCGGGGACGATTGTGCCGCCCTCCGCGTTCCAAAGGATCACGAGATGCTGGTAACTACCGATCTCAGCCTGGAAGGCGTGCATTTTCGGCGAGAATGGCACCCTCCCGAGAGCGTCGGGCACCGCTGCTTGGCGCGTGGCCTGAGCGACATTGCCGCCATGGGCGGCGTGCCGGTTGCCGTCTTCCTCTCGCTCGCGCTGCCCGCGAACTTGTCCCAGCGGTGGGTGGATGGATTCCTAAGCGGGCTTCTTAGGCTGGCTGGCCAATTCGACGCCGAACTCGCCGGCGGGGACACCGCTCAATCTCCCGGCGGAATACTGGCAGACATCGTCGTCGTGGGATCAGTTCCACAGGGCAAGGCCATTCTGCGCTCGACAGCACGGCCAGGGGATCGGATCTATGTCAGCGGAGCCCTTGGTGGCTCTGCAGCCGTGCTCGATCTGCTTTATTCGAAACGCCGCAAAAGACTCAGGCCCGATCTAAATCCTGACCACTTCTTTCCCACTCCTCAGATCAGGCTCGGGCAGATTCTGCGGGAACGGGGCACTGCCTCAGCCATGATCGACATTAGCGACGGATTTTCTATCGATCTCGCCCACATTTGTGAGGAGAGCGGCGCCGGCGCCCAGATCCGGGAAGACTTGGTTCCCAAGGCCAAAATCGGCCGTGCCGCTCGCCCGGTCGATCTGCGCTTCGCGCTGCACGGCGGCGAAGATTATCAACTGCTGTTCACCGCTCCCAAGGGACGAGCAGTTCCACCCGTGATCGGGAGAATCGCGATCAGAGAAGTTGGTGTGATAACGCGAGACAAAGACATTCTGCTGGTACATCCCAACCAGCTTCGGTCGAAGCTGAGCCCGCTCGGATGGGAGCACTTCCGGAAGCATTCCCCTGATAAGTAAGTCCCCCATCAACAAATCTAAAATCCCCCATGGCTTCCGGTTACCTGGGTACCGTAGCAAGGCGCGCGTCGGGAGACTACATTGAAGTTCATGCGGCCTCGTGTTTTTCTTGCTTTTTCCATCGTTTTTTCGCTGATATCCTTTGCGGCTGTCGCCCAGAGCGCGGCTACGGGTTCCCCCGCCGTCGACAACGACTTCGTGCACAAGCAGTTCAGCGATTCCTGCTCCCTAGCTCCGCAGTTCCCACCAATGACCGGAGACATGAATGGGGACGGAATTGAAGACATCGTCATCGTCGCCCGCTGCAAGAACGCGCTGATTGACCAGGACGAACACAACTATCAAGTCATTGATCCGCTGGACGCGTTCTACGGCTATGGCAACCCTAGAATCACGACCGGGTTCGCCCCCGACGACCCCAAGCTTCGCGGAATCGCGCTGCTGGTGATTCACGGCTCGGGTGCCGATGCCTGGCGATCGCCAACTCCGCAGGCCAAGTTCGTCATCATTAACCTGGCGGTGAAGACCATCACGGTCAAGAAAATGAAGGTCAACAAGAAGAAGACTACGACCGCAATCTACGTAGAAGAAGCCGGCGCCGATGAGATGACCTCGGCGGTCTTCTGGGATGGAAAGAAGTATCGTTACGATCCGCTAGGCTCAAGCATGGAATAGAGCGGCTCTTGGTCCTTGGCTGTGGCTCAGAACCAGTCATCGGTCGTACCTAGTACGACAATTCCTTTGCAATCCTCGTTTCACTTTAGCTGGCGAGTCCATTTTTCCGAAATCAAGGCAAGCAAGGACACACCCACGAGGAGATTCACCGCTCCCACCGCAGCAACATGCCGCGGAGAAATCTCGTCTGCGCGATAAACTATCCATAGAAACATAGGCAGGTAGAGGCAAAACGCTGTAATCACTACCAGCGCCTTTTGCTTCGGTTTCAGCGGTTCTCTTTTGCCCAGGAGTAGCCCCCAGCGGTTCTGATGCTTTTGCCGACGACCAACGACCGACGACCAACCACGGCTCTCTACATTTCAAAGTGAAACACATCCAGCACAAAGAACGTCCGGCGGTTCACCAAAACAATATGCCCGCCAATTGCGGCATGCATGTAGCCCACAGGCGGAGGCGGCAGATAACCCTCGACCTCGACTGGACATGGATGCATACGGCTTCTAAGACCCGGAGGTAGCGTCCCGCGCACCACTAGCTGGCGCTCCAGCCCCGGAGGCAGTTCGTCCCGCTTAGCCAGGCCGGGCGGCAGGTGGTCGCGATGCCCCGCATACCAGCCGCGCAGCTCGCGGTCGTGGTCGCGATAGTGGCCGCGACCATCGTCGCGATCATGCTTGTCTTTTTCTTTATCTTTGTCATGTCCATAGGCGTGACCGTGACCCTGGCCGTGATCGCCATCATGATCATGATCTGCGAAGGCCTTTGGCCCCAGGCTCAGCACCACTGCCACACACAAAAAATAGAGCCACTTGCTTCGAGACATAGATTCTCCTGTATTCAAGTACGAAGCCAAGATTAGGGTCGTAGCTCTGGGGCGGCAAGTCACCGGAGTACCTAAAGCGTCGTTGGTCGTTCGTCGTGCGTCGTTGGCCTTTCGTCGCTGGCCCTTCGTCGTTGTTTCGGTCGGAGACCCTTTCGGTCGTTGCTCGCCAGCTCTGCATAGGTGCCGACCGACTGTCCTCAGAGAAAGCCCGCCTTTTCGCTCGGGATATTTTGCCAATGACCGGCGATCAACGGCCAACGACGGTTCTTCTATAATCCCCTGCCATGGACCTCGAACAAAAACTGCAAGAACTGAAACGCCGCGAGCGTTTGGCGGAAGACGGCGGCGGGCAAGAACGTCGCGAGCGCCAGCACAAAGAAGGCAAGATGTCAGCCCGCGAGCGAATCGAGTTTCTTCTCGACGAAGGCACCTTCGAGGAAACCGACCGCTTCGTCACCCACCGGGCGACTGATTTTGGTTTATCCGACCAAAAATACTACGGCGACGGCTTCATCACCGGCTACGGCCGCATCGAGGGACGCCTCGCCTTTGTATTTGCGCAGGACTTCACGATTTTCGGCGGCTCACTTTCGGAAACCAATGCCGCCAAAATCGTCAAGATCATGGACACGGCCGCCCGCGTCGGCGCACCGCTGATTGGGCTGAATGACTCCGGCGGTGCCCGCATTCAGGAAGGCGTCGTCTCGCTCGCTGGCTATGCGGATATTTTCCTCCGTAACACGCTCTACAGCGGCGTGGTGCCGCAACTCTCGGCCATCATGGGCCCATGCGCGGGTGGCGCGGTCTATTCGCCAGCAATCACCGATTTCATCGCCATGGTGAACAACACGTCCTACATGTTCATCACCGGCCCAGAGGTCATTAAGACCGTCATGCACGAGGACGTCACCAAAGAACAGCTCGGCGGCGCGGTCACACACAATGAAACTTCCGGCGTCGCGCATTTTCTTGCTCACGATGATGCTGAGTGCCTCTCCATGCTGCGCGAGTTGCTCAGCTTCATCCCGTCCAATAATCTCGACGACCCTCCGCGCAAGGTGTGCACTGATCCCATTGACCGGGCCGACACAGCACTCGATACCATCGTCCCCGCACAATCGAATCTTCCTTACGACATCAAAGACGTAATCCGCGCCGTGGTGGACGACGGATACTTCTTCGAAGTTCACGAGCACTACGCCAAGAACATCGTCGTAGGATTCGCCCGCATGAACGGCTGCCCGGTCGGCATCGTCGCCAATCAACCGGCGGTGCTGGCGGGAACTCTCGACATCAATGCGTCGGTCAAAGGCGCTCGCTTCGTGCGTTTCTGCGACTGCTTCAACATCCCGCTGATTACTTTCGAAGACGTCCCCGGCTTCCTCCCCGGCACCAGCCAGGAATACGGCGGCATCATTCGCCATGGCGCCAAACTGCTCTACGCCTTCGCCGAGGCCACCGTGCCCAAAATCACCGTAATTACTCGCAAAGCCTACGGCGGCGCCTATTGCGTGATGGCTTCAAAGCACATTCGCACCGACGTGAACTACGCCTGGCCAACTGCAGAAATCGCGGTGATGGGCCCCGAAGGCGCGGTGGATATCGTTTACCGCCGAGAACTCGACCGCGCCCCCAACCGCGAAGAACTGCGAAAACAGAAGATCGAAGAGTTCCGCGACCGCTTCGCCAACCCCTACATCGCCGCCGAACGCGGTTTCGTGGACGCCGTCATCCAGCCCCGCGACACCCGCAAGAAGTTAATCCAAGCCCTCGAAATGCTGGGGACGAAGCGGGACAAGAACCCGCCGAAGAAGCATGGGAATATTCCGCTGTGACCGGTTTGCGGGTGATAACAGCTGAAGGAATAACCTTCACTGGTTCTGCACTCCCTGCAATAACTTCCTGACCTTCCAGCCGCTTCCCCGCATCTGGCCAAATGTAAATTGCTGATTGTACCTAGGTTACTTGCGCCGCTCCTGAACGGCGTAGAGGATGCATTCTCAAGAACCCAGGGAGCCGGGAAGGCTTGTCCCTGGCCGTTTCTGCGGCAGTAATGGTTACCAACTTTTCCCGGCAAAACAGGTTCTAACAATCTAAACAAGGGGTCCATACAAGAATGAGGAATCGTTTTATTTCCTGTTTTACAGTTTTTATCGTCACTATGTTTCTGGCGGTATCAGCTCTGGCGCAGGCCAAGCCGGCTGGGCAAGATACCGGCTTCACTTCCTACGTTGAGTTCGGTGGCACTACGAACTCCGACGGGCAGGTGTACGAACTCGATTCCAATGTTGGATACACATTTACCCAGCACTTTGGCATGGATTTGGGCGTACCGTTTTATTTTGTCAATGCATCCAGTTCGACCACGGGCGCAACATCCGGCAGCGGCGTGGGGAATCCTTCGGTGGACCTGCGCTGGAAGTATCTGCATCCCGCGGTGAATTTCGCTTCTGTCGTGACCGGATCGGCGCCGCTGGGAGACAGCAAGCTGGGCCTAAGCACAGGCCGGGCAACGTTTGACTGGACGAACCGTTTTGACCGCACGTTCTCGCAGGTCACTCCTTTCCTGGAAACCGGGTTTTCCAACACCACATCGGACTCGCGGCTATTCGTACGTCCTTACACGACTCTCGGCCTTAACACTCATTTTCGCGGAGGCGCGGAAGTGGACGTTTGGAAGTCCCTTA
>WNEZ01016582.1_pt1 | contig 10103 bp, 18 predicted proteins | sample 5400521 | NCBI WGS metagenome assembly WNEZ01 (sample SAMN13153339, study PRJNA577476) | soil metagenome | isolation source: 120 cm saprolite under Douglas fir tree site 2 hole 1 replicate 1 | place: USA:California | collected 2015-04-18 | reverse complement strand
GGTAGGCTCGGACTAGTGAATCGGGATAAGTCGACTAAGCGTTGGTTTAGTCACAGGTTCAGCTGTCCGAGGAGTCGCGGGCAGGGAACTAGCGGCGGAGCGGGGCAGCCCATCAGCGGGCGCAGGCGCGGCCGGCAGTGAGAATAGATTTTTCATCGAGCAGGGAGCGAACGGCAAATATAACGTGAGCCGGCCGAAGTCGAAGCCGATCGTGTCCACAAAGACGCAGGCCGCAGCCATCAAGAATGCTCACTCCATTGATCCTGACGCTACGTTGCACGTTGAGCGGGTTCGCAATATTGGGCCTGGCCGTGACAAGTGGAGGAAGCTCTAACGTTCTCTGCCTGACGGTTTTCGCGGAAGGATTGTTACCTGCCTGCCATCAGGCCCTCACTCTTCGGGGCGCGCTTGAATGCGATGGGTCGCGACAATCATATCACTGCCATCATGCTTGAGTGTTTGCGTGACAGGCTCGACGCGATAGCGGCGGTTCTTGGTGACGAAGCTTTCAATCCACGCATGGTCATCGCGGTAGAGAACCAGCTCTTCGGCGCATTGAACAATGAGGCGGTTAAGATCGGTGACTTCCTTCGGCTTCAATGTACGCTCGCTCGCTTTGAATTTCGCGAATGACAGATCGGGCGGATTCCGCGAAAGCCGGATATCGGGCCGAATACGTATCGCGAGGTCGGGAGCGAGAGGCACGACACGATTGATGGGCGTATTGAGATCGAATGTTTCGATCGCAACCGGATAGTCGCTGGTAAAGAATGGGCTACCGGCATCCTTGTTATGCAGAATTTCCCATGGCGAGTTTCCGAAGATCGAAACATGATTCATGACGGTGGTAACGCCGATTGCCTGAGGGTATTTGGGATCGACGGTGAATGTCACGGTGCCATCGGTGAGAAGTTCGGTCATCGACTTTCCGCCAAGCGCCTCCGGTGCTTTTGGAATCTGTCCCTGCGCGTCGAGCAGGGTTGCGGTAGGGGTCAAGGTCGCCTTCAACGGCCCCGAATGAATCCGCATGGCGGCCGGTGAACAATTGATGATGTAGGCCACGAAGCCTGCAATGGAAAAGATGCTCTCCTGATCCGGCTTGTGTTCCCGTAGCTTTGCGACAGATGCGTTGTAGCGCGGCTCAACATCCTTCAGAAAATCCTCGATAGCCCGGCTTTCGGTGAGATAGGCGTTCGTACTGCCATCCTCGATCCGGCAAATGTCCCGTGGCTTGGTTTGAAAGCGCTTCAGGTCCGATTTGCGAATGGCGTAGAGCTTTCCATCCAGCGCGGGCGAATTGAAATTCTTCAAATGGACCTGGGAGACATAATGATCGAACGGCATTCGGGCCTCTCACGGGCTCACGGTTTATTGAATGTAAAGCGCGCCGATTCTATCGATCTAAAAAGATCGAGCAGGAATTGCCGATCCTCGGGCCGTCGAACAAGGATGTAAATATCCCTCTCCCAGTCCCCGAGGATGGCGAAATGCACTTTCGCTTTATCCAGGACCTCGAACTCCGCAAGGAGTTTGGCTGCGTCCTGTTTGATGTCGGTGCCGATCCACACGCCCTGTAGACTCGACGCAGGGTCGTTAGAAAGCAGTTTCTTCTCTACGCTACGAAACAAAATCGCCGGATCGTGGTCGGGTGGCGCCGGCGTTGCTTCTGGCGCATCGTCGGCAAATTGATCTGCTTGTTTGATGAAATCCGCGACCCGTCTCTTCACATCAAACACCACTTTGCGACCGCTCACAGGTCCAAGTACCCAATCGATAGTTTGGTTGCCGTCGCTCAGCCCCGAAACTTCGAACTCAGCCGGAACCGACGGGTCAACGCGAATGATTGGAGCCATCTCGCAGAGAGCATCCTGATGATTTGACGATTCAGCAAGCCGCCCGAGGTATTCCCGTCGCTTCGACGTTCCATAACATCTGATCTGGGTTCTTGCTGTGTAGACGCCAGATAGAGAAGTCACCGTTGGCACAGATAGAGATGTCACTCTCCACGGTTTTCCGTCATTTCCGCTTCGCCTTCGTCCCTCGATATAGTTCCCATGAAGAACGTCCCTGCGCCGTTCCAGCCAGCTCATCCCTATGAGCACGAATCCTGAAACAGTGAAGGCAATCGCCAACAAAGGTAAAGTTCCAGCTATTTCCCCTTCGCTTTCAGCTCCCATTGTGGTCGCCGAATTCCGCGCTCGATAGGTGGCTCTGGAGGCGCATCCGGGCGGGGGCAATCTGCACTTGGCGGCGCTTTCACCAAGACCGGCACCGTTACCGACTACACGCCGGGGCCCTAATGCACGAGAACGGGACCGGCGGCTTAGGCCGAAAACGGGATTCCTACGGTGTCCTGGCATCCCGAACCGACCCATAAAGGCTGAGCACCCCGACTAGGATGGCAAGTAGTCCCATGATCGTCCAAGCCAAAGGCCAGCCCGCAGTGATCGTCCCGACGACAACCCAAACGCCGAAGGCGATTATTCCTGCCGAGATTAGAAACGAGAGCACCATATCCATGATTGGCCCCCTTTCTTCAGAGCGCAAACAATAGATGGCGTGGAATTTGAGTATATACCTCGATCGCCATGTCGCCTGTGATTCCGTTTCGACGTCGATCGAGATACCCGCGCGTACCCTTCGCGCTCGGGGCGCTGGCCGCTATAGCGCTCGGCGGGGCTGCCATCGCCGCGTGGATGATATGGCAGCGCAGCAGCGTTAGCCCGTCCGGTCAGATCATCGAGGTGATCGACGGCGATACCGTGCGCTTCAATGGCGCGGTGTACCGCCTGGTTGGATTCGATACGCCGGAGCGTGGCGACAAGGCGCGCTGCGACGATGAACGCCGCCGCGCCCGAAGCAGCCACCACGCGTCTGCGCGCCCTTATTGGCAGCGGCGATGCCCGGCTAATTCGCGTGGCGTGCTCCTGCCGGCCAGGACAGGAGGGCGCGCGTAATTGTAATTTTGGGCGCCTATGCGGCTCGTTGTTGATCGGTGGGATGGATGTCGGCGGGATCTTGATTAGCGAAGGTCTCGCGCATCCCTATGTCTGCGGGGCGACGAGTTGCCCGCAGCGTCGCCCGTGGTGCTAGAACGGGCTACTTCACTACCCGCGACCCTTCTCAAGCCGTTCAGTGGCGCGCGCCAAATCCTGCGTGTCCAGCACAGCAATCAATTGGGTTCCTGTTTCGTCGGCATCGCGCGGTCCCTGCTCAAGGTATTCGCCGAGAATCTGGCGAGCCTTACGCAACGTCGAAATAAGCAACTCTTGATCCGTCATTCTATGACCTCGTATCCAAAAGCGACGCCTTCAGGGTCATTCTCCTTGAACCGCTTATTCTACTTCGGAGGCGTCGGGTTTTGGCCACGGCGGGTCATCGTTTCCTTGGAAACATTAGGCTGAGGCAGAGTCGATCCGGTGATAATGCTCATAAGACCGTGCCCTTGTTCGTGACCTCTGACTACGGTTCCGGGAATGGATGCAATGGCACCGGTGCTGCCAGAGGTGCCTTGCGCCGCCGCAAGCTGCGTCAATGCGAGGAGAGCAGTAGCGGCAAGTGCGGAATAAGCTATTTTCGATTTCATTTGGTTTTCCTTCTTTGAAATCGTGCCGTCGCGCGAGGATTGGCCCACGTTTAAAAAATGTCCCGGCGCGTTCGTCTATGCAAAATCGGCACCCAAGACTCACAGCAACGCGCGCCGGCTTAAAGGTCATCCCTGGGGTCACGCCGATGTGCGCTCATTCGGACGATGAGGTGAGCCCGCCGGTTCACGCCGGCGGGCTTCTTCTGGATCGAGCGGCTTTCCCTTTCACGCTGCAGCGCGAGTCGTGGCGCCGATCTGTGTGAGCATCGTGAGCATGTCGAAGTAGTGCGAGGCGCTCTTGATCTTACTGCCCTCGACCTGGACGACCTGGCATGCCGACATCTCGATCGGCTTGTTCGATGCCGGAATGGTACCTGTTGGTGTCTGCAGTGGGCCGGTGTGAACGCCCTTCCACACGATCTCGAGGACCGCGGTGTCCCCGCTCGCAAACTCGCGCACGAATGTGGCTTTGGAGTCGGGGAAGGCCTTCGCCCAGCCCTGCCAGGCCTCGATGATCGCGCCAACGCCCTGGATGCGGCGGTGAGTTCCCTTCTCGTCGTACACAGCGTCGGCAGCCAACATGTCCTTCGCCTTGCTCCAGTCCTTATCGTTGTATGCGGTGATTGCGGCCTTCGCGATTTCGATGACATTCGCCATGATGATCCTCCCTTTATTATCGCGTTGAAGCAGAAAGGCAGAACTCAGCTTGAGTCCATCAGAGCTATGGCGGGGGTGTTTAATTGAGTCAGGCTGTGGGTTCCGATGGGCGCCGAAAACGCGCTGCAAGCGGAGTAATGTTCGCTTCAGGCGCGGCGGTCGGCACTGAGCACTTTGCAATCCCCATGCTACCACCGGCATATCCCGCCACGGTGAACAATATTGACCATCGCCGTTCAAAAAAGGGTGTATGCCTTAGCGCGCTTGCGCCGCGACGTCAGCGCCGGATCGGGCTTGCCGTAGTTCAATGCCCTCATGACACCGCGAGGGTGATTTTTTGCTGGCGTGTCATCTATTTTTTTGCCACGAAGTTCGCTTACGTTTGATTCGGCCATGCCGTTGGGCCAGCGGTTTGGTTGGCCCCGACGTGTATCGTCCGGACAACGTCGCGCGTCGGGCCGCTCCACGGTTTGATGATTATCTACGCAATCAAAGCCCTGCGCCAACCCCCTCTCCGGGTCCCGCCTCTATTTTGCTGTGCGGAATTTAATCGACTCCCTTGCATAACTGGAATCTACTCTTTCCAACGCTGGGAGCATCGCGAAAGAAATCGCCATGGACAGTACAGAAGCGTACCAAGACTCCGGGCGGGCAGAACTCAAAAAGAGAATCGTGAGATACAAGGCGCTGGCGCGTCAAATCCCGGACCATGTGACTGTGCAAAACGTCAAGTCGCTGATCGCGGAATTGGAACAGACGCTGTCCCGGATCGACGACAAGTAAGGCCGCCCCAGTTGGCGGCCTCTTTCATATTCAGCCGTAACCGAAACTCGCGCGAGATCACGCCCCATGTTTGGGTGCATCCCGACGACGATGATCGGCGATAGGACTGAGGCAGCGCAAGCCTCGCCGATGGCTTAGATCGTCGTGGCCGCCATCACCGTAGCGGCGAACGCAGCGGCCATGGGGGCGCATAGAGCGACGGCAATTGGCTTCGTGTCGGCGTTCAGCCGGTTGCCAGTGCATCCGGCCAACACGAAAGCAAATAACAGGGCGTTGATCCTCATTCGTGCAATCCCATTCTGTCAGGTTTCCAAACAGGAGAGACGCCGCGAATGGGAATGCGCTATCATCGGAATTGGCGGCTGGAAATATGATCCGCGCGAAAACAGGGAAGCGCGAGATCACGCCTTACCTCTGGGTGCATCCGGAGAAGGAGACCGCCTGTGTGCAGAGTGTGCGCAGGCGGGTTTTTGCCACGAAGATTTGTTCATGTCCGATTCGGCCATGCCGACGGGTTGCGCTGGTGGCTTGGCCGGGGCCCGACGCATGGTCGTCCTGGAAACTCACCCTGCGTTGGGCCGCCTCGTCGCGCCAGGAAATGTACTGATCGAAGATCGTGACGGCTTGCGGTAATCCCGCATTAACGCCTAAGTTTTTTTGGGGGCAAGCCGTCACCGGGGAGGAAAATTAGGAGCGCAAAATGGCCTTTCGGAGTGATTGGAAATCCGCAGATCAACTTCAAGCAGATATCAACGCCGGTTCGATACCACCCGCGCATCATCTGATAATCGATCTTTGGCGTCGGGTTGAGGAACTGCAGGCACATATTGACGAGTTAGAACGCCAAATGAAGAAGAAAGATTCAAATTAGGACACTACAGCTCGTATTCATACGAGGTTACTGAGCAGCCGTTTCATAGGGACGAATTGGTTTGAGGGGCCCAGTACCTAAACCGACGCCGCCGAGCCGATCATATTCCGCTCAGGCGGCGTTGTGCGTTTGGAGGGGGTCAATCCCGCACCAAACGACCCCGGCTTGCTGGCTGCAAAGGGCGGGGCCGTTGGCGGCGGGTGTGCTTTAATGCGCACTTGAGGCAGATTTCCCGCCGCAATAGTAACGGGCGTGGATAGGATTCGTTGCTCCGTTACAAATTTTAAATTTCGCTACAGGCTTACCAAGCGCCACCGCGCCGGCGCCCCCTCGCCAACCACTATCCCGCCGTTGCGCTTCCGCCAAGACGCGCGAAAGCCGCCCGTGAGGACTTGGGCATCATTTCCGCGGTGTCGGCTCGTGCTTGTGAATTTTAGGCTGTTCGGTTTTAGATCATACTGCCCGGCATAAAGCATCTGATCTTGATGGTATCACCTTCAATCATAGGCATAGGCCAGACCATCGTTCGACCTGCGCGATTCGGCACCGTGACCCAATCGACGTCGCTAACGGCGGTTCCATCCGCGTCGGAGCAACACAGAAAACCCTTGCCGCTCTTCAAGCTGTCGAACCACGCCTTCATTTCCGGAGTTGATTTCGCGAACTGACCGCGATCACGCGCTTCGCTGGCCACGATCAGCATTGCAAGGCTGATGATAATTCCCGCTAGTCGCATTTGCGCCGCCTAGTCGAGCAAGTTTTTCGCAACCCCGAGGCGAACGCAAGCCGAATTCCCCAGGCGGGGAATTGTCAAATCAGCAAAAAGCCAATCACTCCTTCTGACCTAGAGGCACTTCAAAGACATGCATCGATCAGCAAAAGGAGAGTTTCCGTTCCCGAAACAGTGGATGGTCGGCTACTCGGCAACCGCTACCTTGCTGGTGGATCGCAATTCAGCGCTGGCCTGCCGGATTACAAGCGCCGCTCCCTGTATGGCAAGTGCAGCCATGATCGCCGCCACGATAGTGTCAGGCCATCCAGTGCCGGTGCCAAAGACGCCGAGCGCGGCAAGCAGAACCGCCAGATTGCCGAGCACATCGTTGCGGGTGCAAATCCACGCGGAGCGCATATTGGCGTCACCATGACGATAGGCCCAAAGCAGTCCGAACGTCGCAGCGTTGGCTAGCAGCGCCGCGAGGCCGACGGTGCCCATTGTGAAAGCGCTCGGCAGCGTTCCATGCAGAGCGTGCCAGACCACTGTCCCGATAACCCATAGGCCGAAGGCAGCCATAGTCGCGCCCTTAGCCAAAGCGGCCGAGGCCCGATAGCGCAGCGCCATGCCGACAACGAACAAGCGAATCGCGTAATTGGCCGCGTCGCCCAAAAAATCCAGCGCATCGGCCTGAAGCGCCGCCGATCCGGCCGCGAGTCCGGCAATGACCTCCACCGCGAACATTGCGGCGTTAATCGCCAGCACCGCCCAAAGCACATGGCGATAAGCGTCATCTTGTTTTTTTGAGCCGCCTAAGTTGAGTGGAGGCGGGGCACAGCATTCATCCATCCAAACAAGATAGGCTCACCTTGGGAATGCGCTAGGCCGCCTCAGTCGTAACCGAAATGCGCGAGATCACGCCTTACGTCTGGGTGCATCCGGACGAGGAGCGGTGAGAGCGCCGCCCCAGACTTAGCTAAATGCGATAGTGAGCAGGCCAGAGCAAAGTAGGACAAGACCGGCGACGGTCACAGCGAGGAAACTGTAAGAAGCGAATTCTTCACGCATGATACACCTATAAAATCATGCCACCCATCGCATTAGTATCAGGTGCCTGTTTCAGCATGCTTTCGCGCGGAGACGAAAACGGCTTCGTGGGAACCGCGCCGAAGAAACGTCTTCACGGGATCGCGATCAGCACGCCGGACGAAGAGACAAAAGCGGCCCCAGCGCAGGGGCAATTGCACTGGAGGCCGCTCTAATGCTCGCCGAATTAATGTTTTCTTAAGTCGACTCCCGGACGTAAGGGGAATCTACTGATCCCATCACCGCCCCTCTTCGGCTTCTACCGGTGACTGAGAGTGTTGCGCTCCCGCCTGAAGCAAGGTGGAATGCAATGACAGATTACCCAGCCACAATCCCAATGTTCGCAATTCAGCAACTCCGCTGCCCAAAATGCCGCGCGCGCATGAAGCTTGCGCGCACGTCGCCGGGGCCTACAGGATTTGAACTCAAGAGGTTCGACTGCTCCGAATGCGATCACGTCGAACAAATCGCCATACCGTCGGATGATCCAATGAAATCCGATGCTGTTGGTTGGTTCCTTGGCGAGCTACAGCCGCCAAAATAAAAATCGCTCAGTGAGCTGTTTTGATCGGAGGACGCCATGTTCCAAAGAAACGGCCCCAGCGCGGGGGCCGAAGAGGCCGAGAGGCTCGACCTGGAGAAGCATGCGCGATTGGAAGCAGGTTTAATCGATCCAGTGAGCGCCATTCAGCCTGCGCCAACCGCTGAGCATCAACACCGAGAAGGCCCATCGTTCTGGCAGGCGATCAAGACGATGTTCAAGTAGATCAGGTGGGCGGCTTCAGTTCGCTGGCGGGATAAGCTTTCGCTTTTTCGGATCGAGCGCGTTGTCGAACGCGCGCTTAGCTGCAGCCATCGCAGCGTCCTTGCTGTCAGATATACCCGACTTTGTCCCGGTCCCGGTCTCGACCGACCACTTCCAAGGGCCGCGTTGGATACCTTGGATTATCCGGCACTCGACGCCGCGGTGTTCCATGCTCAGCCTACCTCTGAGGCGCGCGTGGTCAATTTTGCTCAGATGGGTCCGCCTCTGTTGGCGGCTGTGGGTGCTTGTCCACCACGACTCTAGCGCAGCCCCGCAGACCGTGCAGACCGCGTCACCCGTATGCGGTACCAAGAACTTTGTTTCAGTGCGTTTGTACTCGGCGCCGCAATTGCATCGGACAATTGTCGCCATCCTTGGAATATGTCCCTGCGGCACGCCAGATCAACCCCAATACCTCTGCGATCATACTCCGCTTGGTGGCGTTGGGCGTTTGGAGGGTAGATCCCGCACCAAACGACCCCGTCTTGCTAGCTGCAAAGGACGGGGCCGCTGGCGGCGGGTGTGCTCTAATGCGCACTTTAGGCAGATATCCCCGCCGCAATAGTAACGGGGCGTGGATAGGATTCGTTGCTCCGTTACTCAAATATTTCGTTACAGGCTTACTAGGCGCCTCCGCGCTGGCGCTCCCTCGCCAATCACCATCCCGCCCAGCCATGTTGCCGCGCGATCAAAACGCGCGCGACGAAACGTAGCATTGCATTTTTGGCCGCAGAGGCACGTCCTTTCGACACAATGGAATTTTCTCAGTGCTGGGCGCGCTTTCGATAGAGACCAGCGCATGCTCGAGCTTTGGAATAACTGGTACGAGACCCTGGCCTCGATGGAGGCGCTTGCCACCGTCATCGTTATTGTCGTGGTGGCTGCTGGCGTTATTACGCTAGCGGAAAGTCGGCAGCGATAAGCTTACCGAGACGCGCGAGATCACGCCTTACGTTTGGGTGCTGCACCCGGACGAGGAGCGGTGAGCCTCGGCTCACGGTCAGTTTACTGCGAACGTTCCGTTGTTGGGTTTGCGCGTTAGCCGAAACCGCGCGTAGAATTCCGGTACCTTGCAACGGAGGATCCGATGGCCACACAAATCGTGATGGATCGCACCGGCGATACTCGGCACAATTTCGATGCGAAGAACGCGGATGCGCTCTTGAAGGCCGAGGAGCGCTTCAGGGAGTTGACAGGCGCAGGCTTTACGGCGGCGGTGCGTACCTCGTCCGGAGAGGCGGTCGTGAAGCACACGTTTGATCCTAATGCCGAAGAGACGCTGTTTTTTACGCGGCTCGTCGGCGGCTAGCCTCGGCTATGTCTAGACAACCATTGCGCAATGCGAAGGAGCGTCTCCGACTATTTCTGTCGGAATGCGTGCGTGTTGGCTGGTGCTTTGCACCCAAAGGTTACCTCGTCGCAGGCGACGTCATGCTGGCACAGAAAATTGCGCTGGAGACCGATGAGCGTGGCGCGTTGGCCGTGGCGAACAGATTTTTCGTGCCAAGAGGCCCACGAAATACGCTTCTCCAACACTGAACTAGTTTTTGATTTTATCGCGCCGGATGGCCGAGCAGGAAAATCTACGGGTGAAGGGAGGATT
>WNEZ01008576.1_pt1 | contig 10103 bp, 8 predicted proteins | sample 5400521 | NCBI WGS metagenome assembly WNEZ01 (sample SAMN13153339, study PRJNA577476) | soil metagenome | isolation source: 120 cm saprolite under Douglas fir tree site 2 hole 1 replicate 1 | place: USA:California | collected 2015-04-18 | reverse complement strand
TGCGAATCCGGTCGCCCAGAATCGCCCCGCCCGTGTAAGGACTAGTCGGATCGACCGCAATGATGCCGACCGTCTGGTTCTCTTTGCGATAGTGCTTGGCGAGCTGGTCCACCAGTGTGCTCTTGCCCGATCCCGGCGCCCCCGTCAACCCGATGATGCGCGCCTTGCCGGTGTGCGGGAAGAGCGCCTTGAGCAACTCCGACCAGCCCGGAGCGCGGTTTTCCACCGCGGAGATGGCCCGCGCCAGCGCCAGAGGCTCGCCGGAACGAAGACGTGAAATCTGCGATTGGGTATCCTGCTTCAAGGAACTAGTGTAAAGCAGCCTCTTCGTTCGCTGGAAACGGGGTTCGAACCGGCGGTCCAACTCGACTACATCTTGCTGCGATGGCAATGCCAGTCTTGGCACCGGTGGTGCGCTTTTCTACGTCGCGGCAACTCCTCCTTGGTCGTCAATCTTCAGGAGAGGCCGGGCAATCTTTCCGATGACCGGGTAATTCGCCCATTCGCCACGTCCCGCTTTAACTGCGTAGACAATCGCCATCACCAAGACAAGAATCCACAAACTCATGAAGCCAAGCCAGATGATAGGGAACACGATGAAGAAGGCCGGGGGAGGACCAGTCTTATCTGCGTTCGCGTGAGCGACTGTCGAGAAGATTGTTACGAACCAAAGAACCATGCATCCGCCCATCAAAATGAGGTACGCAATCTGCAGAAGCAACGCCTGGAGCGCGTGGAAAGAAACAAAACGTGATTTTCTTTGGATCAGAAAAATGATGAGCGGGGCAATCCACCACCCGACCACCTGCAACGCATGCGCCAGGGTGGCCATCGTGCGCTCGTCCTGCGTGATCGGCATTTGTGAATTCTCAACCATTCTTGCCTCTGGCGCGCTGTCATCAACGCACCGTTCAGCGCCGGATTGCAGTCGGATGCTTTGGCTGGTAGAGCCCGATCTTTCCGCCGCCCGGAAGGGAGATGGTGGTCAGACTCCCCCAGCGTTCTTCTGTTACCGCCCCGCCGGCGGCAGCGCGAAGATCAGCCAGCCATGCCCCGCATCGACCGAAGAAAAGTTGAGAATATCGCGGAAGAACGCACGATCGGCTTCGGGGTCTTTGCTGTAGACGATGATGTGCGCGCCGGTAATCATGGCAGGCTGCAGATTAGATTAGCGTGCGAGGCTCGAAGCTAAAAGCTAGCAGCTAGGAGCTAACAGCTGAATTTAGTCCTTCAGCAACTGCCGCGCAATCACCAGCCGCTGAATCTCGCTCGTCCCTTCGCCGATCGTGCACAGCTTCACATCGCGATAGAACTTCTCCGCCGGATAGTCCTTGATGAACCCATACCCACCGTGGATCTGCACTCCCTCGTTAGCGCACTTCACCGCCACTTCCCCAGCGTAGAGCTTCGCCATCGACGATTCGAGTGTAGTCTTCATTCCGGCGTCTTTCATCGCGCCCGCACGCAAAGTGAGCAGCTTCGCTGCTTCGATTTCCGTCGCCATATCAGCCAGCTTCCACTGGATAGCTTGGAATTCGCTGATCGCTTTGCCAAACTGTTTGCGCTGCTTGGAATATTTCAGCGCCGCTTCGTAAGCGCCTTCGGCCATGCCGAGCGAAAGTGCGGCGATGGAGATACGTCCGCCGTCAAGCACACGCATGGCGTCGATGAAGCCGTTCCCTTCTCCGCCCAGCAGATTCTCCGACGGCACAAAACAGTCTTCGAAGATCAATTCCGACGTGTCGCTGGCGCGCAGTCCGAGCTTGTTTTCTTTTTTCCCAGGACGAAATCCCTTCATGCCCTTCTCAATGGCAAATGCCGACAGCCCGTGCGTGTGCGCGGCCCGATCGGTCACCGCGAGCACCACCAGCACATCCGCATGACCGCCGTTGGTGATGAAAGTTTTCGTACCGTTGAGCACCCATCCGCCACGGGCCTTGGTGGCCGACATGCGAGCGCTGCCCGCGTCCGAACCCGCCGAAGGCTCGGTAAGTCCCCACGCGCCCAGGTACTCACCCGTCGCCAATTTCGACACATATTTCTTCTTCTGCGCTTCGTTGCCCGCGACGAAAATGTGATTCGAGCAAAGCGAAGTGTGCGCGGCCACGATGATCCCCACCGACCCATCCACCCGCGACAGCTCTTCGATCGCAGTGATGTACTCCACGTACCCCATGCCCGCGCCGCCGTACTCCTGCGGAAAAATGATCCCCAGCAGGCCGAGCTTGCCTAGTTCCTTGACGATCGCCATCGGGAACTCGTTGGCCTCGTCCCACGTCATGACATGAGGCGCAATCTCGCGCTCGGCAAACTCGCGCACACTCTTTTTCAGTTGCAATTGTTCGTCATTCAGCTGGAAATCCAAAGTTCTTTCACCTAATCTTCCCCGCCTCCTCTCGAGAGCTGTCATCCCGAGCGGAGCGAGGGATCTGCAGTTTGGTTCGTAATTATTGCTGGATGCCGCGCGCAAGGACGGCGCAGAATTGGCGCCCAACTATTCATTTAAGCACGGCGACAGGCGACGAACGAAATCCTCAAACCGACCGGTTGGTTACGAAAGATGACTGGAGCGCCAGCGTCCTCGCAAATCGCGCAAGAAGCGTTACTTCTTCTCCGCCCCGAAAATCCTTCTCGCCAGCCACACCGGCGCTACAAACACATGCGCAGGATTCGTCAGAAACGCCGGTTTATTCCCTTCAATGAGGTGCCCCAGCCACGCCAGGGCAAATGCGGTCGGGATTAAGAGAAGTGCAACGATCCAGTGCCACCAGATCACTATTAGAGAGGAGAAGCCTACCGGAATCGCGATCATATGTAGAACGCGATTCGCGGGATGGTTGTGTGCGCCGTCGTAATGCGAATACAGTCCCATATTTCACCCACCGGGAACTCAAGACTCGGAGATTATAGTCCCTCGGTCGGATGCCCGACGACGCCGGAAAGCCTTTCTTTGGTGCATTTTCAGGTGCTTTCGCCTGTATCAATACCGGGGTATACTGCTAGACCATCGGGGTGCTGGTCCTCGAACTCCCCTCGACGACCTTGAACAACCGTCTTTCGCGTCATAACGGACGGGTGCGCTCCGAGGTCCGCTCCGTATCAGGCATTTCCAATGGATCATCGCGACGACCGGGCCCATGATTCTGACAGTCCGACGATGCCTGGAACCAGCCTGCCCCAAGAGCGGGTAGGCACCGCTGCCCAGACGCCGCCGCCTCTCTCGGGCACTCCTGCACATCACAGCCCCGCCCCTCCTAGCCGCCCTGTGGCTCCGTCCGGGTATGCGTCTTCGGTCGCCGCTACCAGCATTACCGCTTTTCTCTCGCTCCAGCCGGGCGTCATTTTTGGTGGGCGCTACGAGATCCTGAGTGTGCTCGGACAAGGCGGCATGGGCGCCGTATATCAGGCGCGCGACCGCGAACTCGACCGTCTGATCGCGCTCAAAGTGATCCGTCCGGAATTGGCCACCGATCCTGCCATCCTGCAGCGCTTCAAGCAGGAACTGATTCTCGCGCGCAACATCACGCACAAAAATGTCGTCCGCATTTACGACCTGGGCGAAGCCGACGGCATTCGCTTCATCACCATGGAATACGTCGATGGCGAGGATATGCGCACCCTGCTGCGCAAGCACGGCAAGTTCTCCGCGCAAGACGCGATTCCGATGATCGAGCAGGTCTGCCGCGCCCTTGATGCGGCGCACTCCGAAGGTGTAATTCATCGCGACCTGAAGCCACAGAATGTCATGCGTGACAAACAGGGACGCATCGTCGTGATGGATTTCGGACTCGCCCGTTCGCTCGGCGATTCGGGCATGACCCAGACCGGCGCCATCGTCGGCACCATGGAGTACATGTCGCCCGAGCAGGCGCTGGGTTCGCAACTCGATCAGCGCTCCGACATCTTCAGCGTCGGCCTCATCTTCTACGAACTGCTGACCGGCAAGTCTCCCTATCACGCGGACACCGCCATCGCCAGCCTGATGCGGCGTACGCGCGAGGTCGCCAAGCCCGCCTCCGACGTAGAAAATACCGTTCCTCGATCCCTGAGTGCAATCGTCAGCCGTTGCCTGGAGCGCGAGCCTGCCAACCGCTATCACTCCGTCGTTGAACTCTTGCAACAGCTGAACGCCTGGGAGGCGAACCCCAACATCAGCGCCGACGCGTTGTCGAAGATGATCCCGCATCCGATTATCCATCCGTCGCGCTTCAATATCGATCTTCCCGGCAAGCGCTGGATGTGGATCGCAGCCGCCGTGCTGGTGATTGTGATGGCAGGGGTTGTCGGACGCACGTTGCTGAATAAGCCGACCCAAGGCCAATACGCTGCCAAGGGAATCCCGCCTCTCAATCAGGGAAAATATGTCGCCATCATGCCGTTGAAGTTGGTGGGCGATGAAAAGGCTTTGGGCTACGTGGCGGACGGCATTGAGGAAGCGCTTACCGCAAAACTGTTCCAGGTAAAGGAAGTCCGACTCTCATCCTCTTCGAGTGTGGACGCGGTGGCTAAGAAGGACTTGCCTCTGCCCAAGCTCGCCAACGAACTGGGCGCCAATCTGATCGTGCAGGGCATGGTGCAGGGCAGCGGCGACAAGTTGCGCGTCACCCTCAGGCTCGATGATGCCACCGCCGGCAAGACTGTCTGGAGCGAGGAGTTCGCCGGCGTGCCCGGAGACTTGCTCGCGCTCGAAGATCAGATCTATGGCCGCATGGTGGGAGCGCTGGCCCTGAAACCGAGCAACGAAGAACTTGCCCGCACCGGCGCTCATCCCACGGAGAACCTCAAAGCGTATGACCTCTACTTGCAGGGACGCAACGTCCTTCGCAACAGTCACGACGCCGCCGGCATCTCTCAGGCCATTTCGCTCTTCGAACAGGCCATCGACAAGGATCCCAATTTTGCCCTCGCCTATGCGGGACTGGCGGACGCCAATCTCCACAATTATGGCGAAAGCAAAGACAGTATCTGGGCGCAAAAAGCAGTTCTTGCTGCCCAGCAAGCCGAGCGACTTTCCAATACCGCTCCTGAGGTACTTCTCTCTCTTGGAGCGGTATACACCACTACCGGAAGGAATGCTCAAGCTGTCGTCGAGTTGAAACGGGCCCTCGCTCTGGCTCCCAACTCCGATGAAGCCTATCGCCGCTTGGGAGACGCCTACGGCGCCGCAGGACAGACCAAGGAGTCAATCGCCTCTTACCAGAGCGCGGTTACCGCCAATCCCTATTTTTGGATGAACCACAACGCCCTCGGCGCCGCGTACCTTAAGGATGGTGACAGCGCTAAGGCACTCCCCGCCTTCCAGAAGGTCACCGAACTTGCCAGCGACAACCCGATGGGTTACGAGAACATCGGCGACACCTACATTCGAAACGGACAGTGGAGCGAGGCCATTCCGTACTTCCAGAAGGCCATGTCTCTTGCGCCCTCGGCCTTCACCTATTCCAATCTAGGCACAGCCTATTTTTTCCTGAAGAGATATGACGAATCGACTGCCATGTTTGAAAAGGCGGTCGAGATGTCTCCGAATGACGAGCAACTTCTTGGCAACCTCGGCGACGCTTACCGATGGTCCGGGCACTCCGACAAGGCGGTCGTGGCCTATGACAAAGCCATCTCGCGCGCGTTTCAGGAACTGCAAGTGAATCCGCGATCGGCGGGAATCATGGGTGATGTGGCGGTCTACTACGCCAAGAAGGGTGATTCACGCAACGCCCTGCAGTATATCCAGCAGGCGCGCTCCATCAATGCCGAAGATCTGCAGCTGATGTATTGGGAAACGATAGTGAGAACCCTTGTGGGAAAACCTGAGGATGCACTAAAACCTCTGCGGCTGGCGCTACAGAAGGGCTATCCTGCGCAGGAGGCCTGGAACGATCCCGAGCTTCAGAAGCTCCAGGCCCTGCCACAGTTTGCACAGCTGGTGAAGGAATTCACACCCAAAAATACTAAGCCTTGAGATCGCCCTTCCACCGCTTGCGGCGTGAGATGATCGCTCCGAGACCCGTCACCACCAAAGCAATCGTACCCGGTTCCGGAGCCGCGCCCGCGTGGGCAGTGAAGCTCAACCCGCCGGGCCAGCAATTGCCGTCTACGCACCCGAACTTGATCGAGAAGTTCGCGCCATTCGGAATTCCGTTGCGTGGATTGTTGCCCTTGACCCCGGAAAGCAGGATTTCTACCGCGCCGTTGTCCAGCGTCCGGATCGTGCAACTCAAGAACAGGCTCTGCGCGCAGCTGATGGCTTCGGCGGGCACGCCCTTTTCGATCAGCTTCAGTGAGGTCCAGTTCTTCCCCGACGCATTGGTGAAAAACAGCGTGCCCTTTCCGTTCTCGGGCGTGCTGAAGCTAAAGTTCATTCCCACATTGGTGCAGCCCGAAGGCGGGCAATGTGCGAAGCCGGCCGCGCCGCCGCCTTGCACACCGCGGATGATGATCTGGGGGTCCTTGATGCCGTCCGCAAAGGCCAATCCCGTACACAGCAGCGCAAGGACGACGAGCAAGCTAAGGCGAGAGATTTTCATCTGAGTTTTCCTGTTTTCTACCACAAAGTTGTCGCCGGACACGCGCCCCGACGACAGGGGAGTGGGACCGAGGTTAGCGGCTTCACCCAGGCAGGTCAAGCACATAATGATGCAAAGCTTGAAGAAATAACGGTACATGCAAACTGTTGCGCATCTTCGGCAAACTCACGTCGCGCTGTGCAAGCGACTGCACCTCGCAACTCTCCGCCTCTCTCACCGGAAATTTCGAATGAGAATGACGTCGCTGCTCTGATTGCCCTTGGTGAGCAGCCACTGCTTCCCGTCGCGCGACCAAGCGAAATCGAAGACGCGGCCAGAGGGAAAATTGGTGATCTGGCGGAGTTCTCCGCCGTTCAGTGCCTGTTCCCAGAGATTAGTCGCCCCGTTGCGCGTCAGCAGATACTGGAGCGCTTTCCCGGAAGGTGCCCAGCCCAGTCCTGCATAGCTGATTGCTTAGCCCCGCGCTTCAGCGCGGCGTAAGTAGAAGTAGGATTCGAGTCCCGGCGGCCCACGGTAGCCCTGCTAGATTGCACTCTCCGGCTTCCACCTTAGCACCGGCTTCCGCGCCGCCTGCGTCTCATCGAGCCGTGAGATCCGCGTATTGTGCGGCGCCTCGAGCACGAACTGCGGGTCTTCCTCCACCTCTTCCGCAATCGACGTCATCGCCTCGATGAAGAGATCCAATTCTTCCTTCGGCTCGCTCTCCGTCGGCTCGATCATCAGCGCGCCCGGCACGATCAGCGGGAATGCCGTCGTGTAAGGATGGAATCCATAGTCAATCAGCCGCTTGGCGAGGTCCATCGTCTTGACGCCTTTTTTCGACTGCACCTTGTCGCTGAAGACAACCTCGTGCATCGAGGGCGTCGAGTAGGGCAGGTCGTAAACGCCTTCCAGTCCCTTGCGGATGTAGTTCGCGTTGAGCACCGCGTCTTCGGTCGTCTGCCGCAGGCCATCCGGACCGTTTGCGAAGATGTACGCCAGCGCCCGGATGAACATCCCGAAGTTCCCGTAGAACGCGCGCACGCGCCCCACCGACTGCGGACGGTTGTATTCGAACGCCATCGTGCCGTCGGGCTTGGTTAAAACGACCGGCGTGGGCAGAAACGGCTCAAGAATCTTCTTGATGGCCACCGGCCCCGATCCCGGCCCACCGCCCCCGTGCGGCGTGGAAAAGGTCTTGTGCAGGTTGAGGTGCATTACGTCCACGCCAAAATCTCCCGGACGCGCCTTCCCCACCAGCGCGTTCATGTTGGCGCCGTCCATGTAGAGCAGGCCGCCCTTGGCGTGCATGAGGTCAGCGATCTTGTGGATCTCCTGCTCGAACACGCCCAGCGTGTTGGGATTGGTCACCATGAGCGCCGCGACGTCTTCATTCATCTGCGCTGCCAGCGCAGCCACATCCACCATGCCGCGGTCATTCGACTTCAGATTCTCAACCGCGTATCCGACCGTAGCTGCGGTCGCGGGATTCGTCCCATGTGCGGAATCCGGGATCAGGATCTTCTTGCGCGCATTCCCCTTCGACTCGTGGTACGCACGGACCATCAGCAGTCCAGTGAATTCGCCATGCGCACCCGCCGCTGGCTGCAGCGTGATTGCGTCCATGCCGGTGATTTCGATCAGGCAATCGCTCAGCGTCTTCATGATGCGCATCGCGCCCTGCGAAATCTTCGCCGGCTGGTAAGGGTGTCCGTTCGCCAGTCCCTCGACTCGCGACACAAATTCGTTCACTCGCGGGTTGTACTTCATGGTGCACGAGCCCAGCGGATACATCCCGAGATCGATCGCATAGTTCCAAGTCGAAAGCCGCGTGAAGTGCCGAATGATCTCGATCTCGCTCACTTCCGGCATGTTTCCCAGGTCTTTGCGCTCCGCCTTGCCGAGCAGCTTGGCCGTGTCCACTTCCGGAACATCCAGCGGCGGCAGTTTCCACGCTGCCTTTCCAGGCGACGACTTCTCGAAGATGAGATTCTCGTTCTGATTGACGTGGCGCGTGGCCTTGCGGGTCATGTGTTTCACAGCGCCACCTCCTCAGCCTCTTTCATACTTCGCACCGAGCGTTCGCTCTCCGCCACCAGCCCGACCGCGGTATCAATCATCGACCGCGTTGTCAGTTCCGTGCAGCACCACAAAGCCGAGTTGCCCAGTTCCGGATAAAACTTCTTCAGCGGCAGCCCTCCGACAATCTTGTGCCCCAGCAACCGGGAGTTAATTGCGGACGGATCCTCGCTGGTCTGCACTACGAACTCATTAAAGCGCGGCGCGCTCGCAAACAGTACCTTGGCGTTCCTGCCGAACTGGTCGGCAGCATAGGCGGTCTTCGCCAGATTCTGCTTGGCCAGCTCCCGCAGCCCGACCTTGCCATACACCGTCATAAAGATGTTGACCATCAGCGCAACCAGCGCCTGATTCGTGCAGATATTCGAGGTCGCTTTCTCGCGGCGGATGTGCTGCTCGCGCGTCGCCAGTGTTAGCACAAATCCGCGCTTCCCCTTCTTGTCCACCGTCTGACCCGCGAGCCGCCCCGGCATCTGCCGGACGAATTTCTCTTTCGTCGCAATCACCCCGCAGTACGGCCCCCCGAACCCCATCGGGACTCCAAACGACTGCGCTTCCATGGCGATGATGTCCGCCACCCGCGGCGGCTCCACAATTCCCAGCGACACTGCCTCGGCAATCGACACGATCAGCAGCGCTCCTCGCTTGTGCGCGATTTCCGCAATCGCCTCGACATCTTCGATTGTCCCAAAGAAATTCGGCGACTGGATCAGCACGCACGCCGTATCCTCCGCGACTGCTTGCTCAAGTTCCTTCAGATCGATCCGACCCGAGTCCGTAAACGAAACTGTCTTTAGCGGGATCCTCTGGTGCGTCGCGTACGTTCCTAACACCTCGCGATACTCCGGATGCAGGCTGCGCGCAACCACGGCCCCGCTCCTCCCGGTAATGCGAACCGCCATCATCACCGCCTCAGCCGCGCCGGTTGACCCGTCATACATCGAGGCGTTCGCCAGATCCATACCGGTGAGTTCAGAAACCATCGTCTGGAACTCGAAAATGGCCTGCAGCGTGCCCTGCGCGAACTCGGCCTGATACGGCGTGTAGGCGGTCAAGAATTCGCCGCGTTGCACCAACGCATCAATCACCACGGGCCGATAGTGAAAGTAGGCTCCGGCGCCCAGAAAACTGGTGTATCCGTCGCCGTTTTCTTTGGACCGCAGCTTGAACCAGTCCACGATTTCCGACTCGGCCATCTGCCGAGGGACGTGTAAATCGCGCGTCAGCCGATACTCGGAAGGAATGGGTGAAAACAGATCATCAATCGAGCGCACCCCGATCGCCTTGAGCATGGCTTCGCGGTCCGCAGGAGACTTAGGCAGATATCTCATAGGAATCCGATATAGATGTGACTAACGGTCGATACGATTGTGGCATGCTGTAACCAGTTTGGGGAGGAGATGACGTCACAGCGCTATGTTCGCCAGATAACCCCTTCAACCACAGAGGACACAGGGGAACACAGAGAAAGATCGTTCTCCCCCGTGTTCCCCTGTGTCGTCTGTGGTTCAAGCTTCTTCAGTG
>WNEZ01006742.1_pt1 | contig 10103 bp, 8 predicted proteins | sample 5400521 | NCBI WGS metagenome assembly WNEZ01 (sample SAMN13153339, study PRJNA577476) | soil metagenome | isolation source: 120 cm saprolite under Douglas fir tree site 2 hole 1 replicate 1 | place: USA:California | collected 2015-04-18 | reverse complement strand
AACCCGGCCGGGAGGTTCGGCGCCCCCGAGACGGAGCCGGGGCCTGCCGGGGTGGGCAGGCGGGTGGAAGATGAGCTCATGAGTTTCTCCTTTCACAAGACCTGACGGGCCTGGTACATGACTCACTTTTCAGGTCATGTCCCAGTTCGTCACGAGCGGTTGCGTTCACAAGTCAACAGTGCTAAGAACACGTGTCAGAGGGATGCACTAATGTTCCTCAAATCTCCTACGAAGTGCTGTTCTCGAGAGCTTTCGTTCACCAATGTGTTATCCTACCAAGGATGAAGTTAGAGGGAGCGTCTGGAGTCTTTCGCCATGCCCCAGACCCTCCAATCAGCGTGGACCCGCCTCGAGCGCCACACCGTCCCCCGGACTGCGTCCAACACTTCTCAGTATAGCGAGAGTGCCAGGGGGAAGTCAGCCCCCAGAGGGTGGCATCTTTCTTCCCTGTTGCTTTGCATTCCTGGTTGGGTGCCGCCGGGTCACGTGGAAGGCAAAGAGCACACCCATGTCGCGGCACTCCTTGAGCAAAGCGCAACCCTTGCGGGAAACAGACTGCTTAACTCTGGATGTGATGCACCTTCTCGAACACAACAGAGCATTGATCACGATTTACTTTCCCTTTCCGGTGCGTTGAGCAACACTCCCCTTAAGGGATGTTACCCCACGTTGTTGTAGATGCTTCCTGTACTCAAGCACCGTGAGGAAAACAATAAAGCAGTCGAACAAGGTGAGAGCGATCAGGCCAACCGAGACATGCAGGATGAGGCGATAGATCTGGTAGAGAATAAAAATCACCAAGAACCCAATCAGCCAGGGATATGCCCAGAGTTGTCCTTTGAGCACAGCGACGACCAAAACGATCTTCACGATACCGTGCACCAGTAAATACGCTGCCGCAAACATTATGACCGAAGCAGACAGCGTATGCACGTAGGCCAGCAGGTGCGTGGCGATAAAATCTTTTGGGTCTTGAGATAACTCATGCTGTGTTACCAGTATGACAATGCTAGTAAGCTGCTTCGGCGACACCAGTAACAAAAACACACCGCCGACGAGTTCCAGCACACCATCAAGCCCTTTAAGGATCAGACTGGTGTCAAATATCCGATCAAGTAATGAATGCCGAGTAACCTTTCCTGTTGTGTTCATGGGTCTATGGGTGCTGCTATTGAACATGGTGGATAATTCGACAAGCCCCCTGTGAAGAGATTTCGGGCTGGATGTTTGTCATTGGACAGTCCGGATAGGCCACCACTTCCGGAGGCAAGGCTTCATCCGAGTGCTTCTGCGAGCACTTTCATCACCTTCCTCGTACCATGACACGCCAACCGCATCTGGCTTGAGTGGTTCTCAAGCGGAAACGGACGGCAATGGGTATGAGATCACCTCGCGCGTCGACCATCGCCGGTTGGTTCTGCCGGCTGCCATTGCCGGCGTTCGTTGCCGATAACGTTGCGCCAGCAGTCTGCCACCGCGCTCTCGTGGCAGCACGAGCGCCACGCGCAGCGAGGCATGGGGACGCACAAAATGGTAGTACGCGCGCCACCATTCCAGATGGGCCAGCAACTGTGGAGCCTGTTGGGACGTGGCCCAGGTCCGTCGTGCGAGCGCAGCCACGCCGTGCCGGACCGTCAGATTCACCCGCTCAATGAACGCGGTGTTCAACCGTCCGGAGAAACCCAGTCCCTGCAAGGCGGCTTTGAGATCTGCCTCTGTTCCCAGACGCATCACAGGCGTGACGCGCACCAGCTTGCGCCTCCGGTAGCTCTTTTTCACTTGGCCGTAGATCAAGCTCATCGCCACCTGCCACTGGAGGACTTTGCGCCCTTGGCGACGCACCTGGAGCCAGTGCCCAAAATGAGCCGTCAACGCATAGAAGTAGAGATTGAGCCCATCACTGGTGAAGAGCGGGAGGCAGCCGGGAGCCAGGATCTGCCGCAGGGAGTGGATCACCCGATGAGCCATGTGTTGTGTGCGAGGACCGAGCTCAAGCACAGGTAGAATTTTCGTGCGGGAATCAATCGCCAGCCAGAGCCACAGCACCTGCTTGGCGCAGCGCAGCCGGGTGCGCAGCTCGTCCAGTTGCACGTGCGGGAGATGGAGATGGCAGAAGCAGCGCTCGTGCAGGGTGTGCGCGTGCTCACCCGCACGGGTCAGCCAGTTGGTGATGGTGGCTTGTCGAAAGCCGAAGACCCGTTCAGCGGCCGATGGGTCCAGTCCTTCGGCCAGCGCTGAGAGCACCACTGCGACTTGGTGCGAGGAGGTTTTCAGTCGGTATAAGGGGGTGTTGTGCCGGGCTGTGAAGGTGGTGTGGCACGCCTGGCAGCGAAAGGTCTGAATTTGCTCGGCCTGGCCATGCTTGCCATCGCCGACCAGGGCATGAATATCTGCGTCTGTGTCGCCAAAGTACCGGCACTGCTGGTTGGGGCAGGCAAAGCCCTCGGTGTCTATGCGTTTGGGGGCTCCCCGACGGCTTTTCACCTCGCGCCAGGGACGCACCGGAGCAGGCCCTCCACCCAATGAGGGAGCGGAGGCCAGACGACAGGCGGGGCAATCGTCTGGGGTGCGAGGCTTGAGCAGACGGTGGAGCCTGGTGTGCTTGGCCACTCCTCGTGAGGAGAAAGGCCGAAAATGCAACCAGTCAAGACGCCCGAGCCTCGCCAGCAAGAGGAAGAGGCAGACTACGAGCAGGAACACATATACATGAATGGGCATAACGATCCTCGCTGCTAAAAATGGGGAGAAGGAATAACTCATCGAGAAGCAAGGATACGGCGAACCAAGAATGCTGTCAAGCGATTGGAAGAGATGTCCGAATTATCCACCACCGTGAATCGCTGTACCACAGAGAAACATCGATGCCAGGTGTGGTCTCGATGGGACCCGAAATCATCCGTCTGGGGATTAGGCTTCAAGCAATCAGCCTTAACCATAGCGTGCGGATCTTGCATCACCTGCTCTTACACACCTTCAGAGCATCAATGCGTTTCGTACATGCTCTTGTCCCCTTTGTGTTTCCACTCCAGGTAGGTACGATGATCCAAGAATCTCCTTCCAAATTCTTCCCAACTGCGTCGGGGATATCAGGCCCCGTTACACGGCGCACCACAACTTTCGCGATGGCATCTGAGTCTTGAGCCAGGTGACGAAGGTCTCTGCCTCGCGATCTGGCAAGAGATCGACCACGTGGTGGGCCTCGAGGTCTACCAGGATCGTGCCATACCGGTCGCCTTTTTTCCAGGCAAAGTCATCCACGCCCAAGACCTGGGCGTCGGAGGGGGCAAGGTTGTTGCTCGCTGTAGCAGGCGTAAGAGGGTATAGCGACTGGTTGGCATCGCGAGCCGCTTCACCAGACGCGCTCCGGCTCTGCCACCAAGGGCGTAGGCGATGCTACACAGGCTCTCCGCCAGACGGCTGGTGCGTCGAGCGTGCTTAGGAGCCACACCAGGGGAAGCTTCCGCAAAGGTCTTGCGAGAGCAGGCAGGCCCGTCGCAGAAGAAGCGGCGCACCTGGACCAGCAGTCGAACGGCACGTCCCTGGCATGGCAAATCCGAAAGCTGTCGTGTGTAGCGACTATGTATGCGGCTGGAGGGCTGACGACAATCAGGGCAAGACATTTCCGTGAGGGTCGATGTAATGACCAGGGTCAGGACATGGTCCTCGATGAGGACGTCTTCCAGAAGCAGGTGGGCTGGGAGAGAAAACAACGTGGTAAGCATGGACTCTTTCTTCAAGGGGGAGCGGATTCGGACAAATGTAGGTCACCACTATTATATCACCTCTTGGCTGCTTCACGGAAATGCCCCAGAGCCGCTTGACTCCTGGGGTTTACACCGTAGAGTCTTACATAGGAACATGTACAAAATCAACCAAACCGACTATAATGGAGCACTCAGTTCCTCGACGACGTTTCTGATCCCTTTAGCGACATCTAAAAATGCTTCATCCTGATGCGTCCAACTGGTCACAGGCTTCCTGTTTGTGGGTAGGACTTCGAATCGGTCGAATGGGGCACCTTCCCAATCGACTGGGCGCAGGATGATAGATATCACACGTGCCGATCCTGTCTCATACCTTTCCATAGCCTGTCTTGCAATATCATACGAATCTGAAGCGATAAAATTTGCACTGATCAACAGTAGAATGATTTGGGCTGTATGCAAATGGTTCTCGATCTCGCTCATCCGTTCTCGCCCTGCATGTATTCTTCCACTATGCCAGTCGGTGATGATACCTAATTTTCTCAAAAGTGCCAGTTGCTTTTCCAGGTCTGCTCTCAGTTCTTCATCTTCTGGGGCAAATACATAGAAGACCTCAATGACTTTCGTTAGAGGTGCAAGGTCTTTGGGGAAAGGAGGTCGTTCGGGTAAGAGAGAGAAGGTTTCCCCAGCGGAGTTTCGTATGGCTATGGTTTGAGACTCTTTCCGTCCTCCTGGAAAAGCTGGCGCTATTTTCGGTTTGGCACGATCACGGTTAACCCCTTCAAGAAGCCTCTGACGAGCTACAGGTTCTTCTTGCTCAACGAGATCAATGTAGATGAGAGAGGCCAGTAGCCCCTTCAGCTCACATGGACGTACACATACAGGAAGCAAGGCGCCTCTCTTACTGACCGGATCTTGGACAAAGGCAGCGGCCCACTCTGGCTGTGTATACAGGGCATCCAGATAATCGTTCGAAAGAACCGCAATAGTACGTTCTGCTTCAGTTGCGGCCTTCTGCATCTCCAGCACAAAATTGGACCCTGGTCGAAAGTCCCATGCTTGGATCACGATAGAGGCGCCCGCTTCTTCCAATTGCCAGGCAATCCACTCTCCCCAATAGCGATCAGCTTTGTTGTAGCTAATAAAAAAGTCCTTTCGGGAGAGTTGCATCAGGCTGACCTCCTCTTTAGAATTTCTCATATTTAGTGCGCAAACCAATCATTACTGTGAGACTCCGATCATATATCTGCTGCACATTCCACTCCTGAAAATGGTTGTATAGGCAGCAGTTCAAGCATAGTCAATAATATATAGGCAAATTTCATGCCTCTTCAATTTGTGGTGGCTTCCCCAGTGAATGCTTCATTCGTATCGACCTGGCACGATTCTCCAATTTTCTAGCGCTAGCTACTTGTCTCAACTTGCGTTGAAGCGCGGCATAGTTCATTAAGACTGTAGCCACATGAGGATGTTCTGGCCCCAACACTTGCTCGTCAATCTTTATAGCCTCCTCATAGAGCGGCTGAGCTAGAGCAAAGTTGTCCTGCGCCCGGTAGACCTCTGCCAAGTTGTTAAGACTCTGTGCCACATGAGGATGTTCTGGACCAAGAAGCTTTTTTCGAATTGTCAAGGCTAGTTGAAGCAGAGGTTCTGCTGCGGTGTATCTCTCTTGCTCAGCATAGAGCAATGCCAGATTATTGTGAGTTTGTGCCACATGAGGATGTTCTGATCCCAGAGCTTTCTGACGGATTGTTAAGGCCTGTCGGTAGAAGATCTCCGCATCCTTATACTTCTTCACAACGCGATAATAGGTTGCCAAAGAGTCGTAGCTTTGTCCTAGAAGAGGATGATCCAGCCCAAGAACCGCTTTACGAGCATCCACAGCCCTCTGGAGATGAGATTCGGCTCGATTATACCTTTCTAGTAGAACATAGAGCCAACCCAAATTGTTGAGAACACTAGCCACATCTGGATGGTCTGAATCTAGCACTTTCTCATATAAAGTCAATGCTTGTTCATAAAGTAACTCAGCTTGAGGATATTTGCCTTGTTCAACGTAGAAGGTTGCCACATTGTTAAGGATGATAATCATACGAGGAAGTTCTAGTTCCTGAGTCTGATTACGAAGTGCTAATGCTCTCTCATAAAGAGCCTCGGCTTGAGCATATTTACCTTGGTCAACATAGATGTTCGCTAAATTGCCGAGGGAAGTGATAACATTACGATGCATAGGACCTAAAGCCTGCTCGCGGATTTCTAGTGCTTGCTTGTAATCTTGTTCTGCTTGGACGTATTCTCCTTGTGCACGATATACCTCAGCTAATGCGTTAAGGCTTCGCGCTATATGAAGAAGGTGCTCTCGCCCTAACACCTTCTTCCGAATTTCCAATGCTCTTTTATGATTCGACTCAGCCTGAGCATATTTGCCCTGATGATAGTAAAGCCATCCCATATTGTACAACGTGGTACCCACATTAGGATGCTCCGGCCCTAGTATACTCTCACGGGTTGCTAAAACTCTCTTGAAGAGCGATTCAGCTTCAGTATACTTACCCTGATCCATCAAGAGTATTGCTAGATCGTTCTGGGTAGTGGCTACATGAAGATGATTCGGTCCCAGAACCTGCTCTCGAATCGCCAAATTGCGCTTGTAGTAATCGTGGGCTTGCTCGAACTTGCCCTGAGTGCGATATAGCCATGCTAGATCATTCAGCGTGGTAGCCACATCCGGGTGTTTCTGTCCCACTATGCGTTCACGGATTTTTAATGCTCGCTGAAAGAAGCTCTCGGCATTGGAATAATTACCCTTAGCACGAGAAAGCATTGCAAGTGCATTGAGGGTAGCCGCCATAGCAAGGGGTTCTAATCCTTCAGGCTTCTCTTGAATTGCCAATGCTTTATTTAGGAGTAATTCAGCTTCGTCGTACCTACCCAAGTTGTAGTAGAGCCATGCCAAGTTGTTGAGAGTAATTGCGAGGTCGGCGGAATGGAGTTCTGGTACCTTTTCTTGAATTTCTTTTGCTCTCATATAGAGAGGCTCGGCTTGTGAGAATTTTCCCTGATTGTAGTAAAGAAGTCCTAGATGATTGAGGCTTTGAGCTGTCTTAGGGTCTTCTGGCCCTAGAATTTTTTCACGAATTGTCAAAGCTTGAAGATACAGTAATTCTGCATCGGTATATGCTGTATATCCACCTTGTTGCATATAAAGATACCCTAAATTGTCAAGGACAGCCGCAACCGTAGCATTCTCTGGTCCCAATTTTATTTCGTAAATTGTCTGCGCCCCTATAAGGAGTGGTTTCGCTTGTATGTATTGAGCCCGTTCTAGGAGGTATTGGCCAGCGCGATGAAGTAATTGAGCTGCTTCGATTGAGTCCATGTTCCATGCTGTAATGAGGGTTGTACATACCAAAGCATGAGGGAGATAGCGTTGGCAGAGATCCCAACTGGAATGCTCAACTTCTGGAAACGCCCGGTTGACGATTCGGACAGTACGCTGAGCCAGGCGATGGTGCTCGCTCCGTTTCATAGCATCCTTCAGAATAGTCTGGACGAGACCATGCATGGTGAGCGTTTTCTCGTCAGCACTACGACGCACCAGAGAATATCGTCGAAGCTCAGCAATAGATTCGTCCCATTTGATCTTATTAGTAACAAGAGAACCTAATTTACGACCAAGATCAGAAGCCCCACCAATAATAATCTCTTCGGGAATAGCGTCGGGATGGAGAAACGCACAGATTTGTAACAACTCCGCAGCAACAGGATGTCCCTTGCGAACCTCATCAAAGGACAGCATAAGCGTTGCAGCCACAGACAGACTATCTTGTTGAGGCACATATCTCATAAGATCTGGGCGAAGTGCCTGATAGCGTTCTATGTAGCCAGAGAGGCCGCATTCAGTTCGTCCAATATAAGCACCGGCATGATCGAGTGCGAGGGGAAAGCCATCTAGCTTAAAAGAAATTTCTCTAGCAAGCAGGCTATTCTGTGAGTTCAAATCAAGCTGCGAATCTACAGCAATAATATTGGATCTGCGGAGTAGGAATAATGCTCCCTCTTCCGGTTCCATCTTTTCTAACTCGGTAGTTTCGGCTATTTCCTGTACACGAGGATTTTGGGTTGTGATCAAAATTTGGCCTTTAGTTAAGTGAATGAAGTCTCCAACAATTTCTAGACTACTTACATCGTCAAGAATAAGTAGCCATCGTGTTTGGGTTTGAAACCAGTGTTTAACGGCATTAACAGCCACTTCTTGTTCTTTCACATTCTTTTCAGACAAATTTAGTTGATATGCAATGGCCACCAAATCTGAGAAGAGTGTGTCATACGAAGTAGCTCGTGCCCAGAATATAAAATGGTAATCGCTATAGTAACGATATGCATATTCAATAGCTATTTGCGTTTTACCAATGCCAGTCAATCCACTAATGGCGATGGGCTGTCTATTTCGTGTAGTTCTATTTCTTTTGAATTTTCTATTCAAATTCTCGAGAAAGCTCTCACGACCAGTAAAAAATCTATTGCGTCGGTAGGGGATATTCTGAATAATCGAGGATATTCCGGGAAAATGTGGGAAACGAGTTATTAAGCGTAGAGATTTGCCAGGATGAGCTGGTGAGAGTTCCGGCTTACCGCGTACACGTTGCAGACCTTGAAGAAGCAGGTTTCTAGACTTTATCTCATCCAGTCCAACAAGATCAATATAGATGATTGACGTTAGTAACCCTTTAAGCTCGCACTCTTTTACTTTTACGGGCACCAGCATTCCCTTTTCACCTAACGGGTCCTGAAAAAAAGCAGATGCCCACTCAGAGTGTGTATCGAGCGCTTTCAAGTATTCAGGAGAAAGAATTATAATGGTTCGCTTAGCTTTCTGTAGGGCTCTATGCATTTCCAATATAATATTGGAACCCGGTCGAAAGTCCCAATCTTGAAGCACTGCGGAATATCCAGCTTCTTCTATTTGCCAAGCAATCCATTCAGCCCAGGAATGATCCGTACTAACATAGCTAATAAAAAAGTCCTTTTGACCGTTTTTTTCTGCATCTTGCATGTCATAGTCTCCTGCATAACTGACTTCTGTTAAATAAAGGCTAAAGCAGAAAGTCTATACAAGAGTTTTATATCATGCACCAAATGCATCGTCAATAGGCAGTATACTGAGGGAAGGGCTTCTCAAAAGTTCATTTTCCCGCCGGAGGCGGGAGAGAAGAGAGAAAGTGGGGACACTCAACACCCCGCTTAGGGACGGCAGTCCCTAAGAACCCTGCTCGACTTTCGAGTAGCCCTATATTGAGGGGTATGTAAAAGTAGGGTCTGGGATTTTGAAAATGGCACCTCGTTTTCAATAACAAAGAACCAGTAAGCAGATTTTATACTGTTACAAACTATTTACCATTTTGTGTAATAGCTTTACCATTCCTTCCACCTCTTCTACCACCACATTAGCGTTTTCAAGGAGTTCGGGAAGAGTATCAGCGTGTTTGACAACGATAGAAAGCGAGGCTAGTCCTTCACTTCTGAGTTTTACTATCTCCTTAACTGCGTCAAGGTCTGTCCGGTCATCACCTGCAAATATAATACCATGCAAGCCAAAGCGTTCCACGAATCTTCGTAGAGCCTTGCCCTTGTTCACCTTAAGTGGTGCCTTTATCTCCACTACACGTTTTCCTTCACTAAGAAGCATGTTAAGGTTTTTAGCTGGTTCTTTCAGAAGCGTCAGTATCTGCAATCGTGCTTCTTCTGGATCAGAGCAGAGGCGATAATGTATTGCTCCTCCGATTCGTTTGCGCTCTACAATAAGACCGGGTAACGTCGAAAGATATCGCTCGGCGAGATCGAGTAACTGCCTTCCGGGTTCAACAGAAGCCTCAGCTTCTGTTTCAGTCTGCACAGAAGATACCGAAGGTAGTCCATTACTCCATTCCAATCCATGTGTTCCAATATAGGTAAGTCCAGGCACGTTGACCATAGTTGCACCATTATCAACTGCACGGCCTGTTATGATGGCAACATGCACAGAGGAATGATTACTAGCTTTCTCCAATAAAGGTGCAACATCTGGATGGAGTCGAGCCATATCAGGCGTCGGCGCGATTGGACTTAGTGTACCATCTATATCAAATACCAGACCGAGTGGTCGTTGAGACAAGACATCCTGCACATTCAGTAGTACCATCTAGAATTGCTCCTTCGATGCATTGATTGGTGAACAAATTTGTTCTTGATATCTTACCCGTTAGCTATGCCTGAGGTCAAGTTGATCGGCGAATCGGGCAGGGCAATCGCATCTAAATTTGGAGGAGGTGATAGAATACGAGCTAAAAACGGGAGACGATGGGATGGAAGAAAGAGAACTGCGAGACCTTGAAACGATTTTTGCTCAGGTGGAGGACC
>WNEZ01006741.1_pt1 | contig 10103 bp, 7 predicted proteins | sample 5400521 | NCBI WGS metagenome assembly WNEZ01 (sample SAMN13153339, study PRJNA577476) | soil metagenome | isolation source: 120 cm saprolite under Douglas fir tree site 2 hole 1 replicate 1 | place: USA:California | collected 2015-04-18 | reverse complement strand
TCGTTTTTCCTGTCAGGATTCGCTCCGCCCTCGCTCCCCCGCAAAATTTCCTGGTGGAGCTGGCGGAGGGAATTGAACCCCCGACCCTCTGATTACAAATCAGATGCTCTACCAGCTGAGCTACGCCAGCGCCGCTCAAACCGGGTAAGGATAGCAGAAGAGGTATCAGAATTGCAAGGGGTTGCTGTCAAATTTCTAGCACGTAAATGGCCAGCTCTGTGGAAAACCACGGGCATCCTCCCCCCCTCGACACCCGTTATCCTGCCTATCCTCTATAGTTTAGCGCAGAATCCAACCAGCCCGGGCGGTCCGAATTCAACAGCTGGGGATGGCGCTCCCCGAAGCCCATTTTCGGTGTCGGATTTTGATGCCGAGAAGCCCTTTCCAATGGGACAATCGCAGTTCCGGGACTACTCGTGCAGCTGGTGCGGAGGCCATGAAGAAACGGACATGGATCGGGCTGACAGCAGTTATCGTCGTCTTGGGCGTGGCCGCGTTTTTCGGAGTTCGGAAATGGAGCGTACAGCGTGTCTCTCCGCGCGAGGAGGCGTTGGCGCTGATGCCCGTGGACGTCAGCGCAGTTCTTTTCGCGGATTTCGGCGAACTCCGGCAAGCGCCATTCATCGCGCAACTCTACGCGTGGGCGCCGAAACCGCAAGCGGACGCAGACTACGCGCAATTTGTAAAAGAAACCGGATTCGATTATGAGCGGGACCTCCATCGCATGGCGATTGCAGTGGAGAAACGCGGGCAAGACTCCACTCTGTTTGCCATCCTGGATGGAAAATTCGATCGGCAAAAAATTTCCGCCTATGCACTGAAAGACGGTACGGCCGCAAAAACTGGCGGGCGCGAGATTTTTTCTGTGCCGACCAGTGGAACCGCAAAGAAAATTATCTTTACATTTTTGAGGAATGACCGAATCGCACTGACCAACGATTCGAATCTCGCCCTCTTCCTCGGCACGAATAAACGGACTGCGGACGTTTCGGAATGGCGCGCGCGATTCGAACGTCTGGCAGGCTCTCCGGTATTTGCCGTGATCCGGCAAGATGCCGCAGTTGGAGCCGCCCTGGCCGCACAGGCGCCCGGCGGACTTCGCTCTCCTCAGCTCTCCACGTTGCTCGACCAATTGCAGTGGATCACCCTGGCGGGTAAACCGGAAAACGATCGGCTGCGCGTGGTCGCCGAAGGAGAATGCACGGCGGAGGCGACAGCGCGGCAACTCGTGGACGTGATGAATGGCGTCGTCATACTGGCAGAGGGGGGACTGAACGATTCCGAGACCAGGCAGCAGTTGGATCCTGCCATGCGCGAGGCTTACCTGGAACTATTGAAAAGCGCGGATGTCTCCAAAATCGATCGCGGGGATACCAAGTCAGTTCGGCTCGTATTCGAAATCACTCCTGGATTTCTGCAGGCGGCGCGCAAAGCCCCTCCAGTCATGCCGGACTCCGCCCCAGGCAAACCCCTCCCAGAAAAAGCTCCGGCACCGAGGAAAGGCCGCACGTGAGAGAATGAGCGGGAAAGAATTCGAGTGGGATTCTCGGTCAACGAAGAAACGAGGCCCTCATGAATGAACCGGCAGGCCAACGCCTTCCGATATGAGATTCGCAGAATTTCAATCAAGAATTAGTCGCCGGCGGGAGTGGACTTCATATAGCGCCAGGGATTGATGGGCGCGTTGTTCATCCGGACTTCGTAGTGCACGTGCGGACCCGTTGAGCGGCCGCTGATGCCCGTGTAGCCCACCACTTCGCCGCGCTTGACGCGTGCGCCTGCGACCGCCGAGAACGAGGAAAGGTGCGCGTACCAAGTAGTGATTCCGAAACCATGATCGATGACCACCAGCCGGCCGTAGCCTGCATGGTTCTCCGCGATGGTGATGATCCCATCCGCAGTCGCGTGAACCGGAGCGCCATAGTCGGAAGCCACATCCACGCCGGTATGGAATGCGCCCTCGCCGCTGAACGGATCCATGCGCTCACCGAAGCTATCGGTTATGTGCCCCATGACCGGCCAGATCGACGGCGTGTACGCGGAGTCGGCAAAACTCATCGGGGAGAGCAAATGGAGCCCGCTGCTGGAGATCGCGATTACCGCCGCATTGCGCTTCAAGAAAGTGTACTGCTCGATGGAGCGGTCGAATGCATCCTGCGCATCCACGGGATTGTCGCTCTGATCGAAAGCCGCTGGATGATAGCGGAGCACCCCGTAAGTCATGGCCACTTCAGTTGCCAGGGACTGGAGGGAATCGAGGCGCTGGTTGGTGTCGTTGACGGTGGCCTGCAACTGCCGGTACTGCTGCTTGGAGGTCTCCAACTCATGCCGCACGGCATTGTAGTTGCCAACTTTCCAGAGCATTCGGGAATAAGAGCCAACCGCCACCGTCACCGTAATACTACCGATGAGCGCCAGTACCGCGATGCCGTGCAGAACATAAGCGGGTACGATGACTTTCCGGAGCTTGCCCGGAGTCGACGCGATATAGAACGTATAGCTCTTGCCCCTCATCACTTCAGGGCTCCTCAGGCCTTCAAATTTGACATTTGCGGGCGTATTACCCTGGCGCCCGCCGAACCCGAACTTGAACCAAAATCTGAACCGTGAGCCTTGGTTCGCGACCTAGGACATACTAAATTCTGTAGGGTGCGGCGTCAACCCTGTTTTTAGAGCTTTGAAGGACAGGCTGTGTCAACCTGTCCCCTGCCCAAAGGTACAGGGATAACATCAGAAGCTATACTGTCGCCCGCAAGTAGATTGGAGCCCTCAGAGAACCCATGCCACGGAAACGTCAGAATGAGGAATCTATCCTGAGGAAGATTGCGGACAGCTCTCGACCATCGTGGGGCCGCGAAGCTGGACAATCCGTCTCTCTGGGGATGGGCGATGACGCGGCTCTTTTCCGTCCGAAGCTGGGCCACGAAACGATTCTCACGTGCGACTGGTTCCTGGAAGGGACGCACTTCTTGCGCGAGAAGCATCCGCCGGATGCGGTCGGTTGGAAATGTTTGGCGAGAGCCGTAAGTGATGTAGCGGCGATGGGGGGCATTCCCCGCTGCTTCCTGTTGAGTCTGGCCCTGCCGGACTCGTACACCGGCCGGTGGCTGGATCTATTCCTCGGGGGCTTGCGGCGCGCTTCTCGAAGGTTTCAATGTGCGCTGGCAGGCGGAGACACGACCCAGCGAAACGAAATTCTAATAAATGTGACCGTGGTGGCCGAAGTGCGCGCCGGGAGCGCCGTCTTGCGGTCGGGAGCGCGAGCCGGAGACGTTATTTATACCAGTGGGCGACTAGGCGAGGCGGAATTGGGTCTGCGGATCGTGCGACGAAGCCAAAGAGCGTCGAGCAAGAAAAACCCGCTGACAAGAAAGCACCTTTATCCGGAGCCGCGTCTCGCGCTCGGCCAATGGTTGGTCAAGAGGGGCTTGGCGACCGCGATGATGGACCTCTCGGATGGACTTTCGAGCGATCTACCGCGCCTGTGCGCCGCGAGCGCCGTCGGTGCGTTCGTGGAAGAGGCAAATATTCCGCAGGTGCGAAGCCCGGATGTTGCCCTCAAGCATGGCCACGATCCCATACATCTCGCGTTACACGGCGGGGATGACTACGAATTGCTGTTCACCGTGCCTCCACGCAAAGCAAAGCTCCTTCCGAAGAATTTCAAAGGTGTGGGACTCACCGCGATTGGAAGAATCACGCGAGAGCGGGAGTTGCTGGTGCTGGTAGAGGATGGCCACGCGAAGCAACTCAGGCCCCTCGGCTGGGATCCCTTCCGGAAAAAACAGTAGAGGTGAGCAAGATCTGAACCTGACACGAAGTGTGGCCGTTCCCATTGGTACACTCCTCCGTACAGCATTCGGGCTATTTTCGCTACGGCAACATGAATTTCCAAGTGAAACTGAGGTTGAAGGATAGTGGGGACCAAGATTTTGTGGCAATTCTCTCTGGGAATGAACCCATTGCAAATCAACCTTGGCGCTATGCAAAGCTCCGTACTCACTGTGGTGGTGCAGAAGCCTTAGCATCGCAAAGCGAACGCGCGTGTCTCCTGCCCGCATTCAGAGAAAATTCAAGGAGTGGAAGAAACGCCGGCCGAATTCGCCGCACCGGTTTTCGCGGGCGGCGGAGCGGCCGGCGGTTTTTCTTTGGGCGCGGCGGGCTCGTCTTCAGTAGGCGCGGTATCCGGCGTGTCCACACTGACGTGATGCTCGCCCACCTGCTGTTCAAGCGTGACGACATTCGGGAAATCGATGGCGGGCATTCCGGCCGTCGCGCCCTGCATAAATTCGAGCCAAATGGGCAGCGCGGCGCGCGCGCCGGTTTCCTTTTTCCCGAGCGAAATCTGCTTGTCGTCGAAGCCCACCCACACCCCTGCGGTGAGCTGCGGTGTGTAGCCTACAAACCAGGCATCAGTGTAATCCTGTGTCGTTCCCGTCTTACCAGCCGCGGGACGGCCCAGAGCTTTGGCCTGGATGCCGGTTCCGAATTGAATGACCTCCTCGAGCATCGCAGTCATGGTGCGTGCCACTTCCGGAGAAAGAACGTCGTGCACTTCGGGATGCGCTTCTTCGAGCAGCGCGCCGTCGTAGCTTGTCACGCGGCGAATCATGTGCGGATCGATGCGGATACCGTCATTGGGAAATACGGTAAATGCCGAGACGTGCTCGAGAAGTTTCATGTCCGCGGCGCCGAGGGCCAGCGGAAGATACGGCGGCAGCGGCGTGGTGATGCCGAAACGCCTGGTTACATCCACGACGGTGTTGATGCCGACTTTTTCCGCGAGTTTGACGGCGGGAACGTTGCGTGAACCGGCCAGAGCGCGCCGAAGAGTGATAGTCCCTTCAAACTTCTCATCGTAATTGCGCGGGGAGTAGGGCTGGCCACCGCTAATGGTGGTAAACGGCAAATCGACGATGGTGTCGAAGGGTGTCGAGCCTCTTTCGAGCGCGTCGGCGTACACATAAACTTTGAACGAGCTGCCGACCTGGCGGACCGCCTGTGTCGCGCGGTTGAATTTGGAATCCTCAAAACTGTAACCGCCAATCATGACTTTGATTTCACCGGTGGAATTGTCGATGGCGAGAAGCGCGCCCTGCGGGCCGGGCTGCTGCTCGAGCTGCACGCGCACAGTATTGTCGCGCAATTCCTGAATCGAGAATTGGGCGAGATCGCCCACTTTCAGGAGATCGCCAGGTTTCTTGCGGCCGGTCCAGGTGAAATCGTTTGAAGAAACAATTCCCCGGTAGGGACCGATTTTGATGACCGCGTCCCTCTCGCTCACCGTGAGGACGAGTCCGGTGACATAGCTTCCTTTCTCGAGAGCATGGCGCCAATCGTCGTCTTCGTAAGATTCGAGCTTGCCGAGATTGTCGCGCCGGACGTTCGGTAAATTGCCTTTCCAGCCGTGGCGGCGTTCGTAGCTGTGCAGACCGTCGCGGAGAGACTGGTTGGCGATGCGCTGCATGTTGATGTTCAGCGTGGTGTAGACGCGCAGCCCGCGCTCGTGGACGGCTTCAGTGCCGTACGTGGATTCAAGATACTTGCGAATCTCTTCGAAGAAGTAAGGCGCGAGGTCGTTGTGAGGATACTGAATGTGCAGACCGAGCGGTGATTTCCTGGCGGTGTTTTCTTCCGTGGGGGTGATCTTGCCTTCTTCTTCCATGCGATGGAGCACCAGATTGCGGCGGCTGAGAGCGGATTCCGGATTCGTCAGCGGCGAGAATTTCGGGCCGTTGACCATGCCGGCGAGAAGAGCGGCTTCCTGAAGTTTCAGGTCGGTGACCGGCTTGCCGAAATAAAATTGCGCGGCAGCGGCGAAACCGTAGTTGCCATGGGCCAGATACACCTGATTTGCGTACATCGTAAAGATTTGCGGCTTGGTGTAGCGGCGCTCGATCTGCAGCGCCAGGAGAATTTCCTGCATTTTTCGGCGGAAGCTGCGGTCGCTGCGGTCCAGGAAAAGATTGCCCGCCAATTGCATGCTGATGGTGCTGGCCCCGCCGGTGATGCGGCGCTTGATGAGATTTCGGACCGCGGCACTGAACATGCGCGGGAAGTCGATCCCCCAGTGCTCTTCGAAGTGCTGGTCCTCGATGGCGGTGACGGCGGTATAGAGCACCTTGGGACACTGCTCGTAAGTCATCAGGATGCGGCGCTGCAGCGCGAAGCTGCCGGCGAGTTGGCCATCATCGGCGTAGACTTCGGTGACCACGTCGGGGCGGTAAGTTTCCAGCGCACGAATTTCCGGCAGGTCGCTGGCATAAACAAAGAGCAAGCCGCAGCCGGCTCCCAGCGCAATCGAGCAAAGCAAGAGAAATGCCAGCGCGACACGGTCAATCAGTTTCCAGCCGCGCAAGCGCAGCGTAATCGGTGGCAGACTCAGCATGGAAAGATAATTCTAGCGCAATCGATGTAGCGGCATAGAGTCAAGAGATTATCGGTTTCTAAGGACCTTTGGCGGTGAGTGCTCAACTTTGGATTCTGATTTCAAACTCTGCAACACTCCATCGACCGTCTTGTTGCTTGAGATGGTAGACGCCGCCTGCCATGCAGAGATTTGCACAGTAGTAACCACCTTCGACCTCGACCGTAGATTCGTTTCTCCAGCTGATGGACTCCTGGTCGAAAACAACTCCTCGCTTCTTGGTCCGGCGGTCTTCAACATGAGACCCCGCGACATCCTTCTTATTTCTTGACGCAGACTTACCCTTAAGGGGCTTCGAGAGATCCGCGAACCTGCGTAAGAAATCCTTCTCAGGATCCTTCGACTGAATCTCAACGAAGTAAACGTCAGCGCGTAGATTCCAATTTGCGATTTGGTATCGGACGACCGCTTCGCGGATTTCATCTTCCTGGACCGTCCTCGACTGTTGTGCTTGCGTATGCCACGAAAGCAACGATGCACTCAGCATCGAGACCAATGCGGAAACGCAGATCAATCGACGATTCATCGCAACCTCATGGTAAGGGCGCGTAGTAGCGTTCGCCGGAGCAGGAGCGGCAGAGGGTGCGGCCGTCCTTGATGACTTCGCGTTTGAAATTGATGCCTTCGCCGCATTGGGCGCAGACGACACGGGGACCTTTGAATCCGGGCAAGTCTTCCGGCTGAACTTCCACTTTCACCCATTGCTTGTCGAAGAGGATTTCGTCGGTGAGTTGCGCGTAAGCTTTTTGCTGACCGGCATCTTTGCCGAGTTCGGGAAACATTTCGCGGGCGGCTTGCTTGGAAGATTCTCTGGCGGCGATGCGGACGGCGCGGCCGGTCTGGAGGTCAACGAAGGTCGCCGCAACTTTTCCCCAGTCACGGAATTTCAGGGCGCGCTTGCCGAGGCGGCAGTTGGCGACGAGCGCGACGGCATCGGTCACACAGCGGTCGATCTCCACGTAAGTGACGAGGCGCTTGCGGTCGGCAATGGGATCCTCAATGCCGAGTTCGCGCAGGCCGAGCATGGCCAGGCGCACGCCGAGGACCTGTCCGGCGCAGAGGTGGCCGTGGGCCACGGCGGCGAGTTCGAGGTATTCAGCAAGAGTCTTCATCGGAGCAATTACAGCTCAAGCTTTCTCCGGGGCGGACCAGGGATGCGGCTTGCGCGCTTCGAGAAAAGCGAAGATGGTCATGAGAAGCGCGAGAGCGGCGAGCACGCCGTCGCGGAAAACCGTTTTGATCGTGAGCGGTTCGGGATTAGCGAAGCAACCGCAATTGATCTGCATGCCAAGCGCATAAGAACGTACAACGGCGGCGAAGAATCCGAGCATGATCAAAGTGACGATGGTGGCCCAGACGCGGAATCGCCAGCCGATGAGTAGCAGAAGGCCGAGGCCGATTTCCGCGAAGGGCAACGTGTTCGCGACAAACTTGACGCCCCACGAGGGAAGAATCTGATAGGAATCCACCTGCAACGCAAAGAACGAAAGGGCCACTCCGATGGGCGGGCGCGGACGCATCCCCATGGTCAGTTTGGCGTAGCCGGCATAGATGAAGATGCCGGCGAGAACCAAGCGGCCGATCCAGATGATCGCGCGGCGTAAGTTGAATGGGCTTGATTGCATCATTTTGTGTAATTTTTAGTTCTCGCTTTTCAGTCTTAAGTTGAGAAGCAAAGAGCTTTTATTCTTCCGCCCAGCTTGGTGATTTTGACCGCGGCTCCTTTTTGTGATTCTCATTTTGCTCACTCTTGCTTCGCTTGAATCAGCGCCAATAAAAATCCTTCGTCTATTTCTGAGACAGCAGCTGCTCGAGAAACGTCTTGAGAATGTCGTAGGTCATGATGCCGGAGTAGGGATAGGTCTGGCCCTTGCAATGAAAAACGGTGGTGGGCGTCTGGTTGACTCCGTAAGTCTGGCCAAGCGCGTAATCCTTGTCGATCCTGGGTTCGAGGGTGCCGCCCTTCACGAGCGCGCGAACCTTGGCCATTTCCGCGGCGGAGAGAACGGCGGCGACCGTGCCGTCCACATCGCCGCTCTGTTCCCACTTCTCCTGATTCTGGAATAGCGCCTGTTCTACGGGCTCCACCTTGCCGAGTTGTGCGGCAGCACGAGCGTAGCGCGCGGCCACGCGCGAGTGAGCGTGCATAGGAAGCGGGAAATCACGGTGAATCAGGTAGACCTTGCCGCTGCTGACGTAGTCGTCCATCAGCCGGCGATTGGTGGTGGTGAAGAGGGTTTTGCAAGCCGGGCATTGAAAATCGCTGAAGACTTCCATGGTCACGAGAGCGTTCTTCGAGCCGAAAGCCTTGTGCGGATCGACGTCGCTGTTGGTGGCAGCGCCTACCGGCTGAGAAGCTGGAGCCGGAGGAGGAGTTGCGGGAGCAGTTTTCTTCGTCGTCTTCGGAGTTGGAGCTGGAGCCGGGGCATTTTCTGCTGGTACCGGCGTTTGCTGCGCTGGTGGCTGGGCTGAGGGCTGTTGTGCTTGTTGCTGAGGAGCTGGTTGGGGCACCGGCTCTTCAGCCTTTTTGCAGCCTTCAACCAGTAGCGTCAACGCGAGGAGCAGAGTAGTTTGGACGATAAACCAGTAAGAGCGGCCTCGCAAATGGATTCTCCTAGAGCCCCAAGGATTAGACGCGACCGTGAATGGGAATTCTACCTCGAAACCGTGGGAATGTAAGATTCGTGGTGACGCGAAGTTCACGTGAGCACCAAAAGTTGTGTTGCCATTGAAGCTCTTCAAAGTTGGTTGCGGAGGAAACGGGAAGCATTGTGCCGGGAAGCTTCTAGTTAACCATAACACCCTCCCCCACCCCCTATGTTTTTCATAAGTGTTCATTCTAAAGAGCTTTAAGCCGTTTAGAATGAACACTTGTAGAAGTGTTGATTCTAAATGGGTTAGAGGTCCGAATTTCGCCCGTAGGCCCAGTTCGCGTACAAGTGTTGATTATAAAGGAGTTGCTAGACGGAGAACACAAAAGTGCGGGCTGCAAAGCGCAGCGGTGAACGGACAAGGGGAACCCTCCCAACTGGTCCGCCCACCAGTAATCAAAAGGTAGTATACACGAAGGATTACCAAAAGTCAAGGAGGAATTTTGGAGTTGGCTGCGGAGAGGGAAGGCCATGTGGCAATACCAAGAAAATGAATGACTTACAGATGCGATAAGAAGACTTGACAAACATACACTCAACATGTATTCTCCGCTTCGAGCTAGGCTTGGAACGCGAGAACTGAGTCGGATTCGCCTTGATTTCAGACAGATACGGGCGAACGAAATACCAAAAAGGTTGCAGGAGGTACGGCAGCAATGAGCAAGATTATTGGAATTGACTTGGGTACGACAAACTCCGTGGTTGCCGTAATGCAGGGCGGCGAACCGGTGGTGATTCCCAACCAGGAGGGAGCGAGGACGACGCCGTCCGTGGTGGCCATCACGAAGACCGGTGAGCGGCTGGTCGGCCAAGTGGCGAAGCGGCAGGCAGTGACGAATCCCGAGAACACGGTGTATTCGATCAAGCGGTTCATGGGCCGGCGCCACGATGAAGTTGGAGAGGAGACGAGGCGCGTCCCCTACAAAGTGATTGCAGGACCGCATCAAGACGCCCGCGTGGAGATTTCGGGCAAGGCTTACAGCCCGCCGGAGATTTCCGCGATGATTCTCGGCAAGCTGAAGGCG
>WNEZ01006738.1_pt1 | contig 10104 bp, 4 predicted proteins | sample 5400521 | NCBI WGS metagenome assembly WNEZ01 (sample SAMN13153339, study PRJNA577476) | soil metagenome | isolation source: 120 cm saprolite under Douglas fir tree site 2 hole 1 replicate 1 | place: USA:California | collected 2015-04-18 | reverse complement strand
GACTTGCTGTCGGCAACGATGAGCAGCGCTTCCAGGTGGCGTAGCGCGCGATCCTTGCGCCATTCCTTGGCCAGCTCAACGGAGGCTTTTTGCAAATTGCCGGAATGTTCCTGGAGCTTGCCTTCAAAGCGCTCGAAAAGCGAGATGGCGTCGGCCGTTGAGCCAGCAAAGCCAGCGATGACTTTGTCGTTGTACAGGCGCCGGGTCTTGCGCGCCGTGTGCTTCATGACGTGATCGCCCATGGTCACCTGGCCATCGGCGATGAGCACGACTTTATTGTCTTTGCGCACGCAAAGCACGGTAGTGCCATGCAACAGTGCGCTTTCCTGGCGATTTGGCATTCGGCCATTATACCGCAGACCGCCGAACGGCTTGCTCCAGAACAGCATTTCGTGATCTCTCAACCGAGAAAACCCGCTGTTTGTGCGGCCTTCCCGCGTGGCGTACACTAAGTAGTTTGCAGCCGCGTCTAACCCAGAGTGAGGATTCCTTGAAAACAATTGCTCGTAGTCGCAGTTATTTCTTTGCTGGCGCCATCGTGTCGCTGGCTATTGCCGGAGCGCTGAGAAGTCCGGCGGCCGCGGCCACGCCTCCCGATGCGCCGCAGGCAAAGCGCTCTCCGTTGCTGGCCGTGATGCAAATAGAGCTGGACCGCTCGTTTAAGACGCTCAGCGCCCAGGATCCGCCGGCGTACTACATTGGCTACACCGTTACCGACACGCAGCGTGCGGATGTTTCCGGTTCGAATGGAGCGCTGCTTTCGAGCAGCGAGAATCGCAACCGCTGGCTGGAAGTTTCCGTGCGAACGGGCACCTACGACCTGGATAACACGCACAAAGTTGGCGAGCGGCAAGCGCAGAATGGCGGCCCGGGAATGGAGGTGCCGATCGATGACGATCCGGAGGTCATGCGGCGGGAAATTTGGCTGGAGACGGACAAGCAGTATAAATCCGCCGCGGAATGGCTGATCAAGATCAAGACCGGGCGCGAAGTGAAAGTCGAAACCGCGGAGGCGCGCGCGCCGGATTTCTCGCACGAGCAGCCGCGCACCTATATTGGCCCGGAAACTTCCTTCGTGCTCGATCGCAAACCGTGGGAAGAAAAAGTCCGCGCCTACACGAAAGCGTTTCGCGATTCGCCGGCGGTGATCAATTCCATTGTGACGTTCTCGGTTCAGTCGCAGAACGCATATCACGTGACGAGCGAAGGCACACAATTGCAATTTGGGCAGATTCGCTACCGGCTGGAGCTTTTTATTCAGGGCAAAGCGCCAGACGGCATGGATCTGGATCGCTACTACAACTTTGATTGGGTGAATCCTTCCGATGCGCCGGACGATAAGGCCGTGTACGCCGCGGAAGCGATCATGCGCAAGGAGTTGGAAGGATTGGTCGCTGCGCCGATCAACGAGCCTTCCGTGGGCCCTGCGCTTCTGACGGGTCGCGCCGCCGCGGTCTTTTTTCATGAGGTCTTTGGGCATCGCGCGGAGGGTCACCGTCAGAAGGACGTGGCGGAAGGGCAGACCTTCGCGAAGAAGGTCGGCGAGCAGATTTTGCCGCCGTTCTTGAGCATTGTGGACGACACGACAATGCACAAGCTGGGTTCGGAGGATTTGCTTGGCTATTACCAATACGACGACGAAGGCGTGCAGGCGCACCGCGTAGTCCTGGTAGATCATGGCGTGTTGAAGGACTTCGAAATGTCCCGCTCGCCGCTGGTCGGCTTTTCGCATTCGAACGGCCACGGCCGGCGGCAACTTGGCGCTTCGCCGGTTTCGCGGCAAGGCAACCTGATTGTGGAAAGTAGCAAGACCATGACCGACGCGCAGCTTCGCGCGAGGCTGATCGAGTTGATTAAGCAGCAGGGCAAGCAGTTCGGCCTGCTGATCGACGACATCGCCGGTGGATTCACGTTCACCGGCCGTGGGCAGCCGCAAGCATTTCAGGTGCTGCCGCTGGTGGTTTACAAGGTGTACGCGGATGGCCGGCCCGACGAGCTCGTGCGCGGCGTGGACATTGTCGGAACACCCCTCGCCGCTTTGACCAAGATCGTGGCGACCGGCGACAAACAGGAAGTCTTCAACGGCTATTGCGGCGCAGAATCCGGTTCGGTGCCGGTATCGGCCGCGTCGCCCGCGATTTTGACGTCCGAGCTGGAGGTGCAGAAGAAAGAAAGTTCCACGGACCGGCCGCCCATTTTGCCGGCGCCCGCGCACGACATCATCAAGGCAGGAGGCCGGCAATGAGCTGCGCGCGGATGATCAAGGTATTTGCGTTCGCATCGATCTTGCTAGGCTGTGTTGCGCCCGCAAGTGTCGCTCGCGCGGCACAGGCTGCGCCGGACAATGACCAGACGCTGCGCGCCATGCGTGACGAAATGGCCCGTTCGAAGGCGCGTCTGGAGCTGATTATTCCCGGCACGCAGCAGCCAGTCCGTCCCTATTACGTCGAATACCGCTTGCTGGATCTCGACGTCCGTGAAATCGTTGCGCAGTTCGGAGCACTGTTGACCACCACGCGCGCGCGCAACCGCTTCATGAACGTGGAAGCACGCGTCGGCAGCTACAAACTGGACAGTTCCAATTTCATCGGCGACGAGAGCTTTCGCGGCTTCATCGGTTCGCAGGGCTCGGTCGGCATAGACCGCGATTACGATTCGCTGCGCCAGGATCTGTGGATCGCCACGGACCAGGCGTTCAAGCAAGCGGTTGAGACCTACTCGCGCAAGGAAGCGTACTTGAGCAGCTTGGCGCGGCAATCGAATATCGACGATTTCTCGAAGACCTCACCGATCCAGCAGATTGAGCCGCTTGTCACTCCCGACTGGGGCAACCGCAATTGGGAGCAGGAAGCGCGGCAGTCTTCGGCCACGTTGCGCCTGTTTCCGGACGTTTACGAATCGCGCGTCACCTACTATTTGGTGTACGCCACCGAATACCTGCTGACCAGCGAAGGCACCGAAATTCGCACCAACCGCACGTACGCAGCGGTGGAGGCGGGCATGGACACACTTGCAAACGACGGCATGCCGATGAGCCACTTCTACGCTTCGTACGCTCCGAAACCCACCGATTTGCCGAATGTCGACGCGGTGCGCAAGGGACTGAATGTCTCTGCCAGCGAATTGATGGCCCTGCGTGTGGCGCCTCCCGCGCCGGACTACACCGGACCGGTGCTCTTTGAAGCGCGCGCTGCCGCACCCCTTCTTGCCCAGGTACTTGGCCCGGCAATGAATGGTTCCCGTCCGCCGCTGGCGTTTCAGCCCGTGGTCGAGCAAATGCTAAGCGGCCTGGGCGGCAAGAGCGACTGGAGCGGCCGAATCGGCTCGCGCGTTTTGCCGCCGGCTGTTAGCCTCCTCGACGACCCCAGCGCCAAGAATTTTCATGGCGCACCGCTGCTCGGCGGATATGCCGTGGACGATGAAGGCGTTCGCGCGCAGAAAGTCACCGTGGTGGATAAGGGCAATTTGACAGAACTGCTGATGTCGCGCCGGCCCGGCCCGGATTCAGACAGTTCCAATGGCCACGGGCGCTCGGCGTTTCTGGGCGATGCCAAAGCTACCATGAGCAATCTGTTCTTCAACGCCTCTGAAACGGTCTCGCCGGGGGAACTCAAGAACAAATTCCTGGATGAATGCCGTTCAGAGAAGTTGGAGTACTGCATCATCGTCCGAGAGATGGACAATCCGACGCTCAGCCTTTTACACCAGGAAGATTTCTCAGGGTTGCTAGCCAGTTTCGGAGGAGGCGCTGGAACCGGCGACCGCTTGCCCCTGCTGGTATACAAGGTTTATCCGCGGGACGGTCGTGAAGAGATTATTCGCGGGGCGCGCATCATCGGCTTGAGCACGCGCGCGCTTCGCAATCTCGCCGGCATCGGTAACGACAATTTTGTCTACAACTATATGCAGAGCCAGAATCCCGGCTTTGCAGGCACGGCGCTAGGCGCGTTCGGATCGGCGCAGAGCGGTTTGCCTGCTTCGGTCGTGGCTCCGTCGCTACTCTTTGAAGAGGTGGAAATACGCGGCGCGCGCGGAGAGCCAAAGCGGCTGCCGCTGTTGCCGGCTCCACCGCTGAGCGCCGCGAAGTAATTATTGCCGGCGCGCTGGCGGGCACAAGCGGCTTGCGCTACTGCATGAATTCCGCGGCGGTGCGTTTCCTGCCCAACGGAAATTCCTGAACCTGGTGCATTCTCTAGGCATCCACAACTCGTTCCGACCCTCATGTCGGCCCCGGCTGTGCAACTAAGCGAAAGGGCGTGGAGTGCGATAGTCTTAGCGAACCGTGATGACTGCTCGCGTCGTCGAGGAAGTGAAGGAGAAAAAGCGCGCGGCGTTGCTGAGCGTGGGCTCAGCGCTCGTGCTCGTTTCGCTCAAGACTTTCCTCGTACTCCGCACCGGTAGCTTGGGCGTGTTGTCGGAGGCGCTGCACTCCGGGCTCGATCTTATCGCCGCGATCATCACGTTTTTGTCGGTTCGCGTCTCGGATGAGCCGGCCGACGAAAGGCATCCCTACGGTCACGGCAAATTTGAGAATTTTTCGGCGTTTGTTGAGACCGGGTTGCTGCTGCTGACGGCGCTGTACATTATTTACGAAGCTTTCAGCCGCCTCTTTTTCCGTAGCGTGCACATCGAGCCGAGCATTACCGCCATGGTGATTTTGTTCTGTGCGCTCGGCATTGACCTCACGCGCGCCCGGGCCTTATCGCGCGTGGCGAAGAAATTCTCCAGCGACGCGCTGGAAGCCGACGCGTTGCATTTTTCCACGGATGTTTGGAGCACCACCGTTGTCATTGCAGGCGTCGGGCTGGTGTGGGCCGGCGAAACCTGGAACTTGCCTTATCTGGTCTATGCTGATGCGCTTGCCGCCTTGGCAGTTGCGGCAGTGATCCTGTGGGTCGGTTCGCAACTCGGACGGCGCACCGTGGACGCGCTGCTGGACGCGGCACCGGAGGGATTGCAGCAGGAGATCGCGCGTGCTATCGCGCGAATGGAAGGTGTGTTGGACGTCGACCGCGTCCGCGTGCGGCGCGCGGGCAACCGCCATTTTGTGGATGCTACAGTCAGTGTCGCGCGTACGGCAAGCCTCGAACAGGTCCATGCGCTGAGCGATGCCATCGAGAAGCGCGTCGGCGAAATCGTGCCTTCGGATGTGATGGTGCATGCGGAACCTCGCGCGCCGCAGGGTGAACATCTGTTCGAGGCCATTCGCGCCGTGGCGCAGCGCATGGGACTAGGCGTTCACGACCTGAGCGCGCTGCAGCAACAGGGCAAGCTCTTCGTCGAGCTGCATCTCGAAGTCGATGAGAATCTAAGCTTGCGCGAGGCGCACCGGCAAGCTAGCGAACTGGAGGAGGGAATTCGCGAGCTGCGCGACGATCCGATTGATGTGAACATTCACATCGAGCCGCTCGGGAGGCATATCGCCACGCCAGATGCCGGCGCCGGGGAGATGAAGCAGCTTTCGCGGGCGGTAGAGCAATTTTTGAATTCGCTGCCGGCGGAGTTCGATGAGTTGGTGAACTGCCATGATGTACGCACGAGGCAGGTCGAGCACCACATTCTGGTTTCCTGCCACTGTACGATGAAAGGCGCGCTGCCCATCACGCAGATTCACGATGTGACAGCAGCGCTTGAGGACCGCGTGAAAGAGCGCTTCCCCCAGATCCAGCGAGTCACCATTCATCCTGAACCGGTCGAAGGCTAGTCCGCAGGCGCGCCCCCCGCAAAGACTTGCGCGGCCAGCGCCAGCAGCGCCGGGTAACACACCAACACATAGCGCGGTTCCGGTGTTTCGAGCGTGGTCAGAAACGCGGTGCGCAGAACGATGAAGATCGCGAGCAGCGCAATCGCTCCCCGTGCAGCCGGCGCTCGCCGCCACAAACGCGCCGCGCCCCAAAACGCCAACGCGATGTAGCCGAGGTTAAGCAGGAACAACCCGGCAGTAACGGATTGATCGATGGGATCATCTTCCCAGGATTGCGCCAGCGGGAACACCGTGCCGGAGAGCGGGAGCAGCTCGATGCGCGGCGTGAACCACAGCGTCAGGGCGCGTGCGGCCGGGAGCCAAAGGTAGGTGCGCAGCGGACGGCGAGCCGTGCGCTCGCGCGCGAGCTGTCCGAAAGCGGCGTCCTCTTCCGGCGTAAGCGTCAGGTCATCGTTGTATTGATCGAGAATCATGGCGACGCGCTCTTTCTCGGCAAGTGTGTCGAAAGCGCGCGCGGGAATTTCGTCCACGTTGATGCCTTCCTCGTTGACTTTCCAGGGCACGAGATAGACGTCGCGAAAACGAAACAGCCATGTCTTTTCCCAGTTCATCAAGCCGTAAGGAACCAGTTCGCCCGGCAGATTGGAATTTTTCGGGGCCAGCGGCTGAAATTCGTGCAAAGTGAGCGCATTGCGAATGGTCCAGGGCACCAGCGGAATGGCGCAGAGCGCGGCCATCAGCGCGGCAGTCTCCACCCAGCGCAGACTTTCGCGCTGCCGGATGAGAATCACGCCCAGCACCAGCCAGGCCGCCAGCAGAAGCAGCGGCGTTTCCGGCCGAAATAGAGTGCACAGGCCAACCAACAGCGCGGCGCCGGCCGCCAAGTACCAGTGGTCGCTACCCAGAATCCAGTGCTTTTCGACGAGCCGCCAGCCGCGGTTTTGTGCGCGGGCTACGAGCAGGCAGAGCGGCAACAATGCCGCGCTCGTGAAAAACATGGCGAAGACTTCCGTCAGCGGCACAGCTACATAATTTGCGGTGAACGGACAAAGCGCGGCAAACCACAACGCTGCAATGAATACCCGATGCGGGCGGGCGTGATCGTTCGCGATTATCGCAAACAAGGTCGCAAGCGCGGCTACCAGCAGGCAGGTCAGCAAATCCACTGCCACCTGCGCTAGCATCACCCACAGCCGTGCGGCTTCCCCCGTGCGCCGGGTGAGGGCGTAGACCAGGGCCAAAAATGCCGGGTAGCCCGGCATGCGCATATCCACCGGCGTAACTAGCTCATGGATATTCATCGCGTAGACGTGATGTTGCAGCCAATTGGCGGCAATCTGTTCATACAGGACGGTATCGCCGGAATTCGCCGGATATTTCAGAACGAAGAGAAGCCGCAGGCAGAGTCCCGCGGCCAGCGCGACAACGCTATGTGAGAAAATTCGCTTCATCGATGAATCGCATCTTACAATACAGCGTAGGGGAATAAGGCAGAGGAGTCGAGGGAGACGCACACAGCCCGGCAGAACTTCAGGCCCCCGCCTTGCCGCCGGACTGACAAGAATTCATGAAGGAACGCCGACCTATATTTTATGACGCGGAGCGCGTCCGCTGGCGCCGCACGCGCCGCGTGCTGGAGATTTCTGGCGCGCTGCTGACGCTGTTGCTGGCCTATTTCTTCGTGACCATCGCGGTCAGCGTGGAGCTTCCCGCGGGACTCCTCCCGGACACGCCTCGGGCATATCGCGCCCTGAAGATTAAGAGCAAGAAAGTCCCTGCCAGGGAAGGGCGCCACCGTCGCATCTCGAATATCGGTACCGTTCCGGCCGGCTATGATCCTCTCCGTGCCGCATTTTATGTGAGTTGGGACGCTGCCAGCTTCGCTTCTCTGAAAAAGCACTACAAAGACATCGACGTGCTCATCCCCGATCAACTGCACGCCGTGACGCCCGATGGCGCGCTGACCATTGTCGACTACGAACGCTATCAGACGATGAAAGCGAGTCCGACCCAAGCCATAGCCCTGCTGAAAGACGACAAGCTGCATCGCTGGATGAAATCGTCCAACGTCGAACTGCCCCTGATGGGCTTGCTCGACAATTACGACGGGCAAGTCTGGCGCATCAAGGAAATGGCCGCCATGCTTGCCAGCAAGACGGCGCGGCAGAGTCTGGTTCGCGACGTCGTGGACTACACCGTGGGCGCTCACCAAGCCGGCGTCGTGGTCGACTTCGAAGAAGTCCCCGACGCCACGCAGCCCCATTTTCGCGAATTTGCCGCGCAGCTCGGCCCCGCGCTGCACTCCGTCGGATTGAAATTGATGATCGCGCTTCCCGCCCGCGACGACGCCTACGATTACAAATTCTTCAGCAAACAGTGCGACGCCGTCGTGCTGATGAACTACGACCAGCATTGGCTCACGTCATCCGCCGGCCCGGTCGCCGCGCAGGACTGGTTTGTCGAAAACCTTCAGCAGGTGCTGGAGGATGTGCCGGCACAGAAACTCGTCGTAGGCATCGCCAACTACGCCTACGACTGGCCCGAAGGGCCGAAAATGGCCAGCGAGGTCGCGAAAGAGATGAGCGTGCAAGAGGCGCTGCTGCACGCCTCTGAATCCGAGATCGATGTTGAGTTCGACACGGCTTCGCTGAACCCGCATTACTCCTATTCCGACGAGCACAATCACACCCACCAGGTCTGGATGCTCGACACCGTCACTGCTTACAACCAATTGCGCGCGTGCGAACGCCTGGGCGTTCAGGGCACCGCGCTGTGGCGCATGGGTTCCGCGGACAGCTCGATCTGGCCCATCTGGGATTCCCCGCGCCCCGACGACGCCGTACGCGCAAAAATTAAAGACATTCCTCCCGGTCCCGACCTCATTCTCGAAGGCGACGGCGACGTCTGGCATTTCACGGATACACCCAAGAGCGGCCTCCGCAGCTTCGTGTACGACGCACCCAGCGACCTCATTACCAACGAGAAATATGAGGCGTATCCGCTTTCCTACAACATCGATCAAATCGGCGCGGCGGACAACAAAATCGCTATCACGTTTGATGACGGCCCCGACCCGCGCTGGACTTCAAAAATTCTCGACATCCTCAAACAGAAACAAGTGCCGGCGACTTTTTTCGTAATCGGCGTGGACGCCAGCCGGTGGCCTGAGATCGTCAAGCGCGAGTATGCTGAAGGCCATGAGATCGGGAACCACACCTACACGCATCCCAGCTTTGACGACATCTCAAAAACCGAACTTCATTGGCAATTGAACCTGACCCAGCGGCTGATCGAAAGCACCATCGGCGTCAAATCGATCCTCTTCCGCCCACCCTACGGCATTGACCACCAGCCCGAATATGCGGAAGAAGTCGCGCAACTCCCTCTTGCACAAGACATGGGCTACTTGATCATCGGACAGAAAATCGATGCGCACGACTGGCGCCAGGTGGACGGCAAGCAGATCCCTGCTCAGGAAATCGTCGACAACGTCATGCGCCAGGCGCAGATAGGCAACATCATCCTGTTTCACGACGGCGGCGGCGAGCGCGCCAACACCGTCGCGGCTCTGCCCCAGGTTATCGACAAGCTGCGCGAAGAGGGCTATCAGCTTGTCTCCGTGCCCGATCTCATTGGAAAAACGCGCGCCGAGGTAATGATGCCGCTCTCCGCCGAGGAAAAGCTGGAGGCCCGCGCCGACGGATTTATCTTCGGTATCTGGCACTGGTTCCGCCTCAGCATCGCCACCATTTTCATCGTCGGCATCGTAATGGTCAGCGGGCGCGCGCTAATCATCGGCATTCTCGCACTCATCGAAAAATTACGGCCCGATCACCTGGTCATGCCCAACCCCACGCCCGGCGTTACCGTGCTGATTCCCGCTCACAATGAAGAAACGGTGATCGTGCAGACCGTGAAATCCGTGCTCGCATCGGATTTGAAGGACTTGCACGTCATCGTTGTCAATGACGGGTCTGCCGACCGCACGGGCGAATTGCTCGACGGAAATTTTGGCCAGAACCCGCGGGTGACCATCCTTCACCAAATAAACCGTGGGAAAGCCGCGGCGCTCGCCCGCGCACTCGGCGATGCGCAAACCGAAATCGTCATCACCATCGACGCCGACACAGAAATCGAGCCCGATGCGATCAGCAGACTCTTGCGCCACTTCTCTGATGAAAAGGTGGGCGCGGTGGCCGGCAACGTAAAAGTTGGCAACCGTTCGCGCTGGCTGACCCGCTGGCAGGCTCTCGAGTACATCACCAGCCAAAATATGGAGAAGCGCGCCTTCGATCTGCTCAACTGCATCACCGTAGTCCCCGGCGCGTTGGGTGCCTGGCGCAAGACCGCCATCGAAGCCGCGGGAGGCATCAACGCGGACACCGTAGCCGAAGACGCCG
>WNEZ01006737.1_pt1 | contig 10104 bp, 9 predicted proteins | sample 5400521 | NCBI WGS metagenome assembly WNEZ01 (sample SAMN13153339, study PRJNA577476) | soil metagenome | isolation source: 120 cm saprolite under Douglas fir tree site 2 hole 1 replicate 1 | place: USA:California | collected 2015-04-18 | reverse complement strand
CGCGCTTGTACCTGTGTTGTCTGAGTTAGGTTGTGCGTGCAGCCACCTACGAGGCCTCGTAGGGTTCCTGCGGGAACATGGTCATCGCTCCTCCGATGCTCAGAAGCCTATCCCATTCTATGGGATTGGGAGTGTCACTGAAGCAAGATGCAGTTGAAGGGGGACCGAGTCTGCGCTTTGGCTCGCCCCTCTATATGGCTCCAGAGCAGATCAATGGTCAGCCGCAGGCACGTAGCGACATTTACGCTCTGGGTGTGATATTGTATCAGATGCTGGCGGGTCGTCCGCCATTTGAGGGACCTACTCCGGAGGGGATCAAATTCAAGCAGGTGATGGAGCCACCTCCGCCACTGAGTGCCATGCGGCCAGACCTGCCGCAGGCCCTGGGATCGGTGGTAGAGAAAGCTCTGGTGAAGAAGCCGGAGGAGAGGTACGCAACGGCAGGAGCGTTACTGCGAGATTTCTCTGCTGCGCTATCCTCCACTCCACTTCCCTCTGTGAGGCCACGCGGCGTCTCCACTCCTACTGCAGTTAAGCCGCTCCGTATCCCTGCGTTCCCACCAGCACCACCCATGTCTCCAACTGTGCCTAATGTTGCGCCACCCCCCATATCCATCGTCCCGTCCAAGCACAGCATCTCACGGCGCACTGCCTTAGTGGGTCTGGCAGGATTGGCAGTCGTAGGTGTGGCTGGTGGTAGTCTCGTCTGGCTGGCACACTCTCAGCAGCCTTCAGTTCCTGCTGCTCTCGCTTCTCCTACTTCCTCTCCCGCTCCTCCTGCTATAGGGAAGACTCTCTACATCTATCCTGGGCATTCCGATGCGGTGTATGCGGTGGCGTGGTCGCCCGATGGCAGGCGCATTGCCTCGGCGAGCCGTGATCAGACGGTGCAGGTCTGGGATGCCGCCGATGGAGGCCATCCCTACACCTATCACGGGCATTCTGATACTGTGAGTTCGGTGGCATGGTCACCCGATGGCAGGCGCATCGCCTCGGGGAGTTGGGATCACACTGTGCAGGTCTGGGATGCTGCCGATGGAGGCCATCTCTACACCTATCGTGGGCATTCCGATTGGGTGGAAACGGTGGCGTGGTCGCCCGATGGCAAGCGCATCGCCTCGGGGAGCAAGGATCAGACAGTGCAGGTCTGGGATGCCGCCGATGGAGGCCACGTCTTCACCTATCGTGGGCATTCCGATTGGGTGGAAACGGTGGCGTGGTCGCCCGATGGCAGGCGCATCGCCTCGGGAAGTGGCTCGCTTATGCTGAAAAAAGATTACACGGTGCAGGTCTGGGATGCTGCCAGCGGGCGTACGCTCTACACCTATCCTGGGCATTCCAATGCGGTGTATGCGGTGGCGTGGTCGCCCAATGGCAGGCGCATCGCCTCGGCGAGCCGTGATAAGACGGTGCAGGTCTGGGATGCGACTGATGGAGGCAACGTCTTCATCTATCGCGGGCATTCTGATGTTGTGTGGGCGGTGGCATGGTCGCCCGATGGCAGGCGCATCGCCTCGGGGAGTTGGGATCACACTGTGCAGGTCTGGGATGCTGCCAGCGGACGTACGCTCTTCACCTATCGTGGGCATACTAGTGATGTGCTTGCGGTGACGTGGTCGCCCGATGGCGGGCGCATCGCCTCGGGGAGTGGTGACCCCTTCAACCGAGTGGCTGATAACACAGTGCATGTGTGGAAGACGGGGTGAGGAGGAAGCCCACGTATCTTGGTGTATCTTATATAATGAAGTACTTTCCCAATCCGCCGGTTTTCCTTACGATCTTCACTGATCCAGAAAGGATTAAGGCGATATTGCGTAAGGCAGGCTTTTCTTTCCGACCAGGGAAAGGAAGTCATACAGTCTGGGAACATCCCAGGCTGCCAGGTGCAATCACACTTGCTGGGAATGATGGCGATGATGCCAAATCATACCAGGAGCAGGAGATCAGAAACATTCTCAAGAGGCTAAAGGAGGTACAAGAGTGAACGAGAAGTACGAACACCACTCCTTGGTAATTCAATGGAGTGAGCTTGATAATGTCTATATCGTCACAGTGTCTGAGCTTCCTGGATGTAAGACGCATGGGGAAACCCGCGAAGAAGCCGTGCAACAAGGAAAAGATGCAATTGAAAGCTGGATTGATGCGATGGAAGCCTGGGGACGGCCAATACCTGCCCTTAGTGGTTTGTCAATGTTCAGTTGACGGATGTAATGTAGTGGCAGCTGTATGGAGTACCAACCTCGTGACCCTTACTGTGTACGTACATCGTATCCCTTGTAGGTGCAGCAGCGGCTCTCATCGAGAGGGTACGATGTCGGTACATAACATAGGTCACGATGTGGGTAACCCATACAGCAGCCCTTGCGGGTGCCAGGCTTCCTCCCTCACCCGCAAAACTCCCCCGCACTCGCAACCAGCACCTCAGCGCAGCGTCCCACCTGATCCAGGTCAACCCACTCGACCACGGCGTGTGCACCTTCTCCGCCGGGACCGAAAACGACCGTTGGAATACCGGCAGCGCTCAGAATCGCCGAGTCCATCCACGGCGTCGCCCCCACAATCGCGGCCTCACGACCCAGCAGCGAGGTCGCATGGCGCCGCACAATCTGCACGATGGGTTTATCCTCGGCCACCTCGAAGGCATCGCGTACTAGCGTCGTTCGCAGCGATGCCTTGAAGGCTGGGTCGGATGCCGCGACATGGTCGAAGATTGTGCGTATCTGGGACTCGATGCTTGCGGGTGTTTCGCCGGGGATGGTGCGCCGCTCTACGCTCAAGAGGCAGCGTTCGGGATAACTTGAAAGTTCCTGACCGCCTGTGATCAGGGAAGCGTGGAGCGAGCCACTATGTAGCAGGCGATGCGAAGGAGCCGACCGTAGCGAGCGATCGAGGTCCTCCAGGCCGATAAGCACTTTGCCCATCTTCACGATTGCATCAACACCCAGGTCGGGCCGCGAACCATGGGCAGCGATTCCTGTGGTCTCCACCTCCAGCCAGATAAAACCTTTGTGCGCAACGCAGATGTCCAGCCCGGTCGGTTCGGTCACGATAGCAGCATCCGCGTGCCAGCGTTTGACGATGGAACTGGTACCTATGCTCGCATACTCCTCGTCTGAGACTGCCGTAAGGATCACATCACCACGCAATCCGCGTTTCTTCGCTTCCGCCGCAGCAAGCATGATGGCAGCAAGCCCTCCCTTCATGTCGAAGGCTCCCCGGCCATATAAACGATTGCCTTGCACAACGGGTTCGTGGGGTCGCACCATGCCGGCGACGCCTACTGTATCCATGTGGGCATTGAGCATGAGCGAACGGCCACCGCCGCTGCCACGCGCGATGCCGACCACGCTGGGGCGTCCGGGTGCCGGCTCGTCCATCTCGACCTCCAGGCCTGCACGCTCAAGCCAGCTGGCTACAAAGCGGGCGATTGCGCCTTCACCGGCACCACCCGGCACCAGGTCGGGATTGATGGAATCAATTGCAACCAATTGTGCTAACAGTTCACTGATCTCGTTCATTTACTCATCCCTGGTAGGTTGTCCACTGGATTTGCAGATCGTAGCCATAGCTGACCACAAGCACCTTGGCATGATTGCCGCCATTGGTAGCGACAGCAAAGACATCGTTGTTCACAAGCTCGTTGGTAGAGTCGTTATTGCCATTGAGCGGAGTAGTACTGTAACTCTGGCTCCGAAGGGCGGCTGCATCGAGAGTGTTGAAATCAACAACACCCAGATTGGCCAACTGAGCGTTACCAGCCGGGTCCATCGTGCGGACCGTGTCGGTCTGCTGATCCCAGTAAATATCCCCTCCGCTAGTTACCTCGAGGCCCTGGTCAAAATTGAACGAATTGGTTCCATGAAGTGTGCCGGTGCCAGAGGAAACGACTGGCACAGGTGTCGGCGTCGGGCTTGGTATAGCAGTCGGGGTTGGCGCCGGTGTGGGGTTGCTTGTCGCCACGGGAGTAGCGGTGGGCTGTTGAGTAGGCTTGACGGTCGGCGTCTGAGCAGGGGTTGCACTGGGTGTCTGAGCAGGCTGAACCGCCGGCGTTTCGGCAGGCACGGCAGTAGGACTGGATGAGTGGGAATGTGAAGGTGTATGGCGATGTTCCACAAAGAAGGCAACAGTACTCCCAACAATAGTCAGGCTCGCCAATCCTGCCAGACCCATGATGACGGCACGCCGTGAGATAGCTTTTTTGGCCGGTTGAGTTTCACTTTGCGAGGAAATCATGACAGTAGGCTGAGAGGTCTGATCTGGCGGACTAACGCTCGTATGTGGCAGCGTCGTATGATCGAGTGGAAGCGTTGCACCGTCAGGCAAAGATGCGGCCGGCAGTTTTGGTGTGGGTAGTACAAGGGTAGGGCCAGAGGCCACGTCCGACGGTGGAAGCGTTGCACTATCAGGCAAAGATGCGGCTGGCAGCTTTGGTGTGGGTAGTACAAGGGTAGGGCCAGAGGCCACGTCCGATGTGGAATCTTGAGAATGCGCTATCTGAGTAGATGGTAATGCTTGTCCTGGCAGCGATACGAGCGGGTGATCCAGTACCGGTGTAACGGAGGTAGACAGTTTTGACTGGCTCGGCACAGGGATTGGCAATTGCCGGAACTGGCGCAACGACGGCCCTCCACCAGTGGGCCTGGTTGATTGGTTGGTAAGGGTAGACATAGTGGGGAGCAGAGGTTCGTGAAGATGAGCTGATAAGCAGGCTTGTTCCAGTGCGTTGGCGAATAATTGCATGCTGGCAAAGCGTTGGTGAGGGTCTTTCGCCAGTGCTGTCATCACAACTTGCTCGACTGCTGGCGGGATGGCCGGAACATTCTCATGCAAGGGAGCAGGAGGAATAAACATGTGCTGACTTGCCACTTCAGTAAACGTCCCATGAAAGGGGCGCTCTCCGCTTATCCATTCGTAGACGATGATCCCCAATGAGTACTGGTCGCTAGCCGGACGTGGTTTGCCCTGCAACTGTTCCGGTGCCATGTAAGCCAGGGTACCAGCCGCTTCCTGGACGTTCGGCTGCAGCGAACGCGAAGTTTGGGCAACCAGGGCAATGCCAAAGTCACCCAGCAAGATATCGTCATTGGCGCCAAGCAACATATTCTCCGGCTTGACATCGCGATGGATCAGTTTCTTATCGTGGGCGTACTGCAAGGCGGCAGCAACTTGCTTGACATATCGTACGATAGTGTCGAACGGAGGTCGCGTCCCCCGGGGGTGGCGTTGGCGCAGTGTACCGTTGGGAGCATAGTCCATCACCAGAAAAGGCGTATTGTTTTCTACACCAAATTCGAGTACTCGCACGATATGCGGATGCACGAGACGAGCTACAGTGCGGGCCTCATTGAGAAAGTCTTCTAACTCCTGCTGGCCTAAATGCATCTGTAGCACTTTGATGGCAGCCTGGGTGTTGAGGTAGATATGCTCCCCCAGGTAGACATCCGCGAAGCCTCCCTGTCCTAACAAGCACGTTAGACGATAATTGCCCAGCTGTTCTACATAGTCTACCATCCCTAGTTCTCCGTTATCCGATGCCGGTTCATGGACAAGCCATAACTCGTGTTCGGTTCCTGTTCCCCTTCTTGCTCAAACAGTGTCTATAGGATTCGCTAATATAACGGACAGAGGGTACATACTAAACGCCGAGGTAACAAATATCCTATGTCTGTGGTGCTACAACCTCTGTGCGTTGCTTCTTCTCGAAGCGTGTCCTTAATTGGCCACAGGCTGCGGCAATATCGTCACCACGTTCAGCACGCACACTGTTGCTTACACCATGCTCGAAGAGGATGTTGCGGAAGGTACGAATAGCATCTGGGCCAGGAGGCCGATAGCTGGCCGAGGTAGCATTGACCGGGATGCAGTTCACGTGGGCAAACTGTGCCAGTGGTGCGAGTAGTTCAGCGAGTTGGTGCGCGTATTCTGCTGTATCGTTCACCCCCGCAAGTAACACGTACTCAAAGGTGACTTGCCGCCTGGTGACGCTGATGTAGTCCTTGCAAGCAGCGAGCAGTTCTTGCAGGGGATATTTACGGTTGACGGGCATAGTCTGCTGGCGTAACTCATCAGTAGGTGCGTGCAGGGAGATGGCAAGATTGACCTGGAGGGGTTCCTGGCTGAGCCGACGAATGGCGGGGACGAGACCCACGGTCGAGACGGTCATATGCCGCGCACCCAGGTGAAATCCCTCTGGACTGTTCAAGATACGCAGCGCCTGCAAAACGTTATCGTAGTTATGTAGCGGTTCGCCCATGCCCATTAAGACGATATTGGTAATGTGGTCGATGGGTTTACTGTCGGGCAGCCCAGCCGCCGTCCATGGTGCAGCGCGCAACTCACGAGCGAAGTATAAGACCTGGGCCACAATCTCACCCGCGCTCAGGTGGCGGTCAAAGCCCATCTGTCCCGTGGCACAGAAGGTGCAACCAAAGGCGCAGCCTGCCTGTGTAGAGACGCAGACGGTGGCACGTGCCCCGCTCTCGCTGCTGGGTGGATAGAGCATCAGCACAGATTCGATGAGCTTGCCATCGGCCAGTTCCAACAGAATCTTGCGTGTGCGGTCGTCTTTGGAGTGCAATTCACTGCGCACGATCATAGGCCCGATGCAGGCCTCTTCTGCTAAACGGTGCCGCAACGCTTGTGGCAGATTTGTCATCTCCGCGAAGTCGGTGCTGAGGTGTTGGTAGAGCCAGCTATAGACTTGTTTTGCACGAAAAGCTGGCTCACCGCGTTTGACAAACCACTGTTGGAGTTGTAGCAATGTGAGCGTGAGTAGATCGGTTTTTTGTGTTGTGTTGATCAATGTAGTGGTCATAGGTCCCATTATAGCATGAAGTGTGGCCTATTTCACATCTCAGCGGTTACAACTACTCCCTCTATAACGTCTATGCATTTGACATCCTCCCAGTCCCATGAATGGGACGGGATTCCAACGGTCGCCCGTTGGGTTTCCTGTTTCAGCGAGTCCCGCCTGAAAGGGCTTTCGCCCGTCCAGGTCTTACAGCCTCTCCGCAGGCTGACACTGCCAGTCCGGCAGCCAACACATTTTTCGCGGCATTGATGTCGCGGTCATGGAAGGTCTTGCATTCAGGACACAGCCAGAACCGTTCATCCAGAGAAAGAGAGTCGAGCACATGTCCACAGGAGTGACACCGCTTAGAAGATGGGTACCACTTGTCGATCTTGACAAGGGTTCTGCCATACCACGCTGCTTTGTACTCAAGCTGACGGGTGAACTCACTCCATCCCACATCGCTGATACTCTTAGCGAGTTTAGGGTTTTTCACCATGTTCTTGACGGCCAAGTCCTCGATGCATATTGTTTGGTTCTCACGAATAGAGCATTCCCCTGCAGGGACTTTCCTTTCCTTCCACCCCATGAATGGGGTGGGTATCCAGAAAGGATTCCATATGAGATAATAGACTCGACTGACAAGGCTATGCTCAAAGCTTGCTTGGAGGTAACCATATATGCCAACAATTAACTGGGTGGACATTCTTTTCATCGCAACCGTTGTTCTGCTCGTCTTTAATGGCTTTCGTAATGGAGCTGTTTTCAGCCTTATCAATCTGCTCACTATTCCGATTGGATTCGTAGTAGCTTATGTGTTTGGACCACCGTTCACGCAGTTTCTTGCCAGGAATGGGCTGCCTGGCTCATTGATCATTTCGTACATTGTCGTATTCTTTGGTGCTGTCTTCGTGATACACATTCTTGCTACCACGATACGTGGCGTTGTACGTAAAATACCGGTGATTAACTTTGGCGACTCGTTGCTTGGGGCAGTGATTGGCTTTGTGGAGGCCTGGCTGTTGTGGGTCGTATTGCTCGCCGTTCTGGGTACTTTTCTTGGGAGCATTCAGGGCTCCATCACCAGCGCTTCAAGCATTGTTCCAGGTCTCAACATTAGCATGAGTCAATTGCAGCAGTGGCACGATTTCTACAATCAGGCTGTGACGCAGAGCCTTTTTGCGAGAGTGAATAGTTTCATTATCAAAGAGCTGCCGAATCTGCCGACGATCGTACCGAGGGTGCATCCGTGAAAGGAATTCCCAAGCTCACGCCCCTACAGCGTGCCTATCTCGTCGCCGTTGAAAGCGACGAGGATGAGAAGTTATGGAGCGTCGAAGATTCTTTAAATGAACTGGCTACACTAGCGCGTACTGCTGGTGCTGAAGTTATAGGGACGATGGTACAGCGGCTGTACCACCCTGATGTGGCGACATACCTTGGCAAGGGGCGTTTGCAGGAGTTGGCTGAGATGGAAAAACAGCTGGGTTTCGATCTGGTGATTTTTGACGATGAACTCTCTCCGTCTCAGCAGCGTAACCTGGAGAAGGTGTTGTACGCCCGCGTGCTTGACCGCACCGCGCTTATCCTCGACATCTTTGCACAACATGCCCATACTCGCGAGGGACGCTTGCAAGTTGAACTGGCGCAGTTGGAGTATCGCCTGCCTCGCTTAAGCGGACGCGGCACTGAACTCTCACGCCTGGGTGGCGGCACGCGAAGTGCAGGAGCCGGGGGAGTAGGTGGTGCGATCGGTGTACGTGGCCCCGGCGAAACAAAATTGGAAATCGACCGCCGCCGGATTCGTAGTCGTATTGCAGAGCTACGCGAAGAGATCGAAGGGGTCCGTGAGCAACGTCTGCTCCACCGTCAGCAGCGGGCCGCGCAATCCCTTCCCGTCATAGCCGTCGTCGGCTACACTAATGCAGGGAAGTCGACCTTGTTCAATGCACTCACCAATTCTGAGGTGTTGGTCGAAAATAAGCTCTTCGCCACCCTTGATCCGACCACGCGCCTTCTCCTTTTACCCGGTAATCAGCAAGCGCTGCTTACCGACACAGTGGGCTTTATGCAAAAGTTGCCCACCAGGTTAATCGCAGCTTTTCGTGCGACGCTCGAAGAAGTGATTGACGCCGACTTACTGCTTGAAGTGGTGGATGTCAGCCATGAAAATGCCATCGAGCAGAGCATAACGGTCAATGATGTCCTGCAAGAGCTTGATGCCGGAGGCAAGCCACCAAAAGAGAAACTAAGAATATCGGCACTCAACAAGATCGATCTCCTGGACAACCCGTCCTCGGAGCTCGACACGACCCTCTATCCAAACGCAGTGGCGGTCTCCGCTCTTAAGCAATTGGGATTAGATACGTTGCGTGAGAAAATCGCCCACGTGCTGGCGGAGAGTATGGAGATGATAGAGGTGACGATCCCATATGCCAGAAGCGAACTGGTGGAACTCTTTCATCGCCGGGGGCATGTGGATCAGGAAGAGCATCGCCCAGAAGGAACGTTTCTCGCTGGCCGCATTCCTCGTTCAATGCGAGGCTATTATGAGTTTGATTAGAATGAGTTGCCCACGGCTGAGTAGGCAAGCTCAGGATCATCAAACTCAAACTCATGCCAGGAAGGAGTAGGTGATGTCAGAGCAAAAGCCACAAGGCTGGTTTGTTCCCTTGCGCGTCCGTTTCCGTTCGGCCACGGAGCGTGCTCACTGGGAACGCGAACACCCTGGCGCGCTCGCCGCGGATGACCAAACGTTGCAATTGCAGTTACCAACTTTGGGACCTGAACCTGAGGACGGAGGCTCCCACGAAGGATCTATACGCGCTCCACTGCGTTCCGCTGAGGGGAGCTACACGTCCCTACGCACACAACAAATCAAAGAATTAATCCGCCTGGGTAATGTTCTGCGTGCACAGATGGGCTTTGAATTAGGCGGCCTCAACGAAGTCCTTCAGCAGATTGTCGCGTCGGTCAGTGCCTGCACGGGCTTTCGTACCCTGGTCATTTTCCTGGTCACCGATTTAGGTGAGAATGACGTTGAGCCGGGTAGTGAGACGGAAGGCCCGCTTCCAACTTTGATTAGCCCGACTGCCGCAGCAGGTCGGGATCATCAAACTACTTATGTAGTGCCGGTCGCATCTAATTGCGAGGAATCAGCAGCATCTGAAGAAGGCGAGCGCATACGCCGCGTAGTCCCCCGATTTATCGAGGGGATGCTGGCACGAGAGTCGCGTATGACTGTTGAGCAGTTGCTTGGTCTCTTGCGTAGTGAGTTTCGTATCAGCCAGAGCTATTTTATTTCACATGAGCAT
>WNEZ01006736.1_pt1 | contig 10105 bp, 10 predicted proteins | sample 5400521 | NCBI WGS metagenome assembly WNEZ01 (sample SAMN13153339, study PRJNA577476) | soil metagenome | isolation source: 120 cm saprolite under Douglas fir tree site 2 hole 1 replicate 1 | place: USA:California | collected 2015-04-18 | reverse complement strand
TTCGGGTCGAAGTGCCTTTGAAAGCGAGCTACGAAAGCGTCCACGAACTGTTTGGCGCGGGGATTGTCGGGCTGAGAATCCAGCACGCTGGCGCGAAACTGCTCCATGCCGGCGCTCATGAGTTGCTCACCAAGACCTTTCGCGCCGGTGAGATCTATAAGCTTGCGGATATCGGCTTCTTTCCCGGGATCAATGCTGCGCGGCGCTTGTGGTGAGTTCGCGGTTACCGCGGCGTGACCGGGGTCTTTGGCCCAGCGGGAGCTGGTTTTTGTTGAGCACGCACCTGAAGCGAAGGTGCTTGCGCCAGTACGACCAGCATGCCGGCGAGAAGTCCGCAGCCGGCAATTGGAATTCGCATAGAGGTCTCCAGGTGATGGCGGGCGCTCGCGGACCGGAGTGTCGTGCGGCGTTGAGCCAGATGCGGCTCGAGCACCCCCCGGTTCTCGTGGCGTTCCCGTCTCGATGAGACGCGATGGACGGGCTTTAGGGTTGTGTTTGGGCCAACTGTTGCGGCGGCTCGGCCTGGCCTATCCGCGGCTTTGCGAGGCGAGCGTGGGCTGCGACGCCGGGGTACTGCTTGCGGAGGTCCTGAAGCACATCCTTGGCGATACGCGTGCTGAAGGCGCGGCTGGCTGCTTGCGTTTCCATATTGATCTTGGGCATTTCCGCGGCGAACTTTTGGCCGAGCGGGGAGCCATAGAACTGCAAGAGCCCCTTAATTTCGTCGTCGCTGAAATGCTTGTCGTAAATGGCGACCAACTGACCGGTAGCGGCGTCGGCGTCGAACTTGGCTTTGTAGGTGTCAACAAAGGCGTTCACAAATTTTTGACCGCGTTCGTTATCGGGAACCGAAGCGGTCAGATTCTCTCTGAATTGATCGGCACCCCGGGCGGCTGCCTCCTGCAGGGAATCACGCGCGCCTACTAGTTCCATCAAAGAACGGATATCCGCTTCCTTTACGGGATCGATCGATGCTGTCTGAGCCGCGGCGTCCTGCCGCGCTGGCTGGACGGTGTTCTGCGAAGCACCTTGCGTGGCGATGAGGAACGCTCCGATGTAAATCACGATGAGTGCCAGAACCGCCTTCATGACTGCCTCCGCAGCGAAACTCTTGTCATTTCGCCACGCTTGCGATTGTAGAGAAGGCGGCGGTTTTGCGACACGTGCGGAGGTACAGGAAATGCCGCGTGGTTTACTGCCCGTCCGTACCTGTACTTTGGTTCAGGCAGAGGAATAGGCCGCGGTGGCTAGCGTTGGTCGCTGGAGGAAACGTCTGTTAGGATGCCGGCCCATGGCACAAACCGAAGCTTCCGTCGTCGCCAGCACCGCCGACGCTGCTCACATCGTGGATCGCGAAGCGGGGCTGCACCGCAATCTGACGCCGCGCCAGCTCTCCATGATTGCCGTCGGCGGAGCCATCGGTACGGGACTCTTTCTCGGCAGCGCGCTCTCGGTGAAATTGGCTGGTCCTGGGGTCATCCTGAGCTACGTTGCCGCGGCCGGCATTGCCCTGACTTTGATGTGGGCGTTGGGGGAGATGACCATCGCACATCCGCTGGCCGGCTCGTTTGGGGTGCATGCGGAAATGTACGTGCATCCCTGGGCGGGCTTCACGATGCGCTACTCGTATTGGCTTGGGCAGGTGATTGCCATCGGCAGTGAAATGGTGGCGGCATCGATTTACTGCAAGCACTGGTTTCCGGGCATCCCGTCATGGATGTGGATCGCCGGATTTTCGGCGGCGCTGATTTGGGTGAATGCCAGCAGCGTTTCTAATTTCGGAACGTTTGAATACTGGTTCGCGATGCTCAAAGTAGTGACTATCGTTCTTTTCCTGATTCTCGGGGGCGCCTTATTGTTAGGGCTTGGATCCCCGCGCATCGGCGGCACAAACTACGTCGCACACGGGGGATTTCTTCCAAACGGCTGGACGGGTGTTGCGCTGGGCGTGGCCATGGCGGTGTTCAGCTACTTGGGGATCGAAATTGTGGCAGTGACTTCGGGTGAAGCGAAAGATCCCGCGACGGCGCTGCCGAAGGCGCTGCGTTGGACCTTCGCGCGCTTGGGGATTTTCTATATTGGCGGCTTGGCGATCGTGGTTGGCGTGGTGCCCTGGAACCAAGTCGGGCTTGGAGAGAGCCCTTTTGTGCGGGTCTTCGAGTCCGCGGGCATACCGGCCGCGGCGGGAGTCATGAATTTCGTGGTTCTCACCGCGGCGCTGTCGAGCGTCAATTGCAACTTGTATCTCACGGCGAGAATGCTGTTTTCGCTCGCGCGCGGAGGGTACGCACCGCCGGCCCTGGGCCGATTGAGCAAGCGGGGTGCGCCGGTGGTGGCGCTGCTCGTTTCCAGCATTGGCATGGTTGCGGCGCTGTTCCTGGAACATCACTACAGCGCAACGGCTTATGTGTACATGCTGGGCGCGGCATTTTTTGGCGGAATTTTTGTGTGGCTGATGATTTTCGTCACGCACCTGGCGTTTCGCAGACGCACGGCGAATGCGCCTAGGCTGCCCCTGCGCTTTGCTCCGCGGGGACCTTGGAGCTCCCTGATCGGCTTGGCGGCGCTCGGAGCCGTGCTCGTTTCAACCTGGTGGATACCGCAACTCCGCATCACGCTAACCGCCGGGCTGCCATGGCTGCTCTTCATTTCACTGTGTTACCTTGGTTGGAGCAAGGCGCGTCCTCGCGTCCCGGTTCCTGGAGTCAGTGAACATGGATGACCTTCTGAAATGGCGGAGCGAGTTTCCGATCCTGGATCGCTCTACGTATTTGATCAGCAATTCGTTGGGCGCGATGCCGCGTGGCGTGTACGACGGAATGCGCGCGTATGCCGACTCCTGGGCCGAGCGCGGAGTGCGCGCCTGGGAAGAAGGCTGGTGGGAGATGGCCGTCGGCGTGGGCGACAAAATCGCACCGCTGATCGGCGCTCGGCCAGGCGAGATTTCTCTGCATCAGAATGTGACCTTGATCCAGGCGGTCATTGCCTCTTGCTTTGATTTTCGCGGGCCGCGGAACAAGATTGTGATGACCGATCTGGAGTTTCCCTCGATTCAATACTTCTACCACGAGCAGAGGCGCTTGGGGGCTCGCGTGGAACTGGTCGAGAGCAGCGATCCGGTTCGCATAAATCTGGAGAAATTTCTCGCGGCGATCGATGAGACTACGCTTCTGGTGCCCATTTCGCTGGTGCTTTTCCGCAGCTCGCACATCGTGGATGCGCGAGCGATCATTGAACGCGCGCACCGCGTGGGCGCGCACGTAATTCTGGATGTGTTCCAAGCGACGGGCACCATTCCCATCAATGTTCGGGCACTTGGCGCGGATTTTGCGGTGGGCGGCGTTCTGAAGTGGCTGTGCGGAGGCCCGGGCGTTGGTTATCTCTACGTGCGCGAAGATTTGCGGGCGAAGCTGCGGCCGGCCCTGACCGGATGGATTGCGCACCGGCGGCCCTTCGGCTTCGAGATCGGCGCTATCGATGCGCGCGAAGACTCTTTCCGCTATCTCAACGGCACGCCGCACATCCCGGCGCTGTACGCATGCCAGCCGGGCCTGGATATTCTGAATTCCGTGGGGATCGAGCCCATCCGCGCGAAATCGGTGCGCATGACCACGCGATTGCTGGAAGGCGCGCAATCGCGAGGTTGGCGAGTCAACACGCCAGAGAATCCCGCGGAACGTGCCGGGACGGTGTCCATCGATTGTCCCCACGCCCTCGAAGTCTGCCGCGAACTCTTGGCGCGCGAGATTTTGGTGGACTATCGACCCAAGGCGGGCGTGCGTTTCTCTCCTCATTTTTATAACCGCGAGGAGGAGTGCGACTTTGCGCTGGAGCAGGTCGAAGAAATTCTGTCGACGCGCGCCTGGGAGAAACATGCGGCTGCCGCGGCTGAAGTTTAAGTTCATGAATGATGGCGACGATATTCGAGGCCTAAGGGTGACCGAAAAGTCGAGCGCGGCGACAAATGTATTGCCAGCGGATTTGGCGGAAGCCCGGCGCTTGATGGTCGAAGAGCAAATACGCCGACGTCACATCCGCAATGAAAATGTTCTCGCGGCGATGGCGCAGGTGCCGCGCCACGAGTTCGTGCCCGCGGAATTTCGCAGCCGGGCGTATGAAGACGCGCCGTTGTCCATAGGCGAGGGCCAGACCATTTCGCAGCCGTACATTGTTGCGGCGATGACGGCAGCGCTTCGCCTCAGCGGCACCGAAAAGGTCCTGGAAATCGGCGGCGGGTGCGGTTACCAGGGGGCCATTCTGGGCTGTTTGGCACGCGAGGTCTACACCATCGAATGCCGCTCGGAGCTAGCGGCAGAAGCGTCGGAGCGGCTGGCGGGGCTGGGCTATGCCAATGTTCATGTGCACTGCGGCGACGGCACGCTCGGCTTAGCTGAGCTAGCGCCGTTCGATGCAATTCTCGTTGCCGCCGCCGCGCCATCAGTGCCCGCCCCGCTGATCGAACAACTCGCCACCGGCGGCCGAATGATCGTCCCGGTAGGAGATGCCGAAAACCAAGATCTGCAACTTATCGAACGCTTGGATGGCGCCCTCCGAACCACGATGCTGGAGCCCTGCCGGTTTGTTCCGCTGGTTGGAGCTCACGGATGGAAGGAATTTCCTTTTCGATGAGCGCCACTCCGGAGCTCTCGATTGTCGTCCCCGCCTTCAACGAAGAGGTTCGTCTGCCCACGACGCTCGCGCAAATCTCAGCGTATATTCGCGCGAGCCGGCGCGAGACTGAGGTCATTGTTGTCGACGATGGCTCGCGGGACCGCACCTGCGACGTTGCGCGTTCGTTCGAGAAGGAGATCCGGCATCTGCGTGTAATTTCCAACGGCGACAATCGAGGCAAGGGCTTTAGCGTTCGGCGCGGAATGCTGGAAGCAAAGGGACGGCTGGTGTTGTTCACCGACGCGGATTTATCGGCTCCGATCGAAGAAGCTGACAAACTTCTCGGTGCCCTTGTGGAGTACGACGTGGCCATCGGCTCGCGGGCGTTGGATCGCAGGCTCATCAGCGTGCGGCAATCGTTGTTTCGGGAATACGCAGGGATCCTGTTCAACCTGATTGTGAGGGCAGTTCTCCGCTTGCCCTTTGTGGACACGCAGTGCGGTTTCAAAGCATTTCGACGCGAGCCGTGCCGCATTGTTTTTCAGCAGCAGCGCATTGAGCGCTTCGGTTTCGATCCGGAACTGATGTATTTGGCGCGGCACCACGGCCTGCGGGCGGTGGAACTTCCCGTGCGCTGGGGGCACTCGCCGGACACGAGAATAAGCATGCTGCGCGACAGCATGCAGATGTTTCTCGATGTGTTCCTCATTCGCTGGAACGGGCTGACCGGCCGCTACCCGCGGCGGGGGCATAGTAACTTTGCATCACAAAGTACTTGACACCTCATCCGCTTTGCGCTAAATTGCTCCTATGGCTAGTTCCAGTCCGCTGCGCCCGGTTAACCGCGAGCCTATTCCCATCGACGCTCGTGCCGCCGACCATCTCCGCTACATTCGCGAGACCATGGAACGCGCCGCGGAGTTCACCGCCGTGCCCGGCTGGGGCGGGGTGGCCATGGGCCTTACGGCCATCGCCGCGTCGGTCGCTGCCTCGAGACAAAACTCTCCTCGTGCCTGGCTGACGGTTTGGCTTATCGAAGCCTTCGTGGCCGTGGCGATTGCCGCACCATCCGCAGCCACCAAAGCGCATCGCGCGAATTCCTCCCTCCTTTCCGGGCCCGGACGCAAGTTTCTGCTAAGTTTCGCGCCTCCGATTTTGGTCGGAGGCTTGCTGACGTTTGCGTTGTTCCAGGCTGGTGCGTACGCTGCGCTTCCGGGGGTTTGGCTTCTTCTTTATGGCACGGCGATTGTGACCGGCGGCGCATTTTCCGTGCGTGTTGTTCCGGTGATGGGCCTTTGCCTCATGGCCGTCGGAGGTATCGCGCTTTTTGCTCCGGCAAACTGGGGCGATGCGTTTATGGCCGCCGGTTTTGGCGCTGGGCAAATAGGATTTGGTTTCTGGATCGCGCGGCACCACGGAGGATAGCGCTCTTGCCGTCAGCGACAGAGAAGGATCTATATGGCTAAGGCATCTACGGCACGGGACGAGCGGTACCAAAGATCGCGTGAAAGTGCGCTACCCAGCGCTCATAGCCAACCGCGTGAGGCAGTTCCCGCGGATCTCGATCGTCTCATTCACGAACGCGTGCGGCTGGGAATTGTCAGCGCGCTAGCGGTGAACCGCTCTCTTACCTTCAATGAATTAAAGGCCATGCTGAAGACCACCGACGGCAACCTGAGCGTTCACGCGCGCAAGCTCGAAGAAGCCGATTACATCGTATGCACGAAATCGTTCGACGGGCGTCTGCCGAAAACGGAATACCGGCTGGCGGCCGCCGGACGGCGGGCCCTGGAGCGCTATCTGAATCATATGGAAGCGCTGATTCGCGCCACGCGCGAAGGATGAAGGGCAAAATTTTTTGGCTGTATACTTTGTGATGCAGAGTAGTTTGTAACTGTATTGATCCGCGGCGGAGAAAAGAAGAGCTACCCCATGCATACCTCACCGATCGTTTTGCAGCAACCCCCCGCCGTCGTACCTTCCTCCGCGCAGACTCGGCCGCTGCACGTCGCTATCATTTCCGACGGAAACGGCCGCTGGGCTTCTTCTCGCGGCTTGCCGCGTTCCGCGGGGCACAGTGCCGGCGCCGAGGCCGCGCGCCGAATTATCGCCACGGCGCCGGGCCTGGGCATCCACACGCTTACCCTCTTCGCGCTCTCCTCCGCGAACTGGAGGCGTCCGGCGGCTGAGGTCAACGGGATTTTGCGGCTGCTGCATGAATATCTGTTGACGGAAACTTCCAAGTGCATTGAAGAAGGCGTGCGGCTGAGCGTGATCGGCCGGCGCGATCGCCTGCCCGCCACTTTGCGTCAGGCGATTGCCGATTCCGAAGCGGCCACGATGCAGGGGACGCACCTGCACTTGCGGCTGGCGGTCGATTATTCCGCTCGCGAAGCGATCTTCCACGCCGCTTGCCGGTTTTACAAAGTCACCAGACTTTCGCCGGAATCCTTCAGCGATGTTCTAGCCGAAGTTTTGCACGGCGGGTCGACGGAGGTCGATTTGCTCATTCGCACCGGCGGCGAGCAGCGACTTTCTGACTTTTTGCTGTGGGAATGCGCCTTCGCGGAATTTGTGTTCGTGTCGAAACGTTGGCCCGATTTCACCGTCGGCGACTTCGAGTCCGCGGTACGGGAATTTGCGCGCCGCGAACGCACGCGCGGCGCTCTGCCGGACGTCGTCGCAGGATAGAACTTTAACAAGCCAAGTGCTATTGAAGGGAGAGCCTTTATGGAATTCATGCCAGAACACGCGCCGCTTGTGGTCATGGCGTTTTTGGGAACCCTTGGACTTCTAGTCCTGTTGGTGCTGTTTGTCCTCTTTGCACTCTGGACCCGAAAGAAGTGGATTGGATTCGGGGCGATCGTGTTAGGTCTCGCCTTGCTGTCCGGCTACGCACTGGTCCTTGTGGGCGTGTCGCTCACAAGCCATGAGAAGGTGCTCGCGCTGGGCGAGCACAAATACTTCTGCGAAATCGATTGCCATATCGCCTATTCCATCGCGGGTGTGGAAGAGAGCACCGCGCTCGGCGATGAACTGCGCCCAAGCTTGGCCGCCGGGCGTTTCGTGATTGTGCACCTCAAAACTTGGTTTGATCCCAGCACTATCTCTCCGCATCGCGGTAATGGCGAACTCCCACCGGGTCACCGGCGAGTCGTTCTCGTGGACGATCAAGGCCACGAGTTTGCGCCATCTACGCAAGCACAGGCGGCGCTGGCTAAAATGCGCGGCACCACAAGGCCGCTGTCGCAGCCCTTGCAGCCGGGCGAATCGTACGTCACCGACGTCGTCTTTGATCTTCCATCCGACCTGCGCAATCCGCGCCTTTTCATTGGAGACGATCTAGGTTTTCCGAATCGTGTTTTGATCGGCCACGAAGACAGTTATTTTCACAAGAAGATCTTTTTAGCCCTAGCTGCGGCCGATACCATCTCCGCCGGCCGCGTGCCCTGATAATTCCTTAAGCCTCAGCAGCTTACCGGCCGAACGCGCTCTCGCTGGCTCGCCTGCGCCGGCACCCAGCCCTGACATTTCATTGCTCGCGGTCGTCTATACCCCAGGAGCAACCCATGGGAATGATGGGACTTGCGCTGGCCTGGGAGACTAGAATCCCTCCCGTAGCGCAACGGGAGAGGCGAGTGGAACCTTTCCGGGAACAAGTTACGGCTCCGGATCCAACGGCGGACAGCATACGAGCGAACGACCTCGCGCTGGCCGCCGCATGCCAGTCGGGTGATCTGCGCGCTTACGAGCGCCTGTATGTATTGCACGGCGCGCGCATGAAGAATCTGGCGCGCAACATTCTGGGCAGCTCCACCGATGCCGAAGATGCGGTGCAGGAGACGTTTCTCAAGGTACAGCGCAGCATTGCAAGCTTTCGCGGGCAATCGAGTTTCGCGACCTGGACTTTTCGTATCTTGGTGAATACTTGTTACGACGCGCGGCGCAGCCGGCTGCGCAAGAAAGAAGTTGCGACGGACGACGAACGCGAGGATGCGGCCTCACGGCCCGAGCCTCGAGCCCCAAGCGCGCACCCATCCTTGCGGCTGGCGCTAGAGCGCGCCCTGGCCAAGCTGACGCGCCACCAGCGCGATGTTTTTCTGCTCTACGAGGTGGAGGGGTTTCGCCACGCCGAGATTTCCGAAATGTTGGAAATTAGCGAAGCGGCCTCGAAGAACACGCTTTTCCAAGCGAAGAAAAATCTTCGCCAGATGCTGGAACCTCCGCGGCACAGCGACGCCGCGGGAGCACGGTGAATCAGATGAACGTCAACTGCAACGATGGGGATCGGATTTTTGAAGACGGCACGCCGTCCGAATGGGCCGCGCTCGAAGCGCACGCAGGGAGCTGCCCCAACTGCGCCGCAGAGCTCAGCGCCTGGCGCTCCCTGAGCCTGGCCGCCAGCGAACTGCGCGACTACTCGGCTAGTCCCACGCTGTGGCCACGCATCCGGCAGTCCCTGGCAGAACAAGCGACCGTTGCCGGGCAGCGCACACGTTGGAACTGGCGCTTACTATTGCCGAATCTCTCGCTCGCCTGGCAAGCCGCTGCGGCTGTGGCGCTCGTCCTGCTACTGGTGTTGTCCGCAGGCTGGCTCTTGCGGCGGCCGACGCACTCACCGCTGCAATCGACCGAACTGTTGAAGAGCAAGGCGCTTGCTGACGTCGAGAGCGCCGAATCCGTTTACGTACAGGCCATTGACAAACTCGCCACGGAAGCCAAGCCACAGCTAGAGACTCCAGGGACCGCGCTGATGGCCAACTATCGCGAAAAGCTCCTTGTGCTAGACAGTGCCATTGATGATCTGCGCGCGCAGACCGGACAGAACCCGTCGAACGCCCATCTGCGCTACGAGTTGCTAGCGATGTACCAAGAGAAGCAGCGCACGCTCGAAGAGATTCTGGAGGAAAAGCGATGAACTGCGCGGTACGACAAACGCTGCAAGACTGGCAGTTTCGGGCGCGCGGTGACACCGCGAAGACGTTGCTGTTCGCGACGGCCTTTCTCGTGGTGATGCCTCTCCCCTGCGTGGCCACGAATCCGGGCCAAGAACAGGTTACGCGCGACTTTCAAAAAACTCTGACGCTCACCGCGGGCCAGTCCTTCCGCATCGAAAACAAATTCGGAGAAGTGCGCATTCACGGCGAACCTGGCCGCGAACTGAGGATCTCCGCGACGATTCGCGCGCAAGCTGACTCCCGCGACCAGGCGCAATCCTTTGCGGACAAAGTCCGGATCGACGTGGAGCAGACCTCGCAGGGTGTGCAGGTTCGTACGAACTATCCGGAAGAGACTAGAAACTGGTCCGGTCACAAGAATGCGTCCTATTCCGTCGACTACGACATAGCGATGCCCTCGGACGCGCCGCTGTTTGTGAAAAACAGCTTCGGCAGCGTGAACGCTGCCGGCGTGCGCAGCAAAAGTGAGTTCGACAACAGCCATGGCTCGCTCAACGTGCGCGATACCGGCGCCACGCGGCTCAACAACTCCTTCG
>WNEZ01010952.1_pt1 | contig 10106 bp, 9 predicted proteins | sample 5400521 | NCBI WGS metagenome assembly WNEZ01 (sample SAMN13153339, study PRJNA577476) | soil metagenome | isolation source: 120 cm saprolite under Douglas fir tree site 2 hole 1 replicate 1 | place: USA:California | collected 2015-04-18 | reverse complement strand
ACGATGCCGCGCGCGAAGAGCGCGTGAAGATGACGCGGCTGCGCCAGACCATCGCGCGCCGCCTGAAGGAGGTGCAGAACACCGCCGCGATGCTCACGACCTTCAACGAGGTCGACATGAGCCACATCATGGCGATGCGGTCCCAGTACAAGGACGTGTTCGAGAAGAAGCACGGCATTAAACTTGGATTTATGGGCTTTTTTACCAAGGCCTGCGTGCAGGCGCTGAAGGATATTCCAGCTGTTAACGCCGAGATCGATGGCACCGATCTGATCTACAAGAATTATTATCACATCGGCGTCGCGGTCGGCACCGACAAGGGCCTTGTGGTGCCGGTGGTGCGCGACTGCGACCTCAAGTCGATCGCCGAGATCGAAAAGAGCATCGCCGATTTCGGGCGGCGCGCGCGCGACGGCCAGCTCAAGATCGACGAGATGCAGGGCGGCACCTTCACCATCACCAATGGCGGCATCTATGGTTCGCTGATGTCGACGCCGATCCTGAACGCACCGCAGTCCGCCATTCTGGGCATGCACAAGATTCAGGATCGCCCGGTCGCGATCGCCGGCAAGGTCGAGATCCGCCCGATGATGTATCTGGCGCTGTCCTACGATCACCGCGTCATCGACGGCAAGGAAGCGGTGACGTTCCTGGTTCGCGTCAAGGAAAGCCTCGAAGATCCGGCGCGGCTGGTGCTGGATCTGTAACGGAGCGCGGCCATGGCGTTCGGACCCAATCCCCCGCCAATCCAGGCGCATATTTGCGTCAAGGACGGACTCGAGGCGATCGCTTTCTACGAGAAGGCGTTCGGCGCCAAGTGCCCGTTTCATCAACTCGCCGAAGACGGCAAGCGGGTCATGCACGCAAATATTGAATTGTTTGGCAGCGAAGTAATGCTGCACGACGAATTTCCGGAGTTTGGCAGCGACGTGTTGTCGCCATCGAGCCGTGGCGGCGCCAGCATGGCCATCAATGTCAATTTGCCGAAGCCGACCGATGTCGATGCGGCAGTCGACCGCGCTCGATCGGCGGGCGCCGAGGTCGTGATGAGCGCGCAAGATACGTTCTGGGGTGCTCGTTATGGCCGCGTGCGCGATCCCTTTGGCCATGTCTGGGCGTTCAACGCACCGCTAAAGGAGAATGCGGCTTGATCAATCATGCGATCATCGTTCGCGGCACACGGGGGCAAATTTGACAGACAGGGTTGCAGTGATCACCGGCGGGAGCCGAGGCATCGGCCGCGCCACCGCGATTGCCGCCGCCGCGCGCGGCTTCAAGGTTTGCGTCGGCTACGCCAGCAATGAAGCCGCCGCCCGCAGCGTGGTTTCCGCCATCGAGGCGAACAACGGCAAGGCCATCGCGGTGAAGTGCGATGTCGGCAACGAGACCGATATTCTCGCGCTGTTCAAGGCTGCCGACAAATTCGGAACGCTCGGCGCGCTCATCAATAATGCGGGCATTGTTGGGCCGACATCGCGGGTTGACGAGATGTCCGCCGAGCGCATTCAGCGCATGATGGCCGTCAACGTCACCGGCAGCATTCTGTGCGCGCGCGAGGCGGTGAAGCGGATGTCGACGCGCCACGGCGGCCAGGGCGGCGTCATCGTCAACCTGTCGTCGGTTGCCTCGAAACTCGGCTCGCCCAATACCTATGTCGATTACGCGGCCTCCAAGGGCGCCATCGATTCGTTCACGATCGGCCTTGGCCACGAGGTCGCCGGCGAGGGCATTCGCGTCGCCGCGATCCGGCCGGGGCTGATCGATACCGAGATTCACGCTAGCGGCGGCGAGCCTGACCGCGCGCATCGATTGAGCCATATGGTGCCGATGAAGCGCGTCGGCACCGCCGATGAAATCGCCAGCGCCATCGTCTGGCTGATGTCGGACGAGGCCTCCTACGTGACCAGCGCCATACTTGATGTATCCGGCGGGCGCTAATACCCGTCACAGTTTTTAGCTACAGGACTCCCATCATGGCTACCTACGATCTCGTTGTCATCGGCACCGGCCCCGGTGGCTACGTCTGTGCGATCCGCGCGGCGCAACTCGGCATGAAGGTCGCCGTGGTCGAGAAGAACGCAACGCTGGGCGGCACCTGCCTCAATGTCGGCTGCATGCCGTCAAAGGCACTGTTGTATGCTTCCGAGATGTTCGAGGAGGCCGGGCATTCGTTTGCCAAGATGGGCGTCAGTGTCTCCGCGCCAAAACTCGATCTGCCCTCGATGATGAATTTCAAGCAGCAGGGTATCGACGGTAACGTCAAGGGCGTCGAGTTCCTGATGAAGAAAAACAAGATCGACGTCATCAGCGGCAAGGGCAAGATCCTCGGCACCGGCAAGGTCGAAGTGTCAGGCAGCGAGACGCGGATCGTCGAAACCAAAAACATCGTCATTGCCACCGGCTCCGATATCGCGCGCCTGAAGGGCATCGAGATCGACGAGAAGCGCGTCGTGTCGTCGACCGGCGCGCTGTCGCTCGACCAGGTGCCGGAGAAATTATTGATCGTCGGTGCCGGCGTGATCGGGCTCGAACTCGGCTCGGTGTGGCACCGGCTCGGCGCAAAGGTCACCGTGGTGGAGTTTCTCGACCGCATCCTGCCGGGCATGGATGGCGAAGTCGCAAGACAATTCCAGCGCATTCTTGAAAAACAGGGTTTTGCGTTCAAGCTCAGTGCAAAAGTCACCGGCATTGACACCACAGGCAACACGCTTGTCGCGAAGATCGAACCGGCCGCGGGCGGGCCCTCGGAAAAGCTGGAAGCCGACGTGGTGCTGGTCTGCATCGGCCGCGTGCCCTACACCGAAGGCCTCGGCCTGAAGGAAGCCGGCGTCGCGCTGGACAATCGCGGCCGTGTGCAGATCGATCCGCATTTCGCGACCAGCGTGAAGGGTGTGTACGCGATCGGCGATGTGGTGGCAGGTCCGATGCTCGCCCACAAGGCCGAGGACGAAGGCGTCGCGGTTGCGGAAATTCTCGCAGGCCAGGCCGGGCATGTGAACTACGACGTTATCCCAGGTGTTGTGTATACCACGCCGGAAGTGTCGTCGGTCGGCAAGACCGAGGAAGAGTTGAAGCAGGCGGGCGTGGCCTATACGTCGGGTAAATTTCCATTCACCGCCAATGGCCGCTCCAAGGTCAATCAAACCACTGACGGATTCGTGAAGGTTCTCGCAGATGCGAAGAGCGATAGGGTGCTTGGCGTGCATATTGTCGGCCGCGAGGCCGGCGAAATGATCCACGAAGCCGCGGTGCTGATGGAGTTTGGCGGGTCCGCCGAGGATCTGGCGCGCACCTGTCATGCGCATCCGACCCGTTCGGAGGCCATCAAGGAAGCTGCGCTTGCAGTCGGCAAGCGCACGATCCATATGTGATTCACGCCGCGGCTTGCAGTCGGGCGGGGACAACATTGATGATGCGCCGCCTTCTACAGCCGTTCTGGGTTCTGCTTGCGGTCATCTTCCTGATCGAGGCTTGGCTGTGGGATCACCTTGAGCCGATCGTGGCGCGGGTGGTGGCGCTGATCCCGCTGCGCGCGTTCAAGCAGTGGCTCGCCGAGCGCGTCGATACGCTGTCGCCGGCGATGACGCTGATCGTTTTCATCGTGCCGGTCATTCCGCTGTTTCCGCTGAAGCTGGTCGGCTTCTGGCTGCTCACCCACGAGTATTGGTTCAGTGCGATCACGACCATCATCTTTGCAAAATTCCTTGGCGTCGGCGTCGCGGCCTTTGTTTTCGACGTCACGCGCCATAAATTGCTGGAGATGGCGTGGTTCGAAACGCTCTATGAATTCGTCATTTCGTTGCGCGCAAAAGCCGCCGCGCTGGTCGATCCCATTAAACTGCGGATCATGGAAGCCTTGCGCGGCGGAGGTGGCGGCTGGTCGTCGCGGATGCTGCGGCTGATCCAGCGCTTTCGCAAGAGCGTGCACGAAGCGCGGTAGGCCTCCCGAAGCTTCGGTTGCCGGGACTGTTCAAGACTTGCCAACATATTCGCGCCAACCGCGGTGCATTCCCTTACCCCTTGGGGAGAGGGTTGGGATGACGGGGTTGCGGAGAGGCGAGTCAAGCTACGGCAGATGCAGCAGATGCGGCACGAACACGCCGAGCGCGGTGAATGCGATACCTGCCAAAGCCAGCAGGCCCGAGATCCAGGCCAGCGCAAGTATGCCGGTTATAATCGTCGCCGAAGCCAGCACGATGCCGATCTGAAACGCGGCGGAGGCGAGTTCGAAGTGATGATACTTTGCCGTCGCCAGGTCGCGCTCTTCCTCGGCGTGCTTGGCGCGCTCGGCCAATTGTTCCGACCCTTCACCGGTTTCCGGCTCCGAGCGGTAGCGCGCCGCGGTCTTCTGCCACTCGTCGATCTGTTTTTGCAGCGCCGCCTTGGCGGCATCGTCGCCGATGACGCCGAGGCTTAGTTTGGCCTGGTCCGACGTCGCCTGGACCACGGTGCGGCGGATCGTCTTGGCCTGAAAGAACGCCCAGAGATTCGAGGCTTCGACGTTCTTGCTGATCGATTCGGTCTGGGCGCCCTTGCCCAGCGTCTCCGACAGCGCAAGGCAAAGTGCGATCACGGCAATCAGCAGCGCGATCTTCCTGTTCTCGCCGGCGGCTTCCTTGGTGTGCTCCGCCTGTTCCATGCTTTCATGTGCGCTCATGATTCCCTCCGCGGTCGACTGGTATCCACGATTGACCGAACAACGCCGATTGCGCAAGTGGCAAGCGGATGTGACGGAAACGTGTCAGGACTGAAAGCCAAGCGATCTCAGGCGCGGGGATGCGCCGTTTTGTAGACTTCCAGCAGCCGTTCGGTATCGATGCCGGTATAAATCTGTGTGGTCGAGAGCGAAGCGTGGCCGAGCAGCTCCTGGATCGCGCGCAGATCGCCGCCACGGGTGAGAAGATGGGTTGCGAAAGAATGCCGCAGCGCGTGCGGCGTGGCACTGTCGGGCAGGCCGAGCGCGCCGCGCATCCGTTCCATGGTGAGCTGGATGATTCGGGCCTTGAGCGGGCCGCCTCTCGCGCCGACAAAGATCGGTCCTTGCGCCGGCAGCGGATGCGGGCACATCGCCACATAGTCCTGGATCAGCGTCAGCACATTCTGCAGTACCGGCACCATGCGGGTCTTGTTGCCTTTGCCGGTCACGATCAGCACGTCGCCCACACCGGGCAACGGCACGTCGCGCCGTTTCAGGCCGAGCGCTTCCGAGATGCGCAGGCCCGAGCCATACAACAGCGCCATCACGGCGGCATCGCGCGCCCAGATCCAGGGATCGCGGGTCTCGCCGGCGCGCTCATCGGCGTCGGTCAGGCGTTTGGCCGCCGCCATTTGGATCGGCTTTGGCAGACTCTTTCCGACTTTTGGCGCGCGGATCGCCGATAGCGCGCCGACCTTGCCGTTGCCTTCGCGTTCGAGGAAGCGGCCGAACGAGCGCAGACCTGCCAGCGCCCGCATCAAGGAACGGCTGCCGATTTCGTCGGCGCGTCGCATTGCCATGAAGGCCCTGACGTCGCTGGCCTCGAGCCCAGCAAACCGCGCAAGCGTTACCCGGGTGCCCCAGTGCTCGCAGAGAAAGACCAGACACTGGCGCAGGTCGCGGGCATAGGCCTCAACAGTCTTCGGCGACAGCCGTCGCTCGGCGCGCAGATGCGACAGCCAGCGCGTCATCTGAAGCGCGATGTCGTCAGCGGCGCAGTCGAGTTCGATCGGCGGAACAGCAGGAGTTGGTTTTGCCATGAGCCAGTCTTCGGGCGCGATGATTCCCGGCGATCATATCGCACTTCTTTGGTTTACCCTTCGCTAACTTGCGAAGCCGGCAGCGGCCGGACACTGGTCCCGGCCCGCGCGCGGCCCTAAGTTAGCGGCGGCCTTTCACTTCGAGTCTGATTCTGCAATGGACCATTCCACGCGTGCCAGCACCCTATCCGCATCGTCGGCGCGCGTTGTCGACGTGCTGGTGCCGGTTGCGCTCAATCAGGCCTATTCCTACCGGGTACCGCGCGGCATGGAGCTCAGGCCGGGCGATGTGGTCTGCGTGCCGCTGGGGCCTCGCGAGGTGGTCGCCGTGGTGTGGGCGGAAAACGCCAATCCCGATCCACGCCTGCACAATCGCCTCAAGGACGTCGGTGAAAAGCTCGACGTGCCGCCGCTCAAGGACGAGCTACGCAGCCTGGTCGACTGGGTCGCCAACTACACATTGTCGGCGCGCGGCATGGTGCTGCGGATGACGTTGCGGATGGGCGAACATCTCGGACCCGAGCGGGTGCGGATGGGCGTGCGGCTGATCGGCGCCAGCCCGCAACGCATGACGCCGGCACGGCGGCGGCTGATCGATATTTTGTCGGATGGTTTGCTGCACGCCAAATCCGAGGCCGCCAAGGAAGCCGGCGTCAGCACCGGCGTGATCGACGGCCTGGTCGATGAGGGCACGCTGACGACGGAGGCCATGCCGCGCGCCCAAGCGCCGCCCGCGCCCGATCCTTCGTTCTCTGCGCCCGACTTTTCCCGCCTGCAGCGCACCGCGGTGGACGCCATGCGGGCGCTCGCCGCCAACGGCAGCTTTCACGTCGCGCTGCTCGATGGCGTCACCGGTTCGGGCAAGACCGAAGTCTATTTCGAAGCCATTGCGGAAATTATCCGCCGCGGCAAGCAGTCGCTGATCCTGATGCCGGAGATCGCGCTGACCGGACAGTTCCTCGACCGCTTTGCGCACCGCTTCGGCGTGCGGCCGCTGGAATGGCATTCCGAGCTGACCCCGCGCACCAGGCAGCGCAACTGGGCCGCGATCGCGGCGGGCGAAGCGCCGGTCGTGGTCGGCGCGCGGTCGGCGCTGTTCCTGCCCTATGCCGATCTCGGATTGATCGTCGTCGATGAGGAGCACGACCAGGCCTACAAGCAGGACGAGGGCGCGCATTACCACGCCCGCGACATGGCGGTGGTGCGCGCGCATATCGCGAAGATCCCGATCGTACTGGCTTCCGCAACGCCGTCGGTCGAGACCGAGGTCAATGCGCGCAAGGGCCGCTATCAGCGCGTGGTGCTGCCATCGCGGTTCGGCGGCCAGCATATGCCGCATATCGAGGCGATCGATCTGCGCCGCGCCGCGCCGCCGCGTGGCCGCTTCATCTCGCCGCCGTTGGCCGAGCATATCAAGGTCGCGATCGAGCGGCGCGAACAGGCGCTGTTGTTCCTCAACCGCCGCGGCTACGCGCCGCTGACGTTATGCCGGGCCTGCGGCCATCGCTTTGCCTGCACGATCTGCGATGCCTGGCTGGTGGATCACCGGTTTCGCCAGCGTCTGGTCTGCCATCACTGCGGCTTCTCGATGCCGCGTCCGCATGTCTGTCCGCATTGCGCGGCGGAGCAATCATCGCTGGTCGCGGTCGGCCCCGGCGTTGAGCGTCTGCAGGAGGAAGCCGCTCAGTTGTTTCCGGATGCGCGCACCATGGTGCTGTCGAGCGACCTGATCACCTCGATCGAGACCATGCGCAGCGAGTTGAACGAGATCGCGCAGGGCCGCGTCGATATCATCATCGGCACCCAGCTGGTGGCGAAGGGCCATAACTTTCCGCGGCTCAATCTGGTCGGCGTGGTCGATGCGGATTTGGGGCTCGGCAACGGCGATCCGCGCGCCGCCGAGCGGACGTTTCAACTGCTCAACCAGGTGATCGGGCGCGCCGGGCGCGACCAGGGCCGCGGGGTCGGCTATCTGCAGACCCACCAGCCCGAACACCCCGTGATGAAGGCGCTGGTGGCGTGCGACCGCGAGGCGTTTTATGCCAGCGAGATCGAGGCCCGCGAGCGCACCGGCTATCCGCCCTTCGGCCGGCTGGCGAGCCTGATCATTTCCGCGGGCGATCGGCCCACCGCGGAGGGTTTTGCCCGCAAGCTCGCGGCGATCGCGCCGATCGATGCGCGGATCCAGGTGCTGGGCCCCGCCGAAGCGCCGCTTGCCGTGATCAAGGGCCGCTATCGTTTTCGAATACTGGTGAAATCACTCTATCGTTTTCGAATACTGGTGAAATCACTGCGCAATGTCGATCTGTCCGACTATTTGCGCGAATGGCTGGCCGCCGGGCCGAAGACCAAAGGCAATCTCAAACTTGAAGTCGACGTCGATCCGCAGAGCTTCTTGTGAAGGCAACGCTCTAAGCAATCCAGTCTTTCTCCGTGGCTCTGGATTGCTCTTCGCTTCGCTCGCAATGACGATGTAGGGGCGTTTGTTCAAAAAAAGCCTGCCGTCATTTGCGACGGCAGGCCATTTTGGGCACGCAGAAGTTTTGCGGCCGTTATTCAATACTAACGCGTATCGAACTTGATGGCATTAGAGGCGCTCAAAGGCCCGAAATGGGTCAGATGACCTCGGCCGTGACCCGGCCCACGCCGGCGCCGGTCAGGCCGATCACGCGGGCAGCACCTGTCGACAGATCGAGGACACGGCCGCGGATGAACGGGCCGCGGTCGTTGACGGTCACGATGACGCTGCGGCCGCCACGGGTCACCCTGAGCTTGGTACCGAACGGGAGGCTGCGGTGGGCGCAAGTCATGGCGCTGGCGTTCATGCGCTGGCCTGACGCGGTCCGGCTGCCGGATTCGTTGCCGTAATAGGAGGCCATGCCCGAGAAGCTGCGTCCGGAACCGGATGAAGGTCCGATCGCGGCATTGGCGTTAAGCCAAGAACCGCTCAAAGAACCGCCGAATGCCCCGCCGAAGGTGCTGTTGGGAGTATTGCCGGCGTGGTGAGCGTGATGATGGTGGTGATGTCCGGATTTGGCCGAAGCTTCGGTGACGCTGCCGCCGACCAGGAGAGTTGCGGCGAAAACAGCTAGCGCCGTGCGCGACTGGGTTACCCTTCCCAGCGCCAGTTTTTTGGATGTCAGCATAATAAAATCCCTCAGAAAGTATTGCCCCAAATGCGGCAAGTGGAACCCCCGCTCCGTTTTGCGTGATTGCCGTTTGGTGACCCAATGAGGCCAAACCTTGGCAGTAGATGAAAATCGGCTACCGCTGAAACATCTTGTTACTGATTTTACCTAATCCATAAAGGTTCCGTAATATTGTTAGCTAAGACTTTATTTACTAATTATTACCTAGAAATACTGTTAAACGAAGTCATCGCCTGTTACGGCGAGATTTCGGCAAGTAATGCAGTGGTGGAATAACTCGGGGGGCTTCAACGGTTCCCGCGAACGGAACATGATGCCCATGCATTCAGGAGTGGAACGATTGTTCTCGTTGCTGACCGACGAATTGAAATTTATGGGGCCGGCGGCCGGATCCGCTGGCGGCGATTCGGCGGAAAATAGCCCTTGAGGATGATCTCGGATCGACGTCCGACAAGGCTATCGCCGGGCGCCGCCGTCATGTTGCACCTGCGCTTCTGCTATGTTAGCAAAGCCGCGATTTTAACGGTTCCGGTACACTCGTGCCGGCCGAAAATCGAAGTCCCGCTTGAATTCCAAGGGCTTGGATCGCTAGGCGCCGCATTGTGGCGACGGTTTTTCCCTTGCGAGTTTGAAAGCTAAAAAGAGCGTGCCTGTGGCTGCTGAAGATCCGTCCGTTTCGGGAGTGTCCGGCCGTTATGCAACGGCCTTGTTCGAGTTGGCGCGCGATGAAAGATCAATCGACGCCGTCCGAGCCGATCTCGATCGGTTTGACGCCATGCTGGCCGACAGCGCCGACTTGAAGCGTCTGGTCCGCAGCCCGGTCTTTTCGGCGGATTCGCAGTCGAAGGCGCTGGCCGCGGTGCTCAATCAGGCCGGCATATCGGGCATCTCAGCCAATTTCCTGAAAGTTCTCACCGCCAACCGCCGCCTGTTCGTCGTCAGCGACGTGATCCGGGCGTTTCGCGCGCTGGTGGCGAGGTTCAAGGGCGAGGCGACCGCGGATGTCACCGTTGCCGAGACGCTCAGCGACAAGAATCTCGACGCCCTCAAGACCGCGCTGAAATCGGTGACCGGCAAGGACGTCGCGCTCAACGTGAAAATCGATCCCTCGATCATCGGCGGCCTTGTGGTCAAGCTCGGCAGCCGCATGGTGGATAGTTCGCTTCGCACCAAACTCAATTCGATCAAGCACGCGATGAAAGAGGCAGGCTGATGGACATC
>WNEZ01006732.1_pt1 | contig 10106 bp, 12 predicted proteins | sample 5400521 | NCBI WGS metagenome assembly WNEZ01 (sample SAMN13153339, study PRJNA577476) | soil metagenome | isolation source: 120 cm saprolite under Douglas fir tree site 2 hole 1 replicate 1 | place: USA:California | collected 2015-04-18 | reverse complement strand
GAGCCCTTCGATCGGGGTTTCTTCTTCGAGCCCACCATCATCACCGACGTCCCCGAAGACGCCCGTGTCTGGCGGGAGGAGACCTTCGGTCCGCTGCTGCCGATCGCCCGCGTCAAGGACCTCGACGAAGCACTGGCCCGCGCCAATGACTCGGAGTTCGGGCTTGGCTCGTCGATCTTGACGCGGGATCTCAAGCGGGCACAACAGGGGATCGACCGTCTCGATGCCGGCTACACCTGGGTGAACACCATCCAGGTCGCCTACGACGAGCTGCCCTTTGGCGGCACCAAGCACAGCGGCTTCGGCAAGGAACACGGCGTGGAGGTGCTCGACTTCTATACCGAGCAAAAGAGCGTCGTCGTGGCGGGCGTCTAGCGTCCAGCGACCTGCTCGAGGCCTGGGCTGACGGCATCCTGACCCTCCGGCTGAACCGGCCGGAGGCCCGCAACGCGCTCAGTCCGTCGATGGTGCGGGCACTGCATCTCGCGCTGGTGCGGGCGGGCGACGACGCTGACGTAGAGGCCGTGACCCTGGTCGGGACCGGTCCGGCGTTCAGCGCCGGCGCCGACCTGAAGGACTTCATCAGCCACCGTCCACCGCTCGACCGGGCCCTCGAGCGGCGGGAGCTCGGCACCCTGTTCATCGTGATCGATGCCTATTCGAAACCGCTTGTCGCCGCTGTCAACGGGGACGCGCTCGGCGCGGGCTTCGGGTTGGTCGCGGCCTGCCCGCTGGCCGTCGCCGTGGAGGCGGCGCGCTTCGGTCTGCCCGGCGTGCGGCTCGGCATCATGCCGATGACGATCATGCCGGCGATCGCTCGAAGCCTGCCGCGCAAGCTCGGATTGGAGCTCATCCTGACGGGCCGGCTGATGTCCGCCACTGAGGCCGTGGCTCAGGGGGTCGTGAACCGTGTCGTGGCTAGTGGCGAGTTGGAGGTTGCCGCCGCCGCCCTCGCCCGGTCGGCCGCGAATAGATTCAGGCCGCCGCGGACCACTCCGGCGCCTGCGTGATGTTATTGAGCACCCAGCCGAACTGGCCCGTGGTGACCGTCGCCTTGCAGTAGGCGCAGACGCCCGACTCATTGATCGACACCGGAGCGCCGCAGTTCGGACACTGCGTGATCTGGGCACCTTCGCCGACCTTACTTCTCGCCGCCTGGCTGCGAATGAAGGTCCAGAACTCGGTAAAGGGCTGGATCGTCTTATCCCCACTGACCATTTTGCCCGAGTCATCGACCTCGTAATCTTTGGCGATGGCGTCAAAGCGGACGGTGATGCTATCAAAGTTCGCGTCGCTCGCCACCTTCGCCACCGTGCAGCCATTGACGGCGAGGTCTTCGAGCACGTCGCGCTTATGCATGGCCACAAACTGCTCCACCTGCAACTTCCAGCGCTGGTAAATCCCATCGGAGAGATAGATACGAGCCGGCTCCAGGTTGCGCGCCATCCAGGCATTCTGCAGCACGAAGAACGTCATCTGAGCGCGGTCGATGAACACCTGCTGGTTGAAGTTCGGATCGCGGGCTTGCAGCGCCGCGATGCCGCCCTCAACGGCGGCGGCATCCACGCCGGCCCCGGGCGCCAGCGTGGCATCGTTGCTGGTCCCGCTGCCAGCGGACTTGCGGCTCGCCAACGCACGGTAGACGAGGAACGCGCCGATGAGGCCCACGATGATGAAGAAGAGCAGCGACGACCCGCCGCTCGAGCTGCCCGAGCTACCACCGCCGACGAAGAAAAAGCCGCCGCCGCCGCTACTGTGGCCGCCCCCACCGCCGCCTCCACCCCCACCGCCACCGCCGCCCCCGGCGCGGGCCAGCGCGGAGAGCTGGATGGCGAGGGCGAGCGCCCACGCTGCCACGAGTGCGACGAGAACGCGCCCCCACTTTCGCACGGTGATGCGTACAACCGGTCAGCCCCGCTGAGCTTGCGGCGGGTGCCTGGCTCCTGGCGTCCATGATCACCCGCGGCCGCCGCCGGTCGTTCCAGCGCCGGGTTCTCGACTGGTATGCCGCTCACGGACGCGACCTGCCGTGGCGAAAGACCCGAGATCCGTACGCCATCCTGGTGTCCGAGGTGCTGTCGCACCAGACGCAGATCTCCCGGGTGGTTCCGGTATACGAACTCGTCCTTAAGCAATATCCGTCGGTGGCGGCGATGGCTCGGGCGCCGCTCGCCGAGGTGAAGGCCATCACCGATCCCCTCGGATACAAGATCCGGGGACGGTGGCTCCATAGCGCAGCGCTGCGCGTCGCCGACCGCCCGGGCGGCACGTTTCCCGAAACCCTCGACGAACTGCGCCGCCTCCCGGGAATCGGGCGCTACACCGCCGGGGCGGTGATGAGCTTCGCCCACCACCAGGATGCGCCCGTGCTCGACACCAACGTCGCCCGGCTGCTGCGGCGGTACTTCGGTATCGCAGCCACGCCGCGCGCCCGGACCGAGGAGCTCTGGTCACTGGCCGCCGCCGTGATTCCCAAAGGGAAGGGCTACCTCATCAACCAGGCGTTGATGGATCTCGGGGCGATGATTTGCCGGTCTCGAGCGCCGCGCTGCGATACCTGCCCGCTACGGCGCAGCTGCGACTTCAGGCGGGAGTTCGTCAGGTCGCTGCCGGCGCGCTCTCGTGGGCGAGGGTCGCCTCGGCATCCGCACGCGAAATGACGCCCAGCAGACGGCCGTCGCCGGTTGTGATCAGGCTGTTCGTCTGGATGTCATGCTCCCGCATCGACTTGAGCAGCTCTTCAAGCGTCACGTTCGGTCGGAATGTCTTCGGGCCGGGCCGCATCACTTGCTCGGCGGTCGCGTTGGGGTCGCCATCGAGCTCCTTCCTTCGCAGCAGACCCAGGACCACCCGCTCCGGGCTGACCACGACGCAGCTGTCCCAACCCGCCGTCCGAGCGCGGATATCACCGATCCGTTCCTTGAGCCCACAGGTCGGCACGTCCGCATCCGCGACGTCGCCGATCCAGGTTTCGTCCGTTGCCTTACCCTCGCGTGGCTGATTCTCCTCGTACCAGGCAACTTTGCCCGGCCGATAGTCGATCACATTATTGAACCCCAGCGTCTCGAGCCGCAACGCGGCTCGCGGCGAGAGGTCTCAACCGAAGTCGTTGCAGTAGACGAGCACCGGCCGATCGCGATCGAGTCCGGCCACCGTCCTCGCATCCAGCCGCTTCAGCGGGATATTGATCGCGCCGGGCAGGTGGTCATGCTCGAACTCATCCTCGCCGAGCACGTCGACCAGCTGCGCGCCCTGATCCAGCAGCCGCCTCACGTCGGATACTGAAAAAACCTCCGAGGGCATGCACCTAATCTACGCCGCGCCATCGCCCGGCGTGCTCAGCGCGCTCGCATCCGGTTGTTCTTCGGGAGGTGCTCCACGTCGGCGAGGCCCATCGCCTCCATGACCGGCGGGACGTACATCCCGAAGCGGCCGCGCAGGCCCTTCTTCAGTCCGTACCAGCCGCCCACCGGATTCTTCGGCGAACGCGCCCACGCCTCCACCGTTCCGTCGGCGGCCGGTTTCTGCTCGTCGGCGCTGCCGAGCGGCATCCAGGCACCGTGTTGCTTCAGCATCTTGTGCAGGTCGTCCAGCCCGCGCAATTGATAACGGACTTCGGTCTTCCCCACCTGGACGATGAGTGCCGGCGGATCGAGCGCCTCATCCCGGTATGCCTCGAATTCCGACGTCCCCGGGGGTGTCTTCAGAACCCACGGTGATTGGCGTGTCCCCGACCCCTTGACCTTCGCTTTCGCCATCACGTCCTCCCTTCACCAGCGGTAAATACGGTAACCATACGGTTACGGTGTCAGGTTACGCCTCGACGCGCTCCCGCGCTTGGCGCGCCCAAACGCCGACTGGTGTGAAGTGCAGCGGAACGTCGACCAGAATCAGCTCCGAGACATCTTTCGCCTGGATGCGCAGCACCGCCTCCTCCCGGATCTTTACCGCATCGCCCGTGGCGAGCTCCTCGGTGCCGACCGCGGCCCGGCCCTCGATTAGATAGAGGTAGCCGCCTCGCCCAGGCCCAAAGTCGTGGGCGACCACCGTGGCGGGTGAAAGACGGCTGACGTACACGGCGGCGGCCTGGTGAACCCTGACCGGATCGCTGGCCGCCGGGCCGATGACCTTCAGCAGTCGATCGGTCCGGTCCTCTTTGGTGAACTGCCGCTGCTGGAGACCCGGCGTAAGGCGCGGGGTGTCCGGAAGGATCCACAACTGCAAGAACTCCATCGGCTCGGTTTTTGACCCGTTCTGTTCGGAATGCTCCGCGCCGGAGCCGAGCGTCATCAACTGCACGTCACCGGAATGGAGGATGCCATTGTTGCCGAGGCTGTCGGCGTGGCGGAAGGTGCCCTTCCACACGTAGGTGATGCCTTCGACGTCGGCGTGCGGGTGCATCGGCCAGATCGCACCGGGAGCGAGGCGATCGTGGTTGAAAACACGCAGCGGGCCGACGCCCATCTGTCGCGGATCGCGATAGCGATCGAAGGAGAAATGCCAGCGGGCAACAAACCAGCCGCCCTCTTCCTTATGGATCTCGCGGTCGCGGCGGACCTCCAGCATCGGGGTCGACTAGGGGATCTGGATCGAGCGCTTGGAGAGCCCCATCCAGTAGCCATCGATGATGCTCGGCAACGGCTCCCCGCTGCTATCGCCGGCGCCGAGTGTCACGAACAGCGGCGCCAGGTGCTCGGTCCGAGGATGCGCGTACCTGACCGCGGGTGCGCGGTGCATGAAGTCGGACAGCTCGTCGACGTCGCCATGGTCGAGAGCCTCATGCGCCCAGCTGTCGAACTCAGTCGACCACGCCGGCGGAGGTGCGTCGAGCCGGAAGTCGCGCAGGAAGGGAAGGCCATGTGTCAGGAACCCGCTGCCGATGACGAGCACCCCCTGGTCCCGCAATGGGCGAAGCCGTCGACCGATCTGAAAGAGCTGTTCGGGGTCGAGGGAGGGCATCGAGACCTGCAGGACCGGCACATCGGCGTTGGGGTACATCACCGTGAGCGGCACATAGGCGCCGTGGTCGAGCCCGTGGTCGGGCTCCTCGGCGACCGGCTGGTCAGAGAGCAGGCCCCGGATGTCGGCGGCGAGCTCGGGCGCGCCCGGCGACCGATACTGTGTCCGGTAGTAGCGCTCAGGAAATCCGCCGAAGTCGTAGATCAGCGGCGTTCCGGTCCGGGTCGCGCCGATCGTCAGCGGCGCATTTTCCCAATGGGCCGAGACGATCAGCACCGCGCTCGGGCGGGGTAAGGCCTTCGCCCAGGCAGCGAGCTGCGCGACCCAGAGCGGATCATCGACCAGAGGCGGTGCGCCGTGGCCGATGTACAGCGTTGGCATGCGACCAGAGGTGCTCGCGTGCCGAGCGCGCTCCGCGACCGCGCTGGCCGCGCCGTCGGCCGCCTCTTCCGGCGCGCTCGCGGGCTGCGGCTTCAACTCTTCATCCATCGGTGCCTCTACATTTATTGTCGCGCAATCACTGAACCTCGTTTGGCTCGACGTTCATACGGCGTCGGCGGGTAACCTTTTGGAAATGCATGTTGATCACGCGGTCCACGCCGAGGGTTTGGTGAAACGCTACGGACGCGTTCGGGCACTCGATGGCCTCGATCTCGATGTCGCGGAAGGGAGCCTGCTGGCCATGCTCGGACCGAATGGGGCGGGTAAGACCACAGCCGTTCGGATTTTCACGACGCTGCTCGAGCCCGACGCCGGCCACGCAACCGTTGCTGGCTTCGATGTCGTCCGGGACGCGGATCGTATCAAGTCACAGATTGGCCTGGCCGGTCAAAACGTGGCGATCGACGAATACCTGACGGGCCTGGAAAACCTCGAGATGATCGGCCGGCTGTATCACCTCGCCGCGCGAGACGCAAAGCGCCGCGCCCAGGAGCTCCTCATGCAGTTCGACCTGATCGACGCCGCGAACCGAATCGCAAAGACCTACTCGGGTGGCATGCGCCGGCGCCTGGACCTGGCGGCGTCGCTCGTCCTGCTGCCTCCTGTGCTCTTTCTCGACGAGCCGACCACCGGGCTCGATCCGCGGAGCCGCCGGCAGGTGTGGGGAATGATCAGCTCACTCGTCAGTGAGGGCTCGACCATCCTGCTGACGACGCAGTACCTCGAGGAGGCGGACGAGCTGGCGAACCGGATTGCGGTCGTCGATGCCGGGCGCGTGATCGCGGAAGGCACCTCGGACGAGCTGAAAGACCGGGTCGGAGGGAATCGGATCGAGATCGCAGTTACGAAGGACGCCGACCTCGCCCGAGCCGCCGAGGTTGCCCGCCGTTACTTCTCCAGCGATGTGACGGTGGATCCAGCTCAGCGGCGGATCTCGGCGCCCTCCAAAAACGGGACGAGCCAGCTGGCGACCCTGGTGCGCGACTTCGACGGCGCCGGTATCGACATCGTCGACCTGCAACTTCACCGGCCCAGCCTCGACGACGTCTTCCTCACTCTCACCGGCCACCAGGCGGAAGAGGAAAAAGTGGCGGCGCCCGCCGGCCGCTGGCAACGGAGGCCACGCTAATGGCCACCGCCCGCGCGATATCAACGGCAGGAACGCGCTACCAGCCCATCGCCGGACGGCCGCGCATCGTGTGGGCGTTCCTGGACGCGCTCGTGCTCGCCAAGCGGAGTGTCCTGGAAACGGTGCGCGTGCCGGAACTGATCATGTTCGTTGCCATCCAGCCGATCATGTTCGTCCTGTTGTTTCGCTACGTCTTCGGCGGCGCGATCCAGGTCCCCGGAGGGCAATACGTCAACTTCCTCATGCCAGGGATCTTCGTGCAGACGGTGGCGTTCGGCGGCGTCACGACCGCTATCGGGCTTGCCCAGGACATGCAGCGCGGCATCATCGACCGTTTCCGCTCGCTCCCGATGTCCTCTTCCGCGGTCCTCACGGGCCGCACCATCGCCGATCTCGCCCGCAACCTCTTTACCGTGATCATCATGCTGACCGTCGGATTCCTCGTGGGCTTCCGCCCGGGCGGGACGCCGTTCGAGTTCCTGCTCGGAATCCTGCTCCTGCTGGGGGTCAGCTTTGCCTTCTCCTGGATTTCGGCGTTTATCGGCCTGCTGGTCCGCAGTGTCGAGGCGGCGCAATCGGGCGGGTTCATCTGGCTCTTTCCTCTGACCTTCGCCTCCAGTGCGTTCGTGCCGGTGGCGACCATGCCCGGGTGGTTGCAAACCTTCGCGCGCCACAATCCAATTTCTGTCCTGGCCGACGCGCTCCGCGGCCTCTTCCACGTCAACCCAGCGCTGACCACCGGCGACATCCGTTGGGCATTGATTCAATCGGTCGCCTGGATCGTCGGGATCCTGCTCGTCTTCGTCCCACTGTCGGTGATCCGCTACCGGCGCGCGACGGCGCGCTAGCCACGCCAAGCCCGGACGTGGCGTGCCCGCTGATCGTGACCGAACGGCTCCTGCTCCGGGACTGGCGGGACGCGGACCTGGCTCCATTCGTCGCGATGAATGCCGATCCCGTGGTGATGGAGTTCTTCCCGGAGACCTACAGCGAGGAGCGAACCGGCCGATTCGTGGCACGCATCCGCGAGCGGTGGACGGAACTCGGATACGGCCTCTGGGCGGTGGAGCGGAAAGACACCGAACGCTTCATCGGATATGTCGGGCTATGGCCAGCCACGTTTCCTGCCCACTTCACGCCGGCGGTCGAGGTCGGCTGGCGGCTCGCTGCTGATCAGTGGGGGCACGGTTACGCCACGGAAGGGGCGCAAGCCGCCCTCGACTACGGCTTCAACACCGTCGGCCTCAAGGAAATCGTCTCGTTCACCTCGGCCATCAACGTGCGTTCCTGGCGGGTCATGGAGCGCCTCGGCATGCACCGCGATGTCAGCGGCGACTTCGAGCACCCCAACGTGCCGGAGGGTCATCCGGTCCGCCCGCACGTCCTCTACCGAATAAAGAATTAGGCACTTAGGCGGCCGCCACCGGGGCGCCTTCCTCCGGAGCCGACTGCCGTCCGCGCAAGGGCACGTCGTTGAGAAACACCGAGGCGATCAGCGCCAGGATCAAGACCGCCGCGCCGTAGAGGAAGATCTCGTGCAGGGTCGTGGCCAGGCCGGCGCGAATCGCATGCAGCACCTGGTCGAAGAGCGCCGCACCCTGCGATCCGAGCCCGCTCGCCTGGGCCCGGCGGGCCGCGATCTGCGCCGGATCGAAGAGGGTCTGGGGGTTGCTCCCACCGCTGCTGACGAACCGCGAAGCGATCTGGGATGGAAGGTGGAGGCTGGCCACCTGCGCCTGGACGTGCACCGGCAGGCGCTGGGCCAGGACGGAGCCGAGCACCGCCGTACCAATCGTCCCGCCGATCTGCCGCCAGAACTGGATCTGGCTCGACGCCACGCCGAGGAAGTTCCGCGGCAGTGCAGTCTGCACGGCCGTGAGGTAGAGCGGAAAAGTGGTGCCCAGCCCGGCGCCCACGAGCACGATGTCGCGGACGACTTCGAGGCGTGACGTCGTGACCGTGACCTGAGAGAGGAGCCACATCCCGACCAGCATGACCACGATGCCGCCAGTCCCCAGGAAACGGTAGTAGCGGATGCGCACCATGGCCTGGCCCACCAGCGTGCTCGCCACGATCAAGCCGAGCATCATCGGGGTCAGCAACTGGCCGGAGTTCGTCGCGGTGACGCCCAGGACGCCCTGGTAGATGAGCGGGACGAAGACAATCGTGCCGAACATGCCAAAGCCCGTGAGGAAACCGACGATCATGGAGACGCTGAAGGTGGAGTTCTTGAAGAGCCCGAAGGGCACGATCGGATGGTCCGTCCGCATCTCGACGACGAAGAAGGCGATCAGGAGAACCGCGGCCACCCCAAGCAGGCCGAGCACCTGGGGGGATGTCCAGCCGTGGTCCCGGGTGATCGAGAGCGCCACCATCAAGGGAACCAGGCCGGCGATCAGCATTCCGGCGCCCAGGAAATCGATGTCTCGCAGGGAAGCGGATGAGCGCACGTAAGGCATGGTGGCGAGCACGAGCAGGACCGCGATGATCCCCACCGGCAGGTTGACGTAGAAGACCCAGCGCCAGCCCCAGCTGTCGGTGATGTATCCGCCGGCCGTCGGGCCAACGATCGATGACAGGCCAAACACGGCGCCGAACAGGCCCGCGAGTCGCGCCCGCTGGGTCGGCGGGAACAGGTCGCCGATCACCGCGAAGACGGTGGCGAAGAGCATGCCGCCGAAGATGCCCTGGATGGTCCGGAAGGTGACCAGCTCGAGCATGCCGTGCGATTGGCCCCAGAGGGCCGAGGCCGCGACGAAGCCGATCATGCCGGCCAACAGGAATGGCTTGCGACCGAAGAGATCGCCGAGCTTGCCGGCGATTGGCACCATGATCGTCGACGCCACCAGGTAGGCGGTGATGACCCAGGAGTAATAGTTGAGGCCGTTCAGCTCGGCGACGATCCGCGGCATGGCGGTCCCGACAATCGTCTGGTCGAGCGCGGCGAGCAAGAGCGCCAGCATGGTGCCGGCGACCACCCCGATCGTTCCCCAGCGCGTCAACCCGGCCGTGAGGTGACCGCTGCTATCTGCCGCGTTGCTTTCGGGCGGTTGGATGTCGTTGTTCATGCGCTCCTTCTCTCTCCCCCCGTCGCGCCAGTCATGTTCTCGATCAGCCGCAGACACGCGTGGCGCAGCAGCTCCAGCTCTTCGGTGGATAGGCCCGCCGCGATCTTGACCTGCCACTCCAAACCCTGCTCCCGCATGCCCTCCAGCCGCTTCGCGCCCGCCATCGTCAGTCGGGCGTAGGTCAACCGGCGGTCGGCAGGATCGTCGATGCGCTCCACGAGGCCGTCGCGCTCGAGATGATCGATCAGGCCGGTGACGTTGCGCGGGGTGACCTCCAGCTGATCGGCCAGTTCCCCGAGGGGCAGCTGGCGTTCCGGTGTTGCCTTGAGCGCCCACAGGACGTGGAGCCGGCCCTCACTCAAGCCATGCTTCTCGGCCCAGCGATCCATGAGCCCGTGAGTCAGCCGGGCGGTGATACGCAGCGCCGTCATGGCCTCAACGGTGCGCATCTCCTTTTCGGAGAGCGGCCGGCGCGCTGCGCGAAGGGCCTGACGGAAGCGGCTGTCGTA
>WNEZ01006731.1_pt1 | contig 10107 bp, 9 predicted proteins | sample 5400521 | NCBI WGS metagenome assembly WNEZ01 (sample SAMN13153339, study PRJNA577476) | soil metagenome | isolation source: 120 cm saprolite under Douglas fir tree site 2 hole 1 replicate 1 | place: USA:California | collected 2015-04-18 | reverse complement strand
ACGGCTGGGCCGACCGCGGCGTCTTCAACTTCGAGGGCGGTTGCTACGCGAAGACGATTCGCATCCGCAAGGATTCGGAGCCCGAGATCTACGCGGCCACCGAGAGCTTCGGGACGATCCTCGAGAACGTGGTGTTCGATCCGCGCACGCGAGTGCCGGACTACGACTCGGACGAGAAGACCGAGAACACGCGCGCGGCGTATCCGGTCGACCTGATCCCCAACGCGATCCTCAACGGGATGGGGAGCCATCCGCACAACGTCATGTTCCTGTCCGCCGACGCGTATGGCGTGCTGCCGCCGGTCGCTCGGCTGGACGAGGACCAGATCCGCCACTACTTCCTTTCCGGATACACGGCGAAGGTCGCGGGCACGGAGCGCGGGGTGACCGAGCCGGAGCCCATCTTCAGCACCTGCTTCGCCGCACCGTTCCTGGTGCTGCCGCCCCAGCGCTACGCGGACATGCTCATCGAGCGCGTCAAGCGGCACCACGTCGACGTGTGGATGCTCAACACGGGCTGGATCGGCGGGCAGCACGGCGTGGGCGAGCGGATGTCCATCGCACACACGCGCGCGATCGTGCGCGCCGTTCTCAACGGCGACCTGCGAGGCGTGAGCACGCACGTCGACCCGATCTTCGGCCTGCACATCCCCAACCGCGTCCCCGGCGTGCCGCGCGAGGTGCTTGACACGCGCGACAGCTGGCCCGACCCGGACGAATACGACCGGCAGGCGCTGAAGCTCCGCGGCATGTTCGAGGAGAACATCAACAGCATCGGCAAGAGCGCCTCCAGCTCGGGCTAGTGCGCGTCGCAATCGTCGGCAGCCGGCACTTCGCCGATCCGGACCGCGTCACCGATTACGTCAAGGGCCTTCCTGCAGGCTCGTCGATCATTACCGGCAGCGCGAGTGGGGTGGACGCCGCTGCGACCAGGGCCGCGCGCACGCGCGGACTTCCCGTGCAGGTGATGCCCGCCTCGTTCGACGAGCTGGCGGACGCATCGAGGTCAGCCGCCCGCAACCAGCGTCTGGTCGACGCGTGCGACGTGCTGGTGGCGTTCTGGGATGGCGCCTCGAAGGGCACCCGCACCACGGTCGAGCGAGCGCTCGAGGCCGGCAAGGAAGTTCACGTGTTCGTGGCTACCTAAGATGGTGTCGATGACCGCGGCCGCCGTGGCGATCCAGGCTCGGCTCTTCGCGCGCCTGCGTGAGCAGGCCGGCATCGACTCAGAGACCGTGCACGTGCCCGAGGGCTCGACGGTGAAGGATGTGTACTCCGCGCTGCGGGACGTGCACCCTGCGCTCGAATCCAACCTCGATTCGGTGCGGCCGGCGATCAACCAGGAGTTCTCCGACTGGGAAGCCGTGGTTGGCGAGGGCGACGAGGTTGCATTCATCCCGCCAGTCAGCGGCGGCGCGAACACAGTCGGAGTGATGTTCGAGGTCACGGCCGAGCCGCTGGACGCCAGGCGCGCCGAGACCGCCGTCACGCACGCACGAGCTGGAGCGATCTGCACCTTCACCGGCATCGTCCGCGACAGTTCTCGGGGCCGGACGGTGACGCACCTCGAGTACGAGGCTTTCGCCGAGATGGCCACAGCCCAGATGCGGAAGATCGCCGACGAGATCGCGGATCGCTGGCCCGAGGCGCGCGTGGCGATGGCGCATCGCACCGGGCGCCTCGAGATCGGCGAGGCTTCGGTGGTGGTTTCGGCCTCCGCGCCGCACCGCGCCGAGGCGATCGAAGCGTGCAAGTGGGGGATCGACCGGCTCAAGGAGTCGGTGCCCATCTGGAAGAAGGAGCACGCCGCGGACGGGACCTACTGGATCGAGGGTGACGAGGCCGTCAAAGCATCGAGCTGAGGCTCCCGCCTCCGACCGCTTCGTAGCTGATCGATTCCACATCGATGCGCCACCGATCAGCGACGGCAACGCTCAGCGCGGCCTCGTCAAAACCCTCGGGCGGTGCCTTCACATAGTCCAGATAACATTCCCCGGTGCATTCGCGCCAGGACTTCTGGAAGTTCTTCACCGGACAGACGATCTCGGTGCTCGGCAGCTCCTTCTCGGGCTTCGCGCTGCCGCTGCTCGTTTTCCAGCTGACCCATTCGCCGATCAGCCTCGCCATCAGCACCTTCACCTTCGCGCTGCCGCACTTGCTCTTCGGCCTGTTGATCGGCGCGTGGGTCGACCGCGTCGACCGCAAGCGACTGATGATCGTGGTCGACATCTTGCTGGCGTTCGTGATGCTCGCCATCCCCGCGCTCTCGCTGATGCATCTGCTGAACGTCTACTGGGTCTACGCCGTCCAGTTCGCCGGTTCATCGATGGGCTTGATCTTCGAGCAGGCGGAGTTCACCGCCATCCCGAGCCTGGTCGGTCAGAACGACCTGGTCACCGCCAACGGTCGCATCAACGCCAGCTACCGGGCCAGTGAGGTCACCGGGCCGGCCATCGCTGGAGCGATCGTCAGCTTCATCACGGTGCCTGCGCTCATGCTCATCGACTCGGTCTCGTATCTGGTATCAGCGGCGACGCTGTGGTCGGTGCGCGCGTCATTCAACAAGGACGATCGGAAGTCGAGACCGCCGACCAGGATCCTGGCCGACATCGGCGAGGGCCTCCGCTATGTCTTCACGCATCCTGTGCTGCGCAACATCTCGCTGCTGATGATGCTGTTCAACTTCGTCGACAGCACGTTCAACGCGCAAGGCGTCCTTTATGCGAAGGAGCGCCTGCACGTGAGCAACTTCGAGCTGGGCCTGTTCTTTGCGGCAGGCAGCGTGGGCGCGATCATCTTCTCGCTCCTGGCGGGATGGCTGCGCCAGCGGTTCTCGTTCAGCTTCGTCGTCATTGGCTGCCTGTCGGCGATGGGACTGTTCACGGTCGTTTTCTCCGCCATACCGTGGTTCTGGGCGGCCCTGCCGGTCCTCCTTCTGCGGGACGGGTTCGGGAGCCTCCTGAACATCAACACCTTCAGCCTGCGGCAGGCGATCGTGCCCAACCACATGCTGGGCCGGGTGCTGAGCGTGGCCGGCATGCTCGCGTTCTCGGCGATGCCCCTGGGATCGCTCGCCGGCGGTTACGCCATAGAGCGCACGCACAACGTGGCACTCGTTTTCGCCGGCGTTGGAGTGCTGCTGTTCGTGCTCCCGCTCATCTTCGCGTTCACCGCGCTGGGCCGCGCCGACGGCTACTGCCGAAGCCTGAGCCTGTCAGTCCCTGACGCGAGCGATCGACAACCCGTCGCGGATCGGCACGACGACGCCCTCGAGGCGACGATCATTCGCCACGAGCTCGTTGTAGCGGCGCACGTTGAGCGCCTGCTGGTTCTTCGGCTGCACGACCTCGCCCTGGCGGAGCGCGTTGTCCGCCAGCAGCAGCGCCCCAGCGTCGAGGTGCTCGAGACAAAGGCCGAATACCGTCCGCACGACATCCTCGGACGGGAACGAGTTCAGCAGGTCGATGAAGCACACGTCGAACCGGGCGTCGAGCTTCTGCAGCCCGCCCACCGCGTCCTCCTCCAGCACCAGCACCCGCTCGGCCAGGCCGGCTTCCAAGAAGTTGGCTCGCGCCCGCCGCGCGCGTCCCTTGTCCGTCTCGTACGTCGTGAGGGTGCCGCCGTCGGTGCCGCGCAGCAGCCAGATGCCGCTGTAGCCGATGGCCGTGCCGAGCTCGAGCACGCGCTTCCCGCTCGCGATGCGTACCAGCAGGCTCAGCAGCGCGCCTTCCTGCGCGTCGACGACCGGGATGCCCTCGCGATGCGCCTCCTCCTCCATGCGCGCGAGCACCTTGTCCCTCGGTAGTACGAGGCTGTCCATGTATTCCTGCAGCGCGTCGGTGACTTCGACTGTCCTCATGGGCTCACACTCTCTGGCGCCAGAACCTCGAGCACGCGCTCAACCTCCTCGTAAGTGTTGTAAAAGTGGGGCGACAGCCGCACGAAGTCGCGATGGATGCGGGCGACGATATGAGCTGCGTTGAGGTCGCGAAGCACTTCATGCGCGGACGCCCCCGGCTTGCGAAAGGACACGATACCTGACGATTCCGCACGCGACCGCGGCCAGGGTTCGACGATCTCGTGGCCACGCTCGGTCAGTCCCTTCGACAGGCGCTCGGCCAGGTTCAGGACGCGGTCCTCGATCACGTCGACGCCCACCTCGAGCAGCAGGTCGAGCGCGGCGCCGAACGCGGCGGTATCCAGCAACGAGACGACCGACTCCTCGAAGCGGCGCGCGGTCGGGCGCAGCGTGAGGTCGTAGTCGAAGTAGCGCTCGAAGCCGGCGACTGAGCTTGCGCCCACGACCGGCGGCCACACCCGCTCCAGCAGCTCGGGAGAGAAGTAGGCGAAGCCGACCCCGGGTGGACCCATCAGCCACTTGCCCGCGCCGGCCGCGCAGCAGTCGATGGACATGCGCTCAACGTCGACGCGCAACGCGCCGGCGCTCTGCATCACGTCAACCGCGAACACGATTCCGCGCCGCCGGCATTCGGCGCCGATGGTCGCGATGTCCAGGCGAAATCCGTTCCAGAACTCGACGTGCGAGAGCGCAACGACGCGCGTGCGCGTGTCGGCGAGCGCAAGCACAGCGTCGGGCGTGATTCGGCCGTCTACCGGCTTGGCCCGGCGGAACTCGACCCCGCGGCGCTCGAGCGCCATCCACGGGTAGATGTTTGCCGGGTACTCGCCGTCAGCGCCGACCACGTTGTCGCCGGCCGACCAATCCAGGCCCTCCGCGAGCAGCGACAGGCCGTGCGAGGTGCTGCGCGTCAACGTGATCGAATCCGGCGAGGCGCCGATGACTCTGCCGACGAGCTCCCGCACCCGGTCGGCCTCGTCCTGCGACTGGTGATCGCGATATGGCCGATTGAGGATGCCTTCGACCAGCTGCTCGATCGCTGCGTGGCCTCGCTCGGACATTGGCGACACACCCGCATGGTTCATGTGGATGTAGTGCTGGGTCAGCGGGATGAGGTTGCGCGCCTCGCGCGGATCCATCAGGCAGCCTCCTCGAGGAACCTCATCACCATTGGCTGCAGCGTGGTGATGTACTCGTGCATCAAATCGACGGCCGAGGCCATCACGTGCTCATCCAGCGCCGGTGCCGGCAGCGTCTCATAGAGGCGCGACCACCCGCGGTCCCACGGCTCGAGCTCAGCGCGACGCAGCGCCGCCTTCACCTCGACCATGTGGTCGCGGAAGAAGTCGAACGCTCGCTCGTTCTGCTGCGTCGTGCCTTCGAAGTGCAGCCCAACCTCCAGCCGTCCGTCTCCGGTGTGGTGCCACGCCTCGAAATGCAGCTCCGGATGACCGTAGTGGAGCTTGAGCAGGCGGCTGTGTCCGCGCATCAGCTCAAAGCCGCGAAGGTCGGCCGGGAGCCGGGCCCTCAGCCCTTTGCGCACGCCCGCGAAGAAGTCGGCTGGGGCAAGGGCTGCAGCGCGTGCCAATGACCGAATTATCGCGCCGGTACTATTGCCGGCAGTGGCGTACATCCCCACCGTCACCGAGAACGAAGGCGGCAACCGCGAGCGCAGCTTCGACATCTACTCGCGGCTGCTGAAGGACCGCATCATCCTGATCGGCCGGCCCATCGATGACGTGGTCGCCAACCTGGTCGTGGCGCAGCTTATCTACCTGTCCGCCGACGACCCGGACAAGGAGATCCAGATCTACATCAACTCGCCGGGCGGAACTGTCACCGCCGGATTCGCGATCTACGACACCATGCAGTACGTGCGATCGACGATCTCGACGGTCTGCATCGGCCGTGCCGCGAGCTTCGGCACCGTGATCCTGATGGCCGGCGCCAAGGGCCGCCGCTTCTCGCTGCCGAGCTCGACGATCCACATGCACCAGCCGCTCATCGGCGGCCGCGGCCTGCAGGGGCAGGCGAGCGACCTGGACATCCACGCGCGCGAGATCGTGCGCATCAAAGGCGTGCTCAACGAGCTCATTGCCAAGCACACCGGCCAGCCGATCGAGCGTGTCGAGCGCGACACCGATCGCGACTTCTTCCTCACGCCGTCCGAGGCGGTCGACTACGGCCTGATCGACGGGATCATCGATTCGACACCGGTTGCGGTGTTGGCTGGAGCGGCGCCGGCAGCAAAGACTGCCTGAGGAGCAGGCGCCCGACCACCACCAGCCCGACGGCCACTGGCACTGGCGCGGGCGCGAGGGCGGCGATGAGGGCGCCGGCTGAGAGGATCACCCAGTCCCAGACGTCGGCTCGCCGCCATATCACCATCGCGATCGCTACGAGCACAAGGTCCGCCGGCAGCGCGTGCGGCGAGGCCAGCACGCCGCCGGCGATCAGGACCGAAGCTGCGATCGCAGGTTCGTTGCGGCGCCTCGCGGCGGCCCACACGACCGCCGCCGACAGAGCGAGCGAGATGATCACGAGTCCATACGTCTGCGCGGCACGTGGCAGGTAGACGACCATATGCGCCAGGTCGACCTCGCGGGCGATGACCTGCACGGTGCTCGCGGCTGGCGCAATGAAGTGCTCGATCCAGAGTGGATCCAGGGGCAGGTAGGAAGCCGTCAGCACCGCCCCGGCGACCGCCCAGCCGGCCAGGACGCGCCATCGGCGGCCGGCGATCAGCGCCAGCCCGGCGGGCAGGACGAGTTGAGGCTTCATCAGAGTTAGGCCGAGCGCAAGCCCAGCTAGAAACGGTCGCGACCACAAAGCGAGGGTCGCGCCCAGGCCGAGCGCGACGATGCCATCCAGCTGCGCGTTCAGCAGAAGCAGCGCCGTCGGCACGGCGGCGAAGCCGGGCAGGGCCGCGCCGATTGGCCGCGGCCGCGTCGCGAGCCACAGGCCCAGCGCGAGGCACGCGAGCCCGAAGAGGACCCACAGCCTGCCTCCGAGCTCGGTGCCGAGCGCCTCGAAAGGCACGGCCAGGAGCGCCACCCAGGCTGGCGCGAGGAAGGGCAGGATGCCCTGTATGCCGGGCGTGATGAGCTGGCGCCCGCCGGTCACCTCTAGCTGGACGCGGCGCTGCACATCGATGTCGTAAAGGTGGGTCGGGTCGGTCATCGCGATCTTGGCACCGGTCGCGAACGGCGTCCAGTCGGAGTTGATGACGTCATGGCCCGGCTCGGTGATCGGGTAGAGCACAAATCCAAGCGCGACGGCGGTGAGCGCGACCATTCCGCGCCAGCGCCAAGTCCTCCCTTTCAAGCCGGACTGAATTGTGATGCGCCGGCCCACTCGAACACGGCCGGATAGAATCTCGGCTGCGGCTCGGTTCGAGACCTGCCGATCACGTGGTGTGCCGGGAAGGCTGGTCGGCAGGAGGTGCGCCAATTCCTATCTCGACGGTGGCCGGGTTCGTGGCCGGCCTGGCTATCACCCTGGCGGCTAGCGAGCTCCTGGCCCGCGGGTTGACCCGTCTCGGCACGAAGGTCGGATTCTCCGAAGGGCTGCTGGGTCTGCTGGCGGGGCTCGGTGCTGACTCGCCAGAGCTGTCGTCGGCGGTTATCGCCATCGCCGCAGGAGCTGGAAGCGTGGGGGTTGGAGTGGTGGTCGGCTCCAACCTTTTCAATCTGGCCGCGCTGCTTGGGCTGTCGGCACTCGTGGCGGGGGGGGTGCGAATGCGCCGGGCACCACTCGTCTTTGACGCAGCGGTCGGCCTGCTGATTCTGGCGACCGCGGCCGCGATGGTCGCCGGCATTCTCCCGCCGCTTGCGGCTGGGCTCGTGATCGGACCTGCCGTCGTCGCTTACGTGCTGATCCTTGCGGTCCCGCGCGAGCGGCTCCACGCATTCCGTCCGTTGCTTCGAAGCGTACCGCTAAGCGTGATCGAGACCGCTTACGAGGTAACCCACGACAGGCCTAAGTCCACACACGGCTCGTGGACGCCGGTGATGCTGCTCCCGATCGCCGTCCCGGCGGTGGTCGGCGGGTCATTCGTGATGGTCCATGAAGCTCTCGGGGCGCAGCGGTCGCTGGGCCTCTCCGACGCGGTCCTCGGCACCCTCGTGCTGGCGGCCCTGACCAGTCTTCCGAACCTCTGGGTGGCGCTGCATTTCGCGCGCACTGACCGCGGGACGGCTCTGTTTTCGTCGGCCATGAACAGCAACTCGATCAACCTGGTCGGCGGACTCGTCATCCCCGCACTCTTTCTGGGGACTGGCGCCGCGGCCCACTCGCTCGCCGACTTCGCATGGCTCGGCGTCCTCACCATCCTGGCTGTCGCCTTGCCGCTGCCGGGCAGCCGGATGAACCGGGCCGCCGGAGGGCTCATCATCGGCGTCTACTTGATCTTCGTGGTGCGCCTGGTGATCGGCTCATGAGCACCGCTCAGAGCTTCCTCTTCTTCCTTGTCGTCATGGGAGTCGTCGCGACGATGCTGCGGCTGGTTTCGCGGTCGACGCCGACGGTCCCCTATCCCGTGCTCCTGGCCGCGGGTGGAATCGTCATCGGCCTCGTGCCCGGAGTCGGGCTTCCGCCGGTGAGCGCCGACCTGATCCTGCTGGCGTTCGTTCCGGGCCTGGTCTTCGAAGCATCGCTGTCATTGGACCTGCCCGAGCTGTGGCGTCGCATCGTGCCCGTCGCCCTCCTGGCTACGGTTGGTGTGTTCCTGACCGTGATCGTCATCGGCGGCCTGGCACACATGGGCCTGGGGCTGGACTGGGCGAGCGCCGTCGTCCTCGGCTCGATCGTCGCCACGACCGACCCGATCGCGGTCGTCAACCTCCTGCGCCAGGTGGGCGCCCCTCCGGGGCTGAAGGCCATCCTCGAGGGCGAAAGCCTATTCAACGACGGCACTGGCGTCGCCGTTTTCGCAGCCGTTATCGGCACCATCGCTACCGGCCACCCATCACCACCGGACGCGGTGCTGCGGTTCCTGTTCGTGACCGGCGCGGGCGCCGGCATCGGAATCGTCGCCGGCGCCGCTGCGGTCGCCCTGCTGCGCCTGGTGCGCGAAGCCGAGCTCGAGATCATGATCACGCTCGTCACCGCGTACGGCTCTTACCTCGCAGCCGACGTCGTGCACGCGTCGGGGGTCGTGTCGGTCGTAGCGGCGGGGATGGTGGTGGCGCGCTTCGCGAGCAGGACAGGACGCCTCAAGGGCACGCAGCTGATCGGATTCTGGAACTTGCTGGCGTTCTTGCTCAACGCAATGCTGTTTCTGATGGTTGGCATTGCGCTGCCCACGACTCGCCTTATCTCGGTCGCCGGCGCCGCGCTTGGCGCCTACCTGATCATGTTCGCCGCGCGCGCCCTGCCGGTCTACACCCTCCTCGGAATCTCTGACTTTCGCGGCTCGACGATTCCGTGGTCGTGGCGCCACATGACCTTCTGGGGTGGCATGCGCGGTGCGCTATCGGTCGCGCTTGCGCTTTCTGTCGCCACGCTTCCTGGCGTCAATCCCACCGTCTCCGTGCTTGCTTATGGGATGGTCGTCATGTCGTTGCTCGTGCAGGGGGGCCTGCTGCTACCCATCGCCGAGCTGTTGAAGGTCAGGCAGAGTTCTGACGTCACACCTCCAGCGCCATCCCATCCCGCGCAGCCTTGACCTCGACGCCTGTCTTCTGCGTCAGGTCCGCCGCGACCTCCCATGGATGCGCGCGCCAGACCGTCATGCCGAAGTGCGTGATGATCGCGAGGCGCGGCTTCGCGTCGCGAATGATGCGCTCGACGTCGGCCAGGCAAAGGTGCGGCAGGCCCGTCCTGCACTCCATGAGCACGAGGTGGATGACCATTACTTCGGCCTTGTGCTGCTCAGCGATGCCTTCGTAATACTCGGAGTCGGTCACCCAGCCGAGCCGGTCGCCGAAGCGAAAACCAAAGGTCTCCACCTGGTGGACATGCGGGGGCGACGTGGTGAAGGTGACGCCGTTGACGCTGTACTCGGTCTCTGGCTTCAGGCGGACGATCTCCTGAGGGAAGTGCCGCAGGTAGTTGAGGACGACAGGGTCACCGTCGAGCGCGTCGCCGGGACAGAACAGCTTCCCGCGGTGGCGGAATCCGCCGTCCGTCATCGCCTCGATCATCACGTTGACGTCGTTGCTGTGGTCGAGGTGGCGGTGGCTGATCACGATGGCGTCGAGCTTGGTGAGGTCGACCTTGCGCTTCGCGTACTGCACGACCGCGCCCGG
>WNEZ01007753.1_pt1 | contig 10108 bp, 6 predicted proteins | sample 5400521 | NCBI WGS metagenome assembly WNEZ01 (sample SAMN13153339, study PRJNA577476) | soil metagenome | isolation source: 120 cm saprolite under Douglas fir tree site 2 hole 1 replicate 1 | place: USA:California | collected 2015-04-18 | reverse complement strand
TCCGCCCCCACCGTAACAAGGAGTATCGGTGACATTGTGCACGTGATTGCCCGCCAGTACGACAAAGGAACCGTTGTTCAAAATGCCATCAGCTCCGTCGCCACTCACGTCAAAACCGCGAATTTCGACGTAACTGCCATCGCTGCGGAAAGTAGCGCCTGACCCCAGCCCGGTCGCGGAGATCTTTGCGCCCCATTTTTGATCCGAGACAAAAACAAGGTGGGCGGAAGCTGTTCCACCATGGGTTGCACGGAAAGGACCCATATAGGTGCCGGCAGCAACATGGACGGTCGTGCCCGGAGTCGCAAGAGAATCCGCTCGATTAATGGTTTTGCAGGGAGCACTGCTCGTACAAGGATTCGAATCGCTTCCCGTCGTGCTGACATACAGCGCCGGTCCGGTAGACGGAGCGGTGACGCTGACTTTGGCTGTCCCCGAGGCCGCAGAGTTAGCAGCACTGACGGCGGTAACGTTTACGGATCCGCCGGACGGTACGCTCGCCGGCGCCGTGTAGAGCCCTGTCGAGGTGATATAGCCTGAGGTGGAATTGCCTGTTGTGATCCCATTAACTTCCCATTGCACGGCCGTATTGGTTGTGCCAGTCACGGTAGCAGTAAATTGCTGCGACTGGCCCGTCTGAACTGTCGCGTTGGTCGGGGAAATGGAAACTGAAACAGATGGAGCCGGAGTTGGAGTCGGAGTCGGAGTCGGAGTCGGGGTGGGAGTCGGCGTTGGAGTTGGCCCAGTGACGTTCAGCGACAACGATTGCTTGTAGACCTGTCCAGAGTTATCCCACGCCTGAACCGTAGCTCTGTGGCTACCCGCTGCCATGCTGACGTTCGTATTTAACGTGGCTGCATACACGGTGTAGACGCTCGTGTAATCAACATAAATACGCATGGCGGTAATGTGGCGGTTGGCAGGAGCCTGCGCCGATGCGACGAAATGAACTGGTGACGCCACAGTAGATCCTGAAATTGGCGAGGTAACGTTCACCTTCCCGGTTGTTTGAGCTAAGCCGATCGCGCTGAGTAGAAGGAATGTCGCGACGAACTGAATTGATTTCTGCAACTTTGAGCAACTCCTGGGGAAATTTTCGAGCTGCTCGCAGGCTAAAGAGCGTACTACTCTGCCTACACCGGGCGACTGCTTGAATTGTTTAGTAAAAGGACCCTAATTAAATGCCCTCCATGTTCTTAGAAATTCTTGAGAAACTTTTTTGTTCAAAAAAGAGAGCAACTCCTTACAACCTTTGACGTGGTCATAACCCGCTGGAGCGAGTGGCGCGATATGACTGCGAAGTATCCGTGAAGCGGATGTATGGATGGTCAATAATTTGAGCCAGACGCGCTAAAGGTTGCCCTGAGGCGTGCAAGGAGTGCAGCCGCAGGGACAATCAGCCCCAGAACTGCTACTTGAATTTGATCATTTTTGATCGCCTCTGCAGCTACGAGGCCAGCACGCTGAGTGGCGGTGCCCTTCGCAACCTGAAGCAAGGGATGAAAAACGGCGTGGCGGTACGCCGCATTTGCGATGCAGAAGAGTTTGCGTCAAAGGGCCATCCCGTTTACATGTCCGCCTATCGTCGGAACCAATACGCCGCGAATACTCGTTGGGGAGCGCAGCGCAGGCACCCCGAAGGCTTCGCCAAGTGGACACACACTATATTTAAGTTCCCCGGAGACGATCGTGTTAGGCGCGTCCGCCCGAGGTGAGCTGGGTTGCTGGATCCTGCGGCTTCAAACATACTGCGAGATACCGCATTCGATTCTCCACAAACAGAATATCAGCGGGAACTACTCTCAATTCTGAAGAAGCTGCTGGAAATTATGACTTCTTTCTTCTGGGAGGCCACTCACTGCTCGGTGCGCAACTCATCTTCGAAGTGAAGAAGTCGTTGGTAGTCGAGGTCGCGCTGATCGATCTTTTCTAAAGAGGAACGGTTATTGCAAATAGCCGAACGAATTGAACAGCTTTCGAAAAGCAAATCCTTTGAATCGGAGGTCGCCTGGATATGTCTTCTGTACATCAACCGATTATCGATCAACGGACTCTCAGCCTCTATCGCCTACATAATCCGGCGGTCTTGTCAGACCCCTATCCTCTCTATGCTCGTCTGCGCACTGAGGATCCCGTGCACTGGGACCCCTTTCTCCATGCCTGGGTCGTTACCCGTTATGCGGATGTGGTGACGGTTCTGCAGTCGTTTTCGGCCAAGTGCGCCCCGGCACCCCAGAGACTCGAGTCTATGGGTTTGTCGACTTTGGATCGCATTGGGCAGATCATGGTGCTCCAGCATCTGTTCATGGATCCGCCCGATCACACCCGACTTCGCGCAGTATGCTCCCAGGCATTTACGCCTCATCGAGTAGAACGGCTCCGTGCTCGCATACAGCAGATCGTGAACTCTCTGCTTGAGCCGCACCTTCCACAGGGCCGAATAGAGTTGATGGCGGACTTGGCCAATCCGCTCCCTGCAATCGTGAGTGCTGAAATCCTGGGACTACCACCTTCTGACCACGAACAACTGAAAGCATGGTCTGCCGATTTTGCAGAAGTGCTCGGTAATTTCCAGCACAATCCCGATCGCGCCCCCCGCATGTTGCGAAGCCTGGATGAGACCACTTCCTATTTCCGCGAAGCCATTGGTCGAGAGCGTAATAGACCGACAGGCGGTTCCATGATCAGCGTCTTGGTAAGTGCGGAAATCGATGGCCGGCGGCTGACTGACGAGGTGATAATCGCTAACTGCATTCTGCTGATGGTTGGCGCTCAGGAGACAACTCCCAATCTGATCGGGAACGGAATGCTCACATTATTGCGCAACCAAGGCGAGTTCGAAAGACTGCGATCCAATCTTTCTCTTCTGCCGTCAGCCGTCGAGGAGATGCTTCGCTTTGAGGCGCCGAGTCAGCACACGACTCGAATTCCCCAACAGGACGTAAGATTGGGGGACAAGAACATCTCCAGCGGGCAATCAGTTATCACGGTCATGGGTGCAGCCAATCGCGATCCTGAACGCTTTCCCGATCCGGACCGATTCGATATTACGCGTAACGATAACAAACACCTGGCGTTCGGAGCAGGGCCCCACTACTGTTTTGGCGCCCCGTTAGGGCGCATTGAGGCGAACGTTGCTTTCAGCACTCTCATGGGACGAATTTCCGAGTTTAGTCTCGCATCAGATCGACTTATTTGGCGAGACAACGTGGGACTCAGGGGACTCGCCGAGCTGCCACTCTTGTTGAGTCTTTAGCATGCGTGCAGCGTTTAATAGACAATCGTTAGGCTGTGAGCTGCCGCTAAATGTGGTGGATCTGTGGTTCGCCAAACTCCCCGAAATGGACTTCTCACTTGAAGCAGTTTTGTCTGTCGATGAGATGCGCCGCGCGTCACGTTTCAGATTTGATCGAGATGCCGCGAACTTTGTTGCACGCCGTGGAATCTTGCGACTGATCCTCGCGACCTACACCGCAGTGCCGCCATCCCAATTGTCATTTACGCAAAATCAGTTTGGTAAACCTGCTCTCGATGGATGCTTCTGTAATATCCGATTTAGCTTGTCGAAGTCGGGCGAATTAGCAGTTTACGCGGTTGCTCGTTTAAGAGATCTGGGTGTTGATCTCGAGCATTTTGGGCAAATGCCTTTGGAGATTTCGAGTATCGCCGGATCATTCTTCTGCGAAAGACAAATCGCTGTGCTCAAAGATACCCCCGCTGATCAGAAAGAAGAGATGTTCCTGCGTTTGTGGACTCAGTTAGAAGCACAGGGAAAAGCGAGCGGTATCGGAATTGGCAGATTAAATTCGGCCTCGAGCGGCTTGAACGCCTTTCCTGGCAGATGCTTCAGTTTTACGAGGTTGGTTCCGACCCCAGGTTACGCCGTGGCGGTGGCAGTCCAGGGGCGACGCCGGTGCTCTCTACGGACAATAGGATTTCACATTCCCCTGCATACGGCTCGAAGTAAGTAGTGTATAGCCGTGCAAGTAACGCCCTACACTGAAGATCCGGAGGCTGAGGTTCAGAACGCGTACGCTGTCAGGCGTGCGCAGCTACACCCCACAGTTTTTTCGAGTTTCACGGCAGATGAATCTGGTCGTGTGCACTCGCTTGGTCCGGCTAAGCAGCCCTGTGCTCCTTTTGCTCGCCCGCGCGCAAGATCAGACAGTGGACAACGCAAGAACCATTAGAGCATTTCTAATCGTTGCCTGCAGATGGTAGCCTGCGCAACCATAAACTGCAATCACGGGATGCGGTTTGAAGCTCCGCATGAACTCGCCACGCATCAAAAAATGGGCAAACCGCTCGGTGTGCGCCTAAAAAGATGGGATGAGATGACCACCGGCAACGTCAAGCCAGTTTTGCAGAACGTCTTGCGATCTGCGGAGGACTGCAAGGGTACCCAGCGTGAGCTGCTGCTACAGCATCTCATAATGCCCAACAAAAGCTGTGAGTTTGGCAAGAACTTCGGCTTCTCTTCCATCCGTTCAGTTTCGGATTACCAACATGCCGTTCCGGTTTGCGATTATGAAGATCTGCGCGATCCTATTCTCCGCATGGCCAGGGGTGAAAGCAACATATTGACGTCAGAGCCTGTACGCCGCTTTTTTATCACCAGCGGTTCAATGGCAGTTCCTAAATACATACCGGTCACGCCAAGCTTCATTCGCGACAAATCCCGAGCCTTCCAGATCTTCTGGGATCTGGTCATGGAAGCCCACCCCGGCATTGTCCGGAATGGCTTAATTTTTAATTTCGCCGATACCGGAGATGATCAACGCACACCAGGAGGGTTACCTTGCAGTTCGGAGAATTCCTTCTGGAACGCATTCTGGAGAGGAGGCGCCGGGAAGGGCCAACGTCCATTGCCTCGAGAGATCCTGAAGATCGGCGACTCGGAAGCTCGCATGTATACGATCGCGCGCATCATGCTCGAGACTGACCTTACCGTTCCCATGACTTCGAACCCGAGCACGCTTGTCGCACTGGCGGACGTTATACAGCGGAACGCGACGCGCCTTATAGCAGAGGTCCGCTCCGGGGGGCTAACCGCGGGTCTCTCGGTAAGTAAGGAAATCCTGGCCTATATGCGTTCCCATTTCCCGGGCAATCCAATTCGCGCTCGCGAGCTTGAAGTCATCCTGAATGATGGTGGGGCTTTGCCCGCTGCGCGTGTTTGGCCAAACCTGCAACTTGCGGTGTGTTGGAGGAGTCCCGCGGTGGCCCCCTACATGGACCTTCTTCATCCTTTTCTCGCAGGCATACCGCATCGCGATTACGTGACCATGGCCTCAGAAGGCATTATGGCCATTCCACTCCAGGATGAAGTCAGCGGCGGGATCCTGCCCATCCATACGCACTTCTTTGAATTCATCCCCGAGGAGTCCTGGAATGAACCATGTCCAGCAACTTTGCTTGGGCACGAACTGGAGCCGCTTGGAAACTATGTGGTTGTCCTTAGCACTTCTGCGGGCATGTACCGTTACAGTATTGGTGATGTCGTACGTGTGCGGGGCTTTGTGGGTTCAACACCGTTTATAGAGTTCCTTCATCGCGCCGGTCACACCTGCTCTTTAACCGGAGAAAAGCTCACGGAAAGCCAGGTGGCTGACGCAGTCTCCGACGTCTCAGGCCGTATGCGGCTGGTGATCCACGGCTTCACCTTGAGTCCCGCGGTTCGACCATTCCCGCATTATGTGCTCTCTGTGGAATTTGAAAGTCCCTATAGCAAACGGCAGTTGAATGATTTTCTGCTCTCACTCGATCATGATCTGGGATTGCGAAATATCGAGTATCAATCAAAACGGAGGTCGCGCCGACTTGGTAGTCCCGAGCTGTATGTGCTTCGTCCGGGAAGTTATGCCCAGTTACGACAACAGCGGATACGCGCGGGAGCAAGTGATGCACAGGTCAAGATAACCGGTCTGATTCGCGACATTGACTGGCACCAACAATTCCAGATTATCGAGCGCATCTCATACGAATCTGCCGCGTAACTGTGCCGGGGGCGCTCTCGCCGGCCTGTAATCCTACCTAAACCAAAATCTACATTGCGGACCAGGGTAGACGGGTGCTGTGGTGCATCCCCGCTCACGGTTCGAGTCAGGGGTTTTATGTACACTCGATTCGGTATCGTTGTCGCAATTGCGATCACTGCTTATGTAACTACAGCATCTGCTCAGACGGTGCCCTTCGACGCTCCCAGGCCGGCCAGTCCGCCCGTTTCTACGCAGCCAACACTGCTAACCAGGACATCTCAGCAGGAACTGCGCATAGGGGCAGGCGACCTTCTTCAAGTAACAGTGTTCGGGGCTCCGGATTACAACTATGAAGTTCGCGTCAGTGATGACGGTAATATCAATCTTCCATTTCTCGGCCGGGTGCTTGTCGCCGAGAAGACGCCCCGGGATGTCGCGAAGTATCTAGGCGTACAGCTTAGCCAGCGAGGTTATTTCAACAACCCAGAGGTGGGCCTGTTCGTTAAAGAATACGCGGCGCAGGGAGTAACCGTGCTGGGCGAAGTGCAAAAGCCCGGCGTCTACCCGCTTCTGGGCGCAAGGACGCTGTTTGACATGCTTTCCGCCGCCCAAGGAACAACCCAAACGGCCGGAGATAAAGTGTCAGTGATCCATCGCGATCAGCCGCAGCATCCCGAAACCGTTAAGCTGACCTACGATGGCGAATATTCACCGCAGGGTAATGTGCGGGTGTTCCCAGGTGACACCATCGTGGTTCAAAAGGCTGGGATGGTGTATGTAGTGGGTGACGTGCAAAAACCCTCCGGAATAGTAATGGTAAATCCACACCTTACAGTACTTAAAGCAATTGCTCTCGCCCAGGGTACCAACCCTAACGCCTCGCTTGACAAGGCGCGACTCGTACGTAAAACTTCCGATGGACAGGTAGAAATTCCACTGCACTTGAAACAAATGCTTGCTGCCAAAATCCCTGATATGAGAGTTGAACCTGAAGATGTGATCTTCGTTCCGAACAGTGCGTTAAAAACTGGCGTAAAGCGTGGAATGGAGGCGGCTCTAGCAACCGTTACCGGCGTCGTCATCTACCGCAGGCCATAGTGGGAAATATTGGATTTTTCATCTCGTGGCGGAACCGATCACTGCTGCCGCCACATCGCCCGCATATTGCATGTCAGCTTCACTCAGCGTCGGATGCACCAGCAGCATCACGCTCGTCTCGCCCAACTCCCGCGCCACCGGCAACCGTTCCTCCGGACGCATCTCCCGCGCAAACGCTTTTTCCAGATAAATTTCGCTGCAGCTTCCACTGAAGCACGGCACGCCGTGCCCGGCAATCTCCGTCACTACGCGGTCGCGCGTCCATCCGCTCTTCAGCCGCTCCGGACGCAGAAACGCATAGTACTTGTAATACGCGTGGCCAACTTCTTCCGGCGGGATTGTCAACCGTAACGCTTCCATCGGCCGCAACCGCTCATTCAGGATCGCCGCATTCCTTCGCCGAATCCTTGTCCATTCCGGTAACTTCCTCAGCGACACTCTCCCCATTGCCGACTGCATCTCTGTCAGTCGCCAGTTCGTGCCAAAGCTTTCATGCAGCCAGCGGAATCCCGGCGCGTGTTCGCGTTTGTACACTGCCTCATAGCTCTTGCCATGGTCTTTGAATGCCCACGCTTTTTCCCATAGCTCTGTGTCGTTCGTCGTCAGTACTCCGCCTTCGCCGCCCGTGGTAATAATTTTGTCCTGGCAAAATGAGAACGCTGACGCGTCCCCCATCGACCCCACATTCCGGCCTTTGTAAGTCGCGCCGTGCGCCTGCGCGCAATCTTCAATCACTTTCAATCCGCGTTCTCGCGCCAGCTCCATGATCGGGTCCATATCGCACGGCCAGCCTGCCAGATGGACTGCTATGATCGCCTTCGTCCGCGGCGTCAGCGCCGCGCGTATCGTCTCCGCCGTCACGTTCTGGCTCTCGCGGTCCACATCCGCCATCACCGGTCTCGCCCCTCGCATCGTCGCACAACTTGCTGACGCAATGAATGTTCTCGACGTTGTCACCACATCGTCGCCTTCACCAATCCCTATCGCGTACAACGCCAATTCCAGCGCCACCGTGCCATTCGTCAGCGCAATCGCGTGTTTGCTTCCCACAAACGCCGCATATTCTTCTTCAAACTTTCGGCCTTCATCGCCCGTCCAGTAGTTGATCTTGCCGCTTTCAAGCACGCGTACCGCCGCATCAATCTCCTCGCCTGAAACCTGAGGCCATCCCGGGAACGTCCGTTTCTCCGGCTGCGTCCGCTCTTCCGGCTTCGTCTCTTCCACCCGCTTCGTCTTTGTGCCAGTTCCACTCATCTTTATTCCTATTTTGTGCAGCCTTCCAACTTGTGCAGCCCTTATTGGCGGATATCTCTTCCGATTTCCCGTACTCAATCTTGTTTTTCAATTACCCGATTACCAGATTTCCCGATTACTCAATCTTTGACCACCCCTCCCCCTTCATCCCAAGATCTAAAGGACTTACGCGACTCATCCCAAGGGTGCGATTCAGGGGTTCAATTTCCCGATTACCCGATTACCCGATTACTCAATCTTGACCACCCCTCCCGCTTAATACCAAAGCCGACCATAACGTGACCATAAGTTATTGATAAATATGGACTTAACATACACCAGAGTTGCTGAAATTTCAACCGAAAAGTAGCCTCAACCCTTCATCAGCGGCTTAGCCGGCATGCCCACCACCGTCGTCCCTGCTTGCACGTTCTTGGTCACCACTGCGCCCGCTCCCACGGTCGCTCCATCTCCAACTTCCACATATTGCAGAACCTGCGCACCTGTCCCTACCAGCACGCCATCACCCAGTACCACGCCGCCAGAAATATTCGCACCAGGATTCACAACTGACCCGCGACCCACTATCGCCTCATGCCCCAGGGTGCAGCCGAAGTTCAGCAGCGCAAATGCCTTTAACGCGATGTTTACCGTCGCCACCACGCCCGCACACACCAGCACGCCTTCTTCAATCCGCGCGCTCGCCCGGTCCAGAATCGCCGACGGATGAATTAACGCCGGATATTCCAAGCCCGGCATTAGCGACTTCAACTCCTTCGTCACCTTCAACCGCGCCGCTGGCTTCCCAATCCCAATCGCTACCGCATCCACCTTGCTGCCGTTCTTTTCCAGCCATTCATAATTACCAACAATCTCCGGCTTTGAATCCTTCTCCCCAACGGCTTTCAAGTCGCTCACTACATAACCTGCAAACTCCCACTCTTCGGCGACCGTGTTGATCTCACGGATCAGCCAGCGCACCTCGCGTGCCATGCCTCCCGCCCCGATCACCACAATCTTCTTCTTCATCATCTTTGCTCTCTGTGTGTCTGTTCAGTCGTCCCGATGCCGTCCAACCATGCGCCTTTGCCTTATTCCTAATTCGCTTTGAAGGGTCATCGGTTTTACACTTCCGCTCACAGTCTTGAGCTTTGAAGGGTCATCGGTTTTACACTTCCAAAGCTCACAGTCTTGAGCTTTGAAGGGTCATCGGTTTTACACTTCCAAAGCTCACAGTCTTGAGCTTTGAAGGGTCATCGGTTTTACACTTCCAAAGCTCACAGTCTTGAGCTTTGAAGGGGCACGGCTTCAGCCGTGCCATCCCATCCCTTTAAACCCTGTCATCCTGAGCGAGCCCGAGTCCCGCAGCGCGGGATAAGGGCGAGCCGAAGGATCCCGAGAATCTTTCCACTACCATGCCGCTACAGGGAGTTCTCCCCAAAAGGCCCGTTACCAATTACCAATTACCAATTACCAATTACCAATTACCAATTACCAATTACTAATCATCAATCACCAATCACCAATCACCAATGGAGCTTTTGCCTTTCCAATTACCCGATTACCCGATTTCCCGATTACTCAATCTTGCTTTTCAATTACCCGATTACCCGATTACCCGATTACTCAATCAGAAATCTCCCGATCTCCCGATCCCCCAAACTCCTCCATCGTCGCCTGTCCCGCCGCCGATATCCCATCCCGACGCACAACCCGCCACACCGTCATCCCAAGAATCTTCACATCCAGACTCAGGCTCCAGTGGTCCACATACCACGTATCCAGGGCAAACTTCTCTT
>WNEZ01006729.1_pt1 | contig 10108 bp, 8 predicted proteins | sample 5400521 | NCBI WGS metagenome assembly WNEZ01 (sample SAMN13153339, study PRJNA577476) | soil metagenome | isolation source: 120 cm saprolite under Douglas fir tree site 2 hole 1 replicate 1 | place: USA:California | collected 2015-04-18 | reverse complement strand
ACCCGCTTTGTCGTCGGTGGCAAGGGTGCGGCCGGTGAACGCGATTACCTTGCCGGCTTCGCTGGCTATGGGGAACATCACGCGGTTGCGGAACTTTGAGTACATCGCTTGAGAAGAGGCGTCAGACCTCGGACCTCGGGCAAAATCCCCGCCCTGTCCGTCCAAAGAGCGGACGGACAAGGACGGGGCACCCTCTTGTGAATGTTCAGTGCTTTCAGTGTTGTCATTCCGAGCGGAGCGAGGAATCTGGATTTGCTGAGGGCGGAGGGCTGACGGCTGACGGCTGTCTTCCTGCTTCCAGGAAAACAAACCGCTTTCGCGCAGCACTTCTTCGTTGAATTCGGCTTTCAGGCGGTCGCGCAGCAGAAATCCGGAGTCCGGCGCGTAGCCGATGCGAAAGCGCGCGATGGTTTCGTCATCCAATCCGCGGCCAAGCAAATACTCCCGCGCTCGCGCTCCTTCGGGACGCTTCAGGCATTCCTGAAAGAACGCTACGGCCCGCTCGTGAACATCCAGCAACTGGGTGCGCAACCTCGCTTCCTGGGCCTCGGCGGGACTCGAATAGCTCGCTTTGGGCAGCGCGATACCGACTTTTTGCGCCACCAACCGGACTGCCTCAGGGAACGTGATGTTCTCGACCTTTTGCACGAAACTGAACACGTCGCCGGAAACTCCGCAGCCGAAGCAGTGATAAAACTGCCGCGTGGCATGTACCGAAAACGACGCCGTCTTCTCGCCGTGGAACGGGCATAGTCCGGAATAGTTTTGCGCGCCCGCCTTCTTCAGCTTGATGTAGTCGCCGATGATGCGGACGATGTCCGCCTGCTGCTTGACGGTGTACGCGAAATCGCCGGGGTTAGCCATGAATGGGACGGAGTGGTCCGCAGGAATTGTGAGCCAGAAAGCCGCTGAAGGGAATATAGCAGTCGCCGTTGCCTGCGGAAAAACTGTGGAATTTGGAGTTAATCCGTTGACAGCGTTGGAAAAGCGGACCTCGGACCTCTGACTTTGGACCCGGACCCCTGGGTTCAGATCGCCGAAGTCCGAGGTCTGAGGTCTGCGCTCTGGTCTCAACCATTCGCGCAACCTGCCGATAGGACGCTCGGGGAGGTTCTTATTCCTGAGCTCAGCACTGCCGATCATTACGTGGCCTCGGTGATCGATAAGCATCGCGTCGACAGTGGGCCGGAGTCTGTGGCGCACGCAGCGGCGCTGGAAGTCATGCCTCTCGTGAAAGAGTGGGGGGCCAACTACCTGCGCGGGATGACTCCATCGGGGGCGTATGCCAAGGGGACGGCGATTTCCTTGTGCACGGACATCGACCTTCTGATCGCGCTGAAGCCTATCCCGGGAATGGAAATGCGCAATGTCTTTTGGAACCTGTTCGAGTTTCTGACTGGCCGAAATCTTCGGCCTGAGGCGCATTCGGTCGCAATGCGGGTTCGGCACAAAGGCGTGAAGATAGATCTGGTCCCGGCTTGCCTGATGGATGGTAATCCCCGCGAACATACGCTGCACAATGATTCTGCTGCCGGGATTCGTACCGACGTGGGGCAGCATGTCCACCTGGTCTCGAGTTCGGGACGGGCGCAGGAGATTTGTGCGCTGAAGATATGGCGCGAGCGCAATTCGCTGGACTTTCCCTCGCTTTACCTGGAACTTACGGTGCTGGAAGCTCTGACCGGGCAGCGCTTCGGTCAGCTGGCCGACAATGTACTGACCATTCTCCGCTACATCGCGGGGCGCTTCCGGAAGGAGACGGTCCGCGACCCGGCGAACGAAGACAACGTGATCTCCGACAGCCTGACCGCGAGCGAGAAGGGAATGCTCGGCAAAGCGGCGGGCAAGGCGCTGTTTGATGAGGACTGGAAACGGATTCTGTGGTGAGCGGTAGTTTCCGTTCCCCCTTTACCCAGCGCTAAAGCTCTGGGCTATTATCACGACGCCCCTCCGGGGCTGACTCCTTCATGACTCTTCTTAGATTCTTAGCTCCACTACTGTTGCACCGGCGCCGCCTTCGTTTTGGGGTGGCTCAGTGACTGACTCCACGTGCGGGTGCTGCTGCAGAGCCTGGCGCAGCGCTTTGCGCAGGATGCCCATGCCGCTGCCGTGTACCACGCGCACGCGCGGCAAGCCCGCTAAAAATGCGCGATCCACGAACCTCTCTACTTCGCGGGTGGCGTCGTCCACGGTGCGACCGATGACGTTGATCTCGCTGGGGACGCTCGCGCTTTCATTCCCGAGCGAAACGGAAATCCCTCGGGCTCGCGCCGCCTTCACCGGAGAGTCGGCGGCCCTGGCCAGTACCTCGGCTACGTCGTCGCGGGCGATCTTCATCTTCATGGAACCGACTTCCACTTCGAAATGATGGTCATCGATTTTGCGCGTGACCCGTGCTGGCCGCCCGGTGGACTTCAGCTTCACGCTGTCGCCTTCCGAGACGTGCTTCACCAGCAGGGGCTGAGCATCGGGATCGTCACGGTCAGCTCCGCTCGCGTGCGCGACCACGGTCGAATCAAACTGGTCGCGGAATTCGCGCCGAAGTTTGGCGATGCGCCGCTCGGCATCCTTGGAAAGCTTCTGCGCGGCGGCACGCTCCTGGACGGCATTCACCGCTTCGCGGGCGTGGTACTCGAAGTCGCGGAGGACGCTTTCCAGCTTTTTCTCCATTTCGCGGATTTTGTTTTGCTGCTCTTTCCTGCCTTCGCCGGCGAGATGCGCTTTCTCGCGTTCCAGTTCGTGCTCGCGGGACTTCAGGCGCAGGCGGCCGGCTTCGGCCTCGCGCAGTTCAGCGTGAAGCCTGTCCAGAAATTGCCCGACATCCCGCGCCTGAGAACCTAGGCGTGACCGCGCGCTCTCGATGATTGTCGGGTTCAGCCCCAGCCGTTGCGCGATATTGATTCCGGCGGAGGCTCCGGGGACGCCGACCTTCAATTCGTAGGTGGGCTGCAGAGTTCTCTCATCGAAGCCGACGGCTGCGTTTACCACCCCCTGCGTGTTTGCGGCGTAAACCTTCAACGATGTGTGGTGCGTTGAGATGACGCTCATGCAGCCGATATTGCAAAAGTATCCGGCGATCGCGACGGCGAGGGCCGCGCCTTCTTCGGGATCAGTGGCAGAGCCCAGTTCGTCGAGCAGGACCAGCGAACAGTTGGTTGCGGTTCGCGAGATGAAATCGATATTCGTGACGTGGGCTGAGAAGGTAGAAAGATTCTGTTCGATCGACTGGTAGTCGCCAATGTCGGCGAGGATCGCGTCGAATACGGGAAGCTCGGCGCGATCGGCGGGGACGGGGATTCCGGATTGCGCCATCAGGGAGAGGAGACCTAGCGTCTTCAGTGTGACGGTTTTGCCGCCGGTGTTGGGACCGGTGATTACTAGCTGGCGGCGGCCGGCTTCGAGTTCCACAGTGACTGGGACTATGGTTACACATTTTAGTTTGAGATTGCGTTCCAACAATGGATGGCGGGCGTTGTGCAGTAGCAGGCGAGCTTTGCTCGCCATGGACAGCCGAGGGCGGCTGTCCCCATATGGTTCTTGTGGTTCTTGGTGGTCTGCTGCTGCGCTTAGCACTACGGGCACGCAGGTGTAATCTTCGGCGAAGCGGGCTTTGGCGAACTGCAGTTCTAGTTCGGCCAGGACATCGATTGCGGCGGCGATTGCTTCGGCTTGGGTGCCGATGCGTTGGGTCATCTCGAGCAGGATGCGGTGAACTTCGGCCTGCTCGTCATCCAACAGGCGCACCAGTTCGTTGTTCTGCTCGATGGTTTCGAGGGGCTCGACGAATACCGTCTGGCCACTCGAACTGGCGCCGTGGACTACGCCCTGCACGCGGCGTTTCTGCTCTATCTTGATGGGGATGACAAAGCGCTCGCCGCGGATCGTGATCAGTTCATCCTGTACGGCGTCGCCTTCGGCGAGGCGGCGGAGATATCCACGCAACGATTCTTGTATTGCCCGTCTCTGTTTTTCGATTTCGCGGCGAATGCGGGCCAGTTCGGGCGAGGCGCGGTCTTCCAGCGTTCCATCGGGCTGGATCTTGTTGCGGAAAAATCGCAGGAACTCGGTGAAATCGACGATTCGGTCGGATAGAGCGCTTACTCCTCTCCATTCCGATTTCATGCTGGCGGGCGGATGCAAGGCGATCTCACGCCATTCCGCGGCGCGGTCGACTACCAGGACGACGTCGCGGATCTCGGTGGTTTCGAGAGTGGCGCCGGCAATGCGTGATTTGTCGACATGCTTGCCGAGTTCAATCAGGCCGGAGAACTCGAAGCGACCGCCGACTCGCCGGAATTCACGAATCTCGCTCGCCAGTTCCTGCTGGCCTTCGATCCAGGCACGGTCGGTGGAAGGTGCGAGTTCCGCAATGCGGGCCTGTCCCAGCGGAGACGAGGCGTATCCGCGCAGGAGTTCGCGGAGAGCTTCGAACTCGAGGACGCGTGTTGAGGTGTGACGGAGAGGCTGGGGGGCCATCTCAGGTATGTTACAAGAGCTGAGGAATTGAGATGGATGTTGGTCGCGAGGTGGGGTGGGGGTCTAAGGAGGTCGCCTCAGCGGCTAAAGCCACATTTCATTGGGCGGCGGGTACGGCGCGGCTAGAAGCCGCGCCCTTTCAAAGCAGGAGCGAAGTCATTAGGCCCAGCAGAAGCGAAATCATCACGCAAAACAGAATCGAAGTCGCTCAGGCCTTGGCTGCGCCTGCGGCTTGTGCCACGGATTCGCCGGCCGCGGGAAAGCGCAGAACGAATAGCGCGCCGCCTGCGGGCTTGTTCTGGCAGGTAATCTGGCCGCCGTGCTCCTGAATGACACCATAGACTGCGCTCAGACCGAGGCCTGTTCCCTGGCCGATCGGCTTGGTGGTATAGAAGGGATCAAAAACCCGCTGCGGTTCGAGCAGGCCTGGTCCTGTGTCGGAGAACTGCAGTACTGCTTCTTTGCCCAGGCGCTGCGCGGTGATTTGCAGCGTGCCTCCGCCGACTTCTGCCAGGGCGTCCATGGCGTTCTGCACGATCTCGACGATGACCTGGAACAACTGGTTGGCATTCCCGACGACGCGGGGAAATTCCGGTTCGACAAAGATTTCGACTCGAATTCGGCCGCCGGGATGCTGCGATTCCTGCATCTGGGCGCCCCGATGTAACAACACGCCCAAGTCCACTGGAACTTTATCTCCCGGCGCCTGCCGCGAGAAGCTCAGCAGGTCGGAGATCAGATCGCGGGTGCGGCGCGCCTGGTTCACGATTTTCCGAACCAGCGCATCCTGTTCGGAAGTCAGGCGCTCGCCGGACCACAGCTGCTCGGAATTCTCCATGATCGCGGCCAGGGGCTGGTTGATCTCATGGGCCGCTCCTGCGACCAATTCCCCGAGCGAAGCCAACTTCTCCTTCTGCACCAAGTGGCTCTGGAGCCGCTGCTGGTTCTCGAATCCGGCACGCGACTCGCCCAGAAGGTGCATTAAGGCCTGGTCCTGAATGTATTGCCGCAAGAAGGCAAATGCACCCAGCACCAGCATCGCGGCCAGGACTGTGAACAGACGAAACATACGGGAAGGCACCGGCGACGTATCTTCGAGGAATGCCCACAATCCCAAGACTGGCAACGACAGGATGGCCAGCATCGCCATTTGCGGAAGGATGGTTTTCCATCTTTGATCGGTCCTCGGTGCGTCAGCCTTCAAGTCCCACTCCCGTGCGGCCAGAGTCGTGGCCAGCATCCATGCGACGGCCCCGGTCAGCGGTACGTCATACAGGCTGCCGGTGTAATAAGTGCCTTTGAAGACAGCCTTGTCGAGAACCTGCGATCCTGCCGTATATACGGAACCGGCGGCAAGAAAGTTGAGGTACAGGCGCTTCCAGGCCCCAGTGCTCGTCCATCCGGCGTAGGCCAGCACCAGCAGCAGCAATAAGTTCTCGAATTCATACAGCAGATCGTAATACCCGTTGTAGGCGGGCACATTCAGGATGACGTACTGGTGAGGAAAGACGATGAAGGCATACAGGAATAACCACCAGACCAGCAGCATAAGAAAGTGCAGAGTGCTCAGATGAAAACGCGATTCGGTCCGCACCTGGTCTGGCCTCCAGGCCACGGCGGCGATCATGGGCACAACGTGAAAGAACAGAATGATGTCGACGAAGTAGGGATCCGGGAGTTCCCGGCGAAGTACGACCTCGTTGTAGGCCCATCCCCACTGGTTGACGACCCAGAGGGAAAAGGCGAAGGCCATCAATCCCCAGAAACTCCGCTCCATCCCAGGTCGGGAGATCGCATTCGCCAGCATCACGCCGGACGCGACCAGCATGATGAGCACGCCAAAAAAATCCCCAAACGCGGTCAGGCCAAAACTCTTGTGCGCCGTCAGAGACACGACGGAGTAGGCCAGAGTGATGGCGGCCGCTGAGATAAACCAACGGTAGCGTCGGAACAGACTCATCCGTCTCTCATCTTATGAGAGTTAACTAAGGATTCGAGTGTCGACTGGGAGGCGATGAGTTACTTTAGTCACCCGCTAGCGCAGGAGCTAACTTACTTTCTCGGGCTGTCGGGACAAGGGCATCGGCATTGAGGAGGCCATCTTGGTGCCGAAATACTTTGCCCGGGCAAGAAGCAGCTTTTCGACTTCGCGCTCTTGCAGAGGTTGTTGCCTTCCGAGCAGATGCGTGACCAGGGCGATCTGGGCAAAATGCTCGACGGTTTCCATCTTCATGTAGGCGTGTTCGAGAGTATCGGCATAGGCGACCACACCATGGTTGGACATGAGAATCGCGTCATAGTTCGGAACAAAGGGCTCCAGAGTCTTGGCCAGTTCGGAGGTCCCCGGCGTGCCATATCGAGCCAGGGGTATGCATCCGAGGCCGATGACGACCTCGCAAACCAGCGGCTCGGTTAGCGGAATTCCTGCGGCCGCGAACCCTGTGGCCGTGGGCGGGTGGGCGTGAACAATCGCCTGGATGTCGGGCCGCAAGCGGTAGATCAGCAGATGCATGCCGATCTCGCTGGTCACGTTTCTGCGGCCGGCGAGGCGCTCGCCCTCCTCATTCACGATGACCAAGTCAGCGGGGCGCATGGCTCCCTTGCTCAGGCAGGTGGGGGTGACCAGGATTTCGCCGTTCTTCAGGCGGACGGAGAGGTTGCCATCCATTGCCGCCACGAATCCGCGTCCGTGCAACATGCGCCCGTAGCGGACAATTTCATCCCTATGTTTGCGTTCAGTAGACATGAGTACCTTTGGGGGAGTGGCGACGGTCCGCAATATGGCAACCGCATAGTACCAGCACCTTCAACGATTGAACAACGCAAAAGAGGATGAAAGTGGAGAAAAAAAACGGTGGCGAATGGTATGCCGGGGCGCAGTTTTTTCAGGGTTTATAGTCCCTATAATCGGAAGGCGTGCTGGTTTCCGAATTCCACTACGATCTTCCCCCGGAACTGATTGCCCAGGAGCCGCTTCCCGACCGGGCGGCGTCCCGAATGCTGCATCTGGAGCGCTCCACGGGACGCTGGTCCGACCGCCCGTTCCGCGACTTTCCTGAGTTGCTCCGGGCCGAGGACTTGGTGGTCTTCAACGACACGCGAGTCTTTCCGGCTCGCCTCTACGGCCACCGCGCCGGACTTAAGTCCCACCCGGTCAGCCAGCATAATCCCACGGCTCGCGAGTTCTTGCGGGGGCGCGTGGAGGTGCTGCTGACACGGCAATGTTCGGAAGGTCCCAATGAGTGGGAGTGCCTGGTGCGGCCGGGGCGCAAGATTGGAGTGGGCGAGCAGCTTTTCTTTGGAGAGCTGGACGAGCTCCGGGCTGAGGTCGTGAGCCGGGGTACCTTTGGCGAACGCCGAATTCGTTTTTTTCCGGTGAACGATTTCTTTGCCAGCGTCGAACGGATCGGGCACGTGCCCCTGCCTCCCTACATCTCACGGGCTGATTCTTCTACCGACCGGGAACGATACCAGACGGTGTACGCGCAAGAACGCGGGTCGGTCGCCGCCCCTACGGCGGGTCTTCACTTCACGTCCGAGATTCTTTCTCGAATGGCGCAACGCGGAATCGAGACTGCGGAGATCACTCTGCATGTCGGTCTGGGAACCTTTCAGCCGGTTCACAGTGAGACGGTGGAAGAACACAAGCTGCACTCGGAGCGTTTCTCAATCTCGCTGGAAGCAGCCGCAAAGATTAACGGTGCGCTGGAAAATTCGCGACGCGTTATCGCCGTGGGCACCACTACCGTCCGGACGCTCGAATATGCGGCCCGGCAAGGCGGCGGGAGAATTTCGCCAATGTCGGGAGAGACGGACCTCTTCATTTATCCGGGATTCGAATTCCGGGTGGTGCGGGGTATGCTCACGAATTTTCATCTGCCGCAATCTACGTTGCTCATGCTGATAAGTGCGTTTGGTGGCAAGGAGAATGTGATTCGCGCCTACCAGCACGCGGTCTCTGAGCGATATCGTTTCTATTCTTACGGAGACTGTATGTTCCTGGAATAGAAGCATCTAACGATGGCTGAGCAAAGCTCGCCCTGCGCTATACTTCGTTCGGATTGAGGAGTAAGCATTTATGACCACCGTCGCGAAACAGGTGTCCATTCAGGACTTCGTTGTGGAGCTGCAGAAATTTCCCGAGGCCGCGTTCCGTGAGACTGAGTCGATCCGCAGCTTCCTGCAGAACATGCCGGTGAATGCCGAGTCGCTATCGTCCTATCTGACCTGGGACCGCCAGCATTACACGCGAAATCTGATCGACAAGACTCCGCTGTACGAACTAGTCGCGATTTGCTGGGAAGTCGGGCAGTCCAGTTCCGTGCATAACCATCGCGATCAGAACTGCTGGATGGCCGTCCCAGTCGGACGCTTGCAGGTAGAAAACTTTCGCGTCCTGCAGCAGGATCTGCAGGCAGGCCGCTGCCAGCTGGAGCCTGCCGACACGGTGGAGATGAACGTCGCTCATCCTTGCGCCGTCGATCCGCTGGAGCCGGTACACCGCGTACTAAATCCGCGCCATTTCGACCAGCGCGCGGTCAGCCTGCACGTTTATTCGCGGCCGTTCGATACGTGCGTCGTCTACTCACCGGAGCAAGGTACCTGCGGCGAGATCCGATTGCATTACACGACCGAATACGGAAAACCGAAGTAACTCCCAAAGCCATGCGAGTAATGGTGATTGGCCCTCCTCGGGAGTAAGTTTGGCGGGGGAGGCCGCATGAAAACAGCGATTGTTTTGCTGCTGGCAGGTGTGCCACGATAGCGTCGGCCTACTCTTATTACCATAAGAGATTTTCCCAACAGAAAGCGCAGAGCACCGAACAATACGAGGACGCGGAAACCAAGCCTGAGGCTTCCAACGCGGACCAACCTTCTAACGTCGACGGACCACTGGTGCAGTGGATGAAGAAGGCGAACCCGCTGAAAAACTTAGAAACGCCTGCGCCTGCTCGAAGGCCCCATCCCAGCGATCGTGTTGCTCCTTCCCCCGTGGGCACCAGCAGCGCCATTGTGCACAAGACATTTGCCGTGTCCTCCACCACAAAGTTTTCCTTCGAGATTCCACCTCATGCCGTCAGCCCACAATTGCATGGAACTTATCGTTCGTTCCTGCAGGGTTCAGTCCAATCCAGCGATGAGGACGCAAACGTCGACCTTCTGCTGATGAATGACCAGCAATACGCGAACTTTCTCAAGGGCCGTCCCGCTGACACAGTTTTCTCCGTCGACTCTTCCCATGATCAGGACGTGAACTGTGGTCTTCCTGCCACGCTGGATCATCCCGTGCAGTACTACCTGATCTTCCGCAACAGCTCCAGCAGCGGAGATAAGAAAGTCGTGCAGGCAGATTTCCGGGTCGATTTCTAGCCCTGTTCCTGCTGTTAAACTAGACAGGTTGTCTCCACGAAAACAATCTCAGCAGAGGGATCCCGGCGCGCCGGCTTCGGTCGCGACCGCTCCTGCTTCTATCGCGAAGAAGGAAAAGGGCCGAGCCTCGGCGCAGGGCCGCATCTTCCTCATCGACACAATGTCGTTCATCTTCCGCGCCTATCACGCCATGGCGCGGCAGCGGCCTATGTCGACGAAGTCCGGCCTGCCCACGGCTGCGATTCTGGTATTCGTGAACATG